>Ga0208788_1001770_pt1 | contig 10256 bp, 9 predicted proteins | sample Wag4_2014_7_11_3_FD_187363 | JGI IMG/M metagenome (GOLD analysis project Ga0208788, IMG submission 187363) | Fresh water mixed with fracking chemicals microbial communities from Ohio, USA - Utica-2 Time Series FC 2014_7_11 (SPAdes) (version 2) ... | reverse complement strand
GGGTAATAGTCCCCATATCATACCATCATTCAAGTTATTGACCAATCCTGCTTGCGTAACCGAACCGAGTGTCGGATTTTTATATGTTGTTTCCCAAAAAATATTTTTCAAGTTTTTTGCCTTGCTTTCTACTTGTTCAAGCTTCATGAATTTGGTGGTTTCTTTTACAAAGAAGATGGTTAGTAGTAAACCAATCAGCGCCACAATGAATCCGAGGTAAAAAGGATAGGGGCTAACACCATAGTTGTTGGCAACGTATCCAGTAAGTAATGCCATTAGGCCCACCGCCAAATAGCCCGCAAATTCGTTTAGACCCATTGCAAGCCCTCTGTCTTTTTGACCTACTAAATCAATCTTCATCACCACAGTACTGCTCCATGTCAATCCCTGATGAATGCCTAATAAGATATTAGATAGTACAACGATTGTCCAACTGTTAGCATAAATCAACATAAAGGGAATAGGCAAAGCCAATACCCATCCTGCTATCAGTAAATTTTTTCTTCCAAATCGATTGGCTAAGCGTCCTGTGAAATAATTGGATATCGCTTTGGATACGCCAAATACAATGATGAAGGACAGTATGGCAGTAGTAGAAACAATTCCAAATTTAGTTGAAGCAAACTGAGGGAATATGGATCTTTCAAGTCCAACCATTCCACCAACAAAGGCATTGACAATAACTAAAATAGTAAACTGTTTCCAGTTCTCTTTCAATCCAATTTTAGTTTCCTGTATCACTGATTAATTGGATAAATAGTTTTTTACAAAATCCATCGCATAGCGCTTGATCATTTCTCTTACTCTTTCAAATTCTCTTTTGATTTCTTCATCTGTTCCTTTTGCCTTGGCTGGATCAGGGAAGTTGTAATGAAACAATTCGGCATTGCTAGGGAAATAAGGACAAACTTCTTTTGCGTGATCGCATACTGTAATCACATAATCAAAATCAATATCCCTGTATTCATTTACATTGTTAGAAGTATGATTAGAGATATCAATGCCATCTTCTTGCATGGTAGCAATAGCTTTTGGATTTACACCATGTGTTTCCACTCCAGCACTGTATATTTCTGCTTTGCCTTCTGCAAATTTCTTTAAGTATCCATGGGCAATCTGACTTCTGCAGCTGTTGCCTGTACAAAGTACCAAGACTTTTTTCATAATGATAGATTTAGCAGCAACCACCTCCTGGCGTGCATTTGTTTTGGTTGATGGGTTTTTGAGCAAATACAGTAATACTGAAAATGCCTGTATCTCCTGTTTTAAATGAATGGATTTCATCCTGAGATAAATAATTCTTTAAGATATCATCAGGTATAATTATCGCTTTTTCTTTTTGAATGGTTACATTTTCAAAACCATTCGCATGTATTAATTCAAGATAAACTTGTTTCTGGATTGCTCCTGCAACACAACCTGCATACATTTCTGCATCCTTTCGTAAGCCATCAGGTAATGCTCCTAAGAGCACAACATCACTAATGCTGAAATGTCCACCAGGTTTCAATACACGATATATCTCTTGAAATACGCCATTCTTATTCGGAACTAGGTTTAATACACAGTTGCTGACAATTACATCCGCAACATTTGCACTGATGGGCATATGCTCAATATCACCTTGTCTGAATTCTACATTATTGAATCCTCTTACTTCTGCATTTGCTCTTGCTTTGTCAACCATTGCTGGTGTAAAGTCGACTCCAATCACTTTACCTGTTTCTCCAGTCTCGTGTCTTGCAATGAAGCAATCATTACCTGCGCCGCTGCCAAGGTCAACAACTACATCGCCCTTCTTGATTCTTGCAAACTGTGTTGGTAGTCCGCAACCTAATCCTAAATCTGCATCAGCATTATAACCTTCAAGCGCAGTATAGTCATCGCTCATGATGTTGTATACTTCGGTAGAACAGCCACCTGCTCCGCAGCAAGACGACATATTGGTTTCCTTGTCTTGCAAGGCAATTTCACTGTACTTTTTTCTTACGATTTCCTTTAATTGTTCTTCGGTTGGCATAATTTTTAATTTTATAGTTATCGTACAATATCATTTGATGCTCTTAACAGCAATCAGATTTGTTTCCTTTGAAGAGTTCCATAAAACCACTGATAAGTGAGCTAGCTTTTTTCCATTCTTTTTCATCTATGCAATAGCATACAGAGACACCATCAATGTCTCCTTTGATGAGTCCAGCTTCTTTAAGCTCCTTTAAATGTTGCGAAACGGTACTTTGTGATAAGGGTAGTTCCTCTACTATATCACCACATATACAAGATTGCTTTTTGAGTAAGATGTTCAAAATGGCAATTCTTGCTGGATGCGACAATGCCTTGGCGTATTTCGCTAAGCTTATTTCTTTTGTAGTGTAATCCGAAGTCTTACTGGCTCCCATATTAATCGTAAAATTACGATTAATAGTTTGAGTTCTTCAAATTTTTTATTCTTGGATGAATAAACGGTAAAAGGTAATCATTCTATTCAGGTCCTCTTTACCCAAACGTTCGTCAATACCATGGAAGCCTTTTACGTCTTGCATGGGACTGAAATTGAGGACTGCTTCGCTGAAGGGTCTGAAATACCTAGAGTCTGTTGCACCTACAACCAAGTAGGGTGAAACAAGCACATTAGGAAGCACCTTCTGTGTTAGTCCTTCTATCTTTTTAAATGTTGGATGATCTGCAGCTGTTGTTGCAGATGCTTCAAATAAAGATATGGTCTGCTTTTTTACGATGACTCTTTCATCATTGATTGCATTTTTGACAAACGCTACAACATCATCACTCGTTTGTCCGGGTAGAATTCTGCTGTTGAAGGTCGCTTTTGCAATAGAAGGAATCACATTGTCTTTGATACCTGCTTTTACAATTGTAGGTACAAGGGTGGTATGCACCATGGCATTGGTTTGATTCGAAGCTTCCATTTTTTTGATGATGGTTCCTTTGAACAACCACATATTGGCCATGACCATTTTAGTTAGAAAAGATTCTGCTGCTCCGGTTCTGCTCAACAAATCTTGAACTGGAGGGACGATGAGCGCAGGCATTTGTTTTGCTCTAACTTTTACAATGGCTTGGTTGAGGATATCGATGGCGGTTTCTTTAACTGGAGTTGAGGAGTGGCCGCCTGGTAACTCGACTGTCAAATCAATATTGGTGTATCCTTTTTCACCTGTGCCAACAACAGCAACAGGGCGACCAGTTTTTTTGAATTTTTCTGTATCTACCATTCCACCTTCATCCAACACTAGTGCTGGCTTGATGTTACTTGAATCAAACCATTTGGAAAATACTGCAGCCCCTCTCTTGCCTGAAATTTCTTCATCGTGACCAAAGCAGAGATAGATGGTTCTTGCAGGTTGATAATTTTCTCTCAATGAAAATTCTACTGCTTCCATGATGGCAATTGCAGAACCCTTATCATCTACTGCACCTCTTCCCCAAATAGTATCCTTGTCAATTGTGCCGCTGAATGAAGGATAAGTCCATTTGCTTTCTGCGATGGCTTCAACTGGAACAACGTCTGTATGTGCCATCAATACATATGGCGCAAGAGATGTGTCTTTGCCCTTCCATTTGAAAACGTAGCTAAATAGATTGAATGATTTTTTCTCAAGTTGTTGGTGCATCAATGGATAGGTGGCCTCCATGAATGTTCTGAACTTGATGAACTCTGCAGTATCTATAGGAAGTGTATCTCCAAAAGAAACGGTTTTAATTTGTATCGCTTGGCTCAGGTGTAAAGCAGCGGTATCATTCTTATTGATTTTTATAGCATCAACATTTTCTTGTTGACTTGGATTGAATCTAAAAGTATTCACTAATAGAATTGCAACAATTGCTAAAAAAAGAAGTCCGATAGTAATAAAAATACGTTTGATCATGAGCCTTTATGTTAAGTGTTACAAGTTAATAAATCCATGGCATAAATTTTTTACTTCAAGCTTAACTTCTTGAAATCTCTACTCTAGTAGACAATAAAAAAGGGCCGACTAATCGACCCTTTTTTACAATAGTGATACTTGATTATTTGGTTGTTGGCGCTGTAGTAGTTGTTTTTGGTAAAACTTCTATGTCAACAATTTGAACTAATGTTTGTCCCACTGTTGCTTTCTCATTCACAAACACAAAATATACCGTATGTTTTCCTGTTGTTTCAGTGAGATTGATTTTTGTTTTAATCGGACCTCTTGCAGTGGTTGCGATATAGTCAGATCTGCCAACAATTGGCCCATCTGGTCGATCAATTCTGATTTCAACAGTTGCACCCGCTGTAGGATTTCTAGGATTACCCATAATCTTAATATCAAATGCAGATAAACTAGTAAGATCAAGATCCTTGTATGCAAGATAAGAACCAGTCTCGGCCATATTCAAAGATTTAACAGGTGTGATGTATTTCACGAATCCTTTTGTCATATCTGCCAATTCAGGATTCAAGTTGGGATAGCGCAACACAATGATTTCTTCTCCTACCAATGGTTTCATAGCTGCAGTTCCTTTGTCACGATAAGCAGCGCGCATAACATAGGTTCCTTTTTCTTTCTGTTCTGTAGCAGGTTTAATCTCCCAGTTCCCTTTAATAGGCGCGGACTTAACCACAGGTTTTTTCTCACCAGTAGTCATGATGTATTCAACAATGGCTCTTGCATCAGCAACACTCAATTGTGGGTGTGCACTCATGGCATGTTCTCCCCAAACACCAACTCCACCTTTAATCACTTTTTGAGCAAGAGATTCTACAGCACCAGACTTGCCTTTGTAACGTTTTGCAATTTCTAAATAACTTGGACCGACTGAACGCTTGTCGGTCATATGACAACTCTTACAATCACTCTTGTTCATGAGTAATTGTCCAGTTGAAGCAAATGCAGCCATATCTGCATCTCTTTGTGTTGCAGCAACATCAATTTGATCGTACCCTAAAGGCATATAATCTAAACTCACCGCTACCTGTGCAGGTAAGATTTTACCATTGGTCAAAGAACCATCTTCTTTGTCACTCACCTTCACTGCATATTTCACAGGTGTACCAGGGAAGTAGAAGGTTTTATTGGCTTGGGAAACATCAATCGTAACTATAGGAGGCTCATTACCTGCTTTTAATTCAACATGATCACTGCTTTTTGCTCCATTGTGGTCGGTTACAGTTAAGGTTGCTTTGTAATTTCCTGCTTTAACCAAAGTGATTACAGGATTTTTTTGTTTGTAGACTTTAGTCATACCTCCACCCACAACTTTCCATTCGTATTTCAAAGTATCACCATCGTAGTCTTTTGTACCTGTCGATAATAGTTGAGTTTTTAAAGGCACGGCGCCACTGGTTTTGCTGGCATTCACCACCACCAATGGTTTACGGTTTCCCGCATTATATTCTACTCTAACTAAATGGGCATTTTCATTGCCTTTGAACCAGGCTGATCCGTATTCTAATACATAGAGGTCGCCATCCGGACCAAAATCCATGTCAATGGCAGAGCCGAAATTCATTTCAGGTGCAAATTTTTCCATGCTCTTGTAATTGCCATTTTCATCCATGGTAACTGCCATGATCCAACCTCTCATGAATTCAACAATCAGCCATTTACCTTCATAGTAATCAGGGTATGGACGTTTAGCATTTGGAAAATCTGCTTTTCTGTATACTGGTCCACCTGTCGCGCTTCTACCCGATGCACCCATGAGCGGAAACTCATCTGAAAGGGCGTAGGGATACCAAATCATAGCGGGTTCAGCTGGTGGAAGTTCTGTTAGACCGGTATTATTTCTTGATTTGTTCATTGGTTTTTTCGAATCGAAAGGAGCACCATAGCTGGTGTCTTCATGATGAAATTCAACATAGGGTTTGTTGTCACCAATAAAATAGGGCCATCCAAAGTTGCCAGCTTTTTTGGCTTGGTTAAATTCATCATAACCACGCGGACCTCTTTTGGTATCGTTAGAAGCATCCGGACCAACTTCACCCCAGTACAAAAATCCAGTCTTGGTATCGATAGTTGGTCTCCATGGATTGCGGTGCCCCATGGTATAAATTTCAGGACGAGTTTTAGCTGTTCCTTTTGGAAACAAGTTTCCTTCTGGGATAGAATAACTGCCATCATCTTCAGGATGGATACGTAAAATTTTTCCGCGTAAATCGTTTGTATTACCTGGAGCGCGTTGATCATCGTTGTTTTCAAAACCCGGACGATCATCAAGGTTTGATGTACCTGATGGAGGGTTGACAGTATTATTTCCTATAGTCAGTAATAAATTTCCTTGTGGATCAAATACCATTCCACCACCAGTATGACAACACTCTTCACGTTGTGTAGGTACCTCTAGTACTACTTTTTTTGAAGCCGCAACCAACTCATCGCCCTTCAATTCCCATCTTGCTAATACGTGTTTGGTATCTGCTGGATCTGCATAATACATATAGATCCAATTGTTTTGGGCATATTTAGGATGGGCTATAATACCCATCAGACCTTCTTCCGCTTCTCTGAGTTGCCCTTTTTTATTCTTGTATTTTGTGTTGACAGGAATGGTTGCAAGTAACTTGACTGCTCCTGTTTTGCTATCGACAGCTTTCAATCCGCCCTTCCTTTCAACAATCAAAACTCTTCCATCTGGAAGGAATGTCATTTCCATTGGCTCATCCAACTTCCCTGCTTCAGTCAGTACAACTTTGGTAAAACGATTAGGATCTGGAGGCGTTCCCGGATCTGTATTTTGGGTAAATGCTGAAATTCCAAAATAGATACTAAATGCAACAGGGAGGAGTAAAAGCCATGCTGCTTTTTTCAAGAATGGCTTTGCTGTGGCTGAAGTTCTGTTCATGTACATTGTATTGAATTGACAATGTACGATTAGATGACAAAATTGGGAAATACTTTTAAGGAAACGTGCTATCAAATCAGCTGAACCATTCTTGTAAATGGCCCAATTGTAGGGCTGATTTATCTGTTTGATTGAGGTCTCTTATGACTTGCCCACCATGAAACATGAGTAGTCGATTGCCAAAATGAAGTGCGTCTTTCATGCTATGCGTTACCAAAACGATGGTAATGCCCAAATCTTTGTTGATCTTATTCGCCAACTGCATGACTACTTGAGAAGATTTAGGATCCAGTGCAGCAGTAGGCTCATCCATCAGTAAGATATCTGTTTTGTCCATTACTCCCATCAATAGGGTAAGTGCCTGTCTTTGTCCGCCAGACAAACTCCCCATTGGCTGATCTAGTTTTTTCTCTAATCCCATCCCTAAACTAGATACCTTTTCTTCTACTGTTTTGCGAAAGCTATTGTTGATGCCTATTTGGAGTCCCTTTTTACCAGCACGTAAAGATGCCAACCTGAAATTTTCTAAAATACTTAAATCCGGTGCAGTGCCATGTGCAGGATTCTGGAAGACCATGGAAATCCATTGACTTCTTTTAAACGATGGCAGTGAAGTGATATCGTGGTTGTTGATGCTGATAGCACCTTCCGTAGGACTAATCGTTCCAAGCAGAAGATTGAGCAAAGTTGATTTTCCACTTCCGTTTGTGCCAATGATTACAACAAATTCACCCTTGTTGATATTCAAGTTAAGATTTGATAAAGCCGCGACTTCATCCTCTTTTCCTTTGTTATAAATCTTTGATATGTGCTTGAATTGAATCATGATCAGTTTTTGGCAAATGATTTACTGATTCTTGGTAAAGCAACAATGAGTAAGACAAATAGGGCAGTCACCATTTTTAATAGATTAGGATCAATGCCTATAGAAAGGGTGAAGGCGAGTACTGATTGAAAAACAATACAGCCAATCACGACAAACATAATTTGTTTGCCAATTTTTCTGATGTTGGTCCATTTGCTGATGGTGTCCGCAATTAAAACAGAACCCAATCCTGTTATTACTATACCAATGCCCATGTTGATGTCTGTGAAACCTTGGTATTGAGCAACCAAAAATCCACTACTGGCGGTAAGTCCGTTTGACATAGCCAGTCCAATAATCTTGATGCTATCATTGTTCACCCCCATTGCCTTACTCATAATAGGATTGTTTCCAGTTGCACGCATCGTAATGCCAAAATCAGTTCGTAATAAATAAATAATGATAGCCAGTATACATCCAACAAATAAAAGTGCAATGAGCAATTGATTGTATTGTTCATTGGATGAAAAAGGAATTTTATTGAAAATGGAATCAATATCCACCAATGGAATATTGGATCTGCCTAGTATCATCAAGTTGACAGAATAAAGTGCCGTCATCACTAAGATACCAGAGAGAAGTGCATCGATGCCTAATTTGGTATGAATGAAACCGGTGATGGTGCCTGCCATTGCACCAGCGCATATGCTGATGGGCAATACCAACCAGACTGGTGTATTGGAGGTGAGGAGTACAGCAGTAACTGTTGCACCTAAGGTATAGCTACCATCAGTTGTGATGTCTGGGATATTGAAGACTTTCATGGAAATAAAAATTCCCATGGCCATCGGGCCGAGACAAAGTGCCATTTGTAAAGCTGTGAGGTAAAATGCGCTCATTAAAGCGGTTTAAATCCTTCAGGAATAGTGATGTTGTATTTTTTAGCCATTGCAGGATTGTATACCCTGTTTCTTTTATTGACCAAGCCTGGTGCAATTCCTTCAGTCGTACCAGTTTTAAGCAGTTTAGCTGCTTCGAGTCCTGATTGATAACCCCATTCATACATATCCGGACCAAAAGCGGCAAGCGCCCCTCTTGATACTAATCCTGCTTCACTGGTCATGATAGGTACATTCTTTGCTTCGCAGGCTTTCAAGATAGATTCAAAAGATGCGAATATGGTATTGTCTGGGTTGGCAAAAAATACATCAATGTCTTTTGATAATAATGATTGTGTCACCAATTGAACATCAGCTGAAGAATTTACTGGTAGTGCAACAACTTCAATATTATTTGTATTGGCTACTTTTTGAATTTCTTCTAATGCTTGAACAGATTGAGGCTCTGATTGATTGAAGACCAATCCCATTCTAATTTTATCGCCTTTTGGTTTGATAAGCTTGGGTATCAAACTTACCGAGGTATCTACATAGGCTAAGGTTTCACCAATTCCAAAAAGGTTTTTTGGGTAGCCATCTAATTTACTTTTGATTTGTAATCTTTCTACTGTTTCAGAAACCATCATGAAGATGGGAATTTCTTTTGTATTCTGAACTGCAGTAATTGTAGCCAAGGTTGGACAGGTTGCAATCAAGGTTGGCTTTTGGGAGATCATGTATTTTGCAATTTGCGTGAGCGTAGGGATATCGCCCTGTGCATTTCTATAAATGACATTCAGCGTACCTTTTTTCTCATCAAATCCATTTTCAGTTAATGCAGCAAAAAATCCTTCTTTGGCTTTTGCTATAGTATTATCTTGAAACGCATCGATAAATGCAACTGTTGGAACATCCGATTTCTTCGAATCACAACTCAATAGAATTGTTGAAAGCAATAGGGTCACGAATATATTTTTCATGGTATTTTTTTGATATAACATTCAATTAAGGATATTGTTAACCTTACTGACTGAAAGATACAATGAATGTTTTAAATCTTTAAAAAAGCCATCGCTGCCTCTTCCAGTGTTTTTCCGTATGCAATCAGTCCTTCTTCATGTCCGCCCATCACAATAATCCTACTTGGGCCAACTTTATCTTCTTTGATTAAACTTTGAATGGCAAATGCCAATTCTGGTGTACCGTAAGCAATAGATGAATCAGTGGTTGCTGCATGATGAAGCAAACTGCTCCATTTTTGTTTATGATGAATATGCACAACTGCATTTGTTTCTTTAGAACAAGCATAAATAGCTGCATGGGTTAATGATTCAGATGAAGCCATCGTCATCCCTTTGCAGGTGAGTTCATTATGGATAAGATTAAAGTCGGTGACCAACGCATAGTGATCAGCTGTTAGTTCTTTAATTCCTCCTGTTGCAGAACCAGATACCATAAATGTATGTTCATCAATGCGGATGCTGATGTTTCCAAATCCAATTCCATTATCGTACATACCGATATAACCTTGCTTCATGAGCACGGATCTCCATTTATTGATTTCATGGATTTGTCCTGCATGAATTACTTCCTCTTGAATCCAATTGCATTTGTATTTGATATATCCTTCTTCCATCAACTCTTTTCTGGGTAAAGTTTTAAGATACTTTGCTCATTGGCTTCACATATTCCCCTTTCTGTGATTAGTCCGGTTACCAATCTTGCCGGGGTAACATCAAACCCATAGTTTT
>Ga0208788_1001769_pt1 | contig 10256 bp, 10 predicted proteins | sample Wag4_2014_7_11_3_FD_187363 | JGI IMG/M metagenome (GOLD analysis project Ga0208788, IMG submission 187363) | Fresh water mixed with fracking chemicals microbial communities from Ohio, USA - Utica-2 Time Series FC 2014_7_11 (SPAdes) (version 2) ... | reverse complement strand
AGCTCGAGAATGTCATTCAACGCGCGATGGTGATCGCTGATGGATCGCTACTGCGGGCAGAGCATCTTGGTCTCGACACGGGCTTGCCTGTCGAGAACAACTTCATTCCAATGGCGATTCCCGTCAACGATCTGCCGACCCCGGCGTCGCTCGTCGAAGACGCTTCGGTTGATCACGGGTCGACAGACGCACCTGAGTCACTCGCAGATTGGCGCATTGCGCAAGAAGCCGAGCTCATCATGGCGACACTGCGCGACACGCCGACGAAGATGGCGGCCGCCGCAAAGCTCGGCATTAGCGAGCGTACTTTGCGTTACAAGCTTGCCCGCTTGCGTGACAGCGGCATGATGATGGTGGGCGCATGACCATTCAGTCGGTTGCTATGAAGCAGGCTCTCGACCAACTGCGCCAGATGCGTGAGTCGGTTCGTCCGCCTGGCATCGAGGCGGGAGAAGTACGGGGGCCGGCCTCGCCCTTGATGCCGCCTTCGGGCGAACCCAAGGTCAACTTCACCGATACGATGAAGTTCGCGCTCGATCGCGTGAACGAGCAACAACGCGTTTCTCGTGAGTTGCAGACTGCCTACGTTCGCGGCGATGACGTATCGCTGACGGATGTCGCGATCGCGATGCAGAAGTCCTCGGTTGCGTTCGAAGCGACCGTCCAGGTTCGGAACAAGATCCTGGAATCCTACAAAGAAATCATGAGCATGTCGGTGTAATAAATGGCTACCGTCGAAGCAGATGTTCTCGGTTCCAGACTCGATGCCGCTCGTGCCGGCCTGAGTGATGGTGGCGTCACGGTATCGACTTCGCGCGACGTCGCCCGAATGAACTCCGGCGATGACACCGCGGGCACAGCGCTCGCAACGACCGGCGCCGGCGGGCTTGGTGGCTTCCTGCAGCGCCCCATGGTGCGTACAGCTTTGCCATACCTCGGTATCGGTTTGGTGATTCTCTTGGCCGTGGTCGTTTACGCGACGATGTCCGCTTCGCCGCCGCGTTCCCTGTATCCCAACATGGCGGATGCCGATAAGGAACAAGCGCAGCAGTTGCTGACGAAAAACGGTGTCGATGTTTCTTTGGATCCGTTGACCGGTGCGCTGCAAGTGCCGGCGGGCGAGTTCCACGAAGCGCGAATCATGCTGGCCGCCGCCGGATTACCTCGCGAGGCGACCACCGGATATTCAGGCCTCAAGGAAAATATGCCGCTCGGTACGAGCCAGTTCATGGAGCAAGCGCGATACAACGCGTCGATCGAAGAGGAATTGGCTCAGAGCATTAGGCGAATCAACACGGTTCAGGATGCGCGAGTTCATTTGGCGCTGCCGCGCCAAAGCGCATTTGTGCGCGATCGCGCGGATCCGAAAGCATCGGTCATCTTGACTCCCTATAACGGTCGAGCCGTCAGTGAGGGGCAGGTGCAGGCCATCGTCCATTTGGTCTCATCCAGTATTCCGTACATGACGCCCGCGAACGTGTCGGTCGTCGATCAGTTTGGTCGCCTGCTGACCGAAACTCCTGAGTCGAAGGATCTCAGTGCCAAGCAGCTGGAGTTGCGGCAAAAACTCGAGGCGGACTACGCTGATCGTGTCGTGCAGTTGTTGGGACCGATCTTCGGTGCTAACAACGTGCGAGCTCAGGTCAACGCCGATCTCGACTTCTCCGTGATCGAGCGCACGGTCGAAAATTTCGACCCGACAAGCACCGGTACGAAAGTGCGTTCGGAGCAGTTGCGCGAGTCGACCACGACCGAGCCGAAGTCTGAAGGCGTGCCTGGATCGCTCTCGAATGAGCCGCCACCGCCCGTGGCTGCGACGCCGGATGCTGCCGTCTCGCCAGAATCGGCGCCGGCCGCCAACGAACCGGTCATTCGTGGCCAGGAACGCAGTGAGGCTAAGAATTACGAGATGGATCGCTCGGTGCAATATGTGGTTGATCCGGCACCGCGCATGCGTCGCCTGACCGTGGCTGTAGCGATCAACGATGCGATTGCCGCTCCCGGAGCCACTACGCCGCCGGCGCGGCGCCCACTGCCTGCACAGGAAGTTGCGCGACTGACCTCGCTGGTGCAGGGCGCTGTTGGCTTCAACGCGAATCGCGGCGATGTCGTGAATCTCATCAGCACGAGCTTCGAGCCGCCGGCGCCGATCACGCCGCTTCCGGTGTGGCAGCAGCCGCAGTATCTTGATGTTGCTAAGTACCTACTCGTTGCCTTGGCGATTGCTCTGGTGGGCTTCTTGGTGGTTCGACCGATTATGAATCGCATCACGTATATCCCACCGCCGCCTGCCGCTGCGCAGATGTCGCCGGATGAGATGAAAGCGGCGTTGATCGCGAGCGGAGAGTTGTCTCCCGAGGCACTCGTCGCGGCTGGTGGCACGGCGACTGAGATTGCGGGGGCAGCCGGTGGTGTCGAGGCCGCAGAAGCGGAGACCATTGAGATGCGCGAAGGCGAATCGATGGAAGAGTTCAAGTCTCGGCTCAAGGCGCGGCTCAAGCCGAAGAAGAAGGCGGGTATCTCTGCCGAAATGCTCGATACGGCTAACAGCTACGACGATAAGGTCACGGTCGTACGCATGATGGTTGAGCAGGATGCCAAGCGAGTGGCGCTGGTGCTCAAAAACCTGATTACGCGCGATTTAACCTGAGGCGAATACGATCATGGCGGAAGCAATGGCATTAGTAACCGCGCCGGGTGGTCCTGATCCGGAACAGGTGGCCGCTGAGGTTGCGGCGCTCTCCAATACTCAGCGTGCGGCCGTCATGCTCATGTTGCTCGGCGAAGAAGAGGCAGCGAGTGTGATTCGTCACCTGGCGCCGAAAGAAGTACAGCACTTAAGTGCCGCGATGCTGTCAGTCGCTGATCTCTCGCAAGAGGCGGTCAGTGCCGTGCTCGACGGCTTCATCGCCACAATCAAGAAGCAGACAAACATCGGTGGCGGCATCGATTATCTTGAAAATGTGCTGCGTGCTGCGATCGGCGAGGATAAAGCGAGCAGCGTGCTGAGTCGTATCATGCCGGCCTCGGCTAATCGCGGACTTGAAGTGCTGCAATGGATGGACGCGCGTTCGATCGCAGAAATGATTGCTGCGGAGCATCCGCAGATCATCGCGATCGTTCTGTCGTTCCTCGACTACGACGTGGCGGCAGACGTCATGCGTTTCTTGCCCGAGACGTTGCGTCCAGAAGTGCTCTCCCGTGTGGCCTCGCTTGAAACCATTCAGCCGACGGCGATGGCGGAGCTCGAGGCGATCATGAAGCAACAGTTCTCATCGAACTCGTCGCTGAAGTCCTCGAGTGTGGGTGGTGTGAAGGCCGCCGCCAAGATCATGAACTACGTCAAGACCGATATCGAACAGTCGATGATGAAGCGACTGAGCGAGAAAGATGCGGATCTTGCGCAGCGTATCCAAGACAATATGTTTGCGTTCGAGAATCTGTCGGGTTGCGACAATCGCAGCATCCAGACGCTCATGCGAAACGTCCCGAGTGAGCAACTTATGGTCGCTCTCAAGGGCGCAGACGATCTCGTCAAAGACAAGTTCCTCTCGAACATGTCGGCGCGTGCCCGCGATATGTTTGTCGACGAAATGGAAGGTCGAGGTCCGTTGCGTCTATCGGAAGTGGAAGAGGCGCAGAAGCAGATTCTGCGTACCGCGCGTCGTCTATCGGACGCCGGCGAAATGATGCTCTCGGGTCGCGGCGCCGACTACGTATAAGGACGACTCGACATGTTCAAGGCGGCTACGCCGTTCGTCGCTTCTGAGACGTTGCGACGGCGGGATAACGACGGTACGGCAGCGTTTGCGGCGCGGCACTTCGCCATTCGTCGTGCCGGCTTCTTGTTGCGTGAGCATGCCAAGCAAATGGCCGCGCCCTCACAATTTGCGAGCGATATCGCGATCATCACGCCCGCAGACGATATTCCGGAATTGACGCCTGAACTGAGCATCGAACCCATCGGTGATGCGTCTGCGGAACAACTGGTTGATTTGATGCCGCTCGAGTCAGCTCCGAGCGAAGAAGAGATCGCAGCAAAAATCGCTGAAGCTGAGCAGCGTGGGCGTAACGCAGCACTTGAAGAGATGGCATCGGCACTCGATGCAGCCATGCTCGCGCTCGATGCGGCGGCAAGAGAGTTGGCGGAGAAAAAGGCCTCGTTAGAGCGCGAATTGGTCGTTCCCTTAGCACGTGCGAGCCTCGATATCGGAGCGCAAATCGCTAGGCAAAACCTGCAGAGTGAAGAAGGGCTTGGCCGCTATCTGCAAGTCGTGCAGGCAACGCTCGAGGAATCACTCGACTCCGCCCTGGGAGAGGGGCAAGTGGTTATCGCTCGTTTGCATCCTGAGGATGTTGCTCTACTTGAGCGAGCGAACGAGCGTCCGACGAATATCCGATTGCAGGGGGATCCTTTGGTCGCGCGGGGTGGGGTCATTCTGGGCGCAGGCGATAAAGTGATCGACGATCGTTTCGAAAATCGTGTGCGTGAAGTGCGCGAAGCGGCATTAGCGGCGGCCGCTGAGGTTATGCGGGACGCATCATGAGTTCGGGTTCGTTGCTCGAGACTTTGCAAAATCGGCTCTCGAGTACCGAGATTTCCGCTCCTTCCGTTCGCGGTGTGTTGACGCGAGTCACCGGTATGATTTTGTCGGCGCGCGGAGTGCGCGCCCCGCTTGGCGCGTATTGCGAGGTGATGGCCGAGCAGGGGGAGGGCATCGTCTGCGAAGTCGTTGGCTTTCGCGATGGCGAGGTGATGTTAATGCCTCTGTCGGCCGTGCAGGGTTTGCTGCCGGGCACGGCGGTGCGTGTGCTCACGTTGACGGCACGAGTTGGTGTGGGTGCAGGTTTGCTTGGGCGCGTCGTCGACGGAATGGGTGAGCCGCTCGATGGAGGTCCCGCCATCGTTCCTGATGTGTTCGTGCCGCTTCGAGGCGAGAAAAAGAATCCGCTGCATCGTGCGGCTATCACGGCACCACTCGATGTGGGTGTGCGTGCGATCAATACCTTTCTGACCGTCGGTCGCGGCCAAAGAATCGGGCTCATCGCTGGTAGCGGCGTCGGCAAGAGCATGCTACTCGGCATGATGACGAGATTCACAGAAGCTGACGTGATCGTCATCGGCATGATCGGCGAGCGTGGTCGTGAAGTGCTCGACTTCGTGCATGAAACTCTCGGTGAAGAGGGTCTCAAGCGATCTGTCGTGATTGCAGCTCCCGGCGATCGGTCGCCGGTCGTGCGTCTTCGCGCGACGCATTACAGCTGTGCGGTTGCTGAGTATTTCCGCGATCAGGGAAAGAACGTCCTGTTGTTGATGGACTCCTTGACTCGAGTCGCACACGCCCAGCGCGAGGTGGGTCTCGCAATCGGTGAGCCACCGACGACCAAGGGCTATACACCGTCTGTTTTTTTCTTGATCAACGAGCTTGTTGAGCGCGCAGGTAACGTTAGCGCAGCGGGCAGTATCACCGGTATTTATACGATCCTCGCAGAAGGCGATGATGCCAATGACCCCATCGTTGATGGAGCGCGCGCTATCCTCGATGGTCACGTGTTGCTCTCACGCGATATCGCTGCGATGGGTCAATATCCAGCGATCGATATCAGCGTATCGGTCTCGCGCCTTGCAACCAAGTTGATCTCGGGTGAGCGCCGTGCACTCGTTACAAAATTCCGAAGGTTGGTGGCAACTTACGAGGAAAATAAGGATCTCGTGGCCGTCGGTGCGTATCGTCAGGGGACAAATCCTGAACTCGACGAGGCCTTGCAGCGTCGAGCTGTGTTTCGAGAATTTCTCTCGCAAGACGCCGATGAGTCGGTGTCTCTCGAGCAGGGCTTTCATCAGCTGCAGTCGGTACTCGGATGAGTGATCGCGCGGCAAAGCGCGCTGCGCGACTACAGCGAGTGGCGCGAATCGGTGACGCGGTCGCCAAAGCATCCGAGGCGATCGTGGCGCAGCGTCGCGGCGAGCTCGCGGTGCAAGAAGAACGTCTGAATGTCGTTGAAAACTATTGCCGCGACTATGCCGAGTCGACTCGCCGACAAGAGACGGCGGGACAAAATATTGTGACGTGGCGTAACTACCGAGATTTTTCCGGTTGGTTGTCGCAGATGTCGGTGGCCCAAAAGAACGAAGTTGCCCAAGCGCAGTTCTTCGTCGATGCGGCTCTGGAAGAGGCGATGCAAAAGCGCAATTTCGCGCGCGCTCTGGAAAATGCATCCGAGCGCGCCGCGAGCGCTGCGGCTCGTGAGGCAACGCAGCGCGAGCAAAAGGCGATGGACGCACTCGCGCGGCCCATGCCCGACGGGTTGGCATCCTAGTTGCAGATACCGGTGTAGTTAAATTGCACCGGCAACGTTTGGCACCATGTCTGGCACTTCTGCACTGCTGAATCTGCTCGAAGGATCGGGTTCCGCCCTCCTGAACGCGCCCGAAACGGCGCAAAACGGGGCTAGTGAGGCCGATTCGTCTTATTTTGTTTCTTTAATGAAACAATATGAGGGTGCGGAACCTCAATCTGAGGCTGGCCCGGCGAAGGATCGCGATGTTGCGTCGGAGTTGCTCGGCAACGGCTTGCCGACTCCGCTGCCGATCATGTCGATGTCGCCAGTTACTCCGCAGCCATCCATGATGCTGCCTGCTGCCATCGAAGTCGAAGCGGACACGCGGCTGGAGGAGTTCGCCGTTGGCCTTGGGATTGATCGTGAATTGGCGCGCTTGCTGTTACGTGAGACGTCGCCTCAAGTCTCAGCCCCGGACGTCCGTCCGATCACGGCATTGCCGATGATGCCGAGCGTTCAGGTTCCGCTCGGTGATCCGCAGGGAATGGTCCCTAACCAAGACGTCGCTCCGATCGTCAGTGCACCGATTGATCGCTCGCCTGCGCTCATATCATCGACTGAACGGTCAGTCGTCGCTTCGGTGACAACGCAACTGCCTGTGTCGCTGAATCCGTTGCCACTTGGTGCGACGACCCCTCCGCTGATCGCCGGGGCTCCGGTAGTGGACGGTTCGATTCCACTACCGGCGGCGCTCGATACAAGCTCTTCGCTTGATATGAGGATGGCAGAGCGCTCTGTTGTCTCTCAGGCGACTGCCGCATCGCCGGCAGTAATTTCTTCCGATTCTTCTGCAGTTCCCTCGCTGGCAGCGATGGTGAGCCCTCGCGCGCCCGCAGCCCTGAATGATGAAGACGTGCTTCGTTGGAGAGCATTCATTCATCGGTCAGCGTCAGGGGTTCGCGAGCCCGCTCAGGAGATTGTCGCGTCCACGCAGTCGGCTATCGATGACGTGATGGATCCGCTATCCACGGCGCCGCGTCGCGGCCTGAGTGAAGCAGATTTTGCGGCTGCGACGGCCTCACTGCGGGGCTTTGCCTTGGAGCGACGTCAGATCGTGACGACGACGGCAACGGCCGTCAGTTCAACGATGCTCAGCGGTGATAGCCCGGTCGACCCAGCCGTGCTGCCGACGACGGGCGGCATGCCGATGAATGCTGCGGCAGCGCCGAGCTATGCCCTCGGCAGTCCGTTGGCTGCGCAGCCTGATCCGCTCACCACGCCGCTGCGCGTGCCGGATCCGACTTTGCAGCACGAGCTTCGGGCAGAGCAGTTCGCTGAACAAGTGGGCCGCCGCATGTTGCAACAGATTCGCGAGGACCGCTGGACCGTGAATTTGCAGCTCGATCCGCAGCGTTTGGGTCCGATGGACATCGAGCTTCAGCTCGAGGGTAACCAGGTCACCGCTCAAGTGGGCGTCGCGAATGCTGAGGTTCGCAACCTGCTTGAGGCCGCCTTGCCTAAACTACGCGAGTCGCTGGATTCGGCAGGGCTAAACTTGGCGAACTGGTCGTTTGCTCAGTCTGGCGCTCGAGAGTATCGAGAGTTCGCGCAACAGAGTGCCGCAGCGGCACGAAAGGTTGCGACGAGCAGCGCCGATGTGGCGATTGAGGACGGGAATTCGCGCCGAGTGTCGGATGAATCGGCCTCGCGCGTGGTGGATGTGTACGTTTAACGATTTGACTATTCTGGTGTAGCACTATGGCTGACAAGAAAGACGACAAAAAGAAGGCTCCGGATGCGGCTCCCGCCGAAGGCGAAGAGGGCGCTCCGAAGAAGAAATCGAAGTTGCTGCTCATCATCATGGTGGTGGTCGGCGTGCTCGTACTCGTCGGTGGGTCAGTGGGCGCAACGCTGTTCCTGACGGGATTCTTTGATCCGAAGCCCGCTGCCGCTGCGGGTGCCGAGCACGGCGCCGATGGGCATGCGGCTGATGGTCATGCCGAGGGTGAGCACGGCGCGGAAGGCGAGGCCGGTGGTCCAGCGGTTCCGGATGGCCCGCAACTGCAGACCAAGGAAATCCCTGAGGGCGAGCGTTTTGCGGCCACCTATAAGCCGATCGAAAGAGACTTCACGCTAAACGTGCCAAACTCGCGCAAGTTCGTGCAGTTCAAGATCGCCTACAAGACCTTCTACGGCGAGAAGATCGTCGAGCGTGTGACGACCCACCAGATTGCCATCGAAGCGGCGATCATTGGTACGGCCGGTCAATACAGCGAAGAAGAAATGGTCTCTGTCGATGGTCGCGCGCGATTGGCTGCTGCGTTGCGCGACGCCATGAACGACGTGCTGATTCGGAACGAGGACTTCGGTGGCATCGAAGAAGTGATGTTCACTCATTTCGTGTTCCAGTAACTCGTCTCTCGATAGCGAATAAGATCATGTCCAATTCAGGTCAAGTGCTGACGAGCGACGAGGTGCAGGCTCTCGTCGATGCGATGGCGAGCGGCGAGGTCGATGTCTCGCCGGATACCGCCGCGTCAGCAGCACCCGCCGTACAGGCCTACAGCCTCGTTTCGACGGATACCACCTCGCGTTCGCAGTTGGCTGCGATCGAGATGATCAATGATCGTTTCGCGCGACAACTTCGTGGTGGGTTGCTGAACTTGTTGCGTCAAGCGGTAAAGGTCTCGATCAATCCTTTCGAGGTCACGACATTCGGTGCGTACATCCAGAGTGTGCCATCGCCTTGCAGCGTTAACATCGTGCGCTACCCGCCACTGCGTGGGTATGGGCTTGTGACGATCGACCCTTCGGTCGTTTATGGCGCCGTCGACAGCTTCTTTGGTGGTCGCGGCTCTGGATCTGTCGAGCCCTCTGCGCAGCGTGGGTTCACGCCGACCGAAGAGCGCATCATTCAATTGTTGCTCGATACGGTATTCGAAAATTTGCGTGAGGCCTGGGCTCCGGTCTACGGCTTGGGCACCGAGTACGTTAGTCGCGAGATCAACCCGGCGTTCGCTCAGGTCGGTGAAGAGAAGGAGACGGTCGTCGTCTCTCGTTTCAACATCGAACTCGGCGCGGGCGTGCACGGCGTTGTGTCGGTCATGTATCCCTTCTCGGCTCTCAAACCAATCCGCTTGTTGTTACGCGGCCGTTTGCAGTCGGGCGAGCGTGATGAAAAGCTGGCAGCACGCTGGGCGAATCAGCTTCAGGATGCCGTGAGCGACACCGAACTCGAGTTGACGGCTCAATTGGCCACGTTGCGTGTTTCGGCGGCAGACTTAGCGTCGATCCAGCCCGGCGACACGATTTGGTTTAAGCCGCCCGAGGCTGTGAAAGTCTTGGTTCAATCGACGCACCTCTTCGATGCAGAGTACGGTACGGCGAATAACTCCGTTGCCGTTCGCATCAGCCAGGTCGTACAACCGGCCGAATCTTCAGCGGCATTCGCGATCGAACCCATTGGCGATCACGCCAACGATTCAGAGCATTCTTCCTCTTCTCGTAGAAGGTCGGCCGGTAGGTCGGCAAAGTCAGCAGGAGCATCAGCAGCATGAGCGACATATCCATGGGAACGATCGCGAAAGCGAATGGCGAGGGCGACGCCGCCATGCAGCTGGATCTCATCCAGAATGTCGCGGTCAGCATCTCGGTCGAAGTCGGTCGATCCTCTCTGCGCATCCGCGACTTGTTGCGTTTGGGGCAGGGCAGCGTCGTCGAACTGGATCGCGTCGCAGGTGAGCCCCTTGATGTCTGCGTCAACAACACGGTGATCGCGCGAGGCGAAGTGGTGCTCGTCAATGAGCGTTACGGTATTCGATTGACCCAAGTGGTCGATCCCGAAGATCGCGTTAAGCATCTTTGATCTGACATGGATCCGGTGCGCTACATTTCGGCCATCATCCTGGTGGCCGCACTTTTGGCATTGGCGATTTGGGTGCTGCGTCGTTTCAATGTCGCGGGCGTCGGCGTGC
>Ga0208788_1001767_pt1 | contig 10275 bp, 9 predicted proteins | sample Wag4_2014_7_11_3_FD_187363 | JGI IMG/M metagenome (GOLD analysis project Ga0208788, IMG submission 187363) | Fresh water mixed with fracking chemicals microbial communities from Ohio, USA - Utica-2 Time Series FC 2014_7_11 (SPAdes) (version 2) ... | reverse complement strand
GCGCTCGGCCAGTTCACGAAGTGTCCCCCAGGCAATTTCTTCAAACATCTTGGTGATTTCCCGGGCCACGCAGGCGGGGCGATCACCACCAAAAACCTGGGCCATATCCCCCAGCGACCGCGCAAGGCGATGAGGGGATTCAAAGAAAATCAGCGTCCGTGGTTCAGTGGCCAAGGACTCGAAATATCCGGTGCGACCCTTTTTGGGAATGAAACCTTCGTGAATGAATCGATCGGTGGGAAGCCCACTGACGGCTAAGGCGCTGAGCCCGGCACTTGGCCCAGGAATTACCGTAATCGGAATGTTTCTGACCCTGGCAGCAGACACCAGTAGATAGCCCGGATCGCTGACGAGGGGCATGCCCGCGTCGGAGATGAGAACCACGGTAGAGCTGATCGCCTCCATCACAATCTCGTCAACCCCAGCGGATTCGGAATGCTCATTGGCTGAGATGAACCTGGCGTGAGTCGTGAGATCCAGAGCACGAATCAAGGACTTTGCGACCCTGGTGTCCTCCGCCACGATAATGTCGGCACTCGCCAGCGCCTCGCGGAGCCTCGGGGACGCATCACCCAGGTTTCCAATGGGGGTCGCAGCGACAATGAGCACGAGCCCTATCCTGCCAGCTGCGCCTCAAGCGCTTCGATTGTCGTGATTGGCATTCGACAGACGCCACCCTCACACAGGAACACAACGGGGACCGACCCGTCGGTGCGACCCTCGAAGAGGGAGAAGCCGTGAGCGACGAATTCCTGGGCTTGTGCCGAAGTCACCACCGCCACGACCGCAGCCACATTCCACAAGCCTGCCGCGCGCTCGAGGAGGTCGTTGCGCGAATCAGCAACCACAACAATGTCCCGGCCAGGTCGAGACAGCTCAGAGAGCACCCGCAACACGCCCCCGCTCCCCAGTGGCATCGCCATCGCGTGGGCAACACACGGTGACACCAGTTCGAGTGCCCACTCGCGGTAGGAACTCTCCCCCGTCAGGCTCGCAAGCCTCAGGGCAGCCAAGGCCAGAAGAGCAACACCCGAGGGGCTTGCCCCCTCGGAGATGTCGGTGACGCCTGGGATCCCGTGGCCTGCGACAAGAGGATCCGTGGTGGCATGAGGCGGAAGTGCCCGGTAGTGCTCCAGCACAGTCCGCCCTTGAGCCACCAGTTGCGCGTCTGCCACAGCCAATCCCAACTCGATCAGCCCGAGAGCAAATCCGCCATAGTCTTCGGCTGTCGCCACCGCAGGAGACAGAACACCCTCTCGTGACACACGAACGAGTGACCCGTCATCCCTCACGTGGTGCTCCCACAACCACGTGGCAATATCGAGGCCCAGTGCCCCAGGATCCCCCGGAACCCCTGCCCTGTGGGCAAGGGCTAAACCTTCCAGAGCGAGCCCATTCCAGCCCGTGACGATCTTGTCGTCGATGGCCGGTGGCACCAAGGCAGAGCGCCCCTTGGCGTCCCTGGCGAAATACCCACCCTCGCTGGAGATGCCATCGATGATGCTCTCGCTGTCTTGGGCTGAGCCAAGCGCTCCCCCCACGAGCAACTGATTACGCAAGAACTTCACAATGCCAGCGGCCGTATCGGTCATGCCAATCCTGGAATATGCCTGAAGTAAGCCCGCATTATCGAAGAGCATGCGCTCATAATGAGGTTCGCTGAAATCCCTCATCGTGGAATACCGAAAGAAACCGCCCTCCACCGCGTCCCGCAAGGGCGAGCCCGCATAGGTGGCAAGTAACCGGGCAGCGAGCGCTCCCGCTTCTGCGTGACCAGAAGCTGCCTCGGAGAGTAAGAAGTTCACTACCGGCGTGGTGGGGAACTTGGGCGCCCCACCAAAGCCCCCATGCTCCGTGTCTTCCTGCGCGATGACGGCATCCACAATCACGGCAAGCCGCTCAGGAGTGGGGATGGCGCCCGTTCCAGAGGATCCCCTGCGATGAGCGGCCAATGCCTCAACGAGCGAACGTGAACTCGCGAGGACATCGTCGCGTTTCTCGCGCCACGCGCTCGACACCGCCGTGGCTACTTCGGGCAAGGAGGGCAGACCGTGAGCGGAGGCCGGTGGGAGATATGTGGCCGCATAAATCGTCGCCCCTTCAGGGGTGGCAAAGATGGTGAGTGGCCAACCGAGGTTGTCACTAAAGGCTGCCGCCTGAGCCATATAGAGGGCATCAACGTCCGGGTGTTCTTCCCGGTCCACTTTGATGGCCACCAGGTTTTCATTGATGACTGCAGCAATCGCAGGGTTAGCGAAGCTTTCCCTGGCCATCACGTGACACCAGTGGCAGGTCTGATACCCGATGGAAATCAGTACCGGAACATCCCGCTCCCTGGCAGCATCAAAGGCTTCTTGCCCCCAGGGAAACCAGTCAACGGGCTGATCAGCGTGAGAGCGAAGATAGGGACTAACCGCGTCGCCGAGGCGACTCATCGACACTTACCAGTTGCCATCATCCGGGTGGGTTCCCACCCGACGATCGGCATCCATTGCTGCGATAGCAGCCATGTCATCGCTCGTGAGCTCGAAGTCGAAGACATCCAGGTTCTCCTGCAGGCGCTCCTTCTTCGAGGACTTGGGGAAGATGATGATGCCCTCTTGCAAGTGCCAGCGAAGAACAACCTGGGCAAGGCTCTTGCCGTGAGCCTTCGCGATATCGGCAAGGCCCGGCAATTCAGAAAGGTCATACTTGGCTTGACCGAGTGGCCCCCAGGCCTCAGTCAGGATGCCAAGGGGTTCTTGGAAAGCACGAAGTTCACGTTGCTGGAACGCCGGGTGCAATTCAACCTGGTTCACGGCGGGGACAATGCTGCCTGCTTCCAGGACGCGCTCCAGGTGTTCCTTCTGGAAGTTTGAGACGCCAATGGCCTTCGTTAGGCCTGCGCGGTGAAGATCTTCCAGAACCAACCAGGTCTCCACGAACTGATCGCGAAGTGGTGCCGGCCAGTGGATGAGATAGAGGTCGACCCGGTCGAGCCCCAAGAGATCGAGGCTGGTCTGGAGGGCCTGCGCGGCAGTCTCACTGCCCTGGTCTGAGTTCCACAGTTTCGTGGTCACAAAGAGTTCGTCTCGGGGAATACCACTCTTGGCAATCGCTCGTCCCACAGCACCTTCGTTGCGATAGATCATCGCGGTGTCGATGTGGCGATAGCCGACCTCGAGGGCGTCTGCGACGACCTGCTCGCAGACCTCGTCATCAACCTTGAAGACACCTACCCCCAGCTGCGGAATAACATCCCCGGTGTTGAGAGTGAGTGAGAGTTGACCAGCTGGAGTTTTCATATCCCTATCCTCACACGCCCGATACCCTCACACAATGGCAGTGGGAGGAGACTCCGTCGCTGTCTCCTCCCACTGACCTAGTGTTGAGTTTAGTAAAACACTCCCCTACTTTGTCGACGTTGCGTTGACCTCGTAGGACGTGTTCGTTGACTCAAAGAAGTTCACCAACTGCAGAGTGTCATTCGCGGTTGCCATCCACTTTGCGGGGTTGGTGACGTTGTATTCGGTTTCGAATCCGAGTTCTTCGAGGCGGCGATCCGCCAAGTACTTGACGTACTGGTTGATGTAGTTCGCGTTCAGGCCGAGGATGCCATTTGGGAGCAGGTCGTGGTTGTAGGCCTCTTCCATCTCGACAGCGTCGAGAATCATCTGGCGAATCTCGGTAGCAAACTCAGGAGTCTGCAGGTCGGGGTTTTCTTCCAGAACCGTGAGGATCAGGTTGATACCGAACTTGAGGTGCAGGCTCTCGTCGCGCACAATCCAGTCCACAAGGGAACCGAAGTTACGCAGTAGGTTGCGCTGGCGGAAGCTGAGCGCAACCATAAAGCCCGAGTAGAACCAGATGCCCTCGAGGATGACGTTGTAAGCAACGAGGTTGCGCACGAAGTCCTGCTTGCCCTCGGTGGTCGTGATGTCGACCGTGTCTTCGGTCATCCGGCGGATGAACTTGACCTCGAAATCTTCCTTACGGGCCATCGAGGGAACATCGACGTGGGAAGCGTAGGCAGCTTCACGGTCAATCGGGAACGTCTCGAGGACATACTCGAAGCTCATGCAGTGGTTGGCTTCTTCCCACATCTGCTTGGCGAGGTAGAGGTGCGCCTCAGGAGCATTGATGTAGGGGTACACACCAAAGGCGAGTGCCTTGTTCACGAGCAGCTCGCTGGGGTTGAAGTAGCTCATCAAGAAGGTGATGGCGTGACGCTCTTCGTCCGTCATCTTCTTGAAGTCAGCGATGTCTTCGCCCAACTGGATTTCGTTGGGGAACCAGGTGTTTGCAACAGCCTGGTCGTAGAGGTCCATAGCCCACTTGTACTTAACAGGCTTGAGCAGCAGACCTTCTTGTACGCCTTGTCCGAGAATTCCCATTGTCTTGTCCTTTGTCTTAGATCGTTGTGTGTGTAGTGAAGGGCTACTGGCAGCTATCGCACTGCAGTAAGTCCATCGGGTCTGTAGGCACGACGTAGCCGTCGAGGGTTTCGGTGTTCATTACTCGGCCGCCTTAGCTCCGGAGAAGCCAAAGCCCTTTTTGGGGGCCGGGGCACTACCGGCGGCGACGGGTTCGGCTGAACCCCCTGCTGCACCAAAGCCCTTCTTAGAGGCTGCAGTGCCAGAGTCATTAATCTGCTCGGTTTTGTTGACCTTGACGGTCGACTGCTCGGCAGTGTGGCGTGGCTTCATGTGGAGGTAGTACGTGGTCTTTACGCCACGCTTCCACGCTCCGGAGTAGATGGACATCAAGTCATCGATGTCTCTGGTCTCCAGGTACATGTTGCGGCTAATCGCCTGGTCGATCCACTTCTGAGCACGCGCTGCCACTTCGAGGAAGGCAAAGGGCGAAAGCTGGAAGCTCGTCTTGTAGATGTCCTTCAGGTCCTGAGGGATCAGATCGAGGCTCTGGATGTCACCCTGGCTGCGAAGGATATCTTCGCGGGTGCGCTCCCAGAGGCCACGCTCACGCAGTGCCTCAACCAGGTTCCGGTTGACCTCGAGGAACTTGCCCGAGCTCGTGGAGCGGCTGAAGATCTGAGAGAACTGAGGGTCAAGACCAGGAGTCGTGCCAGCGACCAGACCAATCGATGCCGTCGGCGCGATTGCCATGAGGGTTGCGTTACGCATACCGCCCTTGACCTTCGCACGAAGTGCATCCCAGTCCAGACGAGTGGTGCGGTTAACCTCGATGGGAACACCACGATCGGCCTCGGTTAAGTCGATTGTGTCCAGGGGAACCATGCCCTGAGACCAGCGTGAGCCCGCGAAGTTCGGGTATGAGCCGCGCTCACGAGCGAGGTTCGCCGACTCATCGATGGCTGCATAGGAGACGTGCTCCATGATTTCGTCAATCAAGTCGTAGGCTTCTTCGCTCTCGTAGCTGTAGCCAAAACGCTCGATGACATCGGTGAAGCCCATGACGCCAAGGCCCACGGCGCGGTTCTGCTCGTTGGAGAAGTCCGCTTCCTTCACGCTGGAGCGCGTGATGTCGATCAAGTTGTCGAGCTGGCGCACGGCAATGCGGGCGCTCTCGTCAATCTTTGCCCAGTCCAAAGCCCCATCCAGCACGTGCTGGGAGAGGTTGATGGAGGCCAGGTTACAGACCGAGACGTTGTCGACGTCCTGTGGCAAGCAGATTTCGGTGCACAGGTTCGAGAGGTGAATCGTGCCCGAGTTGTTGTTGATGGCACGGTTATTGATCGTGTCTTTCCAGGTCAGCCACGGGTGGCTCGTGCCCTGGAGAGAAATCAAGATGGCCTTGAATTGCTCCCTGGCGCCAATCTTCTTGAACATGTTGATCGTGCCGGCCTCGGCCATGTCGACATACTCGGCATAGCGCTTGGAGAATGCAGCGCCGTAGAGCTCGTTCAAGTCAGCAACCTCGAGCGGGTCGAAGAGGTACCAGGGCTCGTCGTTTTCTACGCGCTTCATGAACTCGTCCGAGATCCACACAGCGGTGTTGGCAGTGCGGGTGCGGCGGTAGGGGTCACCGGAGTTCTGACGAAGATCAAGGAACTCGGGGAAATCCAGGTGCCAGTTCTCCATGTAGAAGCACAGCGCACCAAACTTCTTGCCACCGCGGCTGACGGCGCGAAGCACCGAGTCGATGGTGTGCATGAAGGGGATGGGTCCAGTCGAGGAAGTGTTGTTCGAGCGGATGGGCGATCCCTGAGCGCGCAGCTTGGTCACAGCAAGACCGATGCCGCCTGTTCCCTTGGTCAGCCACATGACATCGCGAGTGGTCTTTGCGATGTGCTCGATGTCGTCCTGCATTTCCATCACAAAACAGTTCGCGAGCTGGGGGTAACTGGTGCCACCATTAACCAGAGTCGAACCGGCAGCCAAGTACTCGAGCTTCGACATCTTCTCGTAGAACTTGAGGGCCTGCGTGGTGGGGTCCTTCTCGTTCAACGAGAGGCCCATGGCAATGCGCATCCAAAAGTACTGGGGCACCTCGAGGGGGTCGCCGTTGCGGCCCTTGATGCCATAGCGGTTATTCAGAGTAACGACACCGATGTATTTGAGCAGCTCATCGCGGCTTGGCTCCAGTGCTGCAGCGAGGCGATCGAAATCAAACATCTGGATGAGGCGCTCGTCGAGAAGACCCTCCTCGACACCGCGGGTGACGTTCTGCTCAAAGTGCTTGGCGTGGAGAGACTTGAGTTCCTCGGCGCTGTCATAGTCGCCGAGCACACGCTTGTAAATGGTCTTAACGAGCAAACGCGCAGCGACGACGTCGAATGCAGGGTCGTCTTTGACATTCTGGAGCGCGACCTGAATGACAGCTTCATCAAGCTGCTGGGTCGTAATGCCATCAAACAGGGTCAATTCGAGCTCACTGGCGATTTGGGTCACCCAGGTGATCGAGTCGTCCAGCCCCACTGCTGCTGCCTCGATAGCTAGGTTGATTTTGTTCGCGTCATAAGGCTCTCTGGTGCCATTGCGCTTGACCACTGTGATTGTCACGGTGTCGTCTCCTTAGTTCTGGTCCCCGGGGACCGCAAAAATGATGAAAATGAGGGTGATGCACGTCTCCGGTGGTGTTCACGAGGACACTTTTCCTTTGGCAGCTTGACCACTATATATGCCGGTGCTGACAATTTCCGTACCCCACATATTGTGGGCGTGTCATCCACACCTGTGGATAACTAAGGGGAGTTTTCCACAGTAAACGCTCTCGTGATACCGGCCCTACAGAGCACTATTTCATTGACCACCGACACCCTGAGAGAGCCCGTAGGCTAGGGAGGTTGTGAAAAGATACGCAAACCTGTTGAGAACTCCTGGTGTCGCCCAAATTATTGCGGCACAACTCACGGCACGCATGCCCTCCGGAATGATCTCTTTGGCGTACCTCCTGCACATCGAACAGATGTTTAATTCCTACGGGCTAGCAGGCCTCGTACTGGCAGCCACGAGCCTGGGCCAAGCCATCGCTGGGCCAGTGACGTCGCGCCTGATGGGGCGTCTTGGCATGAGAGGCGTCATCACGGTGACCATCGTTGTGGCCGCAGCGAGCATGGTCGCCATCGCCTACGTCGTAGCCCCGATTGGCTTCTACATCGCCCTCGGGTTCGTTGGCGGCCTGGCAACACCGCCCATTCAACCCGCAGTGCGCACCATCTACCCCACGATGGTGAACTCCAAACAGCTGACTCCCCTGTTTTCTATTGACGCCTCGGCTCAGGAGCTCATTTGGATTGCCGGTCCGGTGGTGACGGTGTTTATGGCCACTCAGGTCTCGACAGACGCCGCCATCATGTTGGCTCTGACGTTGCTGGTGCTCGGTGGAATCTGGTTCCTCCTACGGCCTGAACTAGGAACCGTCAAGATTCCGGTCAGTAAAACAAAAATGGGTACGGTCCTCAAAAAGCCTGCAGTATTACTGACCACCGTGGTCGGGTTCCTTCTCATTGGTGCGGCCGGTGCCGTGGAAGTCGCCGTCGTTGCTGTCTTTGGCCACGGTGGTCCAGAAGCTGGCTTTGTGCTGGCAGTCTGGGCAATCGGTTCGCTCATTGGCGGTCTAGCACTCGGACACGTTCCGATTGGACCGTGGGCATTAGCAGTGCGCATGGTTGCGGTGTTCATTGGCATTGCTCTCGCTGGCATCATTCTGGACTTCTGGTGGATTGCTGGCGCCCTGCTCATTGCTGGCGCTGGTATTGCACCCGCCCTGGCAGTCATGTTTGCCATCGTGTCCTCGAGCGTCAAGTTTTCTGACACCGCGGAGGCCTATGGGTGGATGGGCTCCGGTCAGCTCACGGGAGCAGCGCTCGGCTCGGCTGTGGCCGGGTTTGCTGTGGACGGGTTTGGCCCGGTGGGTGGCTTTGTCGCGGCATCAATCTTTGCCTTCATCGGAATGATCATTCCCGCCCTCTACAGGACGTCACTGCCCGATCTGCGCGGCCGCGATGCCACACCGCTCGCTGACACCGAGCCGGTGAGGATCATCAAGCACTAGGCCACTAGCTCGTCCTAGAGAAACAGGACGGGGACCATGGACCCCACCAAGGCTAACGCCATGATCGTGGTGAAGATTCTCCGGGATTTCGGTGTTGTCAGTAGGCGCCCAATGACGTGCCCGGCGCCAATCCACACCACAGAAATTGGGAGGGTGGCAGCAAAGAAAATCAACCCAGAGAGCACCACGGGCCAGACCCCAGCCGAGGTGGGCACAAAGGCTGTCACATAAGCCCCGAGAACAATCCATGCCTTGGGGTTCGCGACCTGAAAGATGGTCGATCGCACCCAACCAGTAGGGATACCAGTGGCATCATCACCATTCGGTGACGTGGTGCGAAGAATTCCCCAGGCCATCCAGAGAATATAGGCAAAGCCCACCCATTTGAGCACTTGATACGCCACGGGATACGCGACAAACAGAGCGCCAAGCCCTGCGGCTAATGCACCAAACATCACGCTTATTCCGATGACAATCCCCACCAGGTGGGGGATAGTGCTCCGCGGACCATAGGCCGCCGCGAGAGTCATCAAGACCGTGTTGTTCGGGCCAGGCGTGAGAGCCATTGCCAACAAGAACAGAACCATGGATGTAATCAGGGCTGCATCCACCCTCAAATCTTAGGGGCCGGGCCACCCCCCGGAGAGCCACCCTGGCCTTAGGGTAGGGACCATGTCAAAAGCCTGTGTCATTATCGCCACCTTTCACGCCCACCCCGGCAAGCTCGACGCTGTCCGAGCTGCCATCGAGGCGGTCATCCCCGACGTCCACAAAGAGCCTGGCTGCGAACTCTATGCCCTCCACGAGGACACCGAGGGGCACCTGGTCCTCATCGAGAAGTGGACCACCAGAGAGCTCTGGCAAGAACACCTGACCCTCGAGCCAGTCAAACGCTCACGCGCATCACTGGAGGGTCTTCTTGAGTCCGCGACCGAGGTCGTGGAAATGTATGCGATTCCAGTTGGTGATTCTCGACAGGGCGCGCTCTAGCCAGATGGCGTTTTCCGTTGAGCCGCTACCCGCCGGCCATGCCGGCGATCTCTTTGCCAGTTCCGACTTGTATCTGGCAGGTCTCTTTCCCGCGGAAAGCAACCATCTCGTTTCTGCCAAGGAGCTCTCCACTGCGCCGAACCTGCTACTCGGCGCCTTCACAGAGGATTCCCCGACCACACCCATCGGGTGTGTTGGGCTTCTGGTTGCGGGGCAAGAGCCCGGAACGGCTGAAATCAAGCGTCTATTCGTGGACAACGCATCACGCGGCGTCGGTGTGGCACACGCTCTCATGGACCACCTCGAAGCCGAAGCGGCGAGTAGCGGCATTCGCGAACTTCGCTTAGAAACCGGCATTTACCAGGAGGAATCGCTGGGGCTGTATCGCGGGCGCGGATACGTCACCATCCCACCCTTTGGCCACTACACCGAAGACCCGATGAGTGTTTTCATGGCAAAAAAAGCTTAGCTAGCGTCCCTCGATAGGAACTCGGTCACATCAATCTGGGGCAGCCGTGCCCGACGCTCATCGATGCGTCGAAGCAACTCGACACGATCGGGGCGCTTGATGAGGCCGGTGAGTACCTCGGTCAAGAAATCCTGTTCCGATTGTCCCCTCAAGCGTGCCCGGCGAGACAACTCATCCCGAACATGAAGGGGAATATTGCGAATCGTGATGTTTACCACCATGGCCTCCACCGTAATGACTATGCCTGAATTATGCAGGCGTTATCCACAACCCGCAAGCTGCTGTGCGCCAAGGCTGCACGGCCCCATTCCCCGCCGGTTAGGCTGAACCCATGCCAGCCCTCTCGCTCTCCCGCCTGC
>Ga0208788_1001766_pt1 | contig 10276 bp, 7 predicted proteins | sample Wag4_2014_7_11_3_FD_187363 | JGI IMG/M metagenome (GOLD analysis project Ga0208788, IMG submission 187363) | Fresh water mixed with fracking chemicals microbial communities from Ohio, USA - Utica-2 Time Series FC 2014_7_11 (SPAdes) (version 2) ... | reverse complement strand
GTGTGCTATCGCCTTGTTTGTATGGCATAAAAATGGTGGTGGAGTCTGAGGCATTCATCATGCTCAAAATCCAGATGGACAACATGCCGGAAGTCTTGTCCCAAGCAGTTTTCCCTTCATTGGTCAGCACATTTTCAGATTCGAAGGCAACAGCTTTTACGCCTGCCGGGAGCAAATGAAGATGAGCATTGATGGTGGAATCATCCAGCAGCCGAATTGTGCGGTCTACTTTCAGGTTAAATACCGTGCCTGAATAATTTTCAAGCTGCATGTGTTTTACAAAAACCGCTGAGCTATTGTCTGCACGCACCAGATCAAATGGCCTTGTATCGATTTCTTCAGGCACTTTCCAGTTATCAAAAACGAAGTCTTTCCCTTTTTTGAAATAAACTGAAAACTGCCCGCCTTCCGGTCCGAGCCAGAATCGTTCCTCACCTCCAAATGCACTGAAATGGTCTGTAAATTTTCCAGACGCAATGAGTTCGTGGTTGATCCAGCCAAAACTCAAACCGCTATCTCCTTCTGCTGTGCTTGTCATGATCCTTCCCTGATAGGCAGGAAGCACAACCAATCTTGCGTCACCTTCACCAAGTTCAATCAGATCCGGGTGATATCGCTTCAGAAAATCAACATCATACGCAAATGTTCCTTGTTGCATATTCATGTCTTTGGTATTGGAGGTATTACAAGCCATCATAACACATGAAATAACAATTGAACCGATTATAATTTTTATCATGCTGATTAATTAATGTTCTTGCAACAAAAATGCATGCTTGTTAACAGCATCCTGCCGGTCCGCATGAACCTCCTGAAAAAGCTGCAGGTTCTCCCTGTAAAATCTCTTCAGATAGGGCTTCTCTGATAGCGGCTATCCTTACTGTATAATGGAGTGTTTTCCCTGCAAGCGGATGGTTGGCATCTGCTACCAGGTGGTCGTCATGTTTTTCCAGCACACACACTTCAGTGCCATCAAACAGGGTAACCTGATCGCCCTCTGCAATCCCTTCAAATCCGGGTAAATCCTCTTTAGATACATCTAAAATGAGGCTGGCTTCAACCGGACCATACGCATATTCTGGTGGTATGATGACATCAATCTCCTGACCGGTTTTCATATCCTGCAGGGCCAACTCCAATCCGGGCAGGATATTACCTGCACCATGCAGGTATTCCTCGGCAGCAAAGTTGGTATTGTCGTGCAAAACATTACCTGCATCATCTTTCAGCACATACTGTATGGAAACGACTCTGTTATTTTCAACGATCATAGGTAACTGTTAATATAAAATTTTTACTGCTATTCAAGATAATGGTTTTACTGAAATCTATGACACACCTGCCTTCCTTTATCACATGATTTGAAGGGATTGTTTCAGCGTCAAGATGAATACTCAGGTTGCGGACTTTTCCATGGTCAGCAATGCTAAACCTGTTTAACTGCAGTTGTCCGTGCTTCATGATCAGCTGTGCCATAAATTTTCTGCCCTCAATTGTCTGATGATAGGTTCCCCAGCCTTCAGCAGTAATGAAGGGTGCCCTGAAATCATCAGCCTTTAAAGCAGGTGAAAATCCGAGTTCGCCTTTTGGACCATGGTATGTAAATCCGCATGCACTCACAAAAGTGCCATGGCTCGCCATGGCGCGTGCATAATGGTCGCTGCACTCAATTTCATTGAAAGGATTACGCTTCCGGGCATGGTAACGGTCATGGATCATGCGGGTCAGCACCAAAGCCTCTTCCACCATGCCTTCAGCCATCATGTGTGCCGCCACCTGGTGTTCAAATCCGCTCATGCACTCATGAAAATACCCCAGTTGCCAGGTCACATTTTCACCATATGGTTTTGCTTCATTCAACGGATTGGTATTCATCACCATACCACCCTCACCGGGCAGCGCGTAGGGTCTGCCTCCCTTGCGGTTTTTGATATACGGACCCACATCAGGTGTAAAATTGTATTTCCACAGCGCTTTGAGGGCGGATAGGGTTTGTGTTTTGTCAATGACCCTGCCGAGACCTACCTGATGCGCCCATGACTGTCCGTACACCTGATCAATATGACAGGTATTGTAGGAACCCAGCTTTTGGCGGCCTTTTTCCGCATCCGGGCGGTGGATAAAATATTCCCCGTTGAAGAGCTTTGTCTCCATGTTTTTCATGCCCTTGTCCACATATGCGTGGCATGTTGCGGCAAAGCTGCTGTCATTCATCTCTTCCGCCATGGCCTGCGCTGCTTTCACAGCAGCTATGCACAAACCCACCAGCCAGGCTATTTGTCCGTCCCACACGGCATCCAGGGTGTTTTCAATGGGCGTATCCTCCATGCCATCCCCGTCACGATCCTGGCGAATCACCCACTGTGTGGCGCGCTTGATCTTCTCCCAATTGTTGCTGAGAAAGGTATCATCAGCACTCATCTGATGCTCCCGGTAAAAACGGAGAATTGTGCCTGCCTGACCATCTATGGCCGGCCCCTTAACCACTTCCCCGCGATACCAGATCATGCCATCGGGCTGCAAAGACAATCCAAGGTCCACCCGCTCGCGGGTATCTTTTTCAATGGAGGGGAAGACCCGCGCCATGGCCTGGGCATACTGCCAAACATGCATGCAGGTGCCTTCACAGCAACCCACACCTTCCCATGCATAGAAACGGCCCGACTTCAACCGGTGTGTTGTGGTGGTGGCCAGGGTGGAGATATTCAGGAATGTGCGTTCGAGGAACCAGTGTGGAAGCGTGGAATCCTGCCAGGTTTTACACCACAAAGCAGTTGTATCAGACAGGTAACTGAAGTTTTTGTGTACATAATGAATCACATCAGCTGAAGATGCAAACCAGTTGCTGTAATTCCTGCCGCCATCCTGAATGGAGGGATGCAGTTTCAAATGGGGATAAAACCAAGCGATGCTGAAATGCGATTGTTTGCTCTCCTTTGGTTCCAACAAAATGGTTTCAGCCACGGCTCCTACTGTCTCCACATCCCCTGAATGAAACGCATTTCCAGGTTCAAAGGTCATCAAACCGGCTTCATCAACCGGTAAGCGAAAGCCTGTCTGATGCATTGCCTTATCAGATAAAGCAGCAATACTCATGCTGCCTTTTTCCGGGAATTTGTTGCCGAGCCATCCTGTTATATCTACCTGCAGTTCCTTTCCAGTTTTATTGACAACAGTAAATGAATAAATGGTACAGGGGAGGGATGAGTTTTTCTCATCAAGGGGGATGAAAGGAGAAAAAACTTCTGCCTTGATGTCAACACCGAGATGCCGGTCAATATAGGTGATGGTTGCCTTGGGATAGGTAGCCTCGAAGATGATATCATCCCAGTCGCCGGCTTCCATCTTCCTAATCTGTGTTTTTCCGCCTGTATGTATCCGGAATGCAAAGCCCTGTTCAACCGGACCAATATCCTGTGCGGGAGCAACATAGGCTGAGCCATCCCTCGACCTGACTTTTTTACCCACATGCAGGTCTGAAGCCCATTCGATGGTAATGGGGTTGATGCCTTCCCGGTTGTCGTTGAAGATATCCCAAAGCCACAACCTGCCATCACCTCCCAGGTAAAGGGTGCCTGTTTGTAAACCGCCAACAGGCATGCCAATGATTTCAGCTCATTCCTGCTTTTGAGGTAACGTGTGGGGAACCCACGGCGGTATAGGGATTTCACCCATTGGGGATCAAGTTTTTTGTCAGCTGGAATATTGTGAAGCAGATCTTCCGGTTTAAACGGACCTGCAATGGCTCCTGTTCTGCCTGCATACATACCTGCCGCTGCTATCCCGGTTGACATGAGAAATCCCCTTCGCTGCATGTTGTGTTGTTTGAAATATAATTTACAACATTCGCATCAAAAGAAAAAATTGCGGCGGATAGGCAGATCTGCTGAAAGAAGATCAGATTACAGTGAGCTCATAAAAATCATCAGGGTTCAAATACCTGTTGGCCAAAACTTTCAATTCTTCTGCCTGTATGTTTTTTATTGTTTCTACTGAATGGTTGAAGAAACTGATGTCGAGTCCGTTTAAAATCAGGTTCTTCCACCTTCCGATGATGTGGAATGGTCCGTCCAGGTCGCCAAGCAGCGTGCCAATCAAGTAGTTCTTTACGAGTAGCAATTCTTCCGCATCGATATCCCCATCGCGCAACTGCTGCATCTCGTAATAAACTTCCTTAACCGTAGCCTCACAAACCTCACGGCCAGCTTCGGTGCTGATGATCCAGGCACCTCCATGAATATGGTTTTGCAGGTAGCTGTAGATGCCATAGGTATAGCCTTTGTCTTCGCGGATATTGTTCATGAGCCTCGAGCCAAAAAAACCGCCAAAAAGCGTGTTCAGCACCTGCACACCCGGAAAATCAGGATGGTGTCTGTTGGGAAAATGGCGGGCGATGCGGATGGCTCCCTGAACCCCATCGGTATCGTTCAGGATATTCCATTTTTTCTGTTCTGCGGGCTGAAGCAGGTGTGAAGGCTCAGGCTGAGCAGACCGGTTAAAAGGAAGGGACCCGAAATGGGTTTCCATCAGGCTGTCAAAATCAGCAGGAAAGATGCCCGCTGCGAATATGGTACAATGGCCTTGCTGATAATACTGTGCATAGAACTTGCGCAATGTTTCTATTTCCAATGCATCATAGTCGGCCATCTCACTGTAAATACCATAAGGATGTTTCTCTCCGAAAAGCAATGCATCAATCTTTCTGCCGGCCACGAAATCACATTTCTTCAGGTTAACAGCCAGCTTCTGTTTCATATTTTGCCTGAAAATATGGAGTTCATCCTCTGGTAAAACGGCATCCGTAAAGATTTCCTGCACCAGTGGAAGCAGGCTGTGAAGCTGCCTGGTGAGGCAGTGAAGGGTAACCACTGCCGTTTCATTGTAACAGCTGCGGTTGAGGTATGCTCCGTAAAAATCAACGTATTCATTGATATCATAGGCTGAACGGGTTGAAGTGCCGTTTTTGAGCAGGAAATTGGCTGCTGCCGCCACATTATTCTGCTGCTCATACCAGTTTCCGGCCTTGAAGACCCACTCAATCTGAACCACTTCTTCTGTGCCGGCCTGAACCTTGTAGAGGTCTGTCTTATTCTTGAGCTGCAGTATTTCCGGATGCTTCAGCTGAATGGCATAGTCAACGGCGTCTTTTATCTGGGGTGCACTTTTTCTGTCTGGCATGGAATAGTTTATGTTGTTGTAGCTCCGGGTTCTGAAAGGTACCAGAGGGTGTTGCTGTTGGTTGTGCTGAGCATTTCCTGTGCAAGCTGATGAATCTGATCTGCAGTAACTGCCCTGTATTTATCAAACTCCGTGTTCATGAGTTCTCCGTCCCCAAGCAATTCATAGAAAGCCAGGCTGCCCGCACGGTTCATGACACTCATATCTTCAAAAGCCATCACACTCTCTGTTTTGTTTTGCACTTTCTGCAACTCCCGTTCGTCTATAGGATGTTTACGCAATTTATCAAGTTCAGCCTCAATGGCTTCTTCTGCCTTTTGGATGTCAACTCCCTTCACAAGCTGTCCTTCTATGGTGAAGAGTCCTGCATCCAGGCTGCCAAAATGATAGCAGTTGATGCCAACGAAAAGCTGCTGCTCCTTTACAAGGGCCTGATACAACCTGGATGATGCTCCGCCTCCGAGAATGTCTGACAGCAAATCTGCTGCATAATAGCGGTCATCCATCCTGGAACACATGTGCCAGGTCTTGTAAATGGCATCCATGGGCACATTGCGGTGAACCGTCTTCCTGCGTTCAGTGGTCTGGATAGGCTCCTGAGGGAGGTTACGCTGATAGGGTGTTCCGGAAGGAATATCTCCGAACCACTTTTCAGCAAGTGCTTTAACATGCTCAACAGCAACATTACCGGCCACTACCAGTATGGCATTACAAGGTGTATAGTGCTTGAAGAAAAAACGTTTAACATCTTCGAGCTGTGCATTTTCAATATGCGGCAGCTCTTTACCAATGGTCATCCACTTATAGGGATGGTTGGTATAGGCAAGCTCACGCATGATATGCCAGACATCGCCATAAGGTTTATTGATGTAGTGCTCGCGGAACTCCTCACAAACCACTTTGCGCTGCACATCGAGGCTCTTTTTGCTGAAAGCCAGGCTAAGCATGCGGTCGCTTTCCAGCCACATGGCAGTTTCAAGGTTGTCTGCAGGAAGCTGGCAGTAATAATTGGTGAGGTCGTTGGTGGTATAAGCATTGTTTTCACCTCCAGCCACCTGAAGGGGTTCATCATAGTCGGGAATGTTAACAGACCCACCAAACATCAGGTGTTCGAAAAGGTGTGCAAAGCCCGTTTGCTTTTCATCCTCATCCCTTGCTCCTACATCATACAAGACATTCACCACAGCCATGGGTGTGCTGGTGTCTGGATGAACCAAAACCTTTAATCCATTGGATAACCGGAAGCGTTCAAATTTGACCATACTGCAAAGGTAACCATTCAATCAGTATATCTTCACAGGTTTCATAGACATCATCATCGGTTTGCCATTTCTTAACACCACAAAGCTGAGCCGCTGTCCGGTTGTCTGCATCATCGTCTTGTAGGTTTGGATATTATTGCTGATATCGTTGTTCACTGAAAGGATTACGTCATCCTTCTTAAACCCGGCCTTATCTGCAGGAGATCCTGGCACCACATCGTCTACAGACACCTGGTTATCGATGTAATAAACCGATAAGCCGGAATAGGCGTAATCAAACAGGTCTCTGAAATGTGAGTTGGGTACGATATGTACTTCCTGCTTGGTGTAATTTAGCGTTACGTTGAAACGTCTCATCAGGTCATTGCCTATCAATCCGCCAACCTGTGGATAGTTGGTCACGTTGTATTCATCTTTGAAAACGAAGGAGGGTACCTTCCGGAAACGGTAAGGTCCAATCTTGACTTCCTTAACGGTGGTGATGCGCATGGATGTTTTTCCACCCAATCCCTCTGCCTGGGTGATAAAGGGACCTTTGCGCTTCTTTTTCAAAACGGCACTATCGCGGGCATAACTTTCTGAAAGCAGGAAATTAAGTCCGGCTCCGGTATCCAGGTAAAATTTTCCGAAATATTTTCCTTCATCCTTGAACCTGATCTGCTGGATAGGCAGAGCGGTAAACAGCGGCCTGAGGGTATGTCCGGCTGCCGGATATTTGTATTCCCCTACTGTAAATACATGCATCATGAGGTTATCGTAATTGAGGTTGACGATATACCTGCTGAAAAAACTATAGCCGATGATGCCATCTATGGGTATGCCGTATACATAAAAGAGGATCTCATAATCGTTCACATGAAAATTAAGGCGGTCTGTTTCGAGTCCGGGCAGCTTCAACGTAGCGTTGTTAAGAAAGGACACTTTACGCAACCCGCCTATGCCCTTGATGGTTTTGTCTGATGGTTGGAGGGTAATGCCGAGCCTTACAACCGTTGTGGAATCAAGTGAAATGCCGCCACTGCCAGTGTCGAGGATAAAGTTGAGGCTGTCTGGGTAGTCGTTCACCTTGGCTTTAAGCAGTATCACCCCCCCTGTGAGGAGCTTGAATGGAACGGAAACGAGGTAGCGGGAGGGTTGTTCGATGAATTGCTCTTGTGCACTGACCCTGGACGGGGCAGCAGACAATAGTATACTGAATAACACGATGTTCAGGAGTGCTTTCATCAGACGGTTTAAGATTCAGTTAATTTCCCTTCTTTCAAAGTAAACCATTGTTACGCTAACTTTGTTGCTGAAACAAAGAATAATATGAGCGATTTGCAGCATTTATACCAAAAGGCACTGAATCTGGAGTTTCTGACGGCTGATGAAGGTCTATTCCTGTTTAAGGAGGCCCCGCTGACGGAACTGATGCATGTGGCAGACACACTCCGGAAAAAGCAGGTGCCCCATGGGAAGGTAAGCTGGCAAATCGACCGCAATGTGAACACCACCAACGTTTGCATCGCAAACTGCAAATTCTGCAATTTCTACCGCATCCCCGGCCATGCTGAGGCCTATATCACCAATATGGATACCTATAGGCAGAAGATCAGGGAAACCATCCAATGGGGTGGCGACCAGCTGCTGCTGCAGGGCGGTCACCATCCGGAGCTGGGGTTGAAATACTACACAGACACCTTCAGGGCCATCAAGGCTGAATTCCCCGATATCCGGCTGCACACCCTCGGTCCCCCCGAGGTGGCGCATATTGCCAAACTGGAGAAAATGACCCATACTGAAGTGCTGTCAGCCCTGAAAGAGGCCGGCATGGACTCCCTGCCAGGAGCAGGAGCAGAGATATTGGTCGACCGCGTCAGGAGGCTGGTGAGCAATGGCAAATGTGGTGCACAAGAATGGCTGGATGTGATGGCAGCAGCCCATCAACTGAACATCACTTCGTCTGCTACGATGATGTTCGGCCATGTGGAAACGCTTGAAGAACGCTTTGAACACCTGATCAAAATCAGGGAGGTGCAGTCGCGGAAACCTGAATCGGCTAATGGCTTCCTCGCCTTTATTCCCTGGACCTTCCAGGACGTGGATACCCTACTCATGAAAATCAGAGGAGTGCAAAACCTCACCACCGGAGAGGAATATATCCGCATGATTGCCATCAGCCGGATCATGCTGCCCAACATCAAAAATATCCAGGCCTCCTGGCTGACGGTAGGCAAGAAGATTGCCCAGATCTGCCTGCATGCCGGCGCCAATGATTTCGGCAGCATCATGCTCGAAGAGAATGTGGTAAGCGCCGCCGGTGCTCCCCATCGGTTTACTTATAAATCCATGCAGGACGCCATCCGCGAAGCCGGCTTCGAGCCCCAGCTCAGGAACCAGGAGTATCAGTGGCGCGAGCTACCGGCACAGATCGAAGAGCAGGTCATCAACTACTAGTGATTCCGCCGCGCATATACCCCATCCATGACCAGGCGCTGACCATCGAATTTGCAGCAGCCATCAGCGTGGAAGCCAACGAAAAGGCCATCAGCCTGCACCACAGGCTGCAATCGGCACCCTTTCCGGGTTTCATCGAATCTGTGCCCGCCTATGGCAGCCTGACAGTTTATTTCAACGAACCTGCCAACAGCACCGGTGTGGAGGCATTACTGCGCAACCTGACCGCAACCGCAGCACCCGAACAGCTTTTAGGGGAAGTTCGGCAACACCTGATCCCTGTTTGCTATGAAGATCCTTATGGACCCGATCTCAAGGATGTGGAAGTGGCAACCAGACTGGACCGCACAGCCATCATCAATCTGCATACCGGCATGACCTTCCGCGTATTCATGATCGGCTTCGTACCCGGTTTTGCCTATATGGGCATCCTGCCGCCCGAACTCGAAACCGCCCGGAAAAAGGTTCCACGGCTGGAAGTACCCGCAGGCAGCGTAGCCATTGCCGGCAGGCAGACGGGCATCTATCCGGCTGTGATTCCCGGTGGCTGGAACATCATCGGCAGAACTCCCTGGAAGCTGTTCAACAAAGATACCCAACCCTGCAGCCTGCTTTCAGCTGGCGATTGGGTTAAGTTTGAGCCCATCACCTCCGAAACATTCGAACAATTGTCATGGGCATCACCATCGTAAAACCAGGCATACAGTGCAGCATCCAAGACCTTGGCCGCTGGGGCCATCAGCAGTTTGGCGTGCCCATTGGTGGGGTGATGGACAGGCAGTCGGCCTGCACCGCAAACCGCCTTTGCGGCAATGCAGACGAAGAAGCGTTGTTGGAGTGCACACTCCATGGCACCGTCATCACCTGTGATGAAACCATCAGCTTTGCCCTTACAGGCGGAGGTGCCAGGGCAACCGTCAATGGTTGTGCAGTGGATTACTACAGACTAATCAAGATGGTGGCAGGTTCTCAGCTACAGCTGATGCCCGATCCCCATGGCTGCAGGACCTACATCGCAGTGGCAGGTGGCTTGCAAGTGCCCCTCGAACTTGGCAGTGCCTCCACTTACCAGCCTTCCCGCCTCGGCGGATTGGATGGCCAACCCTTGGCGGCAGGGCAGTTTGTGCCGCTGAAAAGCTCCGGCGACTTACTGCCGGGAGGCAGGGATATCGTGATCCGGGAGGACGGTTTTGGGATGGGTAACTGGAAGGCACAGGTGCAGCCCATGCCCCATGTGAATGAAACTGTGATACTTGCCTGTGCAAGCGGTCCGGAGTGGGACTGGTTCGATGACAGCACCAAAAAAGATTTTATAGGAGAAACCTTTACCATCTCCACCCAGTCCAACCGCATGGGCTACCGGCTGGAAGGACCGCCTTTGCCCCTTCGGGAAAAAAAGG
>Ga0208788_1001765_pt1 | contig 10277 bp, 7 predicted proteins | sample Wag4_2014_7_11_3_FD_187363 | JGI IMG/M metagenome (GOLD analysis project Ga0208788, IMG submission 187363) | Fresh water mixed with fracking chemicals microbial communities from Ohio, USA - Utica-2 Time Series FC 2014_7_11 (SPAdes) (version 2) ... | reverse complement strand
GGTAATATCTTCACGGCATGTCAGATTATTTTTGATTAAGGTAGGAAATCACTATGCGTATTTTGCACACGTCTGACTGGCATTTAGGCCATCTCCTTTTAGGACAATCACGCCATGCCGAACATCAACGCCTGATTGCATGGTTGGGCGAACAAATTCGGCAACAGCAAATTGATGTCGTGTTGTTGGCTGGGGATGTGTTTGATAGCGCAACGCCTACCAGTGCCGCACGTGAACTGTATTTTGAATTGGCGATGACGGTTGCAGCAGCGGGAGCGCAGTTGGTGGTAGTGGCGGGAAACCATGATGCGGCAGCGACTTTGCAAGAAAGCCGTGTATTACTGGAAAAATTACAGACTTGGGTGATTCCACACCGCCTATTAGCAGCAGACCATGTGCGATTGCTAAAAAACCGACAGGGCGAGCCGGCATTGTGGTTGGCTGCTGTGCCGTATCTGCGGCCACATGAAGTATTGCTCAGTCGAGCAGGGCAAGATGCAGAAGAAAAAGAATTGGCTTTGCAGCAAGCGATAGCCGATTGCTATGCCGAAATCTTTTTCTATATCCAAGCGCAACAAACTACCCTTGCTCGGCCTGTGCCGATCATGATGACCGGCCATTTCACAGTATTAGGTGGCAGCAGCAGTGAATCAGTGCGTGAAATTTATATTGGTAAGTTGCGCGGTTTTCCGGCGACAGCCTTTCCAAAGGTTGATTATGTGGCGCTTGGCCATTTACATCAGGCACAGCATATTTCTGCCCCCTTGCCGATCTATTACAGTGGCTCACCGTTGGCGTTGAGTTTCGATGAAGCAAGCCAACAAAAATCCATGAATCTGATCGAGTGTCAATCCGATGGGCTGCAAGTTCATACACTGCCCGTACCGTGTTGGCAAGCCCTCGCCAGTATTCAAACGTCGATGGAGACTTTGGTGGCTGACGTCGAATCACGGTTGTCACAACTTGCCATTTCACCACCACACACCCTATGGCTAGAAATTGTGTTGACCGATCCGCAAACCAGCCGTGATGTGGTGGATCAAGTGCGTGAACAACTGGCATCGTATCCGGTGCAAGTATTACGGGTGAAACGGGCTCTGCGAGAGGTCAGCCTATTGCAACCCGCTCACACGGTGATGTTGCATGAATTATCGGTGCAAGAGGTATTTGAACAATGTTTAAGCCAAACCGAATTTGATGCAACAACCTGCCAAGCGTTGCAACAACGTTTTGACTTGGTTTGTCAGCAACTGGAAATCATGCAATGAAAATCTTGAAACTGCGGCTTAAAAATCTCAATTCACTGCGCGGCGAATGGACGATTGATTTTAGCCAAGCACCGTTTACACAAAGCGGCTTATTCGCGATTACCGGCCCAACTGGGGCAGGCAAATCAACTTTGTTTGATGCGATTTGTTTGGCCTTATATCACGAAACCCCACGCTTAAAAGTCATCTCGACCAAACAAAATCAGCTGATGACCCGCCATAGCACCGAATGTTTAGCCGAGGTGGAATTTGCGGTACAAGGTGAGGTGTACCGCGCTTTTTGGGGGCAACGGCGCGCCCGTGGCAAGATGAATGGCACATTGCAAGCCCCGACAGTAGAACTGGCACGCGGTGACGGTACGATTCTGTGTCATCAAATTCAAGACAAACTGAAAACCATCGAAAGCTTAACTGGCCTGAATTTTTCGCGTTTTACCAAATCGGTTTTACTGGCACAGGGTGGTTTTGCTGCCTTTTTACATGCCCCGATCAATGAACGTGCCGAGCTATTAGAGCAACTGACCGGCACCGAAGTGTATGGCCAGCTGTCACGGCAGGTGTTTGAACAAACCCGAGAAAAAAAACAGGCGCTATCACTGTTAAAACAACGGGTCGCTGATACTGCGCTGTGGACGGAAGAAGAACGTCATCAATATTTGCAACAACAGCAGCAGGGGCAACACGAACTGCAACAATTGAAGTTGGCGATTGCGGAATGTGAGCAACAACAGGTGCGTTGGCAAACATGGCAACAGGCCTTGGCCGACTATCAACACGCGCAGCAGGCATTAAACAATATTGAACAGGCAGCGAATGACTATGTCGAGCAAGATCGTTGTCTGGAACAAGCCAAATTGGCCCGCGACATTGCCCCAGATCATCAGCGTTGGCAGGAGGCCGAACAGCGTTATCAGCAACTGACAACGCAATTTCACAGTGAACAACAACGCCAACAGCAGCAACAGCAACAACTCCACCAATTGGCAAAACACGGTGCTCGTTTACTGCAACAGGCACAACAACAGTGGGAGGTGGACAATCAAAAGACCTTAGCTACCTTACAACACTATCAAGAGAAATTAGCACACAGCCCACACATTGCGACATGGCAAACTCAATATGCCCTTTGGCAACAGCAGTGGCAGGCGCTGCAACAAGAACAAGTCAAAATAGATGGCGTAGCCGCACAACTTGCCGAACAACAACGCCAACTCACCACCGCGCAAACGGCTTCACAACGGCAACAACAGGCGGTAGAACAAAAAAAACGGCATTTGTCTGAGCAAGAGCAACAGCAACAACAATTACAACAACAGCTTGCCGAGCAACTGGGCGATCAGCCTAACCTTGCTGCTTTGTATGAAAGTTGGCAACAACAGCAACAGTACCAACAGCAATGGCAAACTGTGTTGGCATCGGTGGAAACATGGCAACAGCTGGCCTTAGACATCTCGACCCTCGAACAACAACAGCAACTCGCGCAGCAACAATATACCGCCGCGACAGAAAAACGAGATGAGGAAGCGGATTGCTATCAAAAACTGAAACAGCAGCTACAAACCCTCCAACAACAAGCCGAACAAGCCCGTTTTATCGAACAATTCGCCGACCACCGCACCAAACTGCAAGCAGGTGAGCCGTGTCCGCTGTGTGGTTCGCGAGAACATCCGGAAGTGGCGACCTATCACCGTATTGAGAGTGATGCGTTCACCGTCGAGATAAAAGCGTTAGAAAAAAAACTGGCGGCTTGTGAAGAGCGTGGCAAGACGCAGCGCGATGTGATGACACGGGCTGAACGGGATAGCCAACACCTACAACAACGCGGTGAGGAGAAGCAAAAACAACAAGACAAACTCGAGCAAGAATGCCAAGGATTGATACAGGCTTTGGGGATGCCGCTATTGGCATGGCAAGACACCATGACACTGCTGCCACAGTACCAGCTAAATTTCCAACAACAATATCAAAAGTTTAAGCAACGTCTTGATGTGGTGCAGGGCTTGCATCAGGCACTGATTGACATTGAAAAAGCAATACAGCAGGCAACACAGCAATATCATGCTGCCAATCAGCAATGGCAACAACAGCAAACGGTGTTGCATGAAGTGCTCACCCAACACCACCAGTTAGCCACCACCTTGCAACTGTTACAACAGCAACAACAACAACGTGAGCAACATCTTCAATCCACTTTGCCCGGAAATGCGGCAGACCTTGCACAGCGTTTAGCGCAGATTGCCGAACAGCTGAAACACTGGCAACAGTGGCAAGCCGCACAGCAAGAAGCGGTTTTACAGCTGCAGCAACAGCATCTGCAACAGCAACAACTGGCACAGCTAGCGACGTTGTGGCAACAACGGTTAGCTGAAACAGCAGACAGCGTGGGGCAAGCAAGCGCAGAGGATAGCGTGTTTCCTACTGATGAAACCCGTTGTGATGAAATGTGGCAAAAACGACAGCAACAGGTCTTGCATACCGCCGGTGTGTTAAGCCAATTACAACAACAATTGACTGCACAAGCGTTAGCACGACAACAGCAACACCAGCGCTGGCAACAGGCCTTGCAACGGGTTGGGTTTGCCGATGAAGCGGCGTTTTTACAGGCTTGGCGAGATGACACGGCGTATCACACGTTGTCAGCACAACAGCAACAACGACAGCAACAATGGCAACAAGCACAACATGAATGGCGGATGCGAGAAAAGCTGTGGCAACAACAGCAAATGCTTGGCTGTCCGGCCCTATCAGAGACAGAACTCGCCGCCCAGTTAGCGCAACGGCAAACAGCACAAAACCAGCTGCAAACACAGTTGGCTCAGTGGGCATTGTTGCTACAACAAGATACCGAAAAGCGACAACAACAGCAGTTGTTACTACAACAATATGCGCAGCAACAACAAGACTATGATTATTGGGAAAAACTCGACCAGCTGATTGGCTCAGCCCAAGGCGACAAATTCCGCCGCTTTGCACAAGGGCTGACCTTGGCACATTTAATCACGCTGGCGAATCAACATTTGGCAATGTTGGAGGGGCGCTATCGGTTACAGCGCAAACTGGATGCGGAATTAGAGATGGAGATTATTGATTTATGGCAGGGTGAGGTTGAGCGTGACACCCGCACTTTGTCAGGGGGGGAAAGTTTCTTGGTCAGTTTGGCCTTGGCTTTGGCGCTGTCGGATTTAGTCAGTCACCAACTACGGTTAGATTCGCTATTTTTAGATGAAGGGTTTGGTACTCTCGATCCTGATACCCTTGAAACAGCATTGGCTGCCTTAGACCGCTTGCACGCACGCGGCAAAATGATTGGCATCATCAGCCATGTGGAAGCCCTGAAACAGCGCATTCCAGTACAAATTAAAGTCAGTAAACAACATGGTTTGGGTGTGGCGAAGTTAGAGATTGTCGGCTAATACCATTGCCAGCAGGGGAATCCCTGCTGGCGGGTCAGATTAGCCCCGTTGCAATTGACGCAAACGCCAAATCATTAGCTGCAACGCGGTGAAATACATCCACAGCACCAAAGCACAAATACTGGTCCATGCTTCCAATTGCAACGCGAATAACAACACTGCAAATCCATTGAGCAACAGCAAAATGGCACAGACGATATTGAGGGCGACAAAGCGCGTTTTTAAGAAAGCCGCACGATCGACTGCGCGCCCGCGCCAATCGCGTATTTTGTCCACCTCGCCCCGTTTACCGACTAAAAAGGCAAGACGAATAAAATGTCCGGCCATAAAAAACATAAATAGAAACAAAGCCCAATAGAAAATAAGCGATAGCATGGTGTCCAATCCTTAGGTGTGTCATTTATAAGCGGCTGGCCCGCCGTTTGGCATTTTCTAGTGCGGCTAACCCTTGTGCATGATAAATCCCTTTTTTGCGTGCCCGTTCGATCGCAATTCGGGTCAGTTGCGCCGTAGCTAGACAGTCGCTGATGGCGTTGTGACGGGCAAAGACGGTGATGCCAAAGCGCTTGAGCCAAGTATCCAATCCCACCGGCCCACCATAATGCTCAGGAAACAAAGCGGGCAACAACCAAGCCAAATCTAACCACGGCGCTTGATATTGAAAACCAAGATAGTGCCGCATCGCGCGCGCCAACATCGCCTCATCAAAAAATGCATGGTAGGCAACCAAAGGGCGCTTGCCATTAAATTCTAAAAAATCTAGCAAAGCTTCGGCAGGTTCACGGCCATTGCGTTGGATATTGCCGCTGATGCCATGAATTAAAATATTTTCGTGGCTAGAAACAGTTTCTTGGCGCAACACCACTTCGAATGCCGCTGTGGGTTGTAACAACAGTCGATCTAACGACACCGCGCCAATCGCAATCAAACTGTCTTTACGCAAATTGAGGCCACTGGACTCAACATCAACAATATCCAATCGCGCACTACCAAATGGCTGTTCCCAATCGTCAGCACGCGGCAACGCCTGCCAGCGGGCTAAACGGTCTTGTTGTATCGCCGTCAGCTGCACGCTTGGCGTGCGCCAAAAAGCCAATTTTTTCAGCCAAGTGCTCATAAGCTATAGCGGGTTTTTAGGTGAGATTGCAAACGACGTGCTTGTTGTAACGACTCTTTTAACATTCGCCGTTCTAGCGGATTTAACTCATCAACACGCAATAAATTGGCTCGTGATTTGTCGGTATTCGGTTCTTGTTGTAGCCGCAGGCGCAGTAATTGAATAAAACGGAACGCATCTAATATGGCGTGTAACACATCGGGATGAATGCCACTTTTTGGCGCGGCTTGTTCTAAGCGCGATAAGGTATTGGTCGCCGCCACGCCATGCGCCAAGGCCAACACCCGCGCCGCATCAACAAACAAACGTGCCCCAGATTTTTTCAGGTCTAACCAACCGCTTTGACCTTGGTGGGTTTCGGTCACAAAGTCGCGTACCAAACCCAGAGGAACATGAGAACTGAGGGCATTGCCGGCTAACATGTGTTGGAACATGGTATTGCTGCTGACGTGGTGTAAAAGATATTTTGTCAGACGCTGTGCCAGTGATTCCTCGCCGGCTAAAGGGCGCAAGTCAAAGAAAATAGTGGCGGCTAACAAGGCTTTGGGATCGGGCGAGCTGATCCAATGGCTGAATTTACGTTGCCATGCGTCCAGCGACAGCGTGAGGTCGGGATTGCTGGCCATGATATGCCCCTGACACAGCGGGAAACCGCATTGATCGAGACCCGCCACGACTTCAGCAGCAAAAGCAAGCAAATTGGGTTTGACCTCTTCCTCTGGCCGTTCGCTCAGATACACCAAGCCGTTGTCTTGGTCGGTGCTGAAAGTTTGTTCCTCGCGGCCTTCCGAGCCAAAGGCTAACCAACACCATTGAACATCATGTAAATCGTGTTTAGGCAGAGTTAAGGCAATCACCTGCCGCACAATACAATCGTTCATTGCTGACACAAATTGGGTCAATTGTTCTGGCCCAAGCCCCTGTGCCAACAAATTATAAGAAAGCTGCTGTAAATCTTGCCCTGCCTGTACCAAACTGGCTAAGTCGCTGGCGTGTTCGATCCGTTGGCGCAATTCGCGCAGGCCAACACGCTGCATCGCGAATAAATCACGCTCAGAAATCACGCCACGCAAACGGCCTGCCCCATCGACGGCCAGCACATGGCGAATACCACGAGTGGCCATGGCTAATGTGGCATCGTATGCCGTTGCATGTTCTGAGAGGGTGAAGGGGGCATGAGTCATCACTTGACTGATCGGCGTGTCCAGCGGCGTGTTCGGTAGCAACACGCGTGGCAATAAATCCGATTGCGTCAAAATCCCGATTGGGACACCGGCTTCGGTAATCACCATCGAGCCGGCCCGTGCCGCGTGCATGGCGGTAAACGCCTCGGCTAATGATGTGTCGGGCGCGCAGGTAATCGGTTCTCGCCGAATTAACCGCGACAGTGATGCCGCCATGCCTTGTTGTTCTAAGGCTTTTTGTTGAAACGACTGCTGCATATTGAGATGGGTTTGTCCCAACAGGGTAGCAAGATAGGCGGTACAAAAGCGATTAAACTCGCTGCTTTGTTGCAAGAGCTGATGAAAGTCTGCACTGGCCAACTGATAGCAAAAGGTATCTTCTGCTGCCGTGTAGCGATTGACGGTGGGACGGTCGCCACTGGCTGCGCCAATTGGGAAACATTCGCCTTCTTCTAATAAAGCATGGGTGTCTTGCGTCGGGCCACTGGTGGCACCGTCCACACGAATGGCTCCACGTTGCACAATATAGAAATAAGCAGGGGCGCCCATTTCTGGCTCTAACACAATATGCCCTTCGGGGTAATAGGCGAGGGCCAGACGTTCGGCAATAAACGTCAAGTCCTCTGCTTTCATATTGTCAAAGGGCGCATGTTTCGACAGAAATTCGACCGTGGCAAGACACAAAGTAGCGTTAGCAGTCATAGGGTGTTCTATCTGTGGGCAGGGTTTTTCTCAAGCAGACCCAACAATCGGTTTTCTTGAGAAAAACCCCGACCTCTCGGTCGGGGTTATCTGAAGCAACTCAGGATTAGTGAGCGTGGGCTGTACCTGCACCACGTGGTGTACGGATATCTTCCACCAAGTGTTGGATATGGTCAGGGCAGGCTGGTGTGACACGAGACACAATCAGCGCAACCACCACGTTCAAGATGGCACCCACACTACCGATGCCCTCTGGCGAGATACCAAACAGCCAGTTAGCAGGAATGTTCTCTGCCATAGGTGTGATAAAGATACCTTTGAAGTAGAGAATGTAGCAGAAGGTGAAGATCAGACCGGTCAACATCCCTGCAATCGCACCTTGGGTATTCATCTTCTTCGAGAAGATACCTAACAAGATGGTTGGGAACAGCGAAGCGCAAGCCAGACCGAAGGCAAACGCCACCACCTCCGCCACAAAGCCGGGTGGGTTGTAGCCTAGGTAACCGGCAACCAACACCGCCACAGCCGAGGCTGCACGACCGGCCATCAATTCGCTCTTCTCGGAGATATTCGGTGCAATCACGCCTTTCAACAAATCATGCGAGATAGCGGCCGAGATCACCAACAACAGACCAGCGGCAGTGGACAAGGCCGCTGCAATACCACCAGCAGCAACCAAGGCAATCACCCAGTTAGGCAACTGTGCCACTTCAGGGTTGGCCAACACCATGATGTCACGGTCAACGGTCAACTCATTGCCTTTGTAACCCAGTGCTTCTGCTTTCGCTAACACCTCTGGGTTCTTTGACTTGTCGTTGTAGTGTTGAATCAGGCCATCACCGTTTTTGTCATCCCATTTCAGCAGACCGGTTTTTTCCCAGCGTTTCATCCACTCTGGGCGATCTTCTGCCTTCAAGTTGGCTTCTTGTGCCAGCAACGGCTTATCTTGAGCAACGTGGGTGTTCACGGTGGCGATCACGTTGTAGCGAGCCATTGCACCCACTGCTGGCGCAGTGGTGTAGAGAATAGCGATAAACACCAAGGCCCAACCAGCAGAAGAACGAGCATCACGCACTTTTGGCACAGTGAAGAAACGCACGATAACGTGAGGCAAACCCGCTGTACCTGCCATCAGAGCAAAGGTGATGGCGACAATGTCGATCATCGATTTGCTAGAAGTGGTGTAGTTGGCAAAGCCAAGATCGGTAACCACGGTGTTCAGGCGTGCTAAGAACGGTTGACCATTGGCCAAGTCAGCACCCAAACCGGTTTGTGGTAACAAGTGGCCGGTGAGTTGCAACGAGATAAAGATGGCTGGAATGGTGTAAGCAAAAATCAACACCACATACTGCGCCACTTGGGTGTAGGTAATGCCTTTCATGCCGCCTAATACAGCATAGAAGAACACCAAGCCCATCCCGATAATCAAACCAGTGGTGATTTCCACTTCGAGGAAGCGTGAGAATACAATCCCCACACCACGCATTTGACCAGCAACATAGGTGAACGAGATAAAGATCAAGCACACCACAGCCACAATCCGCGCTGTTTGCGAGTAGTAACGGTCACCGATAAATTCTGGCACTGTGAATTTACCGAATTTCCGCAGGTACGGGGCGAGCAACACCGCCAACAGCACATAGCCCCCAGTCCAGCCCATGAGATAGACCGAACCATCGTAACCCATTGCAGAAATCAAACCTGCCATCGAAATAAACGACGCCGCTGACATCCAGTCCGCCGCCGTTGCCATCCCGTTGACCACGGGGTGCACCCCACCCCCCGCAACGTAGTAGTCTTTGGTGCTGCCAGCACGTGCCCAAATAGCTACACCGATGTAGAGCACGAACGACAGCCCCACAACGATATATGTCAGAAGTTTCAGATCATCCATGATCTACGCTCCAAGTTAGTCTTCGTGCACATCGTGCTTTTCGTCGATCTTGCCCATTTGCTTGGCGTACCAGAAAATCAGCACCACAAACGCATAAATGGAACCTTGTTGCGCAAACCAGAACCCAAGCGGGTAGCCTGCGAGGTGAATGCTATTTAACGCGGATGCAAAAAAAATCCCCGCAAAGTAGGAAACAACCGCCCACAAGGCAAGCACGATCCACAACAGCTTGAGCGTGTCTTTCCAGTAGGCATCGGCATTTTGTTGCGCCGTTGCGTCTTTCTTGATCGATGACATCGTTTCGATCTCCTCATGAAATTGTTTTTGTTGACCTGTTCTAACGAGAACGTCGCGGGAATGTGTTTCCCTCCTTCATCAAAGAACAATCCATTCAGTTTTGGCATCAAATTTTGTGATGTTAGCCATCACCGATGTCGATATTGCACAGCAAAAACTTTTATCTGATAAGGCTTCACGCGTGGTTGAAAATGGCATGAGGGATTTTTTTATGCTCTGCAAAAAAGTGTTTCTTTTTTGCAACATGAGGGGGTTTGTCTCAAAAATACATTCTTTTGACGCAAAAACAACATAGCTTAAAGCAGTCTTAACAGACTTAAATAAGATTTAAGCATGCTGGGTTTGATCTCGTCATGGAGGGGAATTTGGCGGGGAAAACAGGGTTTTTGCTTCGAGAAAAGC
>Ga0208788_1001764_pt1 | contig 10278 bp, 5 predicted proteins | sample Wag4_2014_7_11_3_FD_187363 | JGI IMG/M metagenome (GOLD analysis project Ga0208788, IMG submission 187363) | Fresh water mixed with fracking chemicals microbial communities from Ohio, USA - Utica-2 Time Series FC 2014_7_11 (SPAdes) (version 2) ... | reverse complement strand
CAGATATCGAATTCATCGAAAGTGTTAATACCTTCGCTTTATCTTCTTTTTCACCTGACTTAAATTTGCTGCAGCGAGATGGAGCAACAGCTGTCATTGATCTTTCTATGCAGTTTGCCGACCGTGGGTACAACTGCGATGTTGAATTAATGTCGCAAGTAATCGGTCGACTTTCAGATGTTCAGGTCCGAGATTTTGCGTTAGGCACCCACAACGATCAAACCTTTGATGTGTACTGGAACATGTGGCTTTACCTATTGCGAATCGCGCCATCGGATTTTGTGGCACCTGTTGCATGTTTATTTGCAACGTTGGCATATGAACGCGGGGACAACGAACTTGCTTATCGCGCTTTAGATCGTGCATCAGTAGATCAGCCCAAGTACGCCCTGACAATTTTGTTGCGTAGAGTCTTTGGTTCAGGCTGGCCACCTTCAGCCTTTGCAGCAATGCGCGTAGAGCTTCACCCGAAAGTGACGGCTGGGATTTTCCAGTCCTAGTCGCTAGAATTTAGCCGTTCACGAGTCCTATGTATTAGCCCCGGCTTAATAGGCGGCAACCCTCCACCGCGGCGGGGTGCTCCGGGTGACGAACAGGTCGCTCCGGCGGCAAGTGTGGGTTAAGGACTTTTTTATGAACACAGCAGCAAGCACAGGTGCATGGCTAGAGACGCATGATCCTGGTGAGCGACAATTTCTTTCAATCGGTTCCTTACTTCTTGAAAATGGCGAAACATTGCCCGATGTCACTATTGCATATCAAACATGGGGTGTTCTAAACGCTGCAAAAGACAATGCGATTTTAGTAAATCATGCGATGACCGGTTGGTCTGATGTTCCAGGTTGGTGGCCATCAATGGTTGGACCAGGGCTACCTTTTGATACAGACAAATACTTTGTTGTTTGTCCAAATGTAATTGGTGGTTGTCAGGGAACAACGGGTCCATCATCTCTTGCTCCCGATGGAAAGCGTTGGGGTTCGCGTTTTCCCGCAGTCACAATCCGAGACATGGTTGCAGCCGAAGTTGCATTTACTGATGCCATCGGAATTAAAAAATATTTGCTAGCTGTTGGCCCTTCCCTTGGTGGAATGCGTGCATTGGAATGGGCAGTGCAGTTGCCAGATCGTGTTGGCGCAATCTGCACCATTGGTTCATCTGCAGTGGCAACGGGAGATCAAATTGCAACTGCATCAATTCAGATCAGAGCGATTAAATCCGATCCGCACTTTAATAATGGGGATTATTACGAGCAGGAGTTAGGCCCAGAATCCGGAATGGGAATTGCTCGCCGGATCGCACATCTGACCTATCGAACAGAGGCAGAAATGGATATTCGTTTCGGCAGACAGTTACAGGGAGATGACACTGGCCGCTTTGCCGTGGAGTCCTATTTGGATCACCAAGCAGATAAGTTAGCCAAGAGATTTGATGCCAATACCTACATCGCCCTGACTGAGGCGATGAATAGCCATGACATCGGTAGGGATCGCGGGGGAGTTGCCGAAGCCTTGGCCACAATCCAAATCCCTATCGTTGCTGTATCCATTGATACCGATCGCCTCTTTCCACCTCGCCTACAGGCCGAGATAGCTGATTTAGCCCCTGCTGCAGCCCCTTTGGTGACCATCTCAAGCCCCTTTGGCCATGATGGATTCCTGGTGGAGGTTGAAAGTGTTGGAAATGTGATCCGTGAGGCCATAAATCTGGCCAAATAAGGGTTTTCGATGTGCATTTACCCCTGTGGACAAATTATAATATACCTATCACTTCAGCGGACTCGCTGAAAAAAATCAAAGGACAATTGTGGCTGTATTTAGTGCGCTCAAAAACAAGGTGAAGGCTAAGACTTCTGCGAAAGAAGCACCTGTCACTAAGAAGGCAGCACCTGCAACAAAGGCAGTTGCAAAGAAAGCAGCGCCAGCGAAGAAGGCTGTTGCCAAGAAAGCCGTCGCTAAGAAAGCAGCACCTGTTAATAAAGCCGTCGCTAAGAAAGCAGCGCCAGTTAAAAAGGCTGTTGTTAAAAAGGCAGCACCTGTAAAGAAAATTGAATTAAAGAAAGATCTAACAGCAAAAGATGTTCAACAAATTGTTGATGCGAAAAACGCTGTCATTCGCCAAAATGAGGTTTTAGCTGAACTTGAATCTCGTGGCGTTACATCTATCAATCGAATTCCGAAGAAGGTTGACAAAGATTTAGTCGATGAAGCTCGCGCGCTCGCAGCTGAGATTCCGGTGATGGTTGAAAAGCTTCGAAAGAGCGGACTTGGATCACCTTCAAGAATTTTAAAGAAGGCTGAATACGAATTAATCGCACCAAAGCCTGAACCCGTCAAAGAGGTTGCACCTGCAAAGGTTGATGCAAAGACCGGCAAGGCGGTAGTGACAAAGATTGATGGTGAAGAAGTTGAACTTGAAGAAGTTGAACTCGAAGATGTTGAGACTCTGATTAAGGAAGTCGTCGAAATCATCGACAGCGAAGAAGAAAAGGGTGCCCAACCTCGAGTTGTAGACCTTGCTGATGAAGCTACACATGGTAAAGAAGAGGATGCATTTACATTAAAGGCATCTGAAGAAGATGATGCACCTGCACAAACTGTTATGACAGCTGGTGCAACAGCCGACCCAGTAAAGGATTACCTAAAGCAGATTGGTCGCGTTGCACTGCTGAACGCAGAACTTGAAGTAGAGCTTGCTACACGCGTAGAAGTTGGCCTTTTTGCCGAAGAGAAGTTGAAGTATGAAAAGAAGATTGACAAGAAGTACAAGCGCGAACTTGAGTGGCTAGTTGAAGATGGAAAGCGCGCAAAGAACCACTTGCTAGAAGCCAACCTTCGTTTGGTTGTATCTCTTGCAAAGCGTTACACCGGTCGCGGAATGTTGTTCTTGGACTTGATCCAGGAAGGTAACTTGGGATTAATCCGCGCAGTTGAAAAGTTCGACTACACAAAGGGTTACAAGTTCTCGACCTATGCAACATGGTGGATCCGCCAGGCGATCACCCGCGCTATGGCTGATCAGGCTCGCACGATCCGTATCCCTGTTCACATGGTTGAAGTTATTAACAAACTGGCTCGCGTTCAGCGCCAGATGCTTCAGGATCTTGGTCGCGAACCGACCCCAGAAGAGCTGGCTAAAGAACTTGATATGACTCCTGAAAAGGTTGTTGAAGTTCAAAAGTACGGCCGTGAACCAATTTCACTTCACACCCCATTGGGTGAAGAAGGAGATTCAGAGTTTGGTGATCTGATTGAAGACTCAGAGGCCGTAGTTCCAGCCGATGCGGTTTCATTCACATTGCTACAAGAGCAGTTGCACTCTGTCTTGGACACATTGTCAGAGCGTGAAGCTGGTGTAGTAGCAATGCGATTTGGTTTAACTGATGGACAACCTAAGACACTTGATGAGATCGGAAAGGTTTACGGGGTAACTCGCGAACGTATTCGCCAGATTGAATCAAAGACTATGTCAAAGCTTCGTCACCCATCACGTAGCCAGGTTCTTCGCGACTATCTCGATTAAGATTTAGTTGTGACTAATCCAAAGGTTTTCATCAATCCGAAAAGTGGTTCGATTCGCGTAACTGCAACGGTGGACATTGTTGATTCAGAAGGCAATGTCATTGAGACGATTGAAAATCCAAAGTTTTGTGGCTGCGGCCATTCACAAGAAAAGCCCTTCTGCGATGGTTCGCACAAGGGCTTTCTTAGTGAAAATAAAAACTAGTTCTTAGATTCAATCAACTTTTCTGTCTCATCTTGAATCTTTGCTGCGATTGGCTTTAGCTTTTCAGCGTATTCCTTGCCATGGTGTGCACAGAACATAAGCTCTCCGCCATTGAGAAGTACAGCGCGGACATAAGCCTGTGCCCCACAACGATCACAACGATCTAGGGCGTTAAGAGGTACTGATTCAAGTAACAACTGTTCTGACAAATCTCTCTCCGTCTCGCTAGGCAATGCATGTTGCTTCTACTGGAACAGGAAACCACATTTATTTATTCCCCGCTCGTTGTTTTCATCTCATTTTGATTAATTAACACTGATTTAACGCTGAGAGTCGACAATTTTCACTATCTGAGATGGATGCGGCGCGCTTACGGCAGAAAAAGGGGTGATGGATATAACCTTTCGCCTCATGGCCGAAAAAGATGCAGGTGCGACCCCTTCGCAAGATAGCTATACCGCAAAAGATTTAGCGGTCCTAGAAGGCCTAGATGCAGTTCGCAAACGCCCAGGTATGTACATCGGTTCAACCGATTCCCGTGGCCTTATGCATTGCTTGTGGGAAATCATCGATAACTCTGTAGATGAATCCTTGGCAGGCCACTGTAAGAAAATTGAAATTAATCTCGAATCCGATGGTTCAGTTGAAGTCCATGATGATGGCCGTGGAATTCCTGTCGATAAAGAGCAAAAAACTGGTTTAACTGGTGTTGAAGTTGTTCTTACAAAATTACACGCAGGTGGAAAATTTGGTGGCGGATCATATGCAGCATCAGGTGGTTTGCACGGTGTTGGTGCATCTGTTGTAAACGCCCTTGCCTCACGCCTAGATGTTGAAGTTGATCGCGACGGCAAAATCTATTGGATGTCTTTCCAGCGCGGAACAGCTGGAATCTTTGATGGTGATGGACCAAAAGCACCATTTGAACCAAAATCAGGACTTCGCGTTATTGGAAAAATTTCTTCAAAGGTAACTGGAACACGTATTAAGTGGTGGAGTGATCGCCAAATCTTTTTGAAGGAAGCGGAGCTTGATTTAGAGGATATTTACGCTCGTGCGCGCCAAACTTCTTACCTGGTTCCAGGGCTAACTTTGATTGTTAATGACAATCGCACAAAAGCCAAGACAACTGAAACTTTCTTCCACAAGAGCGGAATCACCGAATACTGTAATTACCTGCAGCCAGATGAACCAGTTGGCGATGTAATCCGTATTTACGGCACCGGTCACTACCAAGAAACTGTCCCTGTTTTAGATGACAAGGGTCATATGGTTTCAACTGAAGTAGAGCGCGATATGGAAGTTGATATCGCGATGAAGTGGGGCAATGGTTTTGAGACCACTCAGCGTTCATTTGTAAACATCATTGCTACACCTAAGGGCGGAACCCACGTCGTTGGTTTTGAAAAAGCTTTAGTAAAGGTTGTCAACGAAGCGCTTCGCTCGACAAAGACTCTTTCCAATAAGGAAATCGATGTCATCAAAGACGATGTACTTGAAGGCTTAACCGCGGTCGTCACAGTTCGAATGTCTGAGCCACAGTTTGAAGGTCAGACAAAGGAAGTTCTAGGAACCGCTGCAGCTACCCGAATTGTTTCAGCGGTTGTCGCTGAAAAAATGAAGGAGTACTTCAACACTACAAAGCGCATCGACAAAGCAAATGGTCGCTTGGTGTTGGAAAAAATTGCAGCTGCATCTCGCACCCGTATCAGTGCTCGTGCCCACAAAGATCTTCAGCGTCGTAAGAACGCACTGGAATCATCATCACTTCCTACAAAGCTCTCAGATTGCCGCTCAGAGGATGTAACGCGTACCGAGTTATTTATCGTAGAAGGTGACTCTGCACTTGGTACTACCAAGGCAGCGCGCAACAGCGAGTTCCAAGCAATCCTGCCTATCCGCGGCAAGATTCTTAATGTCCAAAAAGCATCTCTGTCTCAGATGCTAGAAGACAAAGAGTGCGGATCGATTATTCAGGTAATCGGTGCGGGCTCTGGTAAATCATTTGAATTAGATGAAGCGCGTTATGGTCGAATTATTTTGATGTCCGATGCTGACGTTGACGGCGCACACATTCGTTGCTTGTTGTTGACCCTTATGTATCGCTACATGCGCCCACTGATTGATTCAGGCCGCGTATTTGCTGCGATCCCACCTTTGCACCGCATCGAAGTAATGGGCGGGGGAGGCAAGAAGGGCGAATACATCTACACATATAGCGATGATGAGATGAAGCGCGTAACTGCAGAGCTTAAGAAGTCAGGCAAGCGCTGGAAGGAACCAATTCAGCGTTACAAAGGTCTTGGCGAAATGGATGCTGATCAGCTCCGTGAAACAACCATGGATCCAGATGCCCGCACCTTGCGCCGCATTACAGTTGCAGATGGCGCAGCATCAGAGGCGATGTTTGAACTATTGATGGGTAGCGATGTTGCTCCGCGTAAAGAATTCATTGCAAATGCTGAAATCGATCGCGAGCATATCGACGCTTAGGTTTTACTAACTTAGTCAATAGAGACTAAGTCGAAGTACTCCTCTTTCCACAAATCTTCATCGCCATCTGGCAACAAGATAACGCGCTCTGGCTTTAATGCTTGTACTGCGCCTTCATCGTGAGAGACCATGATGACTGAGCCTTGATACTCAGCCAATGCGCCAAGAATTTCTGCGCGAGATGCTGGATCTAAGTTGTTTGTTGGCTCATCTAGTAACAAAACATTTGCTGCAGATACAACCAAAACAGCTAACGCCAAACGTGTTCGCTCGCCGCCAGATAAAACCTTTACTGGCTTATGAACATCATCGCCAACAAATAAGAACGAGCCCAAGGTATTGCGCGCTTCAGGTTCGCGGATATCGGGGGTTGCAGACATCATGTTTTCTAAGATTGTGCGTTCAAAATCAAGTGATTCATGTTCCTGGGCGTAGTAACCAATTTTTAGCCCATGACCGTGTTCAACTTTTCCAGTATCTGATTCAAGTTCGCCGGCCAAAATACGCAGCAAAGTTGTCTTACCCGCACCGTTAAGACCAAGAATTACAACTCGTGAACCCTTATCAATGACACATGAAACATCTGTAAAGATTTCAAGTGAGCCGTAGTTCTTTGATAACTCTTCGCCAGAAAGCGGTGTCTTGCCACATGGAGCAGGAGTAGGGAAGCGCAGCTTTGCAACCTTGTCGGCCACTCGTACATCATCCAGGCCACTTCTCAGTTTTTCAGCACGACGTAACATGCCTTGGGCAGCTGTTGCCTTGGAAGCTTTCGCGCGCATTTTTTCGCCCTGCTTCTGCAAAATCTCTGCACGCTTTTCAGCGTTTGCGCGCTCTTTCTTGCGGCGGTGTTCATCTTGCTCACGCTGCAATAAATAAGCTTTCCAACCCAAGTTATAAACATCGATGCAGTTACGGTTGGCATCCAAGTAGAAAACCTTGTTCACAACGGTTTCGATCAAGTTAACATCGTGGGAAATAATTACTAATCCGCCGGAGTATTTAGATAAAAATTCGCGAAGCCACATGATGGAATCAGCATCTAAGTGGTTAGTGGGCTCATCTAGCAGCAAAGTCTCTGCGCCACTAAAGAGAATACGAGCTAATTCGATACGGCGGCGCTGACCACCAGACAAAGTTGAAAGTTCATTACCAAAGACAGCCTCTGAAACTCCAAGGGATGTTGCAATCGCTTCTGCTTCAGCCGTTGCTGCATAACCACCTGCAGCAGAAAACTCTGATTCAACACGGCCGTAACGCTCCATTGCTTTTTCAAGTGCATCGCCTTGAGCAGTTGCCATTTCCTCTTCAACAGATCTCATACGCGCTGCGATCTGATCTAAGTCGCGAGCAGAAAGAATGCGATCGATTACTGTGCCTGGTTCATCACCAGTACGAGGATCCTGTGGGAGGTAACCAATTTTTCCTGTGCGATTTACCGCGCCCCCTGCTGGCATGGTTTCACCAGCTAGAACTTTGGCAAGAGTTGATTTACCGGCACCGTTTCGACCCACAAAACCAATGCGATCGCCGCTATTGATGCGCACAGTCACGCCTTTAACTAAAAGGCGTGCTCCTGCACGTAATTCGAGGGCTTGGGTTGAAATCACACCCAAGTCTATCGGCTGGGTTTAGGCAGCACCAATTCGTGTGCGACGAGGAGTAGCAAATGACTTACCAACGGCTGTTAGTTCATCAGAAACCTGAGCTTTGATTGCATCTTCACTCTTGAGCAACTTTGTGAGCTCTGCAATTACTGCCTTTAACTCTTTTTGCTCGGTTTCAAGTTCAATCTTGCTCATCTTGGTCAATCGACGAAGCGGCATATCCAAGATATATGTTGCCTGCTCATCGTTTAATTTAAAGTCTTTGATCAACTTGTCTTTAGCAGCAGATGCATCATCGCTTGCTCGAATAATCTTGATGACCTTATCGATATCGATAATTGCTTTAAGTAAACCATCCACCAAGCCAAGTCGACCTTCAGCCTTTGCCTTGCGATACTCCGAACGACGACGCACAACTTCGATGCGGTGATCAATAAATACTCGCAATAGCTCTTTCAGACCAAGTGTTTGAGGCTTGCCCTCGACCAATGCAACGGCGTTAATAGCAAAAGCATCTTCCATTGGGGTTAGCGCGTAAAGCTTTTCTAATACCTCTTCAGGCTCAAAGCCGTTTTTGATTTCAACAACAACATTGGTGCCTGTTTGACCATCGGAAAGATCGATGATGTCGCTGATTCCCTGAATCTTCTTTGCCTTAACAAGGGCTGCAATACGCTCAACAACTTTTTCAGGTCCGATTGTGTACGGCAACTCTTTGATGACGATACCCATCTTGCGAGATGTGACCTTTTCGATTTCAACAGTTGCACGGACTTTAAATGAGCCCTTACCTGTTGCATACGCCTCGCGGACGCCATCTAAACCAACGATTTCGCCACCAGTAGGAAAATCTGGGCCAGGCACAAACTTCATTAACTGCTTTACCGTGGCTGTTGGATTTTCAATTAAAAACTTTGTTGCAGCGATAACTTCGCCCAAGTTATGAGGTGCCATATTTGTTGCCATACCAACAGCAATCCCTGAACCACCATTGACGAGCAGGTTTGGATATGCAGCAGGTAGAACAACTGGCTCTGAGAGTTGTCCGTCATAGTTTGGACCAAAATCAACTGTGTTCTCATCGGCTTCGGCAACCATAGACATTGCAGCCGGTGCCAAACGAGCTTCGGTATAACGCATCGCAGCAGGACCAGCATCTAGTGAACCAAAGTTTCCGTGACCATCAATTAATGGCAAGCCCATTGAAAAACTTTGCGCCATACGAACAAGTGCGTCATAGATTGCACCATCTCCGTGTGGGTGCAACTTACCCATTACTTCACCGACAACTCGCGCGCTCTTTACATGTCCGCGCTCTGGGCGAAGACCCATGTCGGCCATCTGATGAAGAATGCGACGGTGAACTGGCTTTAAGCCATCTCGTGCATCAGGTAGAGCGCGTGAATAAATTACGGAGTATGCATATTCAAGGAATGATTCAGAAACTTCAGTGGACACATCGATGTCGATGATCTTGCCAGGATATTCGCCGGGTTTTGGTCCAGCTGGTTTCTTACCTTTTGCCGCAGTTTTCGCGGGAGTCTTCGCAGTTGCCATTGGGGCATTCTGCCAAGAGACCGGCTTAATTTAGGGGAGGGCGCGCCCCAACGGATGAAACACACTTTGCAGCAAGGGCTGCACCTGCTGTTAAGGCCTGAGTTAAATCACTTGTTTCCAGCCACTTTGGAATAAAGCCCGCAGCAAATGAATCTCCGGCACCAGTTGTATCAACAACATTGGTAGTAACAGCCGGGACCTTTGCCGAATCATTTCCATTCACAGCCATTGCGCCTTTGGATCCGAGTTTGATCACAACAAGCGGTGTGTACTTTTGAATATTCTTTTCAGCGGTTTCAATATCAGTCGATTCACCTAAGTACATAGCTTCTTCGCTGTTGAGCAAAATTCCATCCATCATCGAAACCCAAGACAGCACCTCTTGCAGAGGAACAATCTTCATGGCACCTGTCGTCGTGGGATCAAAAAAGATCGGCTTGCCAGCAGCTTTGATTTTCTTAATCATGGCAATTACCGCTTCACGACTGCGAAAATCTAAGAGCGCATAACCAGATAGGTAGACACCATCAACATCATCCAGAGGCGGCAAATCACTTACTTCAAGATCTGCGTTGGCGCCATTGTCCGGAAACATTGTGCGTTCGCCGCTGGCATCAACCAAAATCACAACAACACCCGTTGGTCGACCGCTGTGCATCAAATTGAGGTGTTCAACGCCGTATTTATCTAGATCTGAAATCAGTGCGAAACCAACAGGGTCATTGCCCGTACGAGCGACAAGATGTGATTTTGAATTGGTGCGAGTGAGCCAAGTTGCAACATTTGCAGCTTGTCCGCCAGGGTGACTGGAAATCTTACTTGCAGTGTCATTGCCGTAATTAATGGGCTCTTTCAACTGCGAAATAACATCAAGTGCTAGATCGCCAATACATAAGA
>Ga0208788_1001762_pt1 | contig 10280 bp, 9 predicted proteins | sample Wag4_2014_7_11_3_FD_187363 | JGI IMG/M metagenome (GOLD analysis project Ga0208788, IMG submission 187363) | Fresh water mixed with fracking chemicals microbial communities from Ohio, USA - Utica-2 Time Series FC 2014_7_11 (SPAdes) (version 2) ... | reverse complement strand
CGTGCGCCCCGATCGCTGGCTCGGTGACCGACAGCTCCGACTGCGACGACGCCGCCGTGATGTACGGCGACGCCGACCAGGATGGCTTCGGCGCCGGCGCGATGATCGCCTGCGGTGGCGTGGCCACCAGCAGCGACTGCGACGACACCGCCGCGACCGTCTTCCCGGGCGCCATCGAGCTCTGCGCCGACCTCGCCGTCGACAACGACTGCGACGGCTCGACCGCCGAGGACGAGGCCACCGACCGCACGACCTTCTTCGCCGACACCGACGCCGACACCTTCGGCGACCCGACCGTCTCCACCCTGGCCTGCGCCGCGCCGCAGGGCTACGTCACCGCCGCCGGTGACAACTGCCCCGCCAACGGCCAGCTCCAGAGCGCCGTGACCTACTACCGCGACGTCGACAACGACGGCGCCGGCGACCCCGCCGACAGCATCGAGGCCTGCGAGACGTCGGCGCCCGCCGGCTACTCGGCGAACAGCATCGACGGCTGCCCGGCCGACGCCGCGAAGACCGAGCCCGGAACCTGCGGCTGCGGTGTCGCCGACACCGACGCCGACGCCGACGGCACCCCGGACTGCAACGACGGCTGCCCGAACGACCCCGCGAAGGTCGCCGCCGGCACCTGCGGCTGCGGCACCCCGGACACCGACACCGACGGCGACGGCCGCGCAGATTGCGTCGACAACTGCGACGCCATCGCCAACGCCGACCAGCGTGACTGCAACGCCAACGGCATCGGCGACGCCTGCGAGATCGCCGACGGCACCGCCACCGACTGCAACGCCAACGGCCAGCTCGACGCGTGCGACCTCGCCAGCGGCGCGTCGACCGACCTCGACGCCTCGGGCGCGCCCGACGAGTGCGAGTTCGTCGTCGGCGGCACCGGCTACGCCACCATCCAGGCCGCCCTCGACAACGCGCCCAACGGCACGGTGATCAAGGTCGCGCCGGGCACCCACGGACCGATCGTCGCCACCAAGCGCGGCGTCACCATTGAGTCGATCGCCGGCGAGCGCTTCACCTTCATCGACGGCGGCGGCACCGGCCGCTGCGTCGAGGTGACGGGCCGCGCCTCCATCCGCTTCACGCTGCGCGGCTTCACCATCCGCAACGGCGCGGCCGCGGAGGGCGCGGGCATGCTGGTCACCGACGCCGACCCGGTCGTCGAGCACTGCATCTTCACCAACAACATCGCCAGCGGCGCCGGCGGCGCCGTGCGCGCCGTCAACAGCGCGGGCGACTTCGCGCTGGTCAGCTTCCTCAGCAACCACGCGGCCACCGGCGGCGCGGTCTCGAGCACGGGTGCCGCGCCCGCCGACGGATCGCTCCACTTCTCGAGCAGCCTCTTCCGCCAGAACACCGCGACCACCGACGGCGGCGCGATCGAGAACGGCGCCCGCCTGTTCCTCCTCGAGTGCACCCTCGAGCAGAACGCCGCGGGCGGCCTCGGTGGCGCCGTCAAGCAGCTGGCGACGGGCGACACGACGCTCTTCACCAGCCGCTTCTGCCGCAACCTGCCCGACAACATCAACGGACCGTTCGTCCAGGTCGGCGACAACATCCTGTCGCAGGACTGCAACGCGAACGGCATCTGCGACGCCGACGAGATCGTCGACGGCACCGCGCTCGACTGCAACGCGAACGGCTTCCCCGATTCGTGCGACCTCTCGGGCGGCACCGCGGCCGACTGCAACGTGAACGGCATCCCCGACTCGTGCGACATCGCCGGCGGCACCTCGACCGACGTCGACGCCAACGGCATCCCCGACGAGTGCAAGCCGGACTGCAACGGCAACGACATCCCCGACGCGTTCGAGATCGCCACCGGTACCGCGGTCGACTGCAACGTCAACGGCATCCCCGACTCGTGCGACATCACCGCGAACGCCGCGCTCGACTGCAACGCCAACGGCCAGCTCGACTCGTGCGAGCTCGCCGACGGCACCGCGCCCGACTGCGACGCCAACGGCACCATCGACACCTGCGACGTCGCCAACGGCGCGAAGGACATCGACACCGACGGCCGCCTCGACCGCTGCGAGTTCGCCTACGGCGACTTCAACCTCGACGGCGCGATCAACGCCGTCGACCTCGCCGCGGTCCTGCAGTACTGGGGCAACGCCCCGGCGTCGGGCATCGGCGACGCGAACGGCGACGGCCTCGTCGACGCCTTCGACATGGCGGTCGTCCTCAGCCGCTGGGGTGCCGCCCCGCAGTGATCGCACGCGTCGTCACGCATGACGCACCCGGACCGGAGCGGCGCGCTCAACCCGCGCCGCACGCCGCGCGCACGATCTCCGCAGCCCTCCACACCTCGTCGAAGGTGTTGAAGAGCGGAGCCGGCGCCAGGCGGACGATCCCGGGCTCCCTGTAGTCGCACGCGAGACCCGCCGCGAGCAACGCCTCGTAGCGGGTCCGCGCGTTTTTCGGGAAGTACAGCGACAGCTGCGCGCCGCGCTCGTGCGACGCGGCGGGGGTGATGATCTCGACGCCCTCGATCGCCCGCAGGCGGAACTCGAGCAGCGCGGTCAGCCGCGTGCTCTTCGCGCGCAGCGCCGCCATGCCCGCCGCGTCGAACTCGGCCAGGCTCGCCACCAGCGGCGCGACCGCGAGGATCGGCGGGTTCGACAGGCTCCACGCGTCGGCATGCTGCGTCGGCACGAAGCGCTCCTCCATGCGGAAGCGCGTCTTCGGATCGTTCCCCCACCATCCCGCGTGGCGCGGCAGCGCGGTGTCCCGCACATGGCGCTCGTGGATGAACGCACCCGCGACGGCGCCGGGGCCCGAGTTCACGTACTTGTAGCTGCACCAGACGGCGAAGTCGGCGTTCGACCCATGGAGGTCGAGCGCGAGGTTGCCCGCGGCGTGGGCGAGGTCCCACCCGCAGCGCGCGCCGACCGCGTGGGCGGCGCGGGTCAGGCGCGCGATGTCGAAGGCCTGTCCGGTGCGGTACTGGACGCCGGGCAGCATCGCGAGCGCGAGCGTGTCGCCGAGTTCGGCGATGCGGGCCTCGATGTCCTCCTCGCGGATGGTCCACTCGCCGGCCCGCGGGGCGATCTCGACGACATGGACCTCCGGGTCGAGTCCGCGCGCGGCGACGTGCGACATCACGGCGTAGGTGTCGCTCGGGAAGGCGCCCTTCTCGAGCAGCAGCCGGGTGCGCGCGCCCGAGGGTCGGTAGAAGGTCGTCAGCAGCAGGTGGAGGTTCGCGGTGAGGGAGTTCATCGCGACGACCTCGTGCTCGCGCGCGCCGACGAGCCGGGCGAGCGGGCCGCGGAGCTGCTCGTGGTAGCTGAACCACGGGCGGCGCGATCCCATGTGGCCGGCGACGCCGAGGCGGGACCAGTCGTCGAGCTCCTCGTTCACGAGCGACCGCGCGGCCAGCGGCATCGGGCCGAGCGAGTTGCCGACGAAGTAGATGTCGTCGGGCCGCCGGAGCGGCAGCGCGAAGCGCGCGCGGAACGGCGCGAGCGCATCCTGCGCATCGAGCGCCCGTGCGAACTCGCGGTCATGGTTCAGATCGGCAGCAGTCAGCATCGTCATCGCACACCCACATCCTCGCGAACCCACCAACCCCGCGAACCCGCAACCCCGCGTACCCGCAGACTACCTGCTTGTACCCGCCAGTACCCGCCGATGACCAGGTACAGGAGCGGTATTGTCGCAAGTCGCTGGAGGCATGATGGGTTGTCTCACGCCCGGCGCTGTACCCGCCAACGACCGGGGAGTACCCGCCAGTACCCGGTCGTTGGCGGGTACATCGGAGTTGGGTCAGGCGGCGGCGGACGCGATCGCGCGCTCGATGCGCTTCCGCACCTCCGCCGGCATCCGGTCGTCGAGCCGCGCGCACGCGTCCTGCCCCAGGTCGAGCTCCGCGAACACCAGCCGGCAGCGCTCGCACATCACCTCGCGCCCGATCGGGAACCCGCGCCCCGAATCCATCGCCGCCAGCTTCGCCTGCAGCAGGTCGTAGCAGAGCTGCCGGTCGTACTCCGGCGCCGGCGCCTTCCGCGTCCGCAGCCCCTGCGCCAGCCTCTGCCGCAGCGCGAGGCGCGCGCGGTGGATCCGCGTCTTCACCGTCTCGAGCTTCAGCCCCAGCGCGGCCGCGCACTCCTCCAGCGGCATCTCGAGGATGTCCTTCATCACCAGCGGCACCCGGTACTGCGGCGGAAGCTCCAGGATCGCGTCCTGCACCAGCTCCCGCGCCTCCTCCCGCATGAGCGGATCGGCCGGCTGCTTGCGGTCGATCGCGAGGTCGATCGTGCCGTCGTCGCGCATCGGCGACAGGTCGCTGAAGCTCCGCATCTTCGACCGCTTCGTCGAGCCGTCCTTGCGCTTGCGGAACCGCTTCTTCGCGAACCGAGCGGCGATCGCGTACAGCCAGGTCCCCGGGTCGGCGCGGCCCTCGAAGGTCTCCCAGCGCCGGTAGGCCTGCATGAAGGTCTCCTGCACGACGTCCTCCGCCTCGGTGGCCGAGCCGGTGATCCGGAGGGCCATCGCATAGGTGCGCGGCCCGAACTCCTTGAACAGCGCCGGAATCGCGCGGGACGGATCGGTGGACACCCGGTTCATCGTGGCAGGCATGCCCGCAATATAGATGAGTACGATGCGCCGCATCATGTCCGGTTCCGCGCAGACCTCCGCTCCCCTCCGGCCCGGACGCGCCCTCATCGTGGGCGCGGGTCTCGCCGGCAGCCTCCTCGCCGTCTACCTCGCGCGCGCGGGCTGGACGGTCGAGGTCGTCGAGCGCCGCGCCGATCCGCGCGCGCGCCGCTTCGCCGCCGGCCGCTCGATCAACCTCGCCATCAGCGCCCGCGGCATCAAGGCCCTCCGCCGCGCCGGACTCGAGGAGGCGGTCATGAAGGACGCCATCCGCATGGGCGGGCGCATGGTCCACCCCGTCGAGGGCGCCGCCGGATACCAGCCCTACTCCGCCGACCCGACGCGCGCGATCAACTCCGTCTCGCGGAGCGCGCTCAACCTCGCGCTGCTCGACGCCGCGGCCGCCGAGCCGAGCGTCTCGGTCTCCTTCGACGAGCGCTGCGCGGGCGTCGACTTCGCGAAGGGCGAGGTCACCTTCACCAACGACGCCACCGGCGCGACGCGCACCGCGACCGCCGACCTCGTCGTCGGCGCCGACGGCGCGTACTCCGCCGTGCGCGGCGCGATGCAGAGGACGGAACGCTTCGACTACTCGCAGGAGTTCCTCGGCCACGGCTACAAGGAGCTCCACATCCCGCCGGTCGCCGCGGGCCCGCACGCGCCGTTCGCGATGGAGCCGAACGCGCTCCACATCTGGCCGCGCGGCGAGAGCATGATGATCGCGCTGCCGAACCCCGACGGCTCGTTCACCTGCACCCTCTTCTGGCGCCACGACGGCGCAGGCTCGAGCTTCGCCGCGATCAAGTCGGGCGCCGACGCCCTCGCGCACTTCCGCAAGGTCTACCCCGACGCCGTGCCGCTCATGCCGACGCTCGCCGAGGACTTCGGCCGGAATCCGGTCGGCGTGATGGTCACCGTCCGCTGCGCGCCCTGGTCGCGCGGCCGCGTGACGCTCGTCGGCGACGCCGCGCACGCGATCGTCCCCTTCTACGGCCAGGGCGCGAACGCGAGCTTCGAGGACTGCGAGGCGCTCGTCGACGCGCTGGCCACCGCGCCGTCGATCGACGAGGCGCTCCGCCGCTACGAGGCCGCCCGCGTCGCCAACGCGAACGCCATCGCCGACATGGCGCTGCGCAACTTCATCGAGATGCGCGACCTCACCGGCCGCGCCAGCTTCAAGTGGAAGAAGAAGATCGAGCACGCGCTCCACCGCGTGATGCCCGCGACCTTCGTGCCGCTCTACGACCTGGTCAGCTTCTCGACCGTGCCGTACTCCGAGGCCAAGGCGCGCGGCGTGGCGAACGACCGCGCGGTGCGCAGGCTCGTCGGCGCGGGCGTCGCGCTCGCCGCCGGCGCGCTCGCGATCGCGGTCCTGCTCGCGACGAAGGCTATCCCATGATCAAGCCCAGCGCTCCCGACACCGGACTCCCCAAGCCCTACTGCGCCTCCTGCGGCCACGACCTCACGGGCGCCGTCGGGAGCTCGAAGTGTCCCGAGTGCGGACGGCCGCTCGTCGACGTACTCGTCCGCGAGCGCCGGCTCGGCGGCATGTACGGCAAGCCCACGCGCCGCTACACCTCGGAGCGGCGCGTGTTCGGCCTCCCGCTCCTCTCGATCGCACTCGGGCCCGACGCGAACGGCAAGATGGGCCACGCGAAGGGCTACATCGCCGTCGGCGACATCGCCACCGGCGTGTTCGCGTTCGGCGGGCTGTCGCGCGGCCTCGTGGCGTTCGGCGGACTGTCATTCGGCGGCGTGACCTTCGGAGGATTCTCGATCGGCACGTTTGCGGCCTTCGGCGGAGGCGCGGTGGCATGGCTCGGCAGCGCGGTCGGCGGAATGGCCGCCGGAGTCGCCGCCGCCGGCGGAGGCGCGGTCGGCATCTTCGCCCAGGGCGGACTCGCGGTCGGCTGGCTCGCCCGCGGCGGCGACGCGAAGGGCGTCCACACCTGGGGCCGCGGAGCCGCCGCGCCCGACGCCGCCACGCAGGCGCTCTTCGACCAGTTCTCCTGGCTCGTCGGCCCCTCGGGCGCGATGCCGCAGATCCACTACCACCTCGCATGGACCGCGGCGATCGCGGTCATGATCGCGGTGCTCGCACTGCTCCCGCTCGCACTCGCGCGCACGAGCCGCGATCCGATCGCCGAGGAGCTCGCCCGATGACCCGACCTCCGGCGACCCCTTCTCCGCTGACCGCGACGACCGACGCCTCGACCGCAACGTCCACGCGCCCCCTCATCGACATCACTCCCGCGATCACGCCCGACATCGCGGTCTGGCCCGGCGACACGCCCGTCTCGCGCGAAGTCCTCTGCGAGATCGAGCGGGGCGCGACGGTCACGCTCTCGACCCTCCGCGCGACCGTCCACCTCGGCGCCCACGCCGACGGCGCGAACCACTACGGCGCGGGCGCGGCCGCGATCGACGCGATGCCGCTCGAGCGCTACCTCGGCCCGTGCCACGTCGTGCGCGCGCGCGCCGAGCGCCGCGCGGGCGGGATGCGGGTCGGCATCGCCGATCTCGAGTTCGATCCCACCGCGCTCCGCCACCCGCGCGTCCTGATCCACACCGGCACCTTCCCCGACTTCACGCGCTGGAACACCGACTTCGCCGGCCTCGAGCCCGCGCTCGTCGACCTCCTCGCCGACCGCGGCGTCACGCTCATCGGCACCGACACCCCGAGCGTCGACGTGCAGGAATCGAAGGATCTCCCTGCGCACACGCGCTTCCTCGCGCGCGGCGTCTCGATCCTCGAGGGCCTCCGCCTCGCGCACGTCGCGCCGGGCGAGTACGAGCTCATCGCGCTGCCGCTCCCGCTCGTCGGCTTCGACGCAAGCCCCGTGCGCGCCGTGCTACGCTCCCTCGCATGAGCCAGAGCGAAGGCACCGTGCAGGACGTCGTCTCATCGCGCGCACCCGAACCCGTCGGCGCGTACCCGCACGCCAAGCGCGCGGGCAACCTGCTCTTCCTCTCCGGCGTCGGCCCGCGCAAGCGCGGCTCGAAGGAGATCCCCGGCGTCACGCTCGGCCCCGACGGCCGGCTCGTCGCGAAGGACATCGAGGCGCAGTGCCGCTCGTGCTTCGACAATGTGAAGGCGGTGATGGAGGACGCGGGCGTCCCGTGGGCGAACCTCGTCGATGTGACGGTCTTCCTCACCGACATGAAGAACGACTTCCCGATCTACAACCGGATCTACGCCGAGTACTTCGCGGGCCCGGGCAACCCGAACCCGACGCGCACGACGCTCGCGATCACCGCACTGCCGACCCCGATCGCCGTCGAGGTCAAGGCGATCGCGGTCATCTGAGCCTGGGCGCGCCGGCCTCTACCCGGCACGGTCGAGATACCGTCGGATCTCCGCAGCGGCTGCCGGAAGCACGCGAACCGCAGCGTCCCACACCAGTTCGTCGTCGACCCTGTGATAGCCGTGGATGAGCACATCCCGCATGCCCGCCATCTCGGCGAAGGGGACAGCGCGCATCTCACTGCGGAACCGGTCGTCGACGGCGCGAGCCGCCTCGCCGATCACCTCGAGGTTTCGCACGACCGCATCCACGGTGCGCCTGTCCGACGCGAACCGCTCGAAGCCCATGCCGTCGACGTACCCCGCGATGCGCGCCGCGGCGTCGAGCATGTCCTACAGCCGGATCCGGACATCACGCGGCACGGATCCACTCGCTCTCGATGCCACTGCGCATCGCAGGGTGCAGCGCCTTCACCGACACGAGATCCACGCGCCGCCCGAGTCGCCGTTCGAGCGCGATCTTGAAGCCGACGAACGCGAGCATCGTGATCGGACCATCGAACGTCACGCATACGTCGACATCGCTCGAGGGCCCGGCACTGTTCCGCGCGAACGATCCGAAGAGATAAGCCTCGCGCACGCCGTAGGCCGGCGCACACTCGCGAATCGCCTCGATGACCTCCGCTTGCGTCATGCGCGGAGTCTACCGTGCCAGGCACGAACTCGGGCCACCGTCCGCGGCGCGCCACCCGAGCGTGACCACCGACCTCCGCACATCCTCGAACTGGCACGCATCCGGAAACCGCCCCCACTCGGTGAACCCTCGCGACCGGAACAGCCGCAGGCTCGCCTCGTTGTGGTCGAAGCACAGCGCGAGGATCCGGTCGATCCCGCACCCAGGCGCCCGCGCGAGCAGCGCGTCGAGCAGCGCACGACCGACGCCACGCCCCGCCGCGCGGTCGGCGACGTACACCGAGACCTCCGCCGTCGGCGCGTAGGCCTTGCGATCCTTGAAGTTCGTGAAGCTCCCCCAGCCGCACACGCCCTGCGCGTCGACCGCGACCAGCACCGGCCGCACCGCGAGGTCGCGGTTCACGAACCACGCGCGCCGCGCCTCGATCGTCTGCGGCTCGGTGTCCGCCGTCGCGATGCGCCTCGGGATCGCCTCGTTGTAGATCGCGCGGATCGCCTCGAGATCGGCCTCGGTCGCCGCGCGAATATCAAGCGCACCGCTCATGCCGGCTCTCCCGTCGCGATGCACACGTTCGACACGTCGCTGAAGAACCGCAGCGCCTCGTGCCCGCCCTCGCGGCCGATGCCCGAGTCCTTCACGCCGCCGAACGGCACGCGCAGGTCGCGCAGCATCCAGCAGTTCACCCACACCGTGCCCGCGTCGAGCTTCGCCGCGATCCGGTGCGCGCGCGACAGATCGCGCGTCCACACGCTCGCCGCGAGCCCGTAGCGCGTGCCATTCGCCATCGCCACGGCGTCGCGGTGCCGGTCGAACCCGTGCACCGTCACGACCGGGCCGAACGTCTCCTCCTGCACGCACGCGCTCTCCTGCGGAACGCCCAGGATCACCGTCGGCTGCAGGAACGCGCCGCCCGCCACGCGCGCCGGCAGGCCGCGCGGCACCTCGCCGCCGCACGCGATCACGCCGCCATCGGCCACGCCGCGCTCGATCGCGGCCATCACCTTCTCGCGATGCGCCTTCGAGATGAGCGAGCCCACGTCGGTCTCCGCCGAGAGCGGGTCGCCCACGTTCATCGCCCGCGTCGCGGCGACGAAGCGCTCGGTGAACTCCTTCATCCGCGCGCGGTGCACCAGGATCCGCGACGAGCACAGGCAGATCTCGCCCTGGTTCAGGAACGCGCTCCGCACGATCTCGGGCACGGCGAGCGCGAGGTCCGCGTCCTCGCACACGATCGCCGCGTTCTTGCCGCCGAGCTCGAGCGACGCGGGAATCAGCCGCTCGCCGCAGCGCGCTGCGAGCCGCCGTCCCGTGACCGTCCCGCCCGTGAAGCTCACCGCGCGCACCGCCGGGCAGTCGACGATCGCCTGCCCCGCCTCGGCGCCGAGCCCGTGCACGATGTTCAGCACGCCCGCGGGCAGCCCCGCCTCGCGCGCGATCTCGCCGAGCACCGCCGCCGTCGTCGGCGTCAGTTCGCTCGGCTTCGCGATCACGCAGTTGCCCGCCGCGATCGCCGGCGCGATCTTCCAGGTGAACAGGTAGAGCGGCAGGTTCCACGGCGAGATGCACCCGACCACGCCGAGCGGCTTCCGCAGCACGTAGTTGATCGCACGCGCCGGCCGCTCGGTCGCGAAGCTCTCGCTCGCCTCGTGCAGGATCGCCGTCGCGAAGAAGCGGAAGTTCGCCGCCGCGCGCGGGATGTCGAGGCTGCGCGCGAGCGACAGCGGCTTGCCCGTG
>Ga0208788_1001758_pt1 | contig 10289 bp, 9 predicted proteins | sample Wag4_2014_7_11_3_FD_187363 | JGI IMG/M metagenome (GOLD analysis project Ga0208788, IMG submission 187363) | Fresh water mixed with fracking chemicals microbial communities from Ohio, USA - Utica-2 Time Series FC 2014_7_11 (SPAdes) (version 2) ... | reverse complement strand
CGGCATGGATCACGTGCTGGGCAAGCACCGCGTCGCGCAGGGCATCGACCAGCGGCTGCAACTGCACGCCACAGTTGCCGACCCATTGGGCCAAGGTCGAGCGGGCGATGACCAAACCGGCTCGACCGAAAATCGATTCCTGGCGGTAGAGCGGTAAATGATCCGCGAACTTGGCGATCATGACATGGGCCAGCAGCCCTGCGGTTGGGATGCCCTTGTCGATGATCTGAGCCGGAACCGGTGCCTGGATCAGGGTTTCGCACTGATCGCAGACCCATTTGCCACGGATGTGCCGCTCGACGGTGAAGGTGCCCGGGGTGTAGTCGAGCTTCTCGCTGACGTCTTCACCGATGCGCTTGAGCGCGCAACCGCACTGGCAGTGGCTGTTATCGGGTTCATGGTGGATCAGAGTGCGTGGAAACTGTGGCGGCAAGGCGGTGCGCTTAGGTTTTTGCCGAACCTCAGTCGAAGCGCGAGCAGGTTTCAGCGCTTCAAGTTCTGCTTCGATGGCCGCAATGTCGGTGTCGATCAGGTCATCAAGCAGACTGACTTGATCCGGGCTCAATTGCTCGCTGCGCTTGGCAAACTTGAAGCGCTTGAGCTGCGCAATCTCGTGGGTCAGCTTTTCGATAAGCGTTTGGTTGCGGTGGATCTTCTTGCCCATTGTCTCGACTTTCTGATCGAGACTCTCGACACGTTGCATCAACTGCGCCGCCAGAGCGCGCAGTTGTTCAGGGGGCAGTTGGTCGAGATTGGGCAGCGAAGTCATGCCGCCGATTTTGCCGGAGCAGGCCAAAGCCGACGATAGGCTTATCGGACAATTGCACGGCCTGGATTGTCATGGCAGGTGTTATACGATGGAAATCGCGCTGCCAGGCCCGACTCTTTGCCAGGGCAAACCCAGCACCAGGGCGTGTAGTTGTTCGGCACCCAATTCCATCTGAGAGCCGTGTCGAGAACCGGGCCAGAAGAACTTGCCTTGATGCAGGCGCCGCGCCGCCAACCAAATACCCAACCCGTCGTGCACCAGCACTTTCATCCGATTGCCGCGGCGATTGGCAAACAGATAAGCACAGTGCGGCTGCGCCGCACCGAACACCGCCACCACCCGCGCCATTGCGGTGTCGGTGCCAGCACGCATGTCCATAGGCTCGGTGGCGAGCCAGATGGAGTCGATGCGGATCATCGCAGCAGATCTCGCAGAAAGGTCGCGCAGGCAGCGGCGCTTTCGGTCGGCCAGTTCACTTTGATGGTACCGCGCGGGTGTGGGATTTCCAGACAGATAGTCGATGACGCGGAATCCGACTTTGTCCCGATAGCCTGCAAGGACAGAGGAATGAAAGCAGGTTGCAGCGCCATGGCTTTCTGCGTGTGCACTCGGATCCATTTATGGACGAGGTTTGCGTTGAGGCTGTGGCTCAGCGCAACGCTGGCAATCGAGGCCCCGGGCTGGGCGCACTCTTGAATGATCTGGGCCTTGAAGGATTTGGAGTAGGAACGGCGTTGTGGCTGCATGAAAGACCCGCTTAAAAGGCTAGAAATGGTGTCCACTTAAATCAGGTGGACACCATCGCCTTTGGCGTCGGGGCCAGGAAGGTGTGTTGGCCGGACGGATACGGCTTGTCGTGGCGGGAATACGAGGAAGGTCTTCTCCAGCGGGTAACCGATTTGCACGCAAAGCTCCACAGCGGAGCTTATCGGGCAACGCCATCACGACGGGTCTACATTCCCAAAACCGATGGCAGGCAACGTCCGCTTTGGTCGTTTTGCTGCGAGAAATCGTAGGAAGCGAGGCTTGGGTAAACCGGAAACGTTTGACTTTCTGGGCTTCACACATTGTTGCAGCACCAACAGAAGCGGTGGTTTTCAAGTACTGCGACTGACGGTCAAGAAGCGAATGCGTGCAACGCTACTAGCCATTCGGGATGAGCTGAAACGTCGACGTCATGAACCCATCCGGGTTCAAGGGCAATGGCTCACTCGGGTGGTGAGTGGTTACCTCAATTACCACGCGGTGCCGGGAAACCTGATACGTCTTGGTGGTTTTCGTTCGGCGGTCTGCCGCCTCTGGCGGCAAGCTCTCAAGCGGCGCAGCCAGCGTAACCGGCTCCAGTGGTCACGCTTTGGTCGTCTCGCAGACATCTACATACCGAAGCCCAGAACTGCACATCCCTATCCGGAGGAACGCTTCGCGTCACGAACCTGAGGCAGGAGCCGTATGCGGTAGTTCCGCACGTACGGATCTGTGCGGGGGGCGGCAGGTAACTGCCGTCCCTACCGCGACCACAAAAACGCCGGGCATTGCCCGGCCTTGTGCGTTCAGCTCAGGGCTCAGGCCGCTTGCGACTCGGCCTGGCTCAGGGCTCGGTTCAGCGCGCTGAACAGGGCGCGGAAGCTCGCGGTGGTCAGGTTCTCGTCGATGCCGATGCCGTGCAGGGCACGACCGCCGTTGACGCGTAGCTCGATGTAGGCCGCTGCCTTGGCATTGGTGCCGGCACCGATGGCGTGCTCGCTGTAGTCCATCACCTCGACGGCAACCGGCAGGGCTGCCGCCAGGGCTTCCAACGGGCCTTTGCCGATGCCGTGCCAGTGGTGTTTTTCAGCACCTTCGATGACCTCGATATCCACCGCGCTGGTGCCGTTTTCTTCCTGCAGACGATGGCCTTTCAGGGTGTAGGGGCTGCGCGCTTGCAGGTATTCGGTTTCGAGCAACTGATAGATCTGCGCAGCAGTCATTTCCAGGCCGAGGCGGTCGGTTTCACGCTGCACCACCTGGCTGAACTCGATCTGCATGCGCCGCGGCAGGCTGATGCCGTATTCCTGCTCGAGCAGGAAGGTGATGCCGCCCTTGCCCGACTGGCTGTTGACGCGAATCACCGCCTCGTAATCGCGGCCAATGTCGGCCGGGTCGATCGGCAGGTACGGCACTTCCCACAGCGCATCGTCCTTCTGCTGGGCGAAGCCCTTGCGGATGGCGTCCTGGTGCGAGCCGGAGAAGGCGGTGTGTACCAGGTCGCCGACGTACGGGTGGCGCGGGTGTACCGGAATCTGGTTGCAGTCCTCGACCACCTTGCGTACGGCATCGATGTCGGAGAAGTCCAGCTCCGGGTCAACGCCCTGGGTGTAGAGGTTCAGAGCCAGGGTCACCAGGCAGACGTTGCCGGTGCGCTCGCCGTTGCCGAACAGGCAACCTTCGACGCGGTCGGCGCCAGCCATGACGGCCAGTTCCGAAGCGGCGACGCCGGTACCACGGTCATTGTGGGTGTGCACGCTGATCAGCACGCTGTCGCGGCGGTCGACGTGACGACCGAACCACTCGATCTGGTCGGCGTAGTTGTTCGGCGTGGCGCACTCGATGGTGGCCGGCAGGTTGAGAATCAACTTGTTCGCCGGGGTCGGCTGGAACACGTCGATCACCGCGTTGCACACCTCGACGGCGAAGTCGATCTCGGTACTGCTGAACACTTCCGGCGAGTACTCGAAGCCCCACTGGGTTTCCGGCGCGGCATCGGCCAGGCGCTTGATGGTGGTACCGGCAGCCACGGCGATGGCTTTGACACCGGCCTTGTCCTGGTTGAAGACGATCTTGCGGAAGCTCGGTGCGCAGGCATTGTAGTAGTGGACGATGGCCTTCTTGGCACCTTTGAGCGACTCGAAGGTGCGCTCGATAAGGTCGTCACGGGCCTGGGTCAGCACCTGGATGGTCACGTCGTCGGGGATGTGGCCGCCTTCGATCAGCTCGCGGACGAAGTCGAAGTCGGTCTGCGAGGCGGACGGGAAGCCCACTTCGATTTCCTTCAGGCCCACGGCCACCAGGCACTTGAAGAAGCGCATCTTCTTCTCGGCATCCATCGGCTCGATCAGCGACTGGTTGCCGTCGCGCAGGTCGGTCGACAGCCAGATCGGCGCCTTGTCGATGATCTTGTCCGGCCAGGTGCGGTCCGGAATCTGGATCTGGGTGAACGGACGGTATTTCTTCGACGGGTCTTTGAGCATGGTCATGAGAGGATCCTGCGAAATGGGAGTCGAACACGAGGCCGGGCGGCCATGAAACCGGGTTTCAGGCGGGGCTTCACAGTCGCGGGCTGACCAGTCGCAGGCATGCGAGCTGGCGGACGAGAAAGATGTTTTTCATGTGGGCACCCTATCCATAGCAGGTGGATATGGCAATGCTTGCTTAAAAAACGCCGATTTATTGCTGGATAGCGTTTGCTGGCGGATTTTATTGCTTTGAAAGGTATGTTTTCGGAGAATCGTGTTTGTGGGGGGCGTGCACAGGCTCGCCCCCGTCCCTCGAGGATCTGTCTTCAGTCGGCGTAGTCGTAGACGCCGCCTTTTTCCAGGGCACGGCGATAGGCCGGCCTGGCATGGATGCGTTGCAGGAAATCGCTCAGGCGCGGGTGATTGTTGAGCACGCCACGTGCGGAGGCCGCCTCCAGCGGGAAACTGAGCTGAATATCGGCCGCGCTGAAGGCATCACCGGCAAACCAGTCGTGCTCGCTCAGTTGGCTCTCCAGGTAGTCGAAATGCAGCTTCAGCTGCGGCGAGATGAACGCCTGACTGACCTTGTTCGCGATGCCTCTGGCGATGGGTTTGATAAAGAACGGCATTGGCGCGCTGCGCAGCTTGTCGAAGACCAGCTTGAGCAACAGTGGTGGCATCGCCGAGCCTTCGGCGTAATGCAGCCAGTAGCGGCAGCGCAGGCGTTCCGGGCTGCCGGCGGCAGGCAGCAACCAATCGCCATAGCGCTCGGCCAGGTATTCGATGATGGCGCCGGATTCGGCCAGGGTCAGTTCGCCGTCGGTGATCAGCGGCGACTTGCCCAGAGGATGCACCTGGCGCAGCTCGGCAGGGGCGAGCATGGTCTGCGGGTCGCGCAGGTAGCGCTTGATCTGGTAGTCAATACCTATCTCTTCGAGCATCCAGAGAATGCGTTGCGAGCGCGAGTTGTTCAGGTGATGCAGGGTAATCATGGCAAGCTCCGACCGATTTTGGGGCAAAGGCTCTGTAACACGTCGTTCAGGGACGCACCACTAGCGTTTCATTGAGCCGCCCCGCGCTGTTCGACGATTGCTGGCCGCAGTTCGCGCATGTCTGCACCGCTCGGATGCTGGAACACGCGCAGGCCGAACTCGGGGAGGATGGCCAGCAGGTGGTCGAAGATGTCGGACTGGATCCCTTCGTAAGCATTCCACGCCACTGTATTGGTGAAACAGTAGATTTCCAGCGGCAGGCCGTCGGCGGTCGGGCTGAGCTGGCGTACCAGCAGGGTCATGTTCTGGTGGATGTTGGGGTTGTGACGCAGGTAGTGCTCGACATAGGCGCGGAAGCTGCCGATGTTGGTGATACGGCGCGTGTTGACCGGGTCCTTGCCGTACTCGGCCAGCTTGGTGTTCCAGTCCTGCAGTTCCTGGTTCTTGCGATCTAGGTACTCATCCAGAAGCATGAAGCGGCGCAGCCGTGCGATCTCCTCGTCGCTGAGGAAATGTACGCTGGTCTGATCCAGAAACAGCGCACGTTTGATCCTACGCCCACCGGACTCCTGCATGCCGCGCCAGTTCTTGAACGGGTCGGTGATGAAGCGCTTGGTCGGGATGGTGGTGATGGTCTTGTCCCAGTTCTGCACCTTGACCGTGTGCAGGGCGATATCGATCACGTCGCCGTCAGCGTTGAGCTGAGGCATCTCGATCCAGTCGCCGACACGGATGATGTCGCTGGAGGAGATCTGCACGCTGGCCACCAGCGACAGCAGGGTGTCCTGGAAGATCAGCATCAGCACGGCGGCCATGGCGCCGAGGCCGGAGAGCAGGATCAGCGGCGAGCGGTCGATCAGCGCCGCCACCATGAGGATCGCGGCAATGGCGAAGATGGCAATCTTGATCACCTGCAAGTAGCCCTTGATCGGCTTCAGGTGTGCGTTGGGGCGACGCTGGTAGAGCGTGTTGAGAATGTCCAGCAGGGCGCCGATGGCCAAGGCGATGGTCAGCACGATGAAGGCGCCGCAGACGTTCTGCGTGACCGTTACCACGGCTTCGGGCATGCCCGGCACCACGGCTACACCGGAGGACAGCACCAGCGCCGGGACGATGTGCGACAGGCGCTTGATGATGCCGCTTTCCTTGATCTGGCCATGGCGACCCAGGGTGGTCGCGCCGACCACGCGGTAGATGGCGCGCACCAGGATACGTTTGACGATCCAGTTCGACAGCCAGGCGGCGACGATCAGGGCAAAGGTGGCGGTGAGGGTGAGCAGTTCAGGCTGTTCGTTCAGCCAACCCATCCAGGTATCGAACTCATTCGGCATTTCCGGCTCCGAAGCAGGCAGGAGGAAAGACCGACGCTTAAAGCCGGCCATTTTGGCCGCCGTACCTTAACAAAAATACGTCAGCAACCCAAACCGCAGGTATTGCAGGCTGCGTAGGTTCAGGGCTTGAACGCACCGATGAAGATCGCCGGGTCAACCCGTGCGTCGTTGAGGCTGACGTTCCAGTGCAGGTGCGGGCCGGTAGCGCGCCCGGTGGCGCCGACCTTGCCGATATGGCCGCCACGGGCGATCTCGTCGCCGAGCTGCACATCGATCTCGGACAGGTGGCAGAACATGCTGATCAGCCCCTGGCCGTGATCGATAAATACCGTCTTGCCGTTGAAGAAGTAGTCGCCGATGAGGATGACCTTGCCGGCGGCTGGCGCCTTGATCGGCGTGCCACGGTTGGCGGCGAAATCCAGGCCCGAATGCGGGTTGCGTTCCTCGCCATTGAAGAAGCGCCGCAAGCCGAAGGGGCTGGACAGCGGGCCGTTGACTGGCCGGTCGAACAGCAGGTTGCTTGGCTGGCGTGGGCTGAACTGCTGGTAGGCGCGGGTCTGCTCGGCCAGTTCGCGCTCGATACGTTTGAGGTTCTCGGCGTTGGGGGTGACCTGCTGCTGATTCTTGATGGTGATGCGCTGCTCGGTGTAGTGCTTGGCACCGACCTCTATCTGCTGAGTGCCCGGCTTGACGCTGAGTGGAATGCCGACGATGGCGATCCAGCGCTTGCTGTCCTCATGCACGGTCAGCACCGGCTTGCCCTGATAGCGCACTTTGGGTGCCTGCGCCGGGTTGCCCAGATCGACCACCGCCACACCGCCCGGCACCGGCTTGTTCAGCAGGCGAGTGATAAAACCTTCGGCATGGGCGGGTAGGGTAAGACACAGAGCCAGTACGAACAGACACAACTTGTGTAGGAGCGAGCTCTGCTCGCGAAAAGAGGGACTGAAAAAGCTTCGCGAGCAGAGCTCGCTCCTACGCAGAGATGCTGGCATTGGCTCAATCCAGTAGCGACAAGGTCGCCGGTTGTATGTGGTTGTCTTCGACGCGCACGTCCAGTTCGCCTTCGCTCAGGCGCGCCTTGAGGCGTTGGCCCGGGTGGGTCTGCGCTGCGCTGCGCACGGCCTGACCGCGTTCGTCGAGGAGGATGCTGTAGCCACGACCGAGGGTGGCCAGGGGGCTGACGATCTGCAGTTGCGCGGCCAGTGCGCCCAGTTGCTGGCGCTGGCTGCGTAGCTGGCCTTGCATGGCGCGTGGCAGGCGCGTGGCCAGGCCATCCAGGCGCTGGCGCAGCAGTGCCAGGTTGCGGCCCGGATGCTGGGCGGCGAGGCGCGCGTCGAGACGGGCCAGGCGCTCGCGCTTATTGGCCAGTTGCTGGTTGAAGGCACGGCGCAGGCGCATGTCCAGATCGTCCAGGCGCTGAGCTTGCTGGCGCAGTCGCTCGCCGGGGTGGCGCAGGCGTCGGCTGGTGCCTTCCAGGCGTAGACGTTCGCGAGCCAGGCGGCCCTGCATCTGCAGGACCAGGCGGCGTTGCAGGTTATGCAGGCGCTGCACCAGTTCGCTGCTGTCCGGTGCCAGCAGTTCGGCGGCGGCTGAAGGCGTCGGCGCGCGCACATCGGCGACGAAGTCGGCGATGGACACGTCTGTCTCGTGTCCCACGGCGCTGACGATGGGCGTCACGCAGGCCGCCACGGCGCGGGCCACGGCCTCCTCGTTGAAGCACCACAGATCTTCCAGCGAGCCACCACCACGGGCCAGGATCAGTGCGTCGAAACCCTGCGCGTCGGCGCGTTGCAGGGCGCGGACGATCTGCGCCGTGGCCTCGCGGCCCTGTACGGCGGTGGGGATCAGGTTCAGCTCCACCTGCGGCGCGCGCCGGCGAAACACGCTGATGATGTCGCGGATCACCGCACCGGTCGGTGAGGTGACGATGCCGATACGCTTGGGATGAGCGGGCAGGGTGATCTTGCGTTCGGTAGAGAACAGACCTTCGGCGCCGAGCTTCTCCTTCAGTGCCTCGAACGCCAGGCGCAGGGCGCCGTCACCGGCCGGCTCCACGGCGTCGAGAATCAGCTGGTAGTCGCCGCGCCCTTCGAACAGCGAGACCTTGCCGTGCACCTTCACTGCCAGGCCATCACGCAGCGCCTGGCGCACGCGCGCGGCGTTCTGACGGAACAGCGCGCAGCGCACCTGGGCCTGACTATCCTTCAGGGTGAAGTAGATATGACCGGAGGCCGGGCGGGCGAGGTTGGAGATTTCCCCCTCGACCCAGATGCCGGCGAACACGTCCTCCAGCAGCAGGCGGGCGCGGTTGTTGAGCTGGCTGACACTGAGCACCTCGCGGTCGAGGTTCAGGCGGGCAAAAGGGTCATTGATCATGGGGCGGCATGATAAGCGCAGAGGCGCTCAACTGTCTTCGAGCAGACGCCCGAGCAGCCAGGCTGCCACCGGGCCAAGTTCACGCTGGCGCGACCAGATGGCGTCCACCGTGACCCGCCGTGGCCAGCCATTGCAGGGCAGCTCATGCAGGCCGCCAAAGCCGTAGGCATCGACCAGTTGCCTGGGCAGTTCGGCCCAGCCGAAGCCCAGACGGGCCATTTCCAGCAGCATCAGGTAGTCCGGCGCAGCCCAGCAGCGTCCGCCGCTGCCGGGCAACTCGTCCGTGTTCGCATCGTCATGGGCGACGCTGCTCAGGCGCAGCAGACGCCAGCGCGACAAGTCGTCCTGACGCACTCGTGGCAGCTTGCTCAGCGGATGATCCTTGGCCACGAACAGGCCGAACTCGCTGCTCATTTCCAGGCGGGCGTGGGCGATATGCGGTGGATAGGCCGCTTGCGCGGCGAGCAGTCCCAGCTGCGCGCGGCCCTGGGTGATCAGGTCGAGCACATCGGCCTGTTCGGCGATCAGGCTTTCGAACTGCAGATCGGGGAAGCGCTGATCCAGTTCCTGCAGGCGAACTTCGTATTGTTTCGGCTGGTAGGCGTCGGACAGTGCCAGGGTCAGTCGCGCCTCCTGGCCTCTGGCCAAGCCTGCGGCGTGTCGCGCCAGGCGGTCGCTGGCGCAGAGCACTTCTTCAGCGTGGGCCAGCAGGCTGGCACCGGCTTCGGTCAGCTGCAGCTTACGTGGGCCGCGTTCGAACAATGCCACGCCCAGATCGATCTCCAGGCGCGCGACGGCCTCGCTGATGGTCGACTGGCTTTTGCCCAGGCGCCGCGCTGCAGCGCTGAGCGAGCCGCTGCTGGCGGCTTGGGCGAAGGCCTGGAGGGATTCGGGGGAAATATTCATATCGGTTTTGCCGATGGCAGCTGCCTTTGGATTGGCTGATATTCCGATGATCATAGCGCTCGTTGTCACCTATCACGAGGTTTGTTTCATGACTCACCCCCTGCCGCGCTCCCTGCGTGAGCGCATCGGTCACGCCCTGGCCTTCGAAGGTATTGCCGTGCTTATCTGCGCACCGGCCATGGCCTGGTTCATGGACAAGCCACTGCTGCACCTGGGTGTGCTGACCCTGATGTTCTCAACCGTGGCGATGCTGTGGAACATGCTGTTCAACTACCTGTTCGACCGCGCACAGAGTCGTCTGGGCTTCGAGCGCGGCCTGTGGGCGCGGGTCAGTCATGCGCTGCTGTTCGAGGTGGGCTTGATCGTCGTACTGGTGCCTCTGGCTGCCTGGTGGCTGTCGATTGGCCTGCTCGAGGCGCTGCTGCTGGATATCGTGCTGATTCTGTTTTTTCTGCCCTACACCCTGGCGTTCAACTGGATCTATGACCTGTTGCGTGCGCGTTGGCTGGCCCAACGTCAGGCGCAGCTGGACGATGCGGTCTGTCGAGGGGCTTGATTGGCTGGCCGCAGCGCCTAAGCTGCCGCCCTTTCCCTATCAGCTCCGAGCACCATGACCGCGCAACTGATCCTCGTCCCGCAGATATCCACGCTTCCTGCACATGAGCAAAAGGCCCAGGCTATGCTGCGCTGGCTGGTCAAG
>Ga0208788_1001755_pt1 | contig 10301 bp, 10 predicted proteins | sample Wag4_2014_7_11_3_FD_187363 | JGI IMG/M metagenome (GOLD analysis project Ga0208788, IMG submission 187363) | Fresh water mixed with fracking chemicals microbial communities from Ohio, USA - Utica-2 Time Series FC 2014_7_11 (SPAdes) (version 2) ... | reverse complement strand
GTCGTCCCCGGGCAGTTCAGTGTGTGCGTGTGGTCACCGGAGTTGAACGCTGCGGGTAACTCCCTGGCCGGGATCAAGGCGCTGGAGCTGCTCAGCGAGCGCATCGGCTGGTCGGTATTCTGAGGTATGGTCACAGGGGCCGGCGCAGTGCTGTGTCGGTTCCCATTGATCAGCCCTGGAGTGCTTATGTCGTTGCCTGAATACCACATGTTCGCCGCCGCGCCCGAGCCAGTCGCACCGTTCTCCCATGCTTGCGAAGCCGATGGCTGGGTGTTCATCACCGGCCAGTTGCCCATCGACCCAGGCAACGAAGCGGCGCCGCTGCCCGAAGGCATCGAGGCGCAAACCCACAAGACCTTCGACAACCTGCTGGTGGTGCTCAACGGCCTCGGCCTGGGGTTGGAAAACGTGGTCTCGGCGCGCGCGTTTCTCACCGATTTCCATGGCGACTACGCGCGCTTCAATGCGGTCTACGCCAGCTACTTCCCCGAGGGCAAGCGCCCGGCGCGCACCTGCATCGGCACCACCGGGCTGGCGCGGCACGCGCTGGTGGAGATCGACTTTATTGCGCGCCGGCCATAGGGGCTGTTGAGCTTGTGTAGGAGTCGCGCCCCGCGACGAATGCGATGTTCACCCTCGGTTTAACTGAATGGCTGCAATCGCTTCGCCCCGAGGCGGGGTTCCTACCGGTCCTGCACAGGTTAGCCATAACCTTCTACAAGCCGCAGACGCTGCCGTCGCTACGCGGGTCCGCAGCGCCTTCGAGTACGCCGCTGGGGTGGCGTAGCAGCGCGCCAGCGTGGCCCATGGTGTCGCTGAAGGCCTCGTCCAGCACCTCGATCACATGGCCGGCGGCACGCAGCTGTTCGATCAGCTCGGTGGGGAAGCGATTCTCCAGCTTGAGGCTGGTGCTGACATCGCCCCAGGTGCGTCCCAGCAACCAGCGTGGCGCGGTGATGGCAGCCTGCAGGTCGCTGCCCAGGCGATAACGGCTGAACACCGCCGCCTGGGTTTGCGGCTGGCCTTCGCCGCCCATGGTGCCGTAGCTCAGCACGCGGCCGTCGTCGAACAGCGCCAGGGCCGGGTTGAGGGTGTGGAACGGCTTGCGCCCCGGCTCCAGGGCCTGCAGCGCGGACGGGTCGAGGGAAAAGCTGATACCGCGGTTCTGCCAGGCCACGCCGCTGGACGGCAGCACCACGCCGGAACCGAACTCCCAGTACACACTCTGGATAAAGCTCACCGCGCGGCCTTCGCTGTCGATGCAGCCCATCCAGATGGTGTCGCCGGGCGAAGTCGGGCGCGGCCATTCCAGGGCGCTGTCAGGGTCGACCGCCGCCGCCAGGGCGTCGAGGTTGTCCGGGGCGAGGAAGCCTTGTGGTTCGGCCGGCACGCGACGCGGGTCGGTGACCACGCGATCACGGATCATGAATGCCTGCTTGGTCGACTCGACCAGGCCATGCACATGGGCAAAACCCTCTGCTTCAGCGACCTTGAGGCGCTCGAACACGCCGAGGATCAGTAGCGAGGCCAACCCCTGGGTCGGCGGTGGCATGTTGTACAGCGTGGCGTCGCCCAGGCGGACCTGCAACGGAGTAACCACCTGCGCCTGGTAAGCCTGCAGATCGGCCAGGCGCAGCGGGCTGCCCAGTTGTTCCAGCTCGGCAGCCATGCGCGTGGCCAGCTCGCCGCGATAGAAGTCATCCAGGCCTTTTTCTGCCAGGTGCGCCAGGGTGTCACCCAGGGCAGTCTGCTTCATCAGGCTGCCTTCGGCCGGCACTTGGCCGTCGCTCAGGTAGACGTCGGCGAAGCCCGGCACGTCCTTGAGTTCATCGAACTTGACCCGCGTCAGGTGTGCTTGGCTGCGGCTGACAACGATACCGTTGCTCGCCTGGCCAATAGCCTCGGCGAGCAAGTCGCGCAGCGGCAGAGGAGTGCCCCAGGCGGACGCCACTTCCAGAGCCTTGGCCCAGCCGCCGATGGTCCCGGCGACGGTCAGCGCGGCCGTCGGACCACGGCTGGGGATCGCCTCCAGGCCAGCGTAGAACGCGCGATCGGCCAGGGCCGCGCTGCTGCCGCAGGCGTCGATGGCCACCGGGGCCTTGCCCGGCTCGTGGATCAGCCAGAAGCCGTCACCGCCAATGGCGTTCATGTGCGGATAGACCACCGCGATGCTGGCGGCCGCGGCGACCATGGCTTCGACGGCGTTGCCGCCGGCCTTGAGCACGTCACGGCCGGCCTGGGCGGCCAGGTGATGGGGGGCGACGAAAATGCCGCGGGTGGCGTGGGTACTTTTCAGCATGACCGATCCTCAGAGGGCAAAGGCGCCGAACAGCATGCGTACTGCTGTAAGGGCCAGAAACAGGGCGAACAGGCGGCGCAGCAGGCGCGCGTTGATGGCATGAGCGATACGTGCGCCCCAGGGCGCGGTGAGCATGGTCACCGGCACGATCATCGCCAGACCGAGCAGGTTGACGTAGCCCAGGGTGGCCGGTGGCAGGTTGTCCGCACCCAGGCCGTTGATCAGGTAAGCCAGGGCGCCGGGCAGGCTGATGACCACGCCCAGTGCGGCGCCAGTGCCGACGGCGATGTGCATGGGCGTGCGGCAAGCATTGAGAATCGGCACGCTGAGGGTGCCGCCGCCAATGCCCATCAGGGTCGACAGGCTGCCGATGAACACCCCGAGCACACCGGTACCGGCTGTGCCGGGCAGCCCGTCGCGCAGGCTCAGGTTGCGCTCGACCGCCATGTTCAGCGCCACCAGCAGGGCGATCACGGCGAAGATCGCCGCCAGCACCTGGCCGCTGAGGTAGCCGCTTAGCAACGCACCGATCAGCACGCCAACCAGGGTGCCGGGGATCAGCGGCTTGAGCAGTTCCGGCTTGAGCCCGCCGCGCTTGTAGTGCGCCCTGGCGGAGATGATCGAGGTGGGCACGATGGCCGCCAGCGAGGTGCCGACCGCGACGTGCATGCGCACCTCGGGGTCGATGCCGAGCAGGGTGAACAGGTGATACAGCACCGGCACGATGACGATACCGCCACCGACGCCGAGCAAGCCGGCGAGAATGCCGGCCACTGCGCCGGTCAGCAGCAGAGCGCTGACCAACCCGGCCAGCCACAGCGGACTGTAGGCAGAGAAAAATTCCATAGGCGTTCTCTTATGTGAGGGTTACCAGCCGATTGCCTTGGGCAGCCAGGTCGCCAGGGTCGGGAAAGCGAACACCAGGGCCACGGCGAGCATCTGCAGCGCCACGAAGGGCAGTGCGCCGATGTAGATGTCCTTGGTGCTGATGCCTGGTGGCGCCACGCCCTTGAGGAAGAACAACGCCCAGCCAAATGGCGGCGTGAGGAACGACATCTGCAGGTTCAGCGCCACCAGAATCGCCAGCCAGACCATGTCGGTGCCATAGCCCATGAATACCGGCAGGAACATCGGCAGGGCGATGTAGGAAATCTCGATCCACTCCAGAAAGAAACCGAGCACGAACAGCAGCACCATAAGGAACAGGATCGCGCCCAGTTCGCCGCCCGGCAGCAGGCTGAACAGATCATGCACCAGGGCTTCGCCGCCCAGGCCGCGGAAGGCCAGGGAGAACGGCTGCGAGCAGAGCAGGATGAGGAAGATCATCGCGCTGATGCTCAGGGTGCCGTGCAGGGTCTGCTTGAGCGTGTCACGGTTCAGGCGCCCGGCGCAGCCGGCGATGACCAGCGCGCCAAGCGCACCGATGGAGGCCGCTTCGGTCGGCGCGGCCAGGCCGCCGATGATCGAGCCAAGCACACAGACCACCAGCAGCAGCGGCGGCAATACCGATTTGGCGATGTTCTGCCACAGCTGTTTGCGGCTGATCAGCGCGCGCTCCTCGACAGGAATCGCCGGCACCCACTGCGGGCGCAGCCAGCCGAGCAGCAGCATGTAGGCGATGTAGACGCCGGCCAGCATCAGGCTGGGAATAAAGGCCGCGGCGAAGATCGAACCCACCGACTCGCCGAGAATATCGGCCAGCAGAATCAGCACCAGGCTCGGCGGAATGATCTGCCCCAGGGTGCCGGAGGCGCAGATGGTGCCGCAGGCCACACTGGGTTTGTAGCCGCGGCGCAGCAGCACCGGCAGCGTCAGCAGGCCAATGGTCACCACGGTGGCGCCGACGATGCCGGTGGAGGCGCCGAGCAGCACGCCGACCAGCACGATGGCCAGGCCCATGCCGCCGTTGAGGCCACCCATGGCCTGGCCGACCGTCTCCAGCATGTCCTCGGCGACCCTGGATTTCTCCAGCATCACCCCCATGAAGGTAAACAGCGGAATCGCCAGCAGCGTGTAGTTGCTGACCACGCCAAACATGCGCGCCGGTAGCAGGCTGAACAGCATCGGGCCGAAACCGATCAGGCCGGCGGCGAAACCGGACACAGCCAGGGAGATGGCCACCGGTACGCCGACCATCATCATCGAGAAAAAGGCGAGCACCATCAGGATTGCCAGCCATTCATTGGGGCTCATGGCAAGGCCTCCTCAGGTGTCGGGTTGGATGCGAGCAGGCCCTTGAGGGCACGCAGGGTGTCAGCAATGCCTTGCAGGGCAAACAGGGCAAAGCCCAGCGGCAGAAAGGCCTTGACCAGAAAGCGATGGGGCAGGCCGCCGGGGTCCGGCGAGCCTTCGCCAATGGCGTAGGACTGCATCATGTAATGCCAGCAGACCCAGGCCAGGAACGCGCCGATCAGGCAGGTCGCCAGGGCACTGAACAGATCCACCGCAGCCTGGGTGCGCGGCTGGAACTTCTCGTAGATGAAGTCCACCCGCACATCGGCGCGGTGTTTCAGCACGTAGGAGATGCCGAGCAGCGCGATGGGCGAAATCAGAAACCATTCAAGCTCCTGCAACGCCACCGGGCTCACGGAAAAGCCATAGCGGATCAGCACGTTGGCCGACACCAGCAGGACCAGCACCAGCACGCAGCCGCGTGCCAGACTGCCCAGGGTCTCGACCAACTGCTCGATGCGGTTGATCACGACATGCATCGCCTCACACCCCCAGGTCCATGAAGCCTTTTTCGCCGGTGGCCGACCAGCTGCTGTACTTCTTGCGGAACGCCATGAAGTGATCGTGCACTTTGCGCGTGCTCGGATCGGCGGCAGCCATGCTGGCCAGGGTGTCGTTGGTCACCTCGCGCAGGCGGGTGATGATGTCGCCCGGCAGCGGCTTGGCGATCACACCTTCATTGCTCACCAGATCTTCGAGTGCATCGGCGTTGACCGCATCGGACCAGGCCAGGCTCTCGGCATTGCAGGCCTGGGCGCAGATGCGCACGATGGCTTGCAGGTCAGCCGGCAGGCTGTCCCAGGCCTTCTTGTTGATGATCAGCTCGGTGACGTTGGTCGGCTCGTGCCAGCCGGTGGTGTAGTAGTTCTTCGCGGCTTTATGCAGGCCCATGCGGCGGTCCTGGTAGGGCCCGACGAATTCGGCAGCGTCGATCACTCCGCGCTCCAGCGCCGGGAAAATCTCGCCGCCAGGCAGCAGCCTTACCGCCACGCCCAGTTCGCTGTAGACCTTGCCGGCCAGGCCCGGCACACGCATTTTCAGGCCCTTGAGGCTGTCGACATTTTCCAGTGGCTGGCGGAACCAGCCGGTCATCTGGGTGCCGGTGTTGCCCATCGGCATCGGCACCAGACCATGGGGCGCGTAGAGCTCTTCCCAGAGTTGCAGCGCGCCGCCGTTGTACAGCCAGGCGTTCATGCCCTGGGTATTCATGCCGAAGGGCACAGCGGTGAAGAACTGCGCGGCGGGGATCTTGCCGGCCCAGAAGAAGGCGTTGGCGGCGTTCATTTCCACCATGCCGCTGGACACCGCATCGAAGCCTTCCAGCGCCGGGATCAGCTCGCCAGCAGCGAAGTGCTGGATCTTCAGGCGGCCATTGGACATGGCCTCGACGCGCTTGCAGAAATCGGTCGGGCTGCCCGGTCCCTGCACATAGAACGGCGAGCCGGGCGCGTAGGCGTTGGTCATCTTCCAGTTGAAGGTTTTCTCGCTGGCAGCGGCGATGCCCGAGGCACCCAGGGTCAGGCCTGCGCCTGCGGCAACGGCTCCAGCACCAAGGAATTTACGACGGTTAAGGCTCATGGGGCGGTCTCCAGTTACACAGTGGCTCCAATCGGCGCAATGGCCTATCGGATGTAAAGTGGTCTGGAAGCCCTAGAGCAACACGCGTGCCAGTAGAAAAATATATATAAGTTATTGTTTTATAAGTAATTATCTATTTTCTGAAGAATATGGCCGTTAGCCAGACTGCACAAAAAATAAGCACCTCTGGGCTGTTGCTCGCGACGAATCGTCAATACGCCGCGCGGAATGAATACATTTGTCAGCAGTGCCAAACCATTTGCATACGATCGGTCCGCTGACCTTGCCTTCAACTGACGAATGTCAGTTATGCACTAGATGAGCGCACTGAGCGCTTTTTTAAGGCGCCGGCGCCTCCGGGACAGTGAGAAATAGCTCGATGTATCAGGATGTTACAGACGCGCACCGCCGCGCCGGTGCTTCACCCGCGTCATCAGGGCCTTGCAGTCAACCGTGAGAATCTCCGGGTGGTTGAAGATATGCTCGCGCACGAAGGCATCGAAGGTCTCGTAGCTGTCGGTCAACGTGTGAATGTGCAGGCTTTTCAGATCACTCATGATGTACAGGCTGACCACCTCCACGGTGGCCGAGAGTCGCTCGGCGACGGTTTCGATAGCATGCGGCGCGACAGTAAGATCGACGAAGGTGGAAATACCCTTGCCGAGCTTTTCCGGATTCACCACAGCGGTGAATTTCTCGATGACGCCGGTATCGACCAGGGCCTGTACCCGAGTCCGTGCGTGGGCTCTGGATATATTGAGCTGGCGAGCGATATCGGCAAAAGACGTGCGCGAATCCTTGATCAGGATATTCAGCAGAGCGTTGTCGAGCTTGTTCATGGCTGTCAGCTTGAGGACGAGGGAGCACTGGCGATGCGCAATGCATGCCAACCCCCCCCTCTCTCGCCCCCAGCTACAACAGCTTGCGGTACTGCACGAATCCCGAGCGCTCACCGATGCGCTCGTACAGCAGCTTGGCCTGGCTGTTGCTCTCGTGAGTCAGCCAGTGCACCCGTGAACAGCCGGCAGCACGCGCCTGCTCGTATACATGCTGGATCAGCTGACGACCAACGCCGCCACTGCGCTGGCCCTTGGCGACGAACAGGTCCTGCAGGTAGCAATAGTCGCCGGTGGTCCAGGTCGAGCGGTGGATGACCCAGTGCACCAGGCCAATGGCCTGGTCACCCTGCCAGGCCAGGGCGGCGCCCATGGGCTCGGCGGGGTCGAGAAAGCGCTGCCAGGTAACGGCGCTGGTCTCGGCTGGAATCTCGGTCATGTAGAAGCGCTGGTAGCCCTGCCACAAGGGCAACCAGGCTTGGTGATCGGCAGCGACTACAGGGCGAATTTCGATGCTCATCGTCCTTCCTCTGTTTGGGCAGGTGGATCAGTCGCTCATCTCACCACAGAGATCGCGCGCCAGCCAGTGCTCAACCTCCGTTTGCGGCAAACCGGCGCCGAGCAGGGCGAACAGCTTGCCCAGTGCGGCTTCGCGGGTCATGCCGCCACAGGACACCAGGCCCACCTCGGCCAGACGACTGCCGGCCGCGTACACGCCGAACTGCACATGGCCTTGCGGGCACTGACTGATCGCCGCCAATACCACGCCGCGCTGATGCGCTTCACGCAGCACGCTCATCAATTGCGCGTCGCCGGCCGGGCCGGTGCCGCTGCCGTAACACTCCAGCAATAGCCCCTGCACGCCGCTGGCCAGCAGGGCGTGCAGATGCCCGGCCTGCATGGCCGGATGCAGCGGCAACACGGCAAGGTTCACGGCCTTGCGTGCCTGGCGATAGTCGATCCGTGCAGAGACCTCTGCCCGCTCGGCCTGACGCTGACGCGGCAGCACCTGGAAGGCGTCGAAGGCATCGCTGCGCAACTTCGAGCAACGTGCGCCATGCAGTAGCTGCCCGTTGAAGTACAGGTGCACGCCAGGCGCGACGCCGCGGTACAGCGCACGCATGGCGCCGAACAGATTGGGCCAGGCATCGCCGCCATCGACACCGGCTGGCTGCATGGCGCCGGTCAGCACCACCGGCACGTCGAGACCGAGGAGCAAAAAACTCAGCGCGGCGGCGCTGTAGGCCAGGGTATCGGTGCCATGCAGTACCAGCACGGCGTCGTGGCCATCGGTCTGCACGGCGGTGACGATCTCGTCACGCAGCACCAGCCAGTGGCCGGTGTTCATGTTGGCGCTGTCGATCAGCGGCAGCAGCTCGCGGAAGGTCCATTGCGGCAGTTCGCTGGCGTTCTCGCTGGCTTGTTGGGTGCGCATGCGCGCCTCGAAACCCGAAGCCGGCGCCAGGCCGTCTGCACTCATCTGCATGCCGATGGTGCCGCCGGTGTACAGCACCAGGAGTTTTTCTGGGGTCGCCATGGGCTCTCCTCGGGAAATGCGGGCGATAAAAAAGGGGGCAGCGCCCTAATGCCAGTCAGTTAAGCCGTTGCACTCGATTTTTGTAGGAGCCGGCTTGCCGGCGATCCGCCATAAAAAGCATCGCCAGCAAGCTGGCTCCTACGAAAAGCGCCCCCTCTACTGCAAGTAGGAGGGGATGGTGACGAACTTATCTGATCAGCATTAGGCAGCGCCCCCTTCTTCGAGCAGGGGCTATCAGCGCTGGTAAACGCGATCACCCAGTTCGGCGTGGGTTACCGGAGCATCTGCCGGAGCCTGCCAGACCTTGGGATCGAGATCCAGGTCGGCGAACTTCTGCGGATCGAACACCGGCGACTCGACCCCGGCCTTGATCTGAGCATCGTAGTCGCGCATCAGGCGCAGGCCCACCTTGAACAGCAGTGCCAGGGCAATCAGGTTGCAGATCGCCAGCAGGCCCATGGTTACGTCGGCGAAGGCGAACACGGTGCCCAGATCCTGCACCGAGCCCCACAGCACCAGAGCCACCACCAGCACGCGGTAGATCACCACCGGCCCACGCTTCTGGCTGAAGAAGCCCAGGGCGTTTTCACCCAGGTAGTAGTTGTAGATCAGGGTGGTGAAGACGAACAGCAGCAGGGCGATGCTGACGAACACCCGGCCCCATTCGCCGACTTCGGCTGCCAGGGCAGTCTGGGTCAGGACGACACCGGCCATTTCGCTGCCCGGCTGGTAAACGCCGGAGAGCAGGATGATCAGCGCGGTGCTGGTGCACACCAGCAGGGTGTCGATGAACACGCTCAGCGACTGCACGATGCCCTGCGCCGCCGGATGCTTGACCTCGGCCACCGCCGCCACGTTCGGCGCGCTGCCCAGCCCCGCTTCGTTGGAGAACAGGCCGCGCTTGACGCCCATCATGATGGCCGCGCCGATGCCGCCGGCAAAGGCCGGCTCCAGGCCGAAGGCCGCTTTGAAGATCATGGCGAAGGTAGCCGGCACCTCACTGAGGTTCATGCCGATCACCACCAGCGCCATGCCGATGTAGGAGAACGCCATGATCGGTACCAGCACGTCGGCCATGCTGGCGATGCGCTTGATGCCGCCGAAGATGATCACGCCGATCACCCCGGTCAGGATCAGGCCGCTGACGATGGTCGGCAGGCCGAAGGTGTCATGCAGCGAGCTGGCCACGGTGAAGGACTGCACGGCGTTGAAGCCGAAGCCGAAGGTCACCAGCAGCAGGATCGACACGACGACACCCAGCCAGCGCTGGCCGAGGCCGTGCTGGATGTAGAACGCCGGACCACCACGGTAGGTGCCATCCGGTTCACGACGCTTGTACAGCTGCGCCAGGGAGCACTCGAAGTAGCTGGTGGCCATGCCGACCAGGGCCACGACCCACATCCAGAAGATGGCGCCCGGGCCACCGAGCATGATTGCCACGGATACACCGGCGATGTTGCCGGCGCCGACGCGGCCAGCCACCGACAGCATCAGTGCCTGGAACGAGCTGAGCTGACCCGGCTGGCGTTTGAATGCCTCACTGAAGATGCGGAACATGCTGCTGAAGTAGCGAAACTGGACGAAACGCGAGGCGACGGTGAAGTACAGACCAAGGCCGATCAGCATCACGATCAGCAGCTTGCTCCAGATGAGGTCATTGAGAAGATCGAGCATGGAGGCTTTCTCTCTTGTTGTTCTGAATGGGAATGCGCCGCACCGGGCGGGTGGCGCAATCTTTGGTGAAGGCGCCGCGCGGGACAATTTCGCAGGTCGCGGCGACCTGATGCGAGTTGATGCTAGAATCGCGTCATTCGCATCA
>Ga0208788_1001751_pt1 | contig 10333 bp, 6 predicted proteins | sample Wag4_2014_7_11_3_FD_187363 | JGI IMG/M metagenome (GOLD analysis project Ga0208788, IMG submission 187363) | Fresh water mixed with fracking chemicals microbial communities from Ohio, USA - Utica-2 Time Series FC 2014_7_11 (SPAdes) (version 2) ... | reverse complement strand
ACGAAAGCGTGGGGAGCAAACGGGATTAGATACCCCGGTAGTCCACGCCGTAAACAATGCGCACTGGGTCGGGGAGGTTTGACGCCTTCCTGGCCGAAGCAAAAGTGTTAAGTGCGCCGCCTGGGGAGTACGGTCGCAAGGCTAAAACTCAAAGGAATTGACGGGGGCTCACACAAGCGGTGGAGCATGTGGCTTAATTCGAAGCAACGCGAAGAACCTTATCCCAGGCTTGACATCCAGGTATTAGTCCTATGAAAGTAGGATGACAGTCGCAAGACCGGAACTTGGACAGGTGCTGCATGGCTGTCGTCAGCTCGTGCTGTGAAGTGTCGGGTTAAGTCCCTCAACGAGCGAAACCCCTATCGTTAGTTGCTAACAGGTAATGCTGAGGACTCTAGCGAGACTGCCGGTGTCAAACCGGAGGAAGGTGGGGATGACGTCAAGTCCTCATGGCCCTTATGCCTGGGGCTGCACACGTGCTACAATGGTGAATACAGAACGATGCAAGACCGCGAGGTGGAGCAAATCGCTTAAAGTTCACCCCAGTTCAGATAGGAGGCTGCAACCCGCCTCCTTGAAGTCGGAATCGCTAGTAATCGCGGATCAGCTACGCCGCGGTGAATATGTTCCTGAGCCTTGTACACACCGCCCGTCAAGTCATGGGAGCTGGCAGCGCCCGAAGCCGCGCAAATTCATGCGTGTCCACGGCGAGGCTGGTGACTGGGACTAAGTCGTAACAAGGTAGCCGTAGGGGAACCTGCGGCTGGATCACCTCCTTTCTAAGGGAATGTACTTAGACACGTCGCTCGGAGAAATCCGAGTCGTGAATCCGTCAAGACAACCTCGCTCCTCAAGAGGGTAACCTCGAGGAATAGTCGCCTGGTAACAGGTGACCAAGGTATCCAACTGCTGCTTGATATACACAACAGCCAGCCTCGCGTTTCTCGCGAGGCTGGTTGTCTTTTTGCCCAGTGCGTCCTCCGCGGTGCGTCTTCCGCCGTGCTTCTCGCGCCGTGCTTCTCGCCCGGAGTTCTTTGCCCTGATTGGCTCTTCGTCCATCAGGATGCGGCGCTGTCGCTCCAGCTCGTGCGAGGCCGCGTGAGCTCAGGTCCATCACCGGGAGCGCATCGGCGACGTACTTCCGCACGGGAAAAAGCAAAGCGCGAGTCGCTCTTTCGAGCGGCTCGCGCTAGGTAGGACTTTCGCGTCCTACGTGTCGGTTCGGATGGGCTCATCGAGGGGCTGTCCGACCCACTCGCGACCACTGTCCGGACTTCTGTGCCTCGGCGCTGTCCAGGCGTCGAGGCGTGTCCCTGTCTGCCAGCCGATGTCCAGTCGGCGGCAACTGTTCCTGTCGCTGGAGAAGAGACCTGTCACCCTGAGGTTCTGCGCAAGCTCGGGAGGATTTCTCACCGACCGTTGCAATTGGTGACGCTCCGCTCGGTCTGGGGAGAACGCCCCGTGGAGCTTCGCTTGCAAATTGGCGAAATCAGGATATCTATATCCGAGATCATGGAATCTCGTCCTTGGTGGGGCGGGATGCGGGCGCCGAATCCTGAACCGGCTTGGTGTCCTCAATACGGAAATGCGGATCGTGATTTCGCCCTGACATCACTCCGCCCAGTCCTGGCAAGGAACACGATGGCAACTCATTTCGAAACGGTGTCACCCCCGAGCAGCTCCCGCGCCGGGGACGGTCGGGTCGCAGCGTCGGGCGTTCTCGAGCGGTTCAGCTATGACGATGGGATCGTTCGCTGGTTCATGGGGGCGTCGGTGCTCTGGGGTGTCGTGGGAATGCTGGTCGGCGTGCTGATCGCGCTGCAACTGGCGGATCCGCGGTTCAACCTGAACCTCGAGTGGCTGAGCTTCGGCCGGCTGCGCCCGCTGCATACCAACGCGGTGATCTTCGCCTTCGCGGGCAATGCGATCTTCGCGGCCGTCTACTACTCGTCACAGCGGCTCCTCAAGGCGCGGATGTTCAGCGATGTCCTCTCCAGGATGCACTTCTGGGGGTGGCAGCTGATCATCGTCGCGGCGGCGATCACGCTCCCGCTCGGCATGACGCAGTCCAAGGAGTACGCCGAGCTCGAGTGGCCGATCGACATCGCGGTGGTGTGCGTCTGGGTGGTGTTCGCGGTCAATTTCGTCGGCACGCTGCTGCGCCGGCGCGAGCGGCACCTCTACGTCGCGATCTGGTTCTACATCGCGACCGTGGTGGCGATCGCGGTGCTCTACATCTTCAACAACCTGGTGATGCCGGCGGACTGGACGCGCTCCTACTCGGTCTACGCGGGTTCGCAGGATGCGTTCATGCAGTGGTGGTACGGACACAACGCCGTCGCCTTCTTCCTCACGACGCCGTTCCTGGGCCTCATGTACTACTTCCTGCCCAAGGCGGCGGAACGCCCGGTCTTCTCGTACCGCCTGTCGATCGTGCACTTCTGGAGCCTGGTGTTCCTCTACATCTGGGCCGGCCCGCACCACCTGCACTACACGGCGCTGCCCGAGTGGGCGTCGACCCTCGGCATGCTGTTCAGCGTGATGCTGTGGATGCCGTCCTGGGGCGGCATGCTCAACGGCCTGCTCACCCTGCGCGGGGCATGGAACCGGGTCGCGCAGGACCCCGTCCTCAAGTTCTTCGTGGTCGGCATCACGTTCTACGGCATGTCGACGTTCGAGGGCCCGCTGCTGTCGGTGAAGAGCGTCAATGCGCTCAGCCACTACACCGACTGGACGATCGCGCATGTGCACGCGGGCGCGCTGGGATGGGTCGGGTTCATGTGCTTCGGCATGTTCTACTGGCTGGCGCCGAGGCTCTTCCAGGCGCCGATCGCGAAGCCGTCGTGGGTGGCGCTCCACTTCTGGACCGCGACCATCGGCATCCTCCTGTACGTGGTGGCGATCTACTGGTCGGGGCTCACGCAGGGTCTCATGTGGCGCGCGTTCGACCAGGACGGGCTGCTGCAGTTCCCCGACTTCGTCGAGACGGTGAACGTGCTGGTGCCGTTCTACTGGATCCGCGTGGTGGGCGGCACGCTCTACCTCGGTGGTGCGATCCTGATGGGCGCGAACCTCATCCTGACCTGGATGAAGCGCCCGAAGGCGTACGACGTGCCGGTCTACGAGGCGGCGCGCCTCGGTGGTGGGTACCGCGAGCCGGCGATCCCGGAGTCCGATCTGCCGCCGACCTACGTGCTGCCGATCGCGCGCAAGCTCGACGTCTTCTCGCAGCTGCGGTGGCACCGCAAGTACGAGGGCCTGCCGATCGTCTTCACCATCCTGGTGACCATCGGCATCGTGGTGGCGAGCCTCGGCGAGATCGTGCCGCTGTTCACCCGCAAGTCGGACGTCGCGCGCATCGCGAGCGTCGAGCCGTACACGCCGCTCGAGCTGGTGGGACGCGACATCTACATCTCCGAGGGATGCGTGAACTGCCACTCGCAGATGATCCGCCCTCTCCGCGCGGAGACGGAGCGCTACGGCGAGTACTCGAAGCCGGGTGAGTTCGTGTTCGACCACCCGTTCCTCTGGGGGTCGCGCCGCATCGGTCCGGATCTCGCGCGCACGGGGCGCAAGATCCCGTCGCCGCTGTGGCACGTGCGCCACATGAACCTGCCGACGGACACCAGCCCGGGCTCGATCATGCCGCCCTATCCCCACCTGCTGGAGAAACCGCTCGACTTCGCGCAGGCCGCCAACTCGGTGGCTGCGATGAAGGCGATCGGCGTGCCGTACTCCGACGAGACGGTCGCGCAGGCCGAGGTGCTCGCGCGGCGGCAGGCCGATGAGATCGCGGCGAAGGTCGTGGCGGAGGCGGGTCCGGCCGGCATCGGCGACCGCAAGGTCGTGGCGCTGGTCGCCTACCTGATGCGCATCGGCACCGACCTCGACAAGCCGGTCGCGGCGCCTGCGGCGGAGGGCACCAGCGTGGCCAGCGCCGGTCAGCCGAGCGCGGGACAGGGGGGTGGCCAGTGATGCATGGACTTCCCGCCGCGGTGCTCGGCATGTCGATGCCGGAGCTGTCGCTGATCTTCTTCATGGTGCTGTTCGCCGGACTCGTGCTGCGGCTCGCGCTGTCGCGCACGAAGCGGTGGGAGCAGGACGCACGCATTCCGCTCGACGAGTCGGGCAAGGACGGAGGAACCAAGAATGTCCGCTGAGAACAGCAATGGTGGCGAGGCCCGGTTGCTCGACCACGACTGCGACGGCATCCGCGAGTACGACAACCCGATGCCGTTCTGGTGGTCGGCGATCTTCTGGGCGTCGATCATCCTGTCGGTGCCGTACTTCGCGTTCTACCACGCGGGCGGCGTCGGCAGCTCGGTGGCGGACGAGTACAGCACCGAGGTCGGCGAGTTCTACGAGATGCAGGCCGCGAAGCTGGGCAACCTGAAGCCCGACGAGGCCACGATCATGGCGCTGTCGACCGACAAGCAGAAGCTGCTGGCGGGGCAGAACATGTTCCGCGCGAACTGCGCCACCTGCCACGCGCCGGATGGCGGCGGCAAGACCGGTCCGAACCTGACCGACGACTACTACATCAACGTGAAGCGGCCGGAGGATCTCTTCCGTGTCGTGCGCGACGGCGTCGAGGCGAAGGGCATGCCGAAGTGGGGCAAGCGGTTCAGCGAGGCGCAGCTGGTGCTGCTGTCGTCGTACGTCGCCAGCCTGCGCGGCACCAGTCCGGCGTCGCCGCTGAAGGCGCAGGGTGACCAGGTGGCTGCGTGGACGGTGGCTCCGGCGGCGGCCGCCGCCGACGCGAACGCCGCGCAGGTCGGGCAGTAGTCGCGCGCGGATCGCGGGAACGGTGTTGCACCATGAGCAGGACGATCTCACTTCCAGTGCTTGAACCCGCGCGCGCGGCGCGCGTGGATGCCGGTCCGTTCCTCAAGCCCGAGGGCCGCGTGCTCGCGACCCTGGAGGAGGATGGGCGCCGCCGGTGGCTGCGACCGAAGCCGAGCGCGGGGGGCTGGTGGCGCAGGCGGCTGGTGGTGGCGTGGGTGCTGATCGCGCTCTACACGGTGATCCCCTGGATCGAGGTCGCGGGCATGCCGATGGTGCTGCTCGACCTCATCGAGCGGAAGTTCGTCTTCTTCGGAAGCGTGTTCCGCCCGACGGAAACGCTGCTGTTCGGCGTGCTGTTCCTGGCGGTGTTCGTGAGCGTGTTCCTGCTCACGGCGATCTTCGGCCGCGTCTGGTGCGGATGGGCGTGCCCGCAGACGGTGTACATGGAGTTCGTGTACCGCCCGCTGGAGCGGTTCTTCCTGGGGAAGGGGTATGCGAACCCGAAGGCGGAGGTCTCGGCGTGGCGGCGGGTGGCGATGTACGCGGTGTACCTCGTGGTGTCGGCGCACCTGGCGAACACGCTGCTGGCGTGGTTCGTGGGCGCGGACCGGCTCACCTCGTGGATCTTCACGAGCACGCCGGCGACGCACCCGGTGGCGTTCGCGGTGTTCGCCGCCGTGACGCTGCTGATGATGTTCGACTTCGCGTTCTTCCGGGAGCAGATGTGCTCGCTGGTGTGCCCGTACGGGCGGCTCCAGTCGGCGCTGCTCGACCGTGATTCGCTGATCGTGGGATACGACCGTGCGCGCGGCGAGCCGAGGGGCAAGGGCGCGGCGAAGAAGTCGGGTTGCGGCGGGAAATGCGGCTGCGACGGGCGTGGGGGATGCGGGAGCGGTGGCGGCTGTGATGGCGATGGCCACGACGCGGTCGGTCGCACCGGGAATGGGACGGCTGAGGTGTCGGCGGCGACCGCGACCGCAACCGCGACCGCAACCGCGACCCTCGAGGCGCCGCGCCGCGGGGACTGCGTCGACTGCCGGATGTGCGTGACGACCTGTCCGGCGGGGATCGACATCCGCGACGGGCTGCAGCTCGAGTGCATCCACTGCACGCAGTGCATTGACGCGTGCGATGCGGTGATGACGAAGCTCGGACGGCCGACGGGGCTGATCCGCTACTCGTCGCAGCGCGGGCTCGACGCCTCCGGCTGCGCGAGCGGGTCGTGCGCGGGCGCGGTCGGTGGATCGAGCTGCGGAACCGGTGCGGCGAAGCGGCCTGGCTTCCGCGCGCGCCTCGTGGTCTATCCCGCGATGCTGACGGGGCTGCTGCTGGCGGCGGCGTACCTGATCGCCACCCGGCAGGACGCGGCGGTGGCGATCCTCCGCACGCAGGGGACGCCGTACGCGGTGAAGGATGCGGGCACGGCGGCCGAGGTCGTCGAGAGCATCGTGCGCCTGCGGATCGACAACCGGACGCGCGGGCCGCTGACCTACGCGGTGGCGGGCGGCGAGGGTGTCGAGCTCATCCGCGGGGAGCGGGTCGAGGTGATGGGCGACGCGAGCCGCGAGATCGATGTCGTGGTGCGCAGCGGCGCGACGCAGTTCGTGCGCGGCCGGCGCGAGGTCGAGCTGACGGTGACCGAGGAGGGCGATCGCGAGGGCGCGTTCCGCGGCGTGGTGCGCGCGGCGGTGCTCGGACCGCTGGTGATCGCGCCGCTCGGTGGTGGTGGAACGGCGAACGGAGGTGCCCGGTGAGCGTGCTGACGAGTCTGCGTGCCAATCGGTGGATGTTCGTGCCTGTCCTGTTGCTGGGCATGACCGTGACGATCGGCACCGTGACGGTGCTGTCGGCGGTGGTGGGACACCCGCTCGGGATGGAGCCGAACTACGACGCGAAGGCAGCCTCGTGGAACACCGAGCGCGAGCAGCGCGCGATGAACGAGCGGCTGCGGTGGGTGGTGACGCCTGAGATCAGCTCCGACGGCGTGCGCCGCACGATCGCGCTCCGCATCGAGGACAAGCACGCCGCGCGCATCGAGGCGGGAAGCGTGCAGGTCGAGTGCATTCCGATCCGCGCGGCCGAGCTTCGGCAGCGGGTCGCGCTCTCGCGGCAGGGCTCGGGCGAGTTCGCGGGGACGTTCGACTCGCCGATCGGTGGTCAGTGGGAGTTCCGCGTGACCGTCGAGCAGGGTGGACTCCGGTACACCGATGCGTTCCGTCGCTTCCTGACCGGAGCGAGGGCGGACGGCGCCGGCGCGGAGGAGGCCACCCATGGCTGATCCGATCATCGCGGGCGAAGTGATGGCGCTCGCCGGCACTGTGCTGGCGTCGAGCCTGCTGGGCAGCGCGCACTGCGCGGGCATGTGCGGCTGGCTCGCGCTCGCGGCGAGCGGGCCGGTCGGCGTGGGACCGGTCGGAACGGGACAGGCAAGCAACGGGTCGGCCGGGAAGGGACCGGGCGGGAAGGGACAGACCGATACCGGCACGCGCGCGTCGCGCCAGCTGGGGTATCACGGCGGGAGGTTGGTGTCGTACGCGGTGGTGGGGGCGCTGGCGGGACTCGCGGGGCAGGTCGTCGATGATGCGGGTGTGCTGATCGGCGTGCAGCGGATCGCGGCGATCGCGGCGGGATCGATGATCGCGCTGTTCGGCGCGGCGGCGGTCGCGCGGGCGTTTGGCATGCCTGTCCCTTCCGCGGGTGTGCCGATGCCGCTGGTGCGGCTCGCGCAGCGGGTGCATGGGTGGACGCTGCGGTTGCCGCCGCGGCATCGTGGGATCCCGATTGGACTGGCGACGGCGCTTCTGCCGTGCGGATGGCTCTATGCGTTCGCGGCGATCGCGGCGGCGAGTGCGTCGCCGGCGGTGGGCGTGCTGGTGATGGCGGCATTCTGGCTGGGCACGGTGCCGGCGCTGGTGATCGCGGCGAACGGCGCGCGCATGGCGTTCGCGCGGCTCGGACGCGCGGCGCCGGTGGTGGCGGGTCTGGCGATGGTCGTCGTGGGCGTGGACGCGGCGGTGTCGCGGAGCGCGGTGGCCGAGGCGGCGATGTCCGAGGTGCGGGCGGTGAGGGCCGCGGGCATCGGGGCGTCGGTGGAGGAGCTGACGTGCGCGGCGGAGGCGAAGTCCGCGGAGGACGAGTTGCCGCCGTGCTGTCGCGAGAAGCGTGATGCGGAGGTCCTCGGGGCGAAGGGTGGTGAGTCGTGAGTGATTCCCGACCAGAACGCGCGGAGACGGAACGTGCGCGTTCGCAACGCAGGCACTCGGAACGGATGGAGCAGCCGTTTCCGCCGCAGGCCGGAGCGCCTTCGGGTGACGAGGTATTCGAGGGTCCCAAGGGTGCCGGGGATGCCGAGGGGGTCCACGCGGCGCTCGACGGCGCGTGCGCGCACTGCGGTCTGCCGGTTCCCCCGGTCGAGCGACGCTCGGGCGATCCGCTCCAGTTCTGCTGCGGAGGGTGCCGGGCCGTGCACGGCGCGCTGCACGAGTGCGGACTCGAGCAGTACTACGAGATGCGGGAGCGCGAGCGTGCGATCGAGGAGGGAGCGGACGAGCCGGCGCTCGTGACGGGACGCGGGTTCGAGCATCTCGACGACGCGCGGTTCATCGAGGCGCAGACCTCGGTCGACCAGGCGGGTGTGCGGCGGGTGGAGCTCCGGATCGATGGGCTCCGTTGCGGTGCGTGCATCTGGCTGCTCGAGGCGATGCCGCGGATCGTGCGCGGCGTGGTGAGCGTGCGGGTGGATTCGGCGCGGGGCATCGTGCGCATCGGGTGGGATGAGCGCGCGGTGCAGCTGTCGGCGATCGCCCGGCGGTTCGATGCGTTGGGCTACCAGCTGCATCCGTTCGGCGATCCGGAGGCGGTGGCGCGGGAACGCGCGGCGAACCGCGCGTGGATCGTGCGGATGGGCGTGGCCGGCGCGATCGCGAGCAACGCGATGGCGGTGGCGTTCGCGCTCTACGGAGGGCTGCTTTCCGACATGGCGGTGTCGTTCCGGCTCTTCTTCCAGTGGTGCTCGGTGGCGCTGGCGGTGCTCGCGGTGGCGTGGCCCGGGCGGATCTTCCTGACCAACGCGGTGGCGGCGCTGCGTGCGCGGACGCCGCACATGGATGTCCCGGTGGCGTTCGGACTGGTCGCGGCGGTGGGCGCGGGCATCGTGGCCACCGTGCAGGGGACAGGCTCGATCTACTGCGAGAGCGCCGCGATGCTGGTCTTTCTGCTGCTGGTCGGCCGGTATGTCCAGTACGGCCGGCAGCGTCGGGCGCGCGAGCAGGTCGAGCTGCTGCTGGCGATCGTGCCCTCGGTCGCGCGCAAGGTGGTGCGCGCGGTGGATGGCGTGGGTGGGACAGGCATGGATGGGACAGGCATGTCCGGCGAGGCGCGCGAGGGGACAGGCATGTCGCGCGAGCGCATCGTCGAGGTGGCGATGGATGCGCTGGAGGCGGGGGACCTCGTCGAGATCCCGGCCAACGAGGCGTGTCCGGCCGATGGGCGCCTGGTGACGGAGAGCGCGCATTTCGATCTCTCGCACCTGACGGGCGAGTCGCAGCCGGTTCGGGTCGAGCGCGGCGGTCCGGTGTACGCCGGCGCACGTGTGCTCGAGTCGCCGGCGCGGATCGAGGTCGCGGTGGCGGGCGGAGAGACCCGCGCGGCGCGCCTGCTCGAGCTGGTGCGCGAGGCGGGCGAGCGGCGGGCGCCGATCGTGGAGCTCGCGGACCGGGTGTCGGCGTTCTTCCTTCCCACGATCGTGGTGGCGGCGGCGGTGACGATCGCGTGGTGGTGGCCGCGCGTCGGGGCCGACGAGGCGATGGCGCGCGCGGTGGCGATGCTGGTCGTGACCTGCCCGTGCGCGCTGGGCCTGGCGACGCCGCTGGCGGTGGTCGCAGGCATCGGCAAGGGTGCGCGGCGCGGCGTGCTCGTGAAGGGCGGCGATGTGCTCGAGCGCGCGTCGAAGCCGGGAACGCTCGTCCTTGACAAGACAGGCACGCTGACCGAGGGGCGGACGCGCGCGATCCGATGGACCGGGTCCGAGTCGGCGCTCGCGGCGGCGGCGGCGGTCGAGATGCACAGCGCGCATCCGATCGCGCGCGCGGTGGTCGATGCGTTCGGCGGGCGCGCGGCGGAGGACGGCGCGGCGTCGGCTGCTGGTGCGGCTGGTGCCGTGCAGGAGATCCTCGAGGCGCGCGATGTGCGCGAGCTTCCGGGACTCGGCATCGAGGCGCGCGTGGGGAAGCGGCTGGTGCGCGTCGGCAGCGCGCGGTTCATGCGCGAGCGGTCGGCGATCGTCGCGGAGGCGTTCGGTGCCTTCGCGGAGGGATGCAAGGTCGCGGGTCTCGCGCCGCTCTTCGTGTCGGTCGACGGGCGCGTCGAGGCGGTGGTGGCGATCGGCGATCCACTTCGGCCGGATGCGCGGAGCACGGTGTCTCGGCTGCGGCGGGCGGGATGGCGCGTGGTGCTCGCGTCGGGTGACGACCCGGTGGTGGCGATGGGCGTCGCCAAGGCGCTCGGCATCGAGGGGCGCGATGCCCACGGAGGGCTGTCGCCGGAGGAG
>Ga0208788_1001750_pt1 | contig 10347 bp, 10 predicted proteins | sample Wag4_2014_7_11_3_FD_187363 | JGI IMG/M metagenome (GOLD analysis project Ga0208788, IMG submission 187363) | Fresh water mixed with fracking chemicals microbial communities from Ohio, USA - Utica-2 Time Series FC 2014_7_11 (SPAdes) (version 2) ... | reverse complement strand
GCTGTCTCGGCCGAATTTCTCCCCCATGAATTGCTGCAGCAGCAATTCGCGCACGGGTTCAAGCGTGGCATAGGGCAACAGGATTTCCAGTTTCCCGCCGCGATCTTCCATATCAACGCGCAGCCGCACGAGCACGCAGGCATTGGATGGCCGACTGATCACCGCGAAACGGGGGTTCACCTCAAGCCGTTCGAACCGGAAATGCACCGGGCAAAGGGGCTCAAAAGCCGCGGTCAGATCGTCCAGCACGACACTGACCAGCCGCTCGACCAGGGTGCGTTCGATGGTGGTATAGGGCCGGCCTTCAATACGCATGGCCGCCGTGCCGCGCCGCCCCCCCAAAAGCACATCCACTACCGAATAGATCAGCGCGGAATCCACGACAGCCAGGCCGTAATTGTCCCATTCATCGGCCCGCGTGACGCCAAGCATGGCCGGCAACGGGACCGAATTCAGGTAATCCCCAAAGCGGAGAGAAACGATGCCGTCAATCGAGACATCCACATTGTCCGAAGTGAAATTGCGTAATGTGGTGGACATCAGCCTGACCAGCCGGTCAAACACGATCTCCAGCATCGGCAGGCGCTCATAGGAAATCAGGCCAGAGGAGATGATCCGCTGGATGCCGCTTTCCTCAGCGTCACGCGTGGGGCCGACGCCGAAACCCAAAAGACTGTCAATTTCCGCCTGGTTCAGGACGCGCGCCGCATCCGCCGCGGCCGCCGGTTCAGCTTGCGCATCGGCGGATGCTTCCCCCTCAAGCGCGGCCCCCCAAGCGGCAGCAAGGTCCTCTTCTTCGCCCGTACCGCTCATTGGACCAGAATCTCCACGAAAAGTACGTCATTCACGTGGATCTGCTGCGTGTCCCTACGGCCGGACTGGGCCATCGCGATATTGGCGCGGGCAACCAGTTCTTCCCGTAGGCGTTGGGTACCGGCAGAACCGCGCAGCTCCTCAGGCCGGACTTCCCTGAGGTAGGTCTGGAACAGGTCCAAAAGACGCGGCATGGAAGCTTGCACCAGCACACCATCCTCGGGCCGGGCCAGTTCAAGCTTGCTCCGCAGCTTCACATAGACCGCCCGACGGCCCGGGGCGTTGAGATTGGTAACAATCTCCGGCATGTCCAAGAAGGTGACTACACGGGGGCCGGGTTCCCGGCTCTCCGCTGTAGCGGGCGTTCCGCCCATGCCGAACATTGGCGGCAAGATGCCACCGAACCACAGCCCAGCCCCGATCGCGACCAGCAGCACAGGCACACCCAAAAGGATCAGGAGCTTTTTGCGGCCCCCACCCTTTTTCTCCGCCTGCGCTTCCTCACTGGCCTCAATTTGCCCTGACATCCCTATCTCCTTCGATGAGCATTCTGCCAGCTTCCGATTAAGGAAGCCTTGCGGCAGTGGTTGCCGGGCCAAAAAGGTCTGATCCGGCAAGTTCTGCCTGCATTCATGATTATAAGCGATGGCACGCGGGTTGCACCACCAATTTCGTTAGCCGCCCAAAGCAGGCTGCTTTCTACCTGCTCATGAAGGGGGTTTTGTCTTCACCCCCAAAAGACGGAGTTTTCATGGATTCGCCCGGTTACATCCTGATCTCGCGCCTGTCGCTCCAGGAACGGTCCACCCAGGCTTTGGCGCATAACATTGCCAATGTGGACACGCCGGGCTTTCGCGCCATGCGGCCGGTCTTTGGTCAGGTGATGGTGAATGTCCGTGGTGCCGGTGCCCTGCCGGGGGATGGCACGATGTCCTTCCCCCAGGACCGCGCGACCTGGCGTGATATGGCCCCAGGCAGCCTTCAGACCACCGGCAACCCGCTGGATGTCGCGATCGACGGGGAGGGTTTCTTCACGCTCGAAACCCCCAAGGGCGAACGCTATACGCGGGCCGGGCGTTTTTCGATCGGCGCCAATGGGCGCCTGGTGGACCAGGAAGGCAATGCGGTGCTGGATTCCCGCGGCCGGCCGATCTCCTTCTCCGCCCAGGATACCCGGATCGAGATAACCAAATCAGGTGTGATCCACAGCGAGAACGGCGAAATTGCCAGGCTTCGGCTGGTGCGCTTTGAAAAGCCGCAGAATCTTGAAGCCGAGGGCAACCGGCTGTTTGACGCGAAGAATGAGGCGCCAGTGCCGGTTGATGCCCCCAAGGTGCTGCAAGGCGCGCTTGAAGGCAGCAATGTCTCACCTGTTCTGGAAATCACCCGCCTGACCGCAGAAATGCGGGAATTCCAATACGCCAGCATGTTCACCGAACGTGAAGGTGAACGCATCACCAATGCGGTGGAGCGCATCATGCGCCGTCGGTCATAAGATAGAATAGGACAAAACCACCATGCGTTCCTTGCAAATCGCCGCCACGGGCATGCAGGCCCAGCAGACCAATATCGAAGTCATTTCCAACAATATCGCAAATATCTCGACAACCGGGTTCAAGCGGCGCCGGGCAGAGTTCCAGGATCTGATCTATCAGAATCTGCGTCGCACCGGATCGCAAAGCGGCGATACCGGCACGCTGCTGCCTTCCGGCGCGCAGCTGGGCCTTGGTGTTCGCACCGCGGCGATTTATCGCATCAGCGAACAGGGCAATCTGCAGCAGACCGAAAACCGCTTCGATGTTGCCATCCGCGGCAATGGCTATTTTCAGGTGCTGCTGCCTTCCGGCGAAACAGCCTATACGCGTGATGGTACATTTGGCCTTTCAGCGGAAGGCACCATCGTGACCGCTGAAGGCTTCACGGTGCAGCCGGCGATCACCATTCCGCCGGCAGCGCGGGATGTCACCATCAATGCAACCGGTGAGGTGCTCGCCAAAATTGATGGCCAGGTCCAGCCGCAGAATGTTGGCCAGATCCAGCTTGCGATCTTTGCCAATGAAGGCGGGCTTGAAGCCATCGGTGAAAACCTGTTCCTGGCCACACCGGGTTCGGGCGACGCGCAGCAGGCCGCCCCAGGCCAGGCCGGCTACGGGCAGGTGCTGCAAGGGTTCATCGAAACCTCCAACGTCAATGTCGTGCAGGAAATCACCTCCCTGATCACGGCCCAGCGCGCCTATGAGATGAATTCCCGCGTCATTTCCGCGAGCGATGAAATGCTCTCGACCCTGACGAGGCTACGCTGATGATTAGGCGTTCGTTTCTGATCCTGCCCGCCGGGCTGCTTGCACTGCCGGGCACGTCGCGCGCCGAAACGGTGATCTTCCGTGCCCATAGCCTGGTCGAAGATCAGGTGATCCGCATTTCCGATATCTTCGAAGGATCATCACGCGGCGATGTTGTGGTGGGCGCGTCTCCGGCGCCAGGCCAGCGTTTTGTGATTGAATCGTCGCAGCTTGCAGGCATTGCGCGCCGCTTCAACGTTGACTGGCGCCCAACCTCGGGCGCGGAACGCTGCGTGATTGAACGCCCAGGTCAGGCCTTGTCGCGCGAAGCAGCGACTGAGGTTGTGCGCGCGGAACTCCTGGGGCTTGGCCTGCCTGCCGATGCCGAGCTTGAGCTTGCCGCGTTTTCGCCCCCCATGCTGCCGCTGAACGCGGTGCCACGGCTTTCCGCAGAGGGCGGGAATTACGAAGGCGCATCCAAACGCTTCGGCGCCACGTTGATTGTGATGGCCGATGGCATGCCAAGCATTCGCATGCGTGTGACAGGCCGCGCCATTGCCACAGCGCCCGCCGTTGTGGCCACACGTCGGCTCGCGGTGGGTGCCGTTGTGCGGCCAGAGGATGCCAAGCTGGTGCAATTGCGTGCTGAACGGGTACGCCCCGGCACGGCGCAGCGCCTGGAAGATGTCGTTGGCCTGCAATTGCGCCGCCCGCTCGGGACAGAATTGCCCTTTATGGAAGCGGATCTGGTGCCACCGCATATCATTGCCAAGAATGAAGTCGTGCTGATGGTGGTGGAAGGCCCAGGGCTTTCGCTGACCACGCAAGGGCGCGCCATGGAAGCCGCTTCGCGCGGTGAACGGCTGAGCGTGATGAACCTCTCCTCCCGCACCGTTGTGGAGGCCGAGGCGATTGGCCCAGGTCGTGTGATGGTGCGCCTTGGTGCCGCCCCGATCCGCTCAGCAGGAAGGAATCGATGATGCGTCTGCCCATTCTTTTGCTGGCGGCGGCAAGCCTTTCGGCTTGCAGCACCGCCGAGCGGCTTTCGCGCCTTGGCCAAGGACCGGAATTGGCGGGTATTGAAAACCCGACATCCGATCCGCGCTGGCGCCCGGTGACGATGCCGATGCCGAACCCGAACGATCCACCGCTGCAAAACAACAGCCTGTGGCGCCAAGGCAGCCGAACCTTCCTGCGCGATCAGCGCGCCGCTTCGGTTGGGGATCTGGTGACCATCCTGGTATCCATCCAGGATGAGGCGGATATGGAAAATTCCACCAAGCGCAATCGCGACAATAGCGAAAGCATGGGGATACCCAATCTTCTTGGGCTTGAATCATCCTATGGCAGACTTTTCCCGAATGGCTTTGATCCTTCCAAGATGGTTTCAGCCGGTTCAACCAGCGATGTGAATGGGACCGGTACGATGAAGCGCTCAGAGCAGATCAATATGCGCGTGGCAGCCACCGTTTCCCAGGTTCTGCCGAATGGCAATCTGGTGGTGGTTGGGCGCCAGCAGGTCCGCGTCAATCAGGAATTGCGTGATTTGCAGGTGGGTGGGATCATTCGCCCGCAGGATATCGGGTCTGACAATACCGTCCGGCACGACCGGCTGGCGGAAGCGCGCATCGCCTATGGCGGGCGGGGCACCATCAGCGATGTGCAGCGCCCGCGCTACGGGCAGGAATTGTTGGATATTATCCTGCCATTCTGATCCTGTGATGGCGTAACCCGAATTGCCGGGTTGCGCCACATGAAATTGCGGCGCGCGTACCGTTCATGGACTTTCCCCGGACATGCGCTGAATGCGCGGATTGATCGCAATTTCCGAGCCACCAAGTGAAAACACTTGGCTTGAAAATGAGCGGGTTATCTGATCGCATTTTCCGAGCCGCCAAGTGAAAACACTTGGCTTGAAAATGCTCAGTCCACAATGAACAACTTGGCGCCAATGGCGGTACGCGACATATGCGGCTCGGCGCCATCCGCCACCTGGTAAGACATGCCGGGCTTCAGCAAGAATACCCGCCCATCCGCCAGTGTCGTTTCCAATTCGCCTTCCAGCACCAGCAGCACATGGCCCTTCTGGCACCAATGATCGGCGACATAGCCTGGTGAATATTCCACCATGCGCACGCGGATCGGGTTTTCCGTCGGGCCCACATGGCGGGTGCGCCACAGCGCTTCCCCGGAAATGCCCGCATGGCGCGTGGGTTCAACGCCTGTCCAATCAGTCGTCTCGAAGGGAATGGCAGACATGTGCATGTTTCACCAATCCTTACGCATGGCCGGCGGCGGAAGAAAGCCAGGCCGGATGCACCTTCAATTTCGCGAGTGCCGCATGCCAGGCAGTGTTGGCATCCTCATGAAAGAGCAACGCCTCATCCGCAGGGACGCTTAGCCAGGCATTGCGCTGGATTTCTTCTTCCAATTGCCCCGGCGCCCAACCGGCATAGCCAAGCGCCAGCAGGCCCTGGCGCGGGCCACCGCCGCTCGCAATCGCACTCAAGATATCAACGCTCGCGGTCAGGGCGAGGCCAGTGCTGAAGCCAAGACTGCCATCTGCCGACCAATCATCCGTATGCAGCACAAAGCCGCGCCCGGCTTCCACGGGCCCGCCGGAAACCAGCCGGATCTGCCGCTGGGACGGCACGGGTTTCAGGCCGAGCTGCTTCAGCAGTTTATCAAAGCCCAAGCCTTCGATTGGGCGGTTCACCATCAGCCCCATCGCGCCTTCGACAGAATGATTGCAAAGGCAGACCACGCTTTGCGCAAAGCGCGGGTCGTCCATGCCGGGCATCGCAATCAGCAAATGCCCGGTCAGATAATCGCCAACCTCACGGGCGGCGGCTTTACGCCTTCTGGCCATCCCGGAAATGTGGCGCCGACGGCGCCCCCCTGCAAGCCTTGCGTTGCGGGGCTTGACCGGTGGAAGATTACGGCGCATCGCGGCAGCCTACACGGGATACCCGTGTCCGAATGCTCCACAACCAGAAGATTTGTTGAGGAACCTTGCTCGCTCTTCGTGTCATTCCCTGCCTGGATGTTAAGGATGGTCGCGTCGTCAAGGGCGTGAACTTCGTCGAATTGCGTGATGCCGGGGACCCGGTGGAACAGGCGCGCAATTATGACCGCGAGGGGGCTGATGAGATCACCTTCCTTGATATCACCGCCTCTGCTGAGAACCGCGATACCATCCTGGACGTGGTTTCCCGCACGGCGGCTGAGGTCTTTATCCCGCTGACCGTGGGCGGCGGTGTGCGCAGCGTGGATGATGCGCGCCGGCTTTTGCTGGCGGGCGCTGACAAGGTTTCCATCAATTCGGCAGCGGTCGCAGACCCTGATCTGGTGCGCCGCGCGGCCGAGGCCTTTGGCAGCCAGGCGATTGTGGTGGCGATTGATGCCCGCCGCCGGGATGTGGGCGGTGGCTTTGAGGTTTTTACCCATGGCGGTCGGCGCGGCACGGGCATGGATGCCATTGCCTGGGCCCGCCAGGTTGAAGCGCTTGGTGCGGGGGAGATCCTGCTGACATCAATGGATCGTGATGGCACCAAGCAGGGTTTTGACCTGGAATTGACGGCTGCCGTGCGCGCGGCCACGCGGCTGCCGATTGTGGCCTCAGGCGGTGTCGGGGAATTGCGCCATTTCGTCGAAGGCGCGCGCGCCGGCGCCACCGGCCTGCTGGCGGCCAGTGTTTTCCATTACGGGGTCTTCCGGATTGCCGAGGCCAAGGCCGCGCTCGCGGCTGCGGGCCTGCCAATCCGCCCCGTTCCCCCTGCGCAGGAGGCCGCGTAAATGGCCAAGACCACAAAGTCCGCCGACAAGGCAAAGAAAAAGCCCGGCGCCAAGCAGAAAGCCACAAAGAAGAATGAGGCTTTGCCGCTGCCCGGCAACCTCAAGCTGAAAGGTGCCAGACTGCCCAAGCGCATTCGCAAGGTAGAAGCGCGGGTTCTGCAGCCGCTGAATATTTCGCCCGGCAGCAGCAATGCCATGATCCTCGACCGGCTATGGGAAACCGTGGAACAGCGCCGCCTGGCGGGGGATATCGCCACATCCCATTCCGCGCGGCTGATGGCGCGCGGCACTGCCAAGGTTACGCAGAAATTCGGCGAAGAAGCGGTGGAATGCGTGATTGAAGCCACCTTGGGCAATCGCGCTGCAACGGTGCTGGAATCAGCCGATGTGCTCTATCACCTGATGGTGATCTGGGTGGATGCCGGCATCAGGCCTGAGGAAGTCTGGACCGAATTGGCGCGCCGCCAGGGTATCAGTGGCATTGCCGAGAAGGCTTCCCGGCCGCGTGGCATCATGCGCGCCGCCGGCACAAGCAAGCTGCCCTGAACGCTCCCCGCGTCGCGGCCGGCTCGGCGCTGGGCTTATCTCAGCCAAGCGCCTTGGCGGCCGCCAATACCTCAGCCGCATGGGCTTCGGGCTTCACTTTGCGCCAGATTTTCACAATCTTGCCATCGGCGCCGACCAGAAAGCTCGATCGCTCCATGCCCATGTATTTCTTGCCATACATGGATTTTTCGACCCAAACGCCATAAGCCTCGGCCGTCTTGTGTTCGGGGTCTGACGCCAGCGGAAATTCCAGCCCGTATTTCTTGGCGAATTTCTCAATGGGCGGCATGGCATCGGGGGATACGCCAATCACGGTCAGGCCAAGCTTGCCAAGCTGGGGCAGCGCTTCTTGCACGCCGCAAGCCTGCTTGGTGCAGCCCGGCGTATCCGCCTTGGGATAGAAATAGAGCAAATAGGACTTGCCCTTGAGGCTGGCTGAGGAAACCTCCCGCCCGCTGCTTGCCGCCATGTTGAAGGCAGGTGCCTTTTTGCCTTCGGCCAATTCGCTCATGAAGGATTTCCCTGATCCAGCCGGCCAAGCCGGGCTTCAAAAACCTGACGCACCAAGGCGGCGCTCGCTTCCATCTGTGCGCGCAGGCCCGGAAGGTCAACGGGTGGCGTGGTGCAAAGCGGGCCTGCCACGCGCAATACGGCGGAGGCTGCCGGTTCCGGCAAGCTTGTCTCTCGCCAAGGGCCAAGGGTCAGGCGCAGAATGCCGCTGATACCGCGCCAGAGCCGTTCGGCGGCGATCAGCCCTGCAGCTTCGGCGCTATCCAGCGCGCCGATCTTGGCCAGATTGGCAATGGCGATGCGCGTGGTGGTGGCCAGCACTTCCGGGTGGCGCGGCGCGTGGTGCAATTGCAGCGCCTGGGCGATGAACTCCACCTCCACCAGCCCGCCAGGGCTGAGTTTCACATCCCATGGCCCATCGCCCGGCAATTCGCGCAGCATGCGCTGGCGCATGGCCAGCGCATCGGCAATGGCGGGTTTGGCCTTTGCGGGGTTGGACAAAGCGGCGCGAATGGCAGCACCAATGCTGCGTGCAAGCGCTGGCGGCCCCGCCACAACGCGCGCGCGCGTCAGCGCCATGCGTTCCCAGGTCCAGGCATCTTCTGCCTGATAGCGCTGGAATGCGCCGAGCGAGACCGCCACTGGCCCCTTCGATCCGGAGGGGCGCAGGCGCATATCCACCTCATACAACTTACCCTCGGCACCCGGCGCGGTAATGGCGCCGACCATTTGGTGCGCAAGGCGCGTGAAATATTGAATGGTCGGCAAGGGGCGGATTGGGGCCGCGCCACGCTTGGCTTTCGCCTCGCTGGCTTCCGCTTCAGCCGCGTGATCATAAACCAGGATCAGATCAAGATCGGATCCGGGCAGCATTTCTCGCCCGCCGAGCTTGCCAAGCGCCACCACGGCAAGCTGCCCGCCCTTCACCACGCCATGCCGCGCAGCAAATTCAGCTGTCACATGCGGCAACAGTGCTGAAATGGCGGCATCCGCGAGCGCGCTGCGCGCTTCGCCCGCCGCATCGGGATCTATCACGCCTTCAAGCGTGGCAGCATCAATGTCGAATTTGCCTTCCTGCACCAGGCGGCGGGACGCTTCCATCGCCTCTTCGAAATACCGCGCTTCCTTGACCAGCGCCGGCAAGGCAGAGGCAGCACTGCCAATGCCGCCGCCTGCCCCCACCAATAACCCTTCAAGCGCTGCCGTGTGATGCGCCAAATGATCCGCCAATTGCGGCGCGGCGCCCAGAATGCCGGCAAGGCGTTCCAGCATGGGCGGGTTTCGGTGCAAAAGGCTCAAGACCTGCACACCCGTAGTCAGTCGGCCGAACAGAGCATCCAGGCGCATCAGCGCCGCGTCCGGGGCGCGTTGCTTGCCAAAGGCAGAGAGTAGGCTCGGCATGAGTGCGGTCAGCAATTCGCGTGCGCGTTCGCTGCGAATGGCGCGGGCATGGCCATGATGCCAGCCGCGCACCGTGGCAGCGATGCTGCCCGGATTGGCGTAGCCCATGGCGCGGAGTGTGGCGATGGTGGCGGGATCATCCTCCACGCCTGTAAACACCAGATCGCCCTGCACGGCATCAGCAGCCAGCGTTGGCTCCGCTTCAAACATGCGCCCGTAATGCTGTTCCACACGGCGCAGATGATAGGCGAATTCCTCGGCAAAACCCGCAGTATCGGCGTAGCCGAGGAAGGAGGCGATGCGCGCAATCCCTTCCTCATCTTCCGGCAAGCGATGCGTCTGGCGATCCGCCACCATTTGCAGCCGATGTTCCAAACGGCGCAGAAAGCCATAGGCATCAGCAAGGTCCGCCGCCGCGCGGCGTTCAATCTTGCCCGCGCCGGCCAAGGCGGAAAGCGCGCCCAGCGTGGTCGGGTCGCGCAAGGCGGGATCGCGCCCGCCCCAGATCAATTGCAGCACCTGCGCGGTGAATTCAATTTCGCGAATGCCGCCGCGGCCAAGCTTCACATCATGCCCGGCCAATTGCACCGTATCATGGGCGCCCTTGGCCCCCTTATGCGCATGGATTTGCCGCTTGATCGAATGGATATCCGCCACCGCCGCGAAATCCAGGTAACGGCGCCAGACAAAGGGCCGGATTTCGCGCAGGAATGCCTCACCGGCTGCGCGATCCGCAGCCACGGGCCGCGCCTTGATCATGGCAGCGCGTTCCCAATTCTGGCCCATGCTTTCATAATAGGTGATGGCAGCGGGAATTGAGACCGCAAGCGGTGTCGCGGCGGGATCGGGCCTCAGGCGCAGATCGGTGCGAAACACATAGCCGTCAGCGGTGCGTTCTTCCATCAACCGTACTAAATCACGCGCGATCCGCACATAAACCGCCTGGGCGCGATCCGGGTCCTGCGCTGCGGCGGGATCGTAAAGCACCATCAGATCCACA
>Ga0208788_1001748_pt1 | contig 10355 bp, 9 predicted proteins | sample Wag4_2014_7_11_3_FD_187363 | JGI IMG/M metagenome (GOLD analysis project Ga0208788, IMG submission 187363) | Fresh water mixed with fracking chemicals microbial communities from Ohio, USA - Utica-2 Time Series FC 2014_7_11 (SPAdes) (version 2) ... | reverse complement strand
AAGAAGAGCAACATCTTCAGGGTCAACTACTTCACCCTTAGGCAGTAGTTCCGCAATCTTTAGATCTAGAAGCGTTGCCGCTACTACTAAGAATTCGCTGGCTTCTTCAAGCTGGTCTATCTCTTCAAGAGTTCTAACGTAAGCAATGAAGTCATTGGTTACCTGGCTTAGAGAAATAGAGGTTAGGTCTAGCTGATGCTTAGAAACTAAAGAAAGTAATAGATCAAAGGGGCCTTCAAAGTTACCGATGTTAAGCGAGAAGCCGCTTGAACTAGATTCGTCTACCTCACTATGGAGCGCAACCACGTTCAACCATCTCTCTTGCTAATGCACGGTACAGCTCTGCTGCTTCTGATGAAGGAGCTGACTGGGTAACTGGACGACCTGCCTCTGATGAATCTTTGAACTTAACAGTGTGCTTGATAACTGTTCTGAATACTGTGTCGTCATAGTCGTCATAAAGCTGGTTCAACATGTTTCTTGAGTGCAGTGTTCTAGAGTCATACATCGTTGCCAAGATGCCGTCAATCTTTAGACCTTCATTCAGTCTCTCTTTGACTAGATCAACTGTGTGGTTGATTAGAAGTTCTAGACCCTTAAGGGCAAAGTAATCACACGCAACAGGAATCATTACACCGTGAGCTGCTGTTAGTGCGTTTACTGTCAGAAGACCTAGGGAAGGTTGACAGTCAATCATGATTACGTCATAGTCACCAAGAATTGGACGAAGAACTCCTGCCAAGATTCTCTCTCGACCAGGTTCAGCAACTAGTTGGATCTCAGCAGCAGAAAGTTGAATGTTTGCAGGAATTAGATCTAATCCTGGAACTGAGGTACTAACAATTACATCTTTTGCACTTAGTTTTCTGTCGAGCATCAAGTCATAGACAGTCTTCACATCTTCGTTGACTACACCAAGCCCTCTTGAAAGAGCACCTTGAGGATCAAAATCAACTAGAAGAACTTTGCGACCATATTCAGCAAGTGCAGCTGCGGTATTGATGGTTGTTGTTGTTTTACCAACGCCACCTTTTTGATTACAGAGGGCGATGATTCTCGCTGGACCGTGACTAGTTAGTCTCTTGGGAATTGGAAACCGTCCGTCGGTGTTTTTACCTGACATTTGTTTAGTTTCCTCTCTGGCTTCACAGCAGTAAGTCCTTGGTTTCTATGCCAACCAAGGCTGTTTCTTTACCCCTAAATACTACCGCTGTGCTCGGGGGTGGCTGCTCGCATAGATCTCTCTAAGGGCATCCACGGTAACCAAGGTATAGATCTGGGTGGTGGTCACAGAGGCGTGCCCCAAAAGCTCTTGGACCACACGGACATCGGCCCCTCCTTCGAGAAGATGGGTGGCGAAAGAATGCCTAAAAGTATGCGGTGAGACCTCTACCCCGAGCTTTGCTGCCTGAGCTGAAGTACTGATTATTTGCCAGATGCTCTGCCTTGAGAGCCTAGAGCCTCGCTGGTTCAGAAACATGGCTGGGGTTCCCAGCGACAGAGTTGCCAGAGTAGGCCGGACTCGAACCAGGTAGGCAGCTACTGCTGCCTGGGCGTATTTTCCAACAGGGACAATTCTTTCCTTTGAACCCTTACCGAACAGTCTGACTATTTCAGGGTCAATGAGATCATCTAGATCCATGTTCACAATCTCAGAGACTCTGGCCCCAGTGGCATAGAGAAGTTCAAGGATTGCTCTATCTCTCACCCGGATGATATCTGCTGCCCCAGCAACATCATCTGGCTCAGGTCCAGCTGCTTTGAGAAGAGCTTCGATCTCTTGGATTGAGATTGCCTTAGGAAGTCTTTTCGGTGCTTTAGGTGGTTTCACCGCGGCGGATACGTCGTTGTCGGATATTCCTTCAAAGAGCATGAACTTATGGAAGCCTCTTACTGCAGCCAAGATTCTTGCAACGGATGTAGCGACTAATCCTTTTTCAGAAACTAGAGCCTGTGCAAAGTTTCTAACCACTATTTCGGTTATCTCTGCTGAATCTGTGATGCCTATTTTTTCAAGAGCTTCGAGATACTTGCCCAAATCCCGCTTATAGGCAAGAAGGGTGTTTTTCGCCATGCCACGTTCGATGGTCAGATGGCGAAGATAGCCATCAACGCTTCTCTGTAGGCTAGCCAACTTTAGTCTGCTTTATTACTGAACAGACGTCCTGCTAGTGCAGCCTTGATTAGTCCATGGAACAACGGGTGAGCCTTTGTAGGTCTAGATAGGAACTCAGGGTGAGCCTGAGTAGAAACGTAGTAAGGGTGAACCTCTCTAGGAATTTCAACAAACTCAACCAGGTTTCCATCAGGAGAAGTTCCAGAGAACACTAAGCCTGCTGCTGAGATTTGATCTCTAAAGCTGTTGTTAACTTCATAACGGTGGCGATGACGTTCGTGAACTGTTGTCTTGCCATAAGTTTCAGCGATAACGCTTCCCTCTTGAAGCTTTGCTTCAAAGAGACCGAGTCTCATTGTTGCCCCCATGTCACCTGATGCAAGAATGTCTACCTGCTCGGCCATCGTTGCGATAACTGGATACTTGGTATCTGATTCAAACTCAGTAGAAGAAGCTCCCACTAGGCCAACAACGTTTCTTGCATACTCAATAACCATGCATTGCAAACCAAGACATAGTCCTAAAGTTGGAATTCCATTTTCTCTAGCAAACTTTAGAGCTCCGAGTTTGCCTTCGATGCCTCGAACTCCGAAACCACCAGGCACACAAATAGCATCAACGTCACTCAGGTGAGTTCTCGCTCCATCCTCAGTGTCACAAAGATCGCTAGCCACCCACTTGATGTTTACCTTGACCTGTTCGGCAAAGCCACCTGCGCGTAATGCTTCGGTAACTGAAAGGTACGCGTCCGGAAGATCTATGTACTTTCCAACAAGGGCAACGTTGACCTCGGTCAATGGCTCGTGGACAGCCTTTAGCACGCTGCTCCATCTAGTCCAATCAACTTCTTTAGCAGTTAGACCTAGGTGGTTGATGATGTATGAATCAAGTCCTTCGTCGTGAACAACGCTAGGGATGTCATAAATGCTGTTTGCATCTGCTGCATTAATTACGGCTTTTAGGTCAACGTCACACATAAGAGCAATCTTCTTCTTGATTGCATCTCCGATAGGTCTATCGCTGCGGCAAACAATAGCGTCAGGCTGAATACCTGTTGAGCGAAGAGTTGCAACTGAGTGCTGTGTTGGCTTGGTCTTTAGCTCACCACTTGGTGCTAGGTATGGAACAAGAGATACGTGAGCAAAGAAGACCTTGTCTCTTCCTAGCTCATGTCTTACCTGGCGTGCAGCTTCAATAAATGGAAGGGATTCAATGTCACCAACAGTTCCACCGATCTCAGTGATGATTACATCAGGTGCTGGATCTTCAAAAGCTTGCAGACGCATTCTTCTTTTGATTTCATCGGTGATATGTGGAATGACCTGCACTGTATCGCCTAGGTAACCGCCAGCTCTTTCCTTGCGGATAACTTCGCTGTAGATCTGACCTGTTGTGACATTGGCAGATTGTGAGAGGTTGATGTCTAGGAAACGTTCGTAGTGACCGATATCAAGGTCTGTCTCAGCTCCATCATCAGTTACGAATACTTCACCGTGCTGGAAAGGGTTCATGGTGCCTGGGTCAACGTTTAGGTAAGGGTCTAGTTTCTGCATAACAACAGAAAGTCCGCGGGCTCTAAGTAGGTTCCCCAAACTGGCGGCCGTAAGGCCCTTGCCTAGTGAGGAAGCAACCCCACCGGTCACAAATATGTGTCTTGATTTACCAGAATCCATCGCATCAGCCATGGAATTTAACATTAGCAGGTGCTCTGGCAAGCCTCCAACTTTGACTTACTAGACATGCCGAATGGCTTCAAAAGTTATCTTTAGTTACGAATTCTTGGCGAGCTCTAAAAGCTCAAGGGCAGCAGATTGGGCAGTCTCAGAGTCAGACAATCCAGATAGCATCCTTGCTAGTTCCTCCGCTTTGGCCGATTGATCCAAGACCAACACATCACTTGCGGTAAACATCGCATCCGAGGTCTTGATAATCGCTAGGTGTTGGTCGGCAAAAGCCGCTACCTGTGCCAAGTGAGTCACCACAATCACCTGAGCATTCTTGGCCAACTTAGCTAAGCGACGGCCAACCTCGATTGCAGCTGCACCACCTACCCCAGCATCAACCTCATCAAAGATAAAGGTCGGTGCACTATCGGATTCAGCAAGGATTACTTCAAGAGCCAGCATGATTCGGCTAAGTTCACCACCAGAAGCTCCTTTACCAATGGGTCTAGCCTCAGCCCCTGCATAAGACTCAAGCAAGAAACTGACATTGTCTAAACCTGTTGTTGAGAGGGTTTCTGTCGCTTCAATTTCAACATGAAGTTTTGACCCAGACATCGCAAGAGCGACTAACTCACTGGTAACTCTCTCACCAAGTTGCTTAGCGGCAGCTTCTCGGCTCTTTGATATCTCTTGAGCAAATTTCCTTGCGCGAGATTCTAAGTCCGCGACTCGAGTGGTTAGTTCTTCAACACGTTCGGTTGAGCTGTCTAGATCTAAAAGTCTCTGACTTGAATTCTTTTCATATTCAAGAAGATCGTCTATGGTCGGGCCGAATCTGCGAAGAGCAGATGTAATTTCGCTTCTACGAGATTGAATTTCATCCAAGCTCATTGAGCTCTCTGATTCAAGTGATGATAGATAACTTGCCAATTCAACGGCTACATCATTGAGGTTCTCGATGACTTCACTCAGCTTTGATGCTGTTTGCTCTAGGGAAGAATCGTGGGTGGACGCGTTCTCAATGGCTTTGCGTGCCTTGCCAACTAATCCAACAGCATCTACCCCATCGAAAGAATCTGACAGCAGTGCTTCGTGAGCCAAGCCAACGGATGCTCTCAAGTCTTCGGTATGAGTCAGACGCTTGGCTAGATCCGCTAGCTCAACATCTTCATTTGGTTTGATTGCCAACCTGGCCAATAGTTCAAGAGCTTCGGTAAGTTCATCTATCTGGGCTGCTCTCCTGGAATCACTGTTTAGAACTTCATCCAGCTGGGCTTTAGCAGAACGCCAAGAGTTGTAGCTCTCAAGATACACAGCAATTAGTTCTTGATGTTTACTTCCAGCAAACCGATCCAGGGCAACTCTTTGAGCAACGGGAGATTTCAGTCTGATTTGATCTGATTGGCCATGAACAACTACTAGATGCTCTGCCAATTCGTTTAGTAGCCCAACCGGAGCTGATCTACCGCCGATTACTGCTTTAGACCTTGAATCATTTCCTACTGTTCTAACAAGTAGGAGTTCTCCGTCTTCAACTAGAGCTCCCGCTTCTTCGGCTTTTTGAATAGCTGGATTATTTGAACTAAGTTTCCAATTGCCTTCGAGAATTGCTTGAGCAGAACCAGCTCGGATCATCCCTGAGTCTGCTCTTGCACCTAGCAAAAGACCTAGAGCTGTGAGCACCATTGTTTTACCTGCACCGGTTTCACCGGTTAGCACAGTAAGTCCTGGATGAAAGTTGAGCTTAGCTTCGCTGATGACACCGAGGTCGCGAATAAAAATGTCTTCTATCATTTGTTGCTGCTTTGACTAGCCTTGCTCTGTGTTTTCAGGGCCACGCCAGCCAGTCACAGGAAGTGCAAACTTCTTCACAAGACGGTCGGTGAACGGGCTTTGACGAAGTCTTGCAAGTCGAACAGACTTTTGTGACTTTGAAACCTCAACTCTTGCACCAACTGGAAGATCATGGGTTCTTCGCCCGTCGCACCAAAGGACACCAGTTCCTGCTGAGCGATCTAATACTTCGACAGCAAGAAGTGATCTTGGGCTAATAACCATTGGCCTCGAGAAAAGTGCATGCGCTGATAGTGGAACCATCAGCATTGCATCCACACTTGGCCAAACTACTGGTCCACCGGCACTGAATGCATAAGCGGTTGAACCGGTAGGAGTTGCCATGATGATTCCATCGCAACCAAAACTTGAAAGAGGCTTCTTGTCTATTTCAACAATGACTTCAAGCATGCGCTCAGCAGCACTCTTTTCAACTGTTGCTTCGTTTAGTGCCCAAGTTCTAAAAACTTCTTTTCCGCCGACAAGGACGCGAACATCGAGAGTCAATCTCTCTTTGACTAGGTAATCACGATCTACAACTCTGGCTACCGCGTTAGAGAAACCTTCTCTTTCGCTTTCAGCTAGGAATCCGACGTGCCCTAGGTTGATACCCATCAAAGGTGTTGCTGTTTCTCTAACTACTTCAGCAGCTTTCAAGATTGTTCCATCGCCACCAAGAACCATAACTAGTTCTAAGTCCTTTTCAGGTACGGTCACTCCTAATTCAAGGACGTGAGAGAGAAAATCACTCGGTTGGTTTCTGTTTGCCTGAAATTCTTGAATCTCGGTAATCTGCTCTGAAGTCATTACAGGGCTGAGCTTGGCTGAAACTAATTGTTCGACAGCTTCTTGGGTAGCGGTGACTGCTTCAAGTCGGCCGGTATGGGCGACTAACAGAATGTATCTAGATTCACTCATCTTCCCAATCGCCTCCTTGAATTAAGTACGTTCTTTAGCTAGTTCGTCAATTCTGCCAGACCAATCGATGCTGTGGTCAGTCTCCACAGAATTTAGCCAGACCAGGAACTCAACATTTCCATGGGTTCCAGGCAGAGGAGACTTGATTAGCCCATGAATGTTCAGGCCTTGAGCCTTGGCTTCATCCAAAACTTGGCGAATTGCTGATGCTCTGAGCCTGTGGTCATTGACTATTCCAGATGCATCGAGCGACTTCTTACCTACCTCAAACTGAGGTTTGATCAATAGGACGAAGTTTGCCTTGGGTGCAACCTGGGCCATTTGAGCCAGTACAAGGGTTAGCGAGATAAAACTTAGGTCAGCGACCACCAAAGAAATGGTGTTGTCGTTGAGTTTCTGATCAAGTCTTGAACCTATGACTTTCTGAAGATTTTCCTGAGTCATATCCCTGGCGTTGAAGTTCTCAATGTTTATGACCATTCGGTTATCAACTAGTGACTCTGACAATTGAGAATGCCCGACGTCTAGTGCAATGACCTTTGATGCTCCATAACGAAGAAGAACATCTGTAAACCCACCGGTTGAAGCTCCAACGTCTAGACAGATCTTGCCAACTATTTCAATCTCAGTGAATTCTTCTAATGCAGCTGCAAGCTTGTGTCCAGCTCTTGACACATAGTCAATTGCTTCAAGAACAACTAGCTCAGCTGCTTCGGGTACAGGTTGTGAAGACTTTCTAGCCTCTCGCCCATCAATGAAGACACGACGAGACTCAATCAAACTTGATGCTTGGTTTCTAGATCTAGCTAGACCCCGCTCTACTAGAGCAACGTCAAGACGTGTTGAATTCTGATCCAACTTCTTACTCGTTGGATTCGTCAGAAGCGGCGTTTAGTTGAGCTTCAAGTTTTGCCTTTAGTTCTGCAAAAGCTTGAGGTTGCTCATCCAAGCTAAGTTCAGCAATTCTTGCTAGCTCAGTCTCGAGTTCATTTAGCCTGTCGTTCATTTATGCCTTCTTTTCGTAGAGTTCACTCTGCACATTCAAGAAGTGAATGTGTTTTCCTGAATTCCAAATAACCATACAAGCCGCTCTGAGTGCTTCTATAGATTGCGGATCACCTTCTGTAACTAAAACTTTATCGCCTAGCAATTCAACACTAGCCTTACCGCAACTCCAGCCTCGCTTAGTCTGCTTAGGCTCTTGGTATTGCCCTAATAGTTCGTCAAGGCCAGCGATTATGTAGCTTGGTCGCTCTTCTGGTTTAGCGGCCAAGACATCTTTACGAGTCGATACACCAGTAAGAACTAGAACGCTCTTGATGCCCGCCCTATTAGCTCCAAGGATGTCTGTGTCCATGCGATCACCAACAAACAAAGGGCTCTGAGGCTTGTAGAGGTTTAGTGCTGTTTGAAAAATTGCAGGTTCTGGTTTACCAGCAACGATTGGTAGCTGACCAACAGCAGTATGCACCGCACCAACTAGCGTTCCGTTACCCGGTGCTAATCCTTTTTCTTGTGGCAAAGTCCAGTCGTTATTTGTTGCTACCCAAATAGCTCCGTTTTGAATTGAATAAGAAGCCTCTGCTAAATCTTTCCAAGAAACATCCGGTGCGAATCCTTGAACAACAGCAGCAGGCTTGTCATCACTTGATAAAACAATTTCAAAACCACCTGAAGAAACTCTTGCTCTCAAGCCCTCTCCACCAACAACTAAAACTTTTGCACCAGGAGATAGCTTTGTCTGCAAAAGTTCTACTGCAGTTTGTCCAGAAGAGATTATGTCTTCAGGCTTTGCCTGCAAACCAAGATCTAATAGTTGCTGAACGATTGTTTCAGGTTTTCTAGAAGAGTTGTTTGTCACATATCCAACAGGAATGCCATTGGCTGTAACAGTGTTCAGTGTTTCGACAGCATTCTTAATTGCAACGGTGCCTTCGTAAACGACGCCATCAAGATCTGCCAACAACAAATCATGTTCGCCCCAAATTTTGTTAGCGACCACGACCAGGTCCTCGGCTCCTACCCTTAGGTGGACCGCCAAATCCTTTTCCACCACCGCGAGGTCCGCCGCCACCTGATGGTGGACCGCTACTTCTCGGTCCTGAATTGAATGGTGGACGCTTTGGCTTGTCTCCAGAGTTGCCTGGTGCATCTCTATTCGGGCGATCAGGCTTAAATGAGGAATCCCGAGACGCCCTGGTACCGTGTTCATGCTGGGATTTTGATTGACGGTCCAGTTTTGACGCCTCGGGAATCTCAATCTCCTCAATTACTGAGAAGACCTCGTTCTCGGGGTTTTTATTCCCGAGGAAGTGAAGCTCTGCACGATCTGCAAGATCGAACCACTTCTTTGCTTCACTTTCTCTGTTCCCAATTATAAGGGTTTCTGCATAAGCACGGAAGAGATTTGTGGAAAACTCAAAAACTTTTGTTGGATCTAGCTCTGGGATCTCCAGTTCGGCTAAAGCCAGGTCATTTTGACCTAAATCCAGCCTTGCTCCAGACATGACAATAGCTAGGTTTACCCGTACTGAAACAGGAAGTGACTTTCTGTCGACTGAACGGCCTAGTTCTAGAGCTTTTTCGGGTCTTCCCAGTCCTCTTTCTGAATCAACCATGATTGGAAGCTGGTCATTAGAGCCAGACAGACGTCTATAAGTAGTCAATTCACGGATGGCAAGGCCATAATCCCCTACCTGATAGGCGGTAACGCCTAGGGTTTCGCGAACAATAGCGATTCTGCCAGCTCTTTTTGCTGCAGCCAGAGCATGCAGGTGAGCTAGTTCTGGATCCTGGTCATGCAGAATGCTGACCATGGCCAAATGCCTTGCTGTCATTTCAGCGTTTTCAGGAGTAAGAGTCTTTAGTTGAACTCTGATGCCAAGTTCAAGGTCCTGATCTGTGATTTCATCAGGGATCATTGGAGATTTAGGAGCTGATTCGTTTCTAGGAGTTGCAACACGAGTCTGCCACTCAGGGCGTGACTCACGACCACCACTTCGGAGCTCTGCTCCTGCTGGTTTACGTCTATCGTCTCCGCCTGCGCTTCTGCGGTCTTTTGGTGCTGGCTTATCGTTCATCATGTCTCCTATAAACATTAAAACATGTCTGTTAAACAAAAAATGGCCACCTTGAATCCAAGGTGGCCATTTTTCTAAATTAAGTCCGGCGGTGACCTACTCTCCCACAAGGTCCCCCTTGCAGTACCATCGGCGCAGAGAGTCTTAGCTTCCGGGTTCGGAATGTAACCGGGCGTTTCCCTCTCGCTATGGCCGCCGAAACACTATTGAGTTATGTGAATCGTTGACACACAGTGAAGTGTGATCTTTAGATTCCCGAACATATCTCGGGAACCACATAGTGGACGCGAACAAAAAAATTGTGTCAAGTTATTGGCTTATTAGTATTGGTCAGCTCCATGAGTCTTTAGTCCTCACTTCCACATCCAACCTATCAACGCAGTAGTCTACTGCGAGCCTCTCGACCGAAGTCATGGAAATCTCATCTTGAAGCAAGCTTCCCGCTTAGATGCTTTCAGCGGTTATCTTTCCCCAACGTAGCTAATCAGCGGTGCTCCTGGCGGAACAACTGACACACCAGAGGTTAGTCCATCCCGGTCCTCTCGTACTAGGGATAGGTCTTCTCAAATTTCCTGCGCGCGCAGAGGATAGAGACCGAACTGTCTCACGACGTTCTAAACCCAGCTCGCGTGCCGCTTTAATGGGCGAACAGCCCAACCCTTGGGACCTACTCCAGCCCCAGGATGCGACGAGCCGACATCGAGGTGCCAAACCATGCCGTCGATATGGACTCTTGGGCAAGAT
>Ga0208788_1001740_pt1 | contig 10387 bp, 9 predicted proteins | sample Wag4_2014_7_11_3_FD_187363 | JGI IMG/M metagenome (GOLD analysis project Ga0208788, IMG submission 187363) | Fresh water mixed with fracking chemicals microbial communities from Ohio, USA - Utica-2 Time Series FC 2014_7_11 (SPAdes) (version 2) ... | reverse complement strand
TGTTAGCCGATGATTTTATTTCGATGTCAAAGACGCTCGAACTAGAAGTTGCAGATGAAACAGCTTTGCGCGAACGTCGTTCAGCTGTTGAAACAGAACTCGACGCTGTTCGCCGCCGCGAAGAAGTACTTGATTCGCAATCGGCGGTCGAAGGCCCACTCTTGGTTGCAGCGCAAGAGACGTATTACAACCTCAACTCATTACGAGAAAAATTCCGTGGAACTCAGAGCCTTGCTCAAGAGCGCTCTCGCTTCCTCAATGAAGAAGCTGAAGAAGCGCGTACATCGGGCAGAGATCCGGAAAGCTTAGATCTTGAAGCAGCAGCGCTTCGCGTAGAAGAAAATGAACTTCGCGCCAATGTTGTCTTAGCTGAAAGCGCTTTACTTCAAGCAACATCACAACTAGTTGCCGCAGAGGCTGCATTAAAAAGCGATGAAGACACTATTGCTGCAGCAATGCGAGCTATTGCCGATGCCCGCGAAGGCACGGCTCGCCAAGAAGGTCACATCAAATCTCTCAATGCCCGTCTTGAAGCTATTGCCGAAGAAATTGAACGTTTAATTAAATCTAGAAATGATGCGCAAGAACGGGTTGATAAGGCCCAACGCGAATACTCATCATATGAACTTGAAATTGCTAGCGCAGATTCGGGTGAGTTAGGTCTTGATTCGCAGTTTGAAAACACGAAAACATCTCTAGAAGGTGCCAAATCAAAGTTAAATGAATTAGTTGAAGCCGAGCGTGCTGCAGATCGTGAGAGAAACGCGGTCGAGTCAAAGCTTGAAGCTATAAAGCTGACCTCACAAAATCGCGATGGAGCATCTGCTCTACTTCGTGATTCTCGCGGAGTATCTATTCTTGGAAGTATTGCAGGGTTAATCGAAATTGATAATGGATGGGAATCGGCCGCTGCTGCAGCCCTTGGAAACTTAGCTGATGCGGTAGTAGTGAAGGATCTTTCATCTGCCGTTACTGCGCTAACAACTTTGCGTAGCGAGAACCTAGGACAGGCAGATGTACTGGTCTATGAACCTGGCCAAGCTGGAAATACCAATATTCCATCTGGACTGACTCCGCTAACCGCCCATATTCGATCAAATTCAATTGGCGACCTAGTCTCATCCCTTCTTGCTTCAACAGTTGTCGCTGAAAATGCAAATGCAGCAGAAGCTATTTTGCGTTCACATCCTTCGGTAACCGTAGTAACACGAGATGGCGATGTAATTTCAAGAAGCCGAGCACGCGGTGGATCTAAATCATCATCTTCATTAATTGAAATCAAAGCCCTGATTGAAGGACTTGAAAGTAAATTGCGAGAGATAACGCACGATTGTGATCGACTAAAGTTTGAAATCTCAACCGCTACATCTGAAGTTGCTTCACGCCAAAGTGATTACGATCTCGCACTTTCAAAGCTCAATGAGTCAGATGCTCGCATAGGCGCTTTGACTGAACAATTGGCAGTTTCTGGGCAGAACATGAAATCTGCAATGGCTGAGGTTGAGCGTCTCAATAATTCAATTAATGAAGCAACAGCTGCAAAGTCTCGCGATGAAGGCGAGATAATAATTGCGCAGAATCAGTTACAGCAACGAGGCGTAGTTGCAGAGCCCGATCATTCAAAGACAGAAGAGCTACGAAATAATGTTTCGATTGCACGCACGCAAGAAGTTGAAGCAAGACTTGCGGTTAGAACAATTGAAGAACGAGTGGTTTCAGTTGGCGCTCGTGCATTGGCTTTAGAGCAATCCGCCCAGTCAGAACGAGATGCATCAGAGCGTGCAATTATTCGTCGCAGTGCTCGCGCACGCGCCGCGGTAATTTCACAAGCGGTAGCCGAAGCAGCATACGAGGCGCTTATTCATATCGAGCGCTCTATTGCAAAGGCAGCGACAGAGCGTGGTCGCTTGGAAGAATCTCGCGCTGCGCGAGAAGGTGAAACTCTTACCGTTCGCACACGTGGTCGCGAGCTAACCTCAGAGCTTGAGCAACTAACTACCAGCGTCCATAAGGATGAAATTGCTCGCGCAGAACAGCGCTTGCGTATTGAAACTCTTGAAACAAAAACTGTTGAAGAGTTCGGAATTGATACAGCCACCTTGGTCAATGAATATGGCCCAGATAAGGATGTTCCTACTTTCCACGAAACCGAAGAGGGCGAAATCATTGCAACTGAAATGATTCCTTATCGCCGCGATCAACAAGAAAAGCGTCTTGCATCAGCGGAAAGATCTTTGAATTTGCTTGGAAAAATTAACCCTCTAGCTCTGGAGGAGTACACCTCTCTTGAAGAGAGATTGAAGTTCTTGGCAGAACAACTAGAAGATCTGAAGAACACTAAGAAGGATTTGTTGGACATCGTTAAAGAGGTTGATGACCGAGTCCAGTCGATCTTCATGGAAGCATATGAAGAGACCGCTAAACATTTTGAAGATATTTTCTCTCGACTCTTCCCTGGTGGAGATGGGCGCTTGATCCTGACAGATCCAGATAATCCATTAACAACCGGAGTTGATGTAGAAGCGCGTCCACCAGGAAAGCGTATTAAGCGTCTTTCATTGCTTTCTGGTGGAGAGAAGTCTCTAACCGCTGTCGCGATGTTGGTGGCTATCTTCAAGTCAAGACCGAGCCCGTTCTATGTTCTGGATGAAGTTGAAGCAGCACTTGATGATGTCAACCTTGGTCGTCTTCTAGTTGTCCTAGAAGAGCTTCGTGAGAGTTCACAGTTAATCATCATCACTCACCAAAAACGCACAATGGAAATTGCGGATGCGCTCTATGGCGTGACAATGCGCGGCGATGGCGTCACCGAAGTTATTTCACAGCGCCTGCGCGAATCTGACGCTAGTTAGGTCTTACAACGATGGGTCTTTTTAGTAAGTTCATCGCCAAAATAAAAGGCACAAATGATTTCTCTCCTTCAGATTGGGCAGAGCTAGAACAAGAACTCTTGTCATCTGATCTTGGTCCAACTTTGACGAAAAGTTTTTTAGATGAGGCTAAAAAAGTAAAAAGCGAGGATGCCGAACAGGCATTGATCGAAATCCTCACAAACAAACTTTCAAGCAATTCACGACAACCAATAATTGTTCCGGGAACAACAACAATTATGGTTGTTGGCGTTAACGGCACTGGAAAAACCACTTCGGTTGCAAAACTTGCTTCCTTTTATAAGAAGAGTGGGAAAAGCGTAATTTTGGCGGCAGGAGATACCTTTCGAGCAGCAGCTGTTGATCAATTAAAAACCTGGGGCGATCGAATCGGCGTGCAAGTTATTGCAGGTAAAGAAAATGGAGATCCGGCATCTGTGGCCTTTGATGGCGCAAAATCAGCACAGGAGTCGGCAAGTGAAGTTTTCATCATCGATACTGCTGGACGACTGCACAATAAAAATGATTTGATGGCAGAACTTGGCAAAGTAAAGCGAGTTGTAGAAAAGGTTTCACCCATTAATGAAGTCTTGCTGGTAATAGATGCAACAACTGGTCAGAATGGTTTACAGCAGGCCAAAATCTTTACTGAGAGTGTCTCGGTCACGGGAATTATTTTGACCAAACTAGATGGAAGTGCAAAAGGTGGGGTAGCCCTGGCGATCGAGGCCGATCTGGGTATTCCCATTAAGTGGGTCGGAACGGGTGAATCCGAGGCGGATTTCGCTCCGTTTGATGCTCACAGCTATGTAAAAGGGTTGCTCTCGTAACCCAGATTTAACACAAGGCGCTTTTTTGTCATACCCCTGAAATCCTAAATGTTCTTTTTTGTAACTGCCGTATTAGATGGTTTGGCCATCTCAAAGGCGAGTATTTATAGTGATTGAGGAAGCAGATAAGACTATGGAAGAGATTGTTTTAAATTCTGGCGATACAGCATGGATGCTGGCAAGTACCGCTCTCGTTTTACTGATGACACCTGGTCTCGCCTTTTTCTACGGTGGCATGGTTCGTACCAAGAGTGTGTTGAACATGATGATGATGTCTTTTATTTCGATGGGCATCGTAAGTGTCTTATGGGTTATTTATGGATTTGAGTTAGCTTTTGGATACAAAGCCGATTCGCCTTGGTATGGCAATTTCTCGTTCTCTGGTCTTGGTGGAGTGGTCAATGAGTTCACTAATAACGGTGGCACCTATCCAATTCCAGTGTTGGTGTTTGCAGCATTTCAATTGATGTTTGCAATCATTACGCCGGCACTGATTTCAGGTGCTGTTGCAGATCGCGCAAAATTTTCAGCATGGGCAATCTTCGTCGCTATTTGGTCAACGATTGTGTATTTCCCGGTTGCGCATTGGGTTTTCGCTTTTGGAAACAAGGTTGGTGACACAGTAACCGGTGCAGGATTTTTGGCCAGCAAAGGCCTGGAAGATTTCGCAGGTGGAACAGCGATCCATATCAACGCTGGCGCAGCTGCATTAGCTTTAGCAATAGTGCTTGGTAAGCGCATCGGATGGCGTAAAGAGGCGATGCGACCTCACTCTTTGCCGCTAGTTCTGTTGGGAGCGGCCTTGTTGTGGTTTGGATGGTTTGGATTTAACGCAGGGTCAGCACTTGCTGCCAATGGAGTAGCTGCACTTGCTTTAATCAATACACAGGTTGCAACCGCCGGAGCAGTGTGTGGATGGCTATTCATAGAAAAAGTTCGCAACGGCCATGCAACATCTTTGGGCGCTGCATCAGGAGCTGTTGCCGGACTTGTGGCGATTACTCCTGGATGTGCGTTTGTGGCCCCATGGGCTGCAGTTGTCATTGGATTTTTCGCAGGTATTTTCTGTGCGCTTTCAGTGGGCCTCAAGTACAAATTTGGATTTGATGATTCACTAGATGTTGTTGGGGTTCACCTTGTGGGCGGAATCTGGGGCTCACTTGCAGTTGGATTATTTGGATCACAGCTAGTCAACAGCATTGGCGTCGATGGATTTTTCTATGGTGGGGGAATGACTCTTCTTGTAAAGCAAGCATTAGGTGTCGCACTTGTCGCCGGCTATTCATTTGTCGTTACCTTGATCTTAGGATTTATCATTGAAAAGACAATAGGATTTCGTATCAAAGCTGAAGATGAAGTCGACGGTATTGATCTTGTTGAGCATGCCGAAAGTGCTTACGAATTGAGTAGTTCTTCCCGTGGAGGTGCGTTCTAATGAAACTAATCACTGCAATCTTGAAGCCATTTAAATTAGAGGATGTAAAAAACGCCTTGCAAGCAGCGGGCGTAACAGGAATGACAGTTTCCGAAGCAAGTGGCTTTGGTCGACAACTTGGACACACCGAGGTATACCGCGGCGCTGAATACACAGTTGACCTGATCCCTAAAGTCAGATTAGAACTACTTGTTGATGACAAAGATGCCGAAGCATTTGTCGATGTGATCGTTAAGGCAGCATCAACAGGATCAATTGGTGACGGAAAAGTTTGGACTACCCCGGTAGACCAGGTAATTCGTGTGCGTACAGGCGAGCGGGGCTCTGAAGCAATTTAGTCTGCTTTCAAGTACCCTTCAGCTCTTATGTTCGATTCACTAACATCGCGATTTAGTGGCGCTTTTGCATCACTACGATCCCGCGGCAAGATTTCATCTTCGGATATTGAATCTACATGCGTGGATATTCGCCAAGCGTTGTTGGAATCTGATGTGGCTCTCTCGGTTGTTGAAGATTTCATCGCCGATATTCGTCAGAAATCTCTAGACGCTCTTCCTACTTTGCAATCAGGAAGCAATCAGGCCAATGCGATCTTTGAGATCGTTAACGCTTCTTTAATTGAAATCCTTGGGGGGCAGGCACGCAGAGTTCGCTTTGCTAAGAATCCTCCAACTGTCATCATGCTTGCAGGTCTTCAAGGCGCGGGTAAAACTACTTTGGCTGGAAAGCTTGCAAAGTTTTACGCAGAGCAGGGAAATACGCCGCTCTTGGTTGCATCAGATTTGCAACGCCCTAATGCTGTAACACAACTGCAAGTTGTTGGTGACTCAGTAAAGGTTCCTGTCTTTGCTCCAGAACCAGGAAATGCCGAGACATCTGGAATATATGGCGGAGATCCAGTAAAGGTTGCAAAAGCTGGAATTGAGTATGCACAATCAAAGCAGTACAACATGGTCATTGTTGATACCGCAGGACGCTTAGGTGTTGATGAAGATTTAATGAAGCAAGCATCTGATATTCGAGATGCTGTAAATCCTGATGAGATTTTGTTTGTTGTTGACGCGATGATGGGCCAAGACGCAGTTAGAACTTCGCAAGCATTCTTAGATGGCGTGGGTTTTGATGGCGTAGTTCTGACAAAGTTAGATGGTGATGCTCGCGGCGGTGCGGCACTTTCTATTGCTTCTCTTACCAAGCGTCCCATTATGTTTGCATCAACGGGCGAAAAACTGCACGAGTTTGATATTTTCTATCCAGAACGAATGGCATCGCGCATCTTGGGATTGGGCGATGTTGCAACTTTGGCCGAACAAGCCAAGAAAGCTTTTGATACAGATACATCAGCTAAGTTGGAAGCAAAGTTTGCTAGCGGTGAAGATTTCACCCTAGAAGATTTCCTAGAACAACTGCAGGCCATGTCCAAGATGGGCAACATGTCTAAGATATTAGGAATGCTTCCCGGAGCAGGCCAGATGAAGAAACAGATTGAAAACTTTGATGAGGGCGAAATTGTGCGCACCAGAGCGATTGTTCAGTCGATGACGCCAACTGAACGTCGCGATCCCAAGGTATTAAATGGTTCAAGACGTGCTCGAATCGCATTAGGTTCAGGTCGCAAGGTTTCAGATGTGAATAATCTTGTAGATCGCTTCTCAGCTGCTCAAAAGATGATGAAGCAGGTGCGCAATGGTGCAATGCCTGCGGGGATGCCACCAAACATGGGTATGGGCATGGGAATGCCCGCCCTTCCCAAGGTAAATACGCCTGTAAATAAGAAGAAGAAGTCCAAATCAGGCAATCCAGCCAAGCGTGCCCAAGAAGAGAGTCTGTAAAGCCTCGATTTCGCATCTGGCGGCTTGAATGGCAGAATTAGCAACCTGTTGAAGGGGCCCTCTACCCCCAGCAACATCCACAATTCGATAGTCATATGAATTGATCGCGCACCCCGCTGCGGTTGATCTGCATGACACACATTTACAGGAGTACAACTTTCTTGGCTACAAAAATTCGTTTAATGCGCATGGGCAAAATCCGCACACCATTTTTCCGCGTTGTGGTTACAGACTCACGCAAGGCACGTAATGGTCTTTCAATTGAAGAGATTGGTCGCTACGTACCAGGACAAGATCCATCAATCATCGAGATTAACTCAGAGCGCGCTCTGTACTGGTTGGGCGTTGGAGCGCAACCATCTGAAGCTGTAGAGGCTTTGCTTAAGGTCACAGGTGACTGGCAGAAGTTCAAGGGTCTTCCAGGAACTGAAGGAACTCTTCGCGTTGCAGCACCTAAGCCATCAAAGGTTGTTGCTTACGAAGCAGCGATGAAGGCTGCTGCTGATGAACCAGCAGAGGGTGCAACAACATTGAAGAAGAAGGCACAAGAGAAGCTTGCAGCTAAGGCAAACCCTGTTGTGTCCGAGCCAGAAGCTATCGCCGAGGTGGCAGAGGTTCCAGCTGAAGATGTGACTCCAGAAGTCGTGTCTGAAGTTGTCGAAGCACCAGCAGAGGCTGTTGTTGAAACACCAACTGAAGAAGCGGCTGCAGAATAAAAATGATGGATGAAGCCCTAGAGCATTTGGTCAAGGGAATCGTTGATAACCCAGATGATGTTGTTGTCTCTGAAAAGAGCGGACGTCGCGGTACAACTTTAGAGGTTCGTGTTAACCCTGAAGATATCGGCAAAGTCATTGGTCGCAATGGTCGTACTGCAAAGGCACTTCGTACAGTTGTCGGTGCGCTCGCAGGACGCACAGTTCGCGTCGATCTCATCGAGACCGACGAAGCTCGATAACAATGCGCTTACTCGTGGGGCGAATTGGTCGCGCTCACGGAATTCTTGGTGAAGCGACGATAGAGGTTCGTACTGATGAACCTGATCGTCGCTTTGCCATTGGTGCCACAGTTCAAACAGATTCCAATGGCGAATTAAAGATTATTTCAGGGCGAGTTCACAACGGTATTTTGTTGCTTGGCTTTGAGGGAATATCCGATCGAAATGGAATCGAAAAGCTGCGTAATGTCTTGCTGTATGCAGAGGTCGACATTAATGAAACCAATGAAGATGAAGATGAGTATCACGTCATGCAGTTAATTGGCTGTGCTGCAGTCCTTGAATCAGGCGAAGTTTTTGGCGAGGTAACTGATGTGGTCAATCTGCCTGGACAGGATTTACTGGCTATCAAGACAGCCCATGGCGAGCAGTTAATTCCCTTCGTTCATCAATTAGTGCCAACTGTCGATATAGCAAGTAAGAAAATAGTTGTTATTCCACCAACAATCACTGGGGCTATGGAATGAAAATAGATGCAATAACAATCTTTCCGGATTACTTTGCACCCCTGCAACTTTCTTTGTTGGGTAAGGCGCAGGAGCAATCAATTGTTGAAATTGCGGTACATGATCTTCGCTCGTTTACAACAGATAATCACAATACGGTAGATGACACACCTTATGGTGGTGGCGCAGGGATGGTTATGTTGCCAGAAATTTGGGGCAAGGCGTTAGACGCTTTGGTAACACCAGAAACTGATTTAATCATTTTGACACCTGCCGGCAAGAAGTTTGATCAGCCAATGGCCCAGAAATTTTCGCAATCTAAACACCTAATATTTGCTTGTGGTCGCTACGAGGGAATAGATGATCGAGTGCGCCAACATTATGAATCAAAAAATATTCGAGTGCATGAAGTCTCTATTGGGGACTATGTATTAGGCGGTGGGGAAGTTGCATCCTTAGTGATGATTGAAGCAATCACGCGATTAATCCCTGGCGTTTTAGGCAATCCTGAATCTTTGGTCGAAGAATCACATAATGAAGAGGGGTATTTGGAGTACCCAAACTTTACAAAGCCTTCTAATTGGCGAGAGTTAGAAGTTCCTGCAATTTTGCTCAGCGGTAATCACGGCGAGATCGCCAAGTGGCGCGCGGCTGCCGCACAAGAGCGCGCAAAGAAGAATCGCTAGGCTTCAAGTAGAGTTGTCCCCATGTGCAGACTTCTGGGATTTACTTCAACCCAACACAAGAGCTTCTACGAGGCCGTTGGATCTGGTTTTGATTCATTTGTTGGTTTATCTGCCGAACACAAAGATGGTTGGGGCATTGCATTTGATGGGCAGATCCAAAAGGATTTAAAGCCCGCACATGAAAGTCCAGAATTAACTGATACGGCAACTACAAGACCAAGTAATGGTGGCATGCTGCATTTGCGTCAGGCTTCTAAGGGAATAAGTGTTGGCATCGATAACAACCATCCATTTACACACAACGCCATCACATTCATGCACAACGGCACTATCCGTCCAGCCGATAGCGTCGAGCAATTTATTGATGAAAAGTACAAGAGTTTGATTAAGGGAACAACTGATAGCGAGCGTTATTTTTACGCACTCATTTCAAAGGTAGATGAGCTTGGATTAGTTGAAGGAGTGCGCAAGAGCGTTAATCTGATTCGAGCTACCGCCGAATACTCATCGCTTAACATTATGGTCCAAACTCCAGAGTTCCTTATTGCAGTGTGCGAGTTTAATCCTGAGAACAAGACCGAATGGAGTTCTGAGGATCATTATGAACTTCGATTAAAAAAAGAGGGCGAAGATGTAGTTATCGCATCTACAGGTTGGGGTAACTCGGATTGGCAACATCTAGATAATCATCAGATGTTGGTTGTCGATCGCTCTTCTTTAGAGTGCTCAATTTCTGCTCTATGATCCGCACCTATACAGTCGAAACGTACGGCTGTCAGATGAATGTTCATGACTCCGAGCGCATTGCGGGGTTACTGGATGAGGCGGGATACATTCCTGTCATAACCGGAGAACAAGCCGACATAGTTGTTTTTAACACCTGCGCAGTTCGCGAAAATGCCGATAACAAACTGTATGGAAATCTAAGCTTTTTGGCCCCACTGAAAAAACTGAACCCCAATATGCAGATTGCGGTGGGTGGATGTTTAGCTCAAAAAGATCAAGCTACGATTCTGAAAAAAGCACCTTATGTGGATGTAGTTTTCGGAACGCATAATGTCGGTTCCTTACCGGTATTGCTTGAACGGGCAAGAATTGAAGAAGAATCACAAATTGAAATTCTAGAATCCCTGGAGCATTTTCCATCAACGTTGCCTGCAAGAAGGCTTTCGGCATTTTCTTCGTGGGTTTCAGTCTCAGTAGGCTGTAACAACACCTGTACATTTTGTATTGTTCCCACACTTCGAGGAATTGAAAAAGATCGAAGTGCATCAGATATTTTGACCGAAGT
>Ga0208788_1001732_pt1 | contig 10405 bp, 6 predicted proteins | sample Wag4_2014_7_11_3_FD_187363 | JGI IMG/M metagenome (GOLD analysis project Ga0208788, IMG submission 187363) | Fresh water mixed with fracking chemicals microbial communities from Ohio, USA - Utica-2 Time Series FC 2014_7_11 (SPAdes) (version 2) ... | reverse complement strand
CGCGCCGGTCATCATCATCATCGAGGGGTTTTTGGGCCTTGGGCTGGTGCTCTGGCTCTACTTCTCCCACCAGCGTGAGATGAAGCGGATTCGCGCAGACAAGGCCAAAAAAGCCCAGGCTGAGGCGCTTGGCAGCAGTCCCGCCCAGTCCGGGGCAGCGGGCTCAAACCATGATCCCAAGCCGCCACAACAAGACGTTTAGACTCCTGGCATGACAAACGCCCTTCCCTGGATTGCCCTGCTGGCCATTGGCCTGCCCGTTCTGATTCTTCTGGCGCTGGTCTGGCGTCGACTGCCCGAGGGTGGGTCAGGCGATGCCCAGGCGGTTCTCACTCAACAATTAGAGAGCCTTGGTCAACGACTCCAGACCATCCATACAGAACTGATCGCCATTCGGGCGGTCACCGACAACCAGACCAAGACCCAGGAAGTCCGTTTTCAGTCCCTCACCCAGCAGATTCAAGACAGCCTGGAGACCAGTCGCAAGACCATCAACGAGCGGCTGGGCGAGATCCAACAAGACAACGCCAAAAAGCTCGAAGACATGCGCAAGACCGTGGACGAGAAGCTGCAGTCCACCCTAGAGGAGAGACTGGGCGCCTCGTTCAAGATCGTGTCGGAACGGTTGGAGCAGGTGCACCGTGGCCTGGGCGAGATGCAGTCGCTGGCCTCCGGTGTGGGCGATCTGAAACGCGTGCTGACCAACGTCAAGACGCGGGGCACCTGGGGCGAGATACAGCTCGAGGCCATGATCGAACAAGTCCTCACCGCCAACCAGTACGCCAAGAACATGGCCACCCGTCCTGGCAGCAGCGAGCGGGTGGAGTTCGCCATTCGGTTTCCGGGGCGTGACGAAGACTGCCCCGTCTGGCTGCCCATCGATGCCAAGTTCCCCATGGAGGACTACCAGCGGCTGGTCGATGCGCAGGATCAGGCGGATCTGGCCGGCATTGAACAGGCGGCCAAGGCCTTGGAGAATCGCATTCGGCTCGAGGCCAAGACCATCGCAGACAAATACCTAGAGCCACCGCACACCACAGACTTTGCCGTGCTGTACCTGCCCACCGAGGGCTTGTATGCCGAAGTCATTCGCAGGCCTGGCCTGGCCGACAGCCTGCAGCGCGACCATCGGGTAACGCTCGCCGGGCCCACCAACCTGCTGGCCCTGCTCAACAGCCTTCAGATGGGCTTTCGCACCCTGGCCATTGAGCAGCGGTCCTCCGAGGTCTGGCAGGTCTTGGGTCAGGTCAAAACAGAGTTCGGTAAGTTCGGTGCGGTCATCGAGGCTACCGAGAAGAAACTCCAAGAGGCGAGCAACAAATTTAGCGAGGTGGGCCGTCGCAAGCGGGCCATCGACCGCAGCCTCAAAGAGGTCGAGGCGCTGCCCATCGCCGGTGCGGTGGCATCCTCGGGGTCAGCGTCTTTGCTGGCCGACGACTCGGATGATTCCGATGAGGCTGACCAAGATGGGGACAACCCGAGGACCTAGGAACTGAGGGCAAAAAAAAGCCCCAGAACCAGTCTGGGGCTGTAAGCCATTCCAATCGATCGAGGAGGAGGATCGTATTTGGTCTGGAAGGAGGAGACAACATGCTGATCGAAGCTCGATCAACGTATACATTAAACGTGCTGCACCGCCTCCAAAGGCTGAGCCGTTTTGTCCAACCCATTCAAGTTTTTTGAATGTAGGCGGTTTTTTAGAAAAATCAGAGCCTTAGAAAACCTTTTTCAATACAGGGCTGGCTTTTCCCAGGGCTTTCCATTAGACTGCGTTGGGTCCCACCGTTTTTTGCGGGCGTCGTTCAATGGCAGGACCTGAGCTTCCCAAGCTCAAGACGTGGGTTCGATTCCCATCGCCCGCTCCACAACTTGATGTTAAACCCTGCTGCCCCATGCGCTGATTGATTTCCTTGTTTTAGGGCGGCTCACTGAAAGCCACCATGAAATCTTTCGCCGATCTCGGACTAGCCGAGACCATTGTGCGTGCTGTTGCCGCTGAAGGTTACACACACCCCACTCCCATTCAGGCCGGGGTCATCCCCGCCATGATTCAGGGCCAAGACGTGCTGGGCATTGCCCAGACCGGTACCGGCAAGACCGCGGCCTTTGTGCTGCCCTTGCTGCACAAGCTTGGCGCTGACAACCCCAACAAAATGGTTCCGCGCATGCCCAAGAGCTGCCGCGCCTTGATTCTGGCCCCGACCCGTGAGTTGGCTGGCCAGATCGTGGCCAGCATCCAGACCTACGGCAAGTTCGCTCGCCTCACCACGGCCCTGGTCGTTGGTGGTGCCCGCGCACTGCCCCAGATCAAGGCCCTCGCCCCAGGCGTGGACATTCTGGTCGCCACACCTGGTCGTCTGCTGGACCACCTACAGGCCAAGCACGTTCGACTGGATCAGGCTCACGCCATTGTTCTCGATGAAGCGGATCAGATGATGGACCTGGGCTTTCTGCCCGCCATTAAAGACCTGCTCTCTCGCCTGCCCAAAGAGCGCCAGACCCTGCTGCTGTCGGCCACCATGCCCAAAGAAATCCGCGGCCTGGCCGACCAGTTCCTGCGCAACCCACTCGAAGTTCGCGTGGCCGCCGAGAGCAAGCCCATTGAGCGCATTGAGCAGAAGCTGGTCATGGTCGACTCGGGCAAAAAGCCAGAAGCCCTAATTGATCTGCTCGCAGACCAGGCCATTACCCAGGCCATCGTCTTTACCCGCACCAAGCATGGCGCTGACCGCGTCGAAAAGCTGGTTCGCAGCTATGGCCACTACAGCATGGCCATTCATGGCAATAAGTCCCAAGGCCAACGTGACAAGGCCCTGCTAGCCTTCCGCCAGGGCAAGGTCAAGATTCTGGTCGCCACCGATGTCGCAGCCCGCGGCATCGACGTCGACAACGTGAGCCATGTCTTTAACTACGACCTGCCCAACGTGCCCGAAGCCTATGTCCATCGCATTGGCCGAACCGGTCGCGCTGGACGCAGTGGCATTGCCGTCTCGCTGTGCGACAGCACCGAGATTGGCCTGGCCATTCAGATCGAGCGCCTCACCGGCTGCAAGCTGATCCCCGACGAACTGCGCAACCAGCAGCGTCGCGGTGCTGGTAAACCCGGTGCCCGACCCGCCAACCGGGCCGGTGGCAAGCCACAAGGTCGCTACCAAGGCAAACCCGCTGCCGGCGGCAAGCCCTTCGGTGCCAAGCCCTTCGGTGCCAAGTCCTTTGGCGATCGTCCAACCGGTCCACGCCCTGAGCGCAGCTTTGAGCCCAGGACTGCTGGTGAGGGATCTGCCGAGGTCAAACCTTTTGCCAAACCCTTTGCAAAGCCTGGCTCCAAGCCCTTCGCCAAGCCTGCTCACGCTGGCGCATCCGGTGCACCCGCTCGCGATGGCAAGCCCTTTGGCAAGCGCGAGGACAGGCCAGCCGGCAAAGCCTTTGGCAAGCCTTTTGCCAAGGCCGGTGCAAAACCTGGCCAGTCCGGATCGGGCCACAAGCCCCGTCCGGCCGGTGCTGCAAGCGGCAACGGCGCAGGCGGCAAGACCTTTGGTGGCAAGCCCAGCTTTAACCGTGGCGATGTCAAACGAGCAGCCTAAACCCAGACTCGACACCCAGCCCATCGCCCTGTTTCCACTGGGCCATGGGCTTTTTCCTGATGGGCTGCTGGCCCTTCAGCTCTTTGAGGTTCGCTACCTCAGCATGATCAAGAAGGTCCTCAAAGGGGACCTGTCTTTTGGCGTGGTGCGATTGGTCCAAGGGGCCGAGGTGGCCAAGCCCGGTCAAGAAGAAGTCTTTGAGACCCTGGGCACCATGGCCGAAGTCCTGCTTCACCACCAGCCCCAGCCAGGTTTGATCCAGATCCGATGCCGCGGTGGCGAACGCTTCCGCGTGCAGTCGGCCGAGCGCGACAAGACCGGCCTGTGGATGGCCCAGGTGAACCTGCTGCCGAACGATGAGCCCGAGGGCATCCCCAGTCACCTGCAGCCTGCCGCCAATCACCTGGGACGGGTGATTGCCGATCTCCAGAAGCAAGGACTTGATGAGTCCGACATGCCGATTCTGCCGCCCTATCGCCTGGATGAATCGGGCTGGGTGGCCAATCGATGGGCCGAGATTCTGCCGCTCTCGCCTCAACAGAAACAAATGCTACTGGCCATGGAAAGCCCATTGGCCAGACTCGCCACCCTTCGAGACTGGGTGGGCGAGTTGTTTCAGGAATAACAGCTGGATCGGTGCTCGCTCCTAAGCAAACATCCGCAGCATCTCGTCGCGAAGGTCCAGGGCCTTGGACGGCACGCGCTCCACATCGTCCCAGCTAAGCGACTGACCGGCCTTTACTGGTCGCGTGACCTTGATGCCATGGGCGAGTCCCAAGGGCAGACCCTTCATGGCTCGAGAGGTTGCTGCTGGCAGCAGCTTGCCCCAGACGGTGTAACCGCCCTCGCCGTCCAAGACCTCGCCTACCTTCAGGTCGCGCTTGGCGGTTGCCACCACATCGGCCTTCCAGAATTCAGCCGTGCCGGTGGGTTCACCACGCAGAGCGACGCTGGCCACTGACATGCCCACCTCCAGGCCAATCAAGTGCCAACGCTTGTAGAGCGTGAAGTAGCGGCCAGATGGATCGGTGTGGGCCTTGTATTCCTCAAAGCAGTTCTTGATGTAGTCGGTCTCGGCCTCGACTGTGACCCAGACCCCCATGCGAATCTCATAGGGAATCTCGCGGCCGTCGGTCTCCAGAGACGAGATGACCTCGACCATGCCTTTTTTCTCTAGGTGACCACCCTCGGACCGAGGACGCGTGACGTAGGGAATGTCCGCGATGCTGGCTGGTGGATAGAGCAGACCGTCGCTGGGCACATCCAGGTTGCAGGCATTGGCCACAGCGGTGGATTCAATCGAGGGCTTGGAGCCATCCAAGAAGCTGTTGAACATCTTGGGGTTCAGGCCACCACGCGCCGCCTGTTCTGGCGTGAGTCCCCAGTTGTCCCAGACGGTGTCGGGCGTTGACTGTGAGAAGTGCGGCAGCCACTTGTGGCCACGGCCAGCTGCGACCACTGGGAATCCACAGGTACGGGCCCAGTCAACCAGATCACAGATCAGGGCGGGCTGATCACCGAAGGCCAACGAATAGACACGGCCAGCGGCCTGGGCCCGTCTAGCGAGTAGAGGACCGCAAAAGGCGTCGGCCTCGACCGTCACGTTCACCACATGCTTGCCGTGATCAAAGGCCCCCAGAATGTGGTCCACCGCGGCAATGGGGTGACCCGTGCACTCCACAATGATGTCGATCTTGGGATGCTTGACCAGCAACTCCCAGTTGTCGGTGATGTGCGTGCTGCCCTTGGCGATGGCCTCATCGAGATCCTTGGCACTGACCTGCTCTGCAGCCCAGCCCACGCGAGCCAGGTTCTTGCGGGCAGCCTCTGGCGACAAATCAGCAATGCCCACCAGGTGAACACCCGGCGTGCGCGGAATCTGGGACAGGTACATGGAGCCAAACTTGCCCGCACCAATCAAGCCGATGCGAATGGGATTGCCGTCGGCCTGACGGGCCAATAACTTGCGATGCAGACTCATGGAATGTCTTTCTAATGTGGAAGTGGTCAGACTATGCGCTCAACAGCCCCGACGATGGCATTGGCATCAACCCCAAACTTTTCTCGAAGGGCTGACCTGGTGTCGCTGCAACCAAAGCCATCGGTGGCGAGCACTGTAAAGGAGCGATCAGCCGGCAGATAGGCCCGGATCTGCTCGGGCACAGCCCGAACCCAGTCGCTCACCGCCACAATGGGCCCCTGGCTCTGGGCGAGCAATCCCTGCAGATGGCAGTCCGCCTGGCTGGCAGCCTGCCTGGCCAACTCGCAGTAGCTGGTGATGCTGTAGAGATAGACCCGACGGCCTTTGCGAACCAGTTCATCAAAGGCCTGCAGGGCCTCGGTCATCACAGCACCCGATGCCAGGATCGTGCAGGGTGCCCCCTGGCCCTCGGCCTTTAACAGGTAGCCACCCTGAACCACGGCCTCGGCCTGGTTCAGATCAAAGCTCGGCTGGGCATAGTTGGCATTGGTCATGGTGACGTAATAGAAGACGTCCTTTTGTTGCTCCAACATTTCCTGCAGGCCGTGCTGAACAAGGACTGCCAACTCACCCGCAAAGGCAGGGTCATAAGATCGGCAGTTGGGCACCGTAGCGGCCCAGAGCAGGCTGGTGCCGTCTTGATGCTGCAAACCCTCGCCCGCCAGGGTGGTCCTGCCAGATGTCGCTCCCAGCAGAAAGCCCCTGGGGTTCTGATCCGCTGCGGCCCAGATCAGATCGCCAATGCGCTGAAAGCCAAACATGGAATAGAAGATGTAAAAGGGCACCATGGGCTGACCATGGACTGCATAGCTGGTGGCCGCTGCAATCCAACTCGAGATCGCCCCCGCCTCGCTGATGCCCTCCTCCAGAATCTGGCCGTCCTTGGCCTCGCGATAGCTCAGCACCGAGCCAATGTCCTCTGGCGAGTAACGCTGGCCCACACTCGAATAGATGCCCACTTGTTTGAAGAGATTGGCCATGCCAAAGGTACGAGCCTCGTCGGCCACGATCGGTACCACCTTGGGACCAATGACGGGGTCTTTTAAGAGCGCACCGAGTTGTCGAACAAAGGCCATGGTGGTGCTCATCTCTTTGCCGTCCGCAGCCAATGCAAACTGGCCGTGAGCAGCGATCTCGGGCACCTGGAAGACCGGCGCATCGGTCTGACGCTGGGGCAGGCTGCCACCGAGTTGTTGGCGACGCTCGCGCAGGTACTCGAGCGGCCGGCTGCCATCAGCAGGCTTGTAGAACGACAACCCCAGCACCTGCTCATCGCTCAGGGGTAGCCCAAAGCGATCTCGGAAGGCGAGCAAATCATCGTTTTCCAGCTTTTTGTTGCTGTGGGTGGTCATGCGGCCTTGACCCGCCTGCCCCATGCCATAGCCTTTTTTGGTGTGGGCCAGAATGACCGTTGGCTGGCCTTTGGTCTGAATGGCGGCAGCGTAGGCGGCATAGATCTTCACCATGTCGTGACCACCACGCTTAAGGCCATCGATCTGCTCGTCGGTCATGCCCTGGACCAGAGCGGCTAGCGCCGGATGCTGACCAAAGAAGGTCTCGCGGTTGTATCGGCCATCCTTGGCTGCAAAGGTCTGCATCTGACCATCAACGGTCTGCCCAAGGGCCTGGGTCAATACACCCGCATGGTCTCTTGCAAAGAGTCCGTCCCAGTCACTGCCCCAGATGAGCTTGATCACGCGCCAGCCGGCACCGACGAACAGGGTCTCCAACTCATCAATGATGCGACCATTGCCGCGAACCGGACCATCCAGACGCTGCAGATTGCAGTTGACCACCCAGGTCAGGTTGTCCAGGCCCTCTCGAGCGGCCATGGTCAGGGCGCTCATGCTCTCGGGCTCGTCCATCTCGCCGTCGCCAAAAATGCCCCATACGCGACGCCCGCTGCAGTCATGCTGCCCACGATCGGTCAGGTAGCGCATGAAGCGCGCCTGGTAAATGGACTGCACCGGTCCCAGGCCCATCGAGGCCGTGGGGAACTGCCAGAAGTCCGGCATTGAATACGGGTGTGGGTAGCTCGACAGGCCTCGGGTGCCAGCAGGTACTTCTCCCAGTGCAACGGCCTTTTGGGCAGCGAGCTCGCGCCGATAGAACGACAGGTCGTGCTCGGTCAGCCGTCCCTCTAAATAGGCTCGGGCATAGACACCAGGGGCGCTGTGGGCCTGCATGAAGACCAGATCGCCCTGACGACCGGCCCGCCAGAAGTGGTTAAAGCCCACCTCGAACAGGTCTGCCGCACTGGCATAACTGGCGATGTGGCCACCCAACTCCCCGGTGAGTCGATTGGCCCGAACTACCATGGCCAGGGCATTCCAGCGCATCAGGCTGGCGAGTTGCTGCTCCAGATCCAGATCGCCTGGAAAAACCGGCTGCTCATCCACCGAGATGGTGTTGACGTAGGGCGTCACAGCCGAAGGCCGCCAGCCCAGGCGCAGGCCATTGGCCTGGCTGCTGAGTTCATCCAGGATGAAACGCGCCCGATCCGGGCCGGCCTGGGCCACCACGCTTGCAAAGGCCTCGCGCCACTCTTGGGTTTCTTGCAGATCGATGTCGTTTTGCATAAACAGAACAATAGCTAAGCCAAAACGACATTTGATACCAAATATAAGGTATAAAAGGCATTATCAAAGCATATTGTGCTTCTTAAAAAGGTTTGACCAGCATGAAAAATACCAGCCACGGCCTGGATCGAGTGGATCTGAGAATCCTCGAGGCCCTACAGACCGATGCCAGCCTCTCCAATGTCGCCCTGGCCAAGCAGGTCAACCTGTCGCCATCTCCCTGCCTGGCGCGCGTCAAACAACTCAGCCAGTCCGGGGTGATTCAGAAAACGGTCAGCCTGGTCCATGCGCAGTCGGTGGGGCTGCACCTCAATGTCTTCATCAACATCAGCCTCAAGGCCCAGAGCCGTGAGGCCCTTACCGACTTCGAGAAACGCATCCAGAGCCATGACGAGGTCATGGAGTGCTACCTGATGACCGGCGACTCGGACTATCTGATTCGGGTGGTGGTGCCCGACATGCCAGCGCTGGAGAAATTTATTCTGGAAGAACTCACACCGATTGCCAGCGTCGAGAAAATCCGCTCGAGCTTTGCGCTCAAGCAGGTGAAGTACAAGACCGCCCTGCCCCTGCAGTGGGCCTGACATAATTCGCCATGTCTTTAGTCACCCTCTCCGAGGCCCAACTGGCCTTTGGACACGTCGCCCTGCTCGATCGAACCGGCTTTGCTCTTGAAAGCCAGGAGCGCATTGGCCTGATTGGCCGCAACGGCACGGGCAAGTCTTCGCTGCTCAAGATACTCGCGGGCCTGGAGCACCTGGATGATGGCCGTCTGCAGGTCGCCCAAGACCTGCGCATCACCTACGTGGCCCAAGAGCCCACGCTAGACCCCAGCCACACCGTCTTTGAATCCGTCAGCCAGGGCCTCACCAGCGTTCAGGCGCTTCGGGCCGAGTACGAGGCCCTTGGTCACCAGGTCAGCCAGCGCGATGACCCACAGGCACACCATCGCTTGGATGAGTTGCAGTCAGCGCTCGACGCCGCCGGTGGCTGGCAGTGGGAGCAGCGCGTGGAGCAGACCATGGCCAGGCTGGGACTCAACCCCGCAAGCCGCATCGCCGAACTCTCCGGTGGACTCAAAAAGCGAGTGGCCTTGGCCCAGGCCTTGGTGACCAATCCAGATGTGCTGCTACTCGACGAGCCCACCAACCACCTGGACGTCCAATCCATCGAGTGGCTCGAGGAACTGCTGCTGGCGTTCAAAGGCGCCATGGTCTTCATCACCCACGACCGGCGTTTCCTGGATCGTGTGGCCAGTAGCATCCTGGCCCTGGATCGGGGTCAGCTTAAGAAGTATCCGGGCAACTTTGCAGACTACGAGCGCCAGCGAGATGAAGAGCTCGCCGCTGAGGCCCTGGCCAACGCACGAGCGGATAAATTGTTGGCCCAGGAAGAAGTCTGGTCCCGCAAGGGCGTGGAGGCCAGGCGGACCAAGAGTGTGGCCAGGCTGGAGAGGCTCAAAGTCCTGCGGGCCGAGCATGCCTCTCGAAGAGACCAAATGGGCCAGGTCAACCTGAACCTCTCCAAGGGTGAGCGAAGCGGCAAGCTGGTGGCCGAGCTTCAGGATGTCTGCAAGCGATTCGGTGACAAGACCGTGGTGCGTGATTTCAGCCTGACGGTGCTTCGCGGGGACAAGATCGGCCTGATGGGTCCCAACGGAGCTGGCAAGTCCACGCTGCTCAAGCTGATCCTGGGTCAGCTCGCACCAGACCAAGGACAGATTCGACTCGGCACCAAGATTCAGGTGGCCTACTTTGATCAGATGCGCGAAGGCCTGGATTTGGAGGCCAGCCTAGAGGACACGATCAGCCCTGGCAGCGACTGGATCGAGATTGGCGAGGAGAAAAAACACGTCAAGAGCTACCTGGGGGATTTTCTGTTTGCGCCTGAGCGCGCAGGCTCACCCGTCAAGAGTCTCTCAGGCGGTGAACGCAATCGCCTGCTGCTGGCCAGGCTATTTGCCAGACCCGCCAATGTCCTGGTGCTCGACGAGCCTACCAACGACCTGGATATCGAGACCCTCGAGTTGCTCGAGCAACTGCTGGTGGACTACACCGGCACGCTGTTTCTGGTCAGCCACGACCGCACCTTTGTCGACCGGGTGGTGACCAGCCTGCTGGCCTATGAGGGTGACGGGCGCTGGCAAGAGTATGAAGGTGGCTATGACGACTATCTGGTCCAACGCCAGCGCATGCTGGCCGCCAGGGGCGTCTCAGAATCCAGATCGGTCTCAAGCAGCAGCGCCATCCCAGCTCCTTCTT
>Ga0208788_1001721_pt1 | contig 10435 bp, 9 predicted proteins | sample Wag4_2014_7_11_3_FD_187363 | JGI IMG/M metagenome (GOLD analysis project Ga0208788, IMG submission 187363) | Fresh water mixed with fracking chemicals microbial communities from Ohio, USA - Utica-2 Time Series FC 2014_7_11 (SPAdes) (version 2) ... | reverse complement strand
CGCGATCAACAACGCGTGGCGCAGAGTTGCCAATGTTTGTAACACCGATACCTGAACCAAGATCGATGATCTGGTTTCCATCGATATCTAGCAAAATTGCATCACTTGCGCGCTCAATGACTGCTGGAAAAGCAAGCCCTAGTCCCCCAGATGTCGCCTCACTGCGGCGCTGTAGCGCCTCGAGAGATTTTGGTCCCGGAATAGCGGTAACCAACCGACGCTCTTGAGTCAATGCGGTAAGTGTTGTCATAGGTAAAGTCTAAGCCATCATTTCCAACTCGCCAGCCCATTAGTTAGGCTTACACAATGAACTCTGAGTTAAGAAAAAGCGCGCCTCTTCTAGATGCCTACCTAAGCTACTTCGAAACCCAGCGCACAGCATTCACAATTCCAGGTCACAAGCAGAAGGCTCACCGCTTGGATGAAGGCCTAGGCGCTGTCGTTGATTCAGATACTCCGCTCTATGGTGGTCTAGATGAAATCAAATTGACTGAAGGAACTTTAAAGATTGCTGAAGAGTTAGCCGCATCACTGTGGGGCTCAGATTATGCTCGCTTTTCTACTGGTGGATCTACTCATGCCAACCAAGCAATTATTTTGGCTCTCGGAAAACCCGGAGACAAAATTGCGGTAACCAGAACAGCTCATAGATCTGTTTTAAGTGCATTGGTTTTAGCTGGCCTAGAGCCGATCTGGTTGTCTCCAGAAATTGATCCAGCAACTGGGGTTCCCATTGGAGTTCCGGTTTCAGAGTTGGAACGAGTTTTGGATCAAAACCCAATTGCATTATTGCTCACAGAACCTGGGTATCTTGGAACAATTTCAGAGTTACCCGCATTAATTTCCACAGCACATGAGAATTCGATCCCAGTAATTATTGATGCTGCATGGGGTGGGCACTTTGGATTTAATGCACAGTTGCCCAAGCATGTATTGCAATTAGGTGCTGATGCATTGATCACAAGTGTTCACAAAGCCCTACCTGGCTATAGCGCATCAGCGCTGTTATTAGCCCAAGGAAAACTACTCAATCTAGATCGCATTGAGCAAAGTTTTGAAACTACCCACACGACTTCCCCTGCAGGTGCTCCACTTGCATCGATTGATGCGTGCCGAGCATTGCTACAAACCCGTGGGGATGAATTAACTGGATCCTTGTTAGGCCATGTCAATGCATTCAAGGCTGCCGTTCAAGCACACTTTGACTTGCCAATTTTTCTTAATGCTCATGATTTTCCTGTCGGGCGATTTGATCCAGTAAAGATAGTTTTGCGGGCAAATGTTTTAGGTCTATCTGGGGTTGAAGTTGAAAAACGATTGCAATCTGCCCACATCCGAGTTGAGATGGCAGATCAGGACACCATTGTTTTCCTTGCTACCTTGGCCGATACACCAGCTGACTTTAAAGTTCTTTCAGATGTTCTAGTACCCATTCTGAAATCCTTACAGGGGCCTGTCCGAGTTACCCAGACATCGCTGAGCTGGTCTGTGGTTCCAACAGTTGCTATCTCTATGCGAGATGCTTACTTTGCAGATACCGAATTTGTAAGCGCCAAGAATGCAATTGGCCGAATTAGTGCTGATTTGATCGCCCCATATCCGCCAGGTGTTGCAGTTGTTGCACCCGGTGAAGTACTAACAGAGCAGATCGTGAATGGCTTGGCTACAACTCAAAAAGCTGGAGTCCGCATTGCTTATGCAAGTGATTCAACACTTGCTACCTATCGGGTTACAAAGTAATTACTAAATCAAAATCAGTACAGATGGCCTTGTTCATTTAAAGTTCTAAGGGCGCGCAATCCATCACTTGGCCAAATACTGACGGTTGTAATTGAACATGGTGAAACATCTATGTGGAAAATACTTTCTGCGGGTGCACCAACAACAACTTTGGCTGCCGACTTAATTGTTCCGTTGTGCGTTACGACAACAACTCTTTGCCCTGGATACTCTGCGGCAATCTGATTAAGTGCTGCATCAATTCGGACGGCGACATTGTCGTATGACTCACCTTCAGGCGGAGCAAAACCAGTGGATGAAATCCAGGATTGATAATCGGCTGGGTATTTTTCCTTGACCTCATCGATTGATAAACCGTCCCATATTCCAAATGAGCACTCAATCCAAACCTCTTCAAAGGTGATCGGCAATCCTGTCGCACGAGAAATTGCTTCGGCGGTCTGTGTGGTGCGCTTAAGAGGCGAGGCAATGATTACCTCAGGATTTAACTTCGCAATAGCTGTAGCAACTTTTTCAGCTTGTGCCAAGCCCTGCGCTGTTAACTCTGGGTTGAGCGGACCATCACCTGAAAACTTTTTAAAAGGTGTCAGAACTGTCTCGCCATGTCGAATCAAATAAATAGTTGTAGATTTTTCAGTCGATAAAAGCCGCTCCGTTAAATAGTTTTGCTGGATCTGAATAACTTCTCCGCCGCCGGCTTTTTGATCAAGTGCTTTGTTTGCCAAACGATCAGCATGTGAGTTTTCATCGCGCGGAATCCAGGTATAGGTAACAAGAGATGGGTTATGGGCCGATCGAGCCGATTGGGCCAAAACACGCATATCTGCATGCTTAATCTGCCAACGGCCAGACATTTGTTCGACTACTAACTTGCTATCCATCTTCACATCAACTGTTGCGGTTGGATCAATCTCATTGATTGCGGTCAAACCAGCAATTAGCCCGCTGTATTCGGCGACATTGTTTGTGGCTACCCCAATAAAATCAAAAAGTTCGGCGATGATTTTTCCATTTTCGGTAATAACTGTTCCGTATCCAGCTGGACCAGGATTGCCTCGCGAACCGCCATCTGCTGTCAGGTTAAAGTGACGTGACATTTAAACTCCACGCACCAGGATGCATCTGCATTCTTCGCATCGCACAACTTCATCATCGGCAATATCTGCCACACGCTTAAGTTCAACTGCGTTAATTGAAAGATTACATCCCGTGCAAGCTCCTGCGACAAGGGCAGCTGCTCCTGCTCCCCCGGTTGTTTCACGGATTTTTTCATAGAGATCAACAAGTGCTTTTTCGATACTCTGCAAAGTTTCGCTACGGTCTTTAACAATTGCATCTAGTTCGTTATTAATGACAGCTAAGGCATTTTCTTTTCGAATTTCTAAATCGGCAATTACGACAGCGTATTCTGCTTCTTCTGTCTTAAGTGCGGTGATGCGCTCATTGATTGCATCAACTCGCATCATGATTTCAAGTTCAACCTCTTCAAGCTCTGTACGCCTTGCAGTCAAGGTTCCTACTTCGTGCTGAAGCTGTTCTAGCTCTTTCGGAGATGCGCTTCCGCCTATTAGGCGCGCTTCATCACGGGTAATTCGGGTAACGATTTGCTCAACATCACCCTCGGCTCGCGTTAGTTCTCGTTTAACATCACTGAGTTCAGTCTCAGCGGCAATCCGAAGATCCCGAGCATTGTTTGCCTTAACGGTGGTGCTAGCTAATTCGACAAGTTCAGGAAGATTTGCTGCTTTGTGACGCAGCGAGGTTGCCTGTTGATCAAAACGCTGAATATCTAAAATTGAACGCTGGTCGCTTGGAGATGCCTTCATCGTGATTTTCCCCCGACCGCTTATGTAAGTGTGGGTTAAGTTTAGGTCAGCCCGCAGTCAAAGCCAAATAGATACGCAAAAGGCCCCATGATTTCTCATAGGGCCCTTCACATTTCAAGGCTAAATCAACAATAAAGAATTACTTAGCTACGATTGTTGAGATTTCAAACTCTAGCTTGATGTTTTCTGAAACTAGGATTCCACCAGTTTCTAGAGCAGCGTTCCATGTAAGACCAAAATCCTTGCGGTTGATCTCTGCTTCGCCCTCAAAACCAAAACGATCGTTGCCAAATGGATCCTTTGCAGTGCCTGTGTACTCAAATTCAATTGTCAAAGGCTTTGTTACATCTCTAACAGTTAGGTTTCCTTCTACAACAATCTTGTCTGAACCGGAATCCTTAACAGAAGTTGATGCGAAAGTAATCTTTGGGAAAGTAGCTGCATCAAAGAAATCTGCAGACTGAAGGTGTCCATCGCGATCAGCGTTGCGGGTATCAATTGAGGCAACATTGATTTCGATGTTGAGTGTTGCGCCACCATCTGCAACAACTGCTGCACCTGAATAATCGTTAAATGATCCACGGACCTTTGTGACCATTGCGTGACGGGCGCTAAAGCCTACGCGGCTGTGTGTTGGATCAATTGTGAATGTGCCTGCTGGCAAAGTTGAAAGAACTGACATGTATAAATCCTTAAATTAGAAGTGAGCACCGGTTAAAAGCGGCATGGGATAACCATAACCTAAGATAGTTGAACTTTCAACCAACTCAAAGTGAACATAAAAAAACAGATGCAGGTTATTTGCATCTGTTTCATGTACTTGTGGGCGGTGAGGGTTTCGAACCCCCGACATTCTCGGTGTAAACGAGACGCTCTACCACTGAGCTAACCACCCGGTATTGCAGACTCGAATCTTAACTTACGAGCCCGCAATTTCCTAAATCACGCTTATAGCGCTGCAATTGCCGCCTTGTAATCAGCGTTCTCGCGTGCAGCCCAGCCGTTCTTTACTTCCCATCGCAGGATGCCTTCTTTATCAATCAAGAAGCTGCCTCGTAGTGCGCAACCCTTCGACTCTTCAAAGACTCCGTATGCTTTTGAGACAGCGCCATGTGGCCAGAAATCTGACAACACTGGAAATTCATATCCCTCTTTTTCTGCAAAGACTCTTTGTACATATGGTGAGTCACAAGAGATTGCTAAAACCTGAAGATCATCGTTTTGAAATGATGAAAGATCATCGCGCAACGCACAAAGCTCGCCGGTGCATGTTCCGGTAAATGAAAATGGATAGAACATGACTAAAACATTTTTCTGACCTTTAAATGATGAAAGGGAAACTGTCTCGCCATGTTGATTTGGAATCTGAAAATCTGGTGCCGCTTGTCCGATTGTTGTCATTGGGCAAACTTACCTCTTGCCTGCTTTACGTGCCACTAAACGAGTTGCCGACCAATCCCCTGCGAGCGCAATAGTTGATGTTTGTGCAAGGCCCGCAATCGGAGCGGCATCTTGGATATCGCTAGGTTCGACATGCAAAGCACGGCCAGCCTTTGGAGTTAATACCCAGATAGATCCGGATTCAGATAAATAAGTCAGCGCATCCATTAACTCATCAACCAAATCCCCATCACCATCTCGCCACCACAACACCACGGCATCTACGACATCTGAAGTCTGACCCTCCAGGAACGCAGTTCCGGAAATGCTCATGATCTGCTCTCGAATAGCCAAATCACAATCGCTATCCCGGCCGACCTCCAAAATCAGGTCATCCTTGGCAAATCCCATCCTTATAGGCACAGGCTAAGTCCACACAATGCCGGCCCCCAGCGCAAGGGGTAATTGGTGAATTTCACACCTTTTCAATTTCGACTTACGGGGCAGTATCAACAACAATAGGCACATGAGCGAAAACTTCGAGGCGCCAGATCTCAATATTGAACAACTAGTAGATACCGACCCTTCGGAGTCTGCCGAATGGAGAGCCTCCTTTGACGCCGCCCTAAAAGCTGCCGGCCCGGTTCGCGCTCGCTACTTAATGCTCAACCTTTTGCAGCACGCCCGCGAGAAAAATGTAGGAATCTCGGCGCTTCGCACAACTGATTACATCAACACAATTGCTCCAGAACATGAAGCACCTTTTCCTGGCGATGAAGATTTAGAACGCAAGATCCGCAGAATTAACCGTTGGAACGCGGCCATGATGGTGCACCGCGCTCAACGTCCAGGTGTTGGCGTCGGTGGACACATTTCAACTTATGCATCATCTGCTGCACTGTATGAAGTTGGGTTTAACCACTTCTTCCGCGGTCAAGATCATGCTGGTGGCGGAGATCAGATTTTCTTCCAGGGACATGCAAGCCCCGGAATGTATGCACGCGCATTTCTAGAAGGTCGTTTAACTGAAAATCAGTTGGATGGATTCCGACAAGAACTTTCACACCCAGGTGGTGGATTATCTTCTTACCCTCATCCACGTTTGATGCCAGATTTTTGGCAGTTCCCAACAGTGTCAATGGGTATCGGACCACTTAACGCAATTTATCAAGCGCGTTATAACCGTTACTTACATAACCGTGGAATCAAAGATACGAGTGATCAAAATGTTTGGGCCTTCCTTGGAGATGGTGAAGTAGATGAGGTCGACACATTAGGTGCTATTGGTCTTGCAACTCGTGAGAAGTTAGATAACTTAACTTTTGTTATTAACTGTAACTTGCAACGATTAGATGGCCCAGTTCGCGGTAACGGAAAAATTATTCAAGAGCTGGAATCAATCTTTGGTGGCGCAGGTTGGAATGTTATTAAAGTTGTGTGGGGTCGTGGCTGGGATCCATTGCTAGCCAAGGATCGCGAAGGTGCACTCGTTAAGTTGATGAATGAAACCCTTGATGGTGATTACCAAACATTCAAAGCCGAGTCCGGCAAGTATGTACGTGATAACTTCTTTGGCCGCGATCCACGGACTGCTGCAATGGTCTCTGATTGGTCTGATGATCAAATCTGGAACCTCAAGCGTGGCGGACATGACTATAAGAAGTTGTTTGCTGCCTACACAGCTGCGACACAAAAGAATGGTCGCCCAACAGTAATTTTGGCTAAGACTGTAAAGGGTTGGACCCTTGGTTCACACTTTGAAGGTCGCAACTCGACGCACCAGATGAAGAAGATGTCACTGGAAGATATTCAACAGTTCCGTGACACCTTGCACCTTGATATTCCAGATTCGAAGTTGGATAAGTACTTACCTACTTATTACCTGCCAGCTCCAGATTCTCCAGAGGCAAAGTATGTTGCAGAGCGCCGCGCAGAATTAGGTGGATCAATTCCACGTCGTCGCGCACAATCTCGCCCACTTCCAATGCCAGAAGAATCTGTCTACGAATCAGTGAAGCGTGGTTCGGGTCATCAGGAAATTGCAACGACAATGGCATTTGTACGAATGTTGAAGGATCTTGTAAAAGACCCTGCACTTGGTGCACGAATTGTTCCGATCATTCCTGACGAGGCTCGCACCTTCGGTATGGACTCATTGTTCCCATCGATGAAGATTTATTCACCGCACGGTCAAAAGTACACAGCGGTAGACCGTGAATTAATGCTTTCCTATAAGGAATCAACATCTGGCGTTATCTTGCACGAAGGTATTAACGAGGCCGGATCTGTCGCATCATTTACTGCAGTTGGATCTTCTTATTCAACTCACGATGAGCCAATGATTCCGATTTATGTTTTCTACTCAATGTTTGGTTTCCAACGCACAGGCGATGCCTTCTGGGCTGCTGCAGATCAGTTGGTTCGTGGATTTGTTATTGGTGCAACCGCAGGCCGCACCACATTAAATGGTGAGGGCTTACAGCACGAAGATGGCCATTCACAGTTACTAGCAGCTACCAACCCAGCTGTTGTTTCATACGATCCTGCCTTTGCTTTTGAACTTGGACACATTGTTAAAGATGGTCTTCGTCGAATGTATGGTGAAAATAGTGAAAATGTTTATTACTACATCACTGTTTACAACGAGCCATATGTGCATCCGGCGGAACCAGAAAATCTAGATGTAGACGGGTTGCTCAAGGGTATTTACTTATACTCACCTGCTCCATCTTCTCGCAAAAAGAACGCACAGATCTTGGCATCTGGTGTCGGAGTTAACTGGGCACTTAAGGCACAGCAACTTCTTGCAGATGACTGGGATGTAAATGCGTCTGTTTGGTCTGTTACCTCTTGGAATGAACTTCGCCGGGATGGTCTTGAAACAGATCGTCATAATCTTTTGAATCCAACTGATAAGCGCACCGCTTATGTCGCCAAAAAATTGGCGAACGCCAAGGGGCCAGTTGTTGCGGTTAGCGATTTCATGCGCGCTGTTCAGGACCAGATTTCACCGTGGGTCGAGCAACCGTTCTACTCACTGGGAACTGATGGCTTTGGTTTATCAGATACTCGTGGTGCACTTCGCAGACATTTCAAGGTTGATGCAGAATCCATCACCGTCGCTGTATTGCAACAACTGTGCGATCTAGGTGAGATCAAGCAAAGTGTTGTCACTAAGGCTATGGATAAGTATCGAATCCACGATGTTCATGCTGCAGATGCTGGCAATACTGAAGGCTCGGGTTGATTTAAGCTTTCTTGAAAATTCCCGAAAGTTTTGGTGCTAAGAGCAACATCGCAGCAGGAATGCACAATGCAAATGTCAGTGATGTGGTCTGCGCCGTCCAGGCAATGACCCAACGCATTACAAAGATTATGCACATATTGATCAAGCCCATTTGAGCAATAACCACACTTGAGGGAAGTTTTGAGCGTGTATTTGCCGCGTTCATGACCGACGGCGCTAAAAATGAAGAACCAAGACCTGCAAATGTGAAACTAATGGAAAGAATAATCAAAACCAAAGTTTGATTTGAGGTTCCAAGAATACTGACTGCAATTATTCCTGCTAAAAATGAGAGCCCCGAAAGCAAAGATGCTCTCACCACCAGAAAATCAATTGTGTAGCGTGGCAAAAGATTGTGAAGATTCAGCCGTCCAATAATCATTGCGAAGGTAAAGAGAATATATGGCAGCGTATGAATTCCGCTGAGGATTTTCATATCCTCTTTGACAAATATTGCTGACCAGTCGATAACTGCGTACTCCAACATTATGACTAGCACCAATGCGGTAGATACTTGGGTGTCTACCTTAAATCCCTTGAACATATCTCTTGCTCGATGCTCAGAATCTGGATTGCTATCGGCCTTGACTAAATTTGGTGTTATTTTCACAATCATTATGGTCATCAACACAAAACAAATGCTCGCCAATATATTTGTGTATGTTTCTAATTCAATTCGATCAACTAAGAGACCAGCCAGAATTGATGAAAATAATGCACCACTACTCCAGAAACCGCTTAGTAATGAAATGATCTGCCTCTTGGTGCGATCTTGAAAATGAAATCCTTGCGCGTTAATCGAGATGTGGAAGACGGAAACCGAACCACCTTGAATGATGATGAAAATAATGAAAACCAAACTTGATGTGCTGTGCGTTAAGAAAATCAGACTTACAGCTAATGAGAATGCCGCGCCATGTAAAATCCATCGCGCTCCGTATTTATGCACTAAGTGTCCAACGGTAAGCAATGCCACGACGTTGCCTATTGCGCCCATGCTAAGAATCGATCCAAACTCACCATTAGTCAGTTGCAAGTTGGCTTTTACTTCTGGAAAACGTGGGACCCAAGACATGATCAAGACCCCGAAAAGGAAGAAAAGGGCTTTGATGAGGTTTAGTTCAACCTTTGTATCAATGCTTTCTCTCAAAACAGGGCACTAGCTAACTCTTTGCGGGCGGCGGTTAACCGTGGATCTGATGGATCGACCAAGGCAAATAGTTCTAACAAGTGATTTTTTAACTTGGTTCGATCATCACCACTTGAAACTTTAATTGCACTTAATAATCTAGTAAATGCCGCCTCGACATCACCGTTTACTATCTCTAGATCTGCGGCTTTGATATTTAATTCGACATCGTCAGGTGCGGCCGTTGATTGCGCGATAACAGTGTTGAGGTCTAGTGATTGGGTTCGAATCAATAACTGGGTTTGAGCAAGTCCTAATTTCGCTAAAGTTTCAGCGGGTTTTCTAGATAGCCACTTTTTGTATGCAGCTTCGGCTCCTGCGTAATCTCCGAGTTCAAGAGCGTTCATCGCTTCTACTTCTTCCGGTTCAATCTGCTCTTCAGGAGCTTGTCCAACACCTTGTTCAGAGGCAAGGGTTAAAACCTTATCCAAAACCATTTTTACTTGAGCCTCTGGATAAGTTTGTTCAAACAATGGAACCATTTGCTCTGCAATTATCGCAACTGCATATGGAATCGCCTTTGTTTGAAAAGCTTGGGCAACCTCTGGGGATGCATCAATATCTACTCGTGCAAGTGAAAACGCTGCTTTGTAATCTGTTTCTAATTTTCCAAGAGTTTTAAGCATCTCGACAGATTCGGGGCTACGAGTACTCCACATTAAAACAATTACTGGGCGCACAAGAGATAGCGGCAAAATGTCGGTACTTAGATTCTCGACACTTACCTCTAAGCCTGGAAGAGGTATGGATGGATCAACCTTTGGCTTAGTAAGAGAACTTAGATCAAAGGCCTGCCCAAAATTTGGCGGCAAACTCATATCTGCAATCCTATCTACCCTTGAACAATATCTACACCCGAGTCACGACGAGATGGCAAAATTTCAGCGCAATAATTATCTGCAGCCATTTCTAATCCCACGTCATACCCCAGTTTTTCGCTTAAATACCAACGATTTTCAAGGATTTCGTGGAACATCTGTGCGCGCTCGACTCGGCCTCGCATGTTATCTGGGA
>Ga0208788_1001720_pt1 | contig 10438 bp, 9 predicted proteins | sample Wag4_2014_7_11_3_FD_187363 | JGI IMG/M metagenome (GOLD analysis project Ga0208788, IMG submission 187363) | Fresh water mixed with fracking chemicals microbial communities from Ohio, USA - Utica-2 Time Series FC 2014_7_11 (SPAdes) (version 2) ... | reverse complement strand
GTCCATGAGCGCATGCACCAAGACCGCAACCCAAATACTGCGCGTTGCAATCATGATCGCGCACATCAAGAAACCAAAACAGAAGGCGCTCATCACATGCCAGTAAGCCAGCCATGGATCCCAATCGCTGCCCGTGTAGAGATTTAAATGCATCAACCCGAAGGAGAGCGATGAAACAAATATCGCCGCCTTATGGCTTCGCCTCTTTAATACGCCGTATATAAAGCCACGAGCAACGATTTCTTCGCCGAAACCGATAGAGAGCAAGAAGATAATCCCGAGCACCGCAACTTTCCACGGTTTCATCGCGTTATCTTCATTGGAGATAACTGAAATCAAAATCGCAGCAGAGAGAGCCATGGCAAAGATTGAACCAGGTGAAATACGCGGCAAACCAAAGTAATCAAGCGATGGCAGATTAAATCGCTTAATGAAAAAGAGAAAGACCAAACCCATCACAACGAAAGCCGCGATATTGCTGGCGCTTCCAGATGGATCCATAAATGGAACGCGCACATATCGCAGCAACAAAATTGCAAAGAACGAGAACCCCGCTAAGGAGATCCCGATCTGTAATCGCTTCATACCCACAAAGCTAGCGAGCCCCACTGACAAACGTGGTACCGCTGTAGCCCAATTAACTGAGCATCCCCATAACCACTGACAGTCTAAAGGTTTGGTCTGATATTTATCCACAGCAAAGTAAAAAACCTAAGTCAGCAAACTTCTACTGACTTAGGTTCCGTCCTGCGTACCGCTGTAGCTCAATGGATAGAGCATCCCCTTAACTACGGGAAGTGTAGGGGTTCAAGTCCCCTCAGCGGTACGCACACCTAATGGCCACGCCGTAGTTAAGCGTGGCCATTAGTATTTTCTTACGCAGAGTAACTATTTACTTAGCGGCCAAAGACCCAATACTTTTACCTATGCGATTTCGCGCAGCCGCCTTGGCCTTAGCCCTTTGCGCATCAACCTTTACTCAACCCGCAATCGCTTCATATAACGGCGTTATTGACTATTCCAATGCCCGCATCGTTCCTATGTTTCGAGATTTAAATCAGGATTCGCCGGGTTGGTCAGGATATTTATATGCGCCGCGAATTATTTTTACTGCCGGACACGGAGAATTAAACTTTGATAGCAATGGTAACAAAATTGATTACTCAAACCTTCCTGCTTACGCGGGGCTCCCAAATTCCAAAGTAAGTATCGACTCCAAGAAGTTTACTGTTGTAAAGAAATGGGTCTCGACTTCCATGCGCTATGACGGTGCCACTTTAGGTGATTTCGCAATTTACGTAGTAGGTGAAGATATTGCAGATGTCCCACGGGCCAAATTGGCAACGCGTGAGATCGCTAAAGAGTTAGAAGCTGCAAGAGCAATTGTTGAAATCACGGGCTATGGTGATTACCAAGATCGCTGTAAAGAAGGCGATCAACTGCCATGTCCAGAGATGAAAAATTCTCGCTCGCTTGAGCCACGTAAATTAAAAGTTCAGCTGCGCCCATATGAAGATTTTCTCGCACTTGTTGGTTACGAACGCCCACAATTGAAAACCAGCCAATTGACATGGGGAGGAGGAAAAATTAGCCCTTGCGGCGGCGACTCAGGTGGTTCTGTTACAACAACTTATAAAGGCGAAGAGATTTACCTATCCGTAACGCCTAACGGAATGAATGGCTATGCGTGTGGTGCAGCAGGTTATTACGACGGAAAAGGTGGAATCGGCTACGCATCACCAATTTATGACCATCTCGATATTTTGCAAGCAGCCGAAGATTACGTTGCCCAAATCATGGCGCAAGAAAATATCGAGAAAGAGCGCGCCAAGGTCAATGCAATTGCCGCAGCGACTCCAACACCAAAACCAATCGCTAAACAAATCGCAGCGCCTAAGAAATCAACGATCACCTGCGTTAAAGGCAAGACTTCGAAGAAGATAACGGCCGTTTCACCCAAGTGCCCATCTGGTTATAAGAAGAAGTAGAGTCCACTCATGACAATCTCACTTCAGCGCGCACTCGAACATATGGCTTGGGCCAACCAAGAGATCTACAAGTTAATCGCTGAGCTACCCGATGAAGCTCTCGATGCCTATGCCACAGACCCAGAATTTCCGGTCCGCGAAATCCTGCGCCACATCGCATCATCATCCGGCAGTTACGCATCGCGCCTCGAAGAGACAGCCCCCGTCGTACTAGAGCAGCCAAAGAACATGGCCGAACTCCGCGAGCTCACAAAAATTCTTGCAGTAAATGATGCTCGCCTTTTGAAACTTGTTGATCTCGAAGATAAAACAATTGCAATAACTCGCGATGGCGAAACCACACATTGGTTACGCTCCACCATCATCACCCAAGCAGTGCACCACTCAATCGAACACCGCGCGCACGCAGTTTCTGCACTCGAAGCCCGCGGCTACAAAAAGGTAGACCTAGATGACTTCGACGTCTGGAGCTACGAACTCAGCCTGAGAATCGATTGAGAATCCTGTTTTAACGAGAATATTCAAGGTTCGGTTGGTACCGTTTACTTCATGTTCGCCTTCAAATCGCTAGCGGCCAAGTACAGCGGGGCAATGGCGCTATTTCTGGTGATCTTCTCTGCTGGGTTTGTTGTCGTGCATGCATGTCACTCAGAGCAGGCAACTCATGCCAGCGCAGCCGGTCATCATCAAGTTCTCGAACAATCCGGAGGCAACGCAATTGGCGGCAATTCACTCGTTGCAAATGTATGCACAGCTGCCTTCTTCGTAGTTCTCCTGGTAAGTCGCAAATATCTTCTCAAGAAAAGCAGCGGTGTCCTTCTTCGTGTAAAGAGCCAGATATTCCTTTTAGGCAGCGTTTTACAAAGGCCACCCAATATCAAATACGCGCTTTCACTTACTCAATTAGGAGTTATCCGAATCTAAACCTATCTCGTTAATTAGTCATCTATTTAACTAACGAGAAAAGGAATATTCATGTTTAAGAAAATTATTGTTGCACTCTTGTTTTTAGTCTCATTTTCACCCGCAAGCCCAGCAGTCGCAAGCTCCCACGGTAAGACGCTCAGCAATCTAAATAGCAATGACATCATGTTCGCTCAAATGATGATTCCCCATCACCAACAAGCTATAGAGATGTCGAAATATGCTCTGAAAAATAGTTCAAATAAAGAGATTAAAGTTCTCGCAACGGCTATCTCATCTGCTCAAGGTAAAGAAATAGCCCAGATGAAGTATTGGCTACGCGCCACTAAATCACCAGCGACTATGGGCCATCACATGGATATGAACGGCATGATCTCAGATAAACAAATGAAGGAGTTGAGCGCTTTAAAGGGATCTAAATTCGATAAAGCATTCTTGAGCGCAATGATCGAACATCACCAGGGAGCCCTGGAAATGGTGGAACTTTTAAATTCAACTAAGAACGCAGAAGCGAAAAAATTGGCAAAAGAAATAATCCGAGTGCAAAAAGCTGAGATTTCATCGATGAAGAAGCTATTGGCCACGTCCGCTTAAGGCGATTTCCCCATGGTGCGCATAATTCTCGTCTTTGCCTTATTTCTAACTTCTCTCATCGCTTCACCTTCTGCGGTAGCGGCGCCATCGGTTGCTTCTGCCCAGCGCGATGTGAACCGTCTTAGGACACTAGCTGCCGAAAAATTTGAAGCAGCCAATGAGGCAAATATTAGAATTAAGCAGCTTGAGAAAGAGAACTCTGCGCTGGTTGCCAAAGAGGCAGTTCTCAAGGAGAAGTTAAACGCATCGAGTGAAATTCTTGCACGAATTGCAATTGCAAATTTTCAAGGCCATGGCTTTGGTAAAACTGTTGATTTGATGTTTTCAGCAGATCCAACTCAGTATCTATCAGATGCCTCTGTTTTGGAGATCATCACTCGTGGTTATTCCCAAGAGTTACAAGAATTTACTCGTAATAAACAGAAGGTAGAAGCGTCGCGATATGTAGTCTCAGATAAAACGGAACTCTTGAAGAGGGAAAAGTTGCGTTTAAATAGAGAGGTTGCATCCGCAAAGACTGCACTAGCAAAAGCAGAGAAAATCTTAAAGTCGTTAAAGAAAGAGGATAGAGAACGCCTGGCACGCGAAGAGGCTGAACGCGAAGATAAAATCCTCAACGACTCCAAGAAATACGCAGCAAGTTACGCCGGTGACAATTCGCGCGGTTCAATCGCCCTCAAGTATGCGCTAAAACAGATTGGCGATATCTATGTCTGGGCCGCGGCAGGTCCAACCCGTTGGGATTGCAGTGGTTTAACGATGCGGGCATATCAAACAGCGGGAGTTTCGCTGCCTCATTCATCGCGCATTCAAGTCAAATATGGAAAACCAATTTCATATAACGCTCTCAAACCAGGTGATTTGCTCTTCTTTGGTAAGCCAATCAGCCATGTTTCGCTCTATATGGGCGGCGGAAAGATGGTCCAGGCACCACGTCCCGGAAAGCGCGTTGAAGTTGTGAAGTTAACTAAACGCTTTGGATCAAAGCCATTTGTTGGAGCAAGGCGGCTATGAAGTTATCCAAACGGTTTGCACTCCTTACCTTAATTGCGGCATTCACATTCTCAAGCACTGTCACCGCTCCAATTTCGGCAACTAACCATAAGCCGACCTTGGCACAGATTGAAGCTGCTAAGAAAGCAGAACTTGCCAAGAAGAAGATCGCAGATGAAGCATTTAAAAAGTTGGCGAAGGCACGTGGAAATTTAAAGGCGCTCGTTCAATTAGCTAACGCCGCCGATGCAAAATACAAGCGCGCCAGGGCCGATCTCGCTGTCGCCGTAAATCAATCACAGCAGGCACAGGCATCTTATGAAGTAGCAGTTGCCGCCGTTGCCGGTACGCATCGCGAGATCGGTAAGTTGGCGATGAATGCCTATATTTCAGGCGGTGGCTTAACAGACCTCGAATCAATTCTGAGTTCTAACGGACCACAGGATGTAATAGATCGATTATCAACTTTAGATAATTTAGGTGAGGGAAATAAAACTGCGCTAAGACGATTTAAGGTCGCTGAAGATATAGCAGAGGCGGCGAAGATAAAGGCAGAAGTTGCCAAAGCAAATCAAGCTGCAGTGACCGTCCGTGTTGCCGCGGCAAAGAAAGAAGCAGATGATGCTCGTACCGAGCAACAGAAGGAAGTAGATAAATTACAAGCGGTCCAGGACAAATTACAGCGAGATCTAGCCTCTGCGAAAAAAGTTCGTATTACCCTGGAGCAGAAGCGCCAGTTGGCAATCCTAGAAGAAACCCGTGCCAATGAAGCGACCAAAACAAAGACCCAATCAAAAATCTGGAAAGGTGGAGGCCCAACTGGCGTCTCCCGGATCAGAACCACGGAAGAACAACGTTTAAAGGTAGTTGAATTTGCCAAGAAACAAGTTTTAGCTGGCAAGCCATATATATGGGGTAGTGAAGGACCAAACGCTTTCGATTGTTCTGGTCTGGTTTATGCCGCCTTTAAATCTGTTGGTCTCGGTTGGCCGATTTGGGATCGCCTAAACTCAAGCCTTTATTACACCTACACAAAACAGATTCCAATCGCAGAGATGCAACCTGGAGATCTAATTTTTTACTCATACAAGGGAACCCAGAGCACCATTCATCACATGAGCATTTATGCCGGCAACGGCATGATGTGGGAAGCGCGTTCGACTAAAACCGGCCTTCGTTATTCCAATATTTACAGCGTCGAAGGCATGATGCCTTACGCGGGAAGAGTGTAAATGCGACCAGTAAAAGTTATGGCAACGGTATTTGCGTTAGCGCTTACACAAATCTCACCATCGAGTGCCGCCACCTTTGATTCGGTCTCACATATCCACGGGATCAAAGCATTTAATAACACAATCTTGATGGGAACTCACGAAGGTTTATTTGAGTTCGTTGATCAAAACAAGATGCAACCAATCGGCAAAGATCCCTTCGACATTATGGGCTTGGATGCTAGAGGCACAACGCTATTTGCGAGCGGGCACCCAAGTGCAAATTCAAAGCTACCCAACCCAGTCGGCCTCCTGCGCTCAGTTGATGGCGGGAAAAATTGGAAGTCATTATCGCTCCTTGGCGAAGTAGATTTTCACTTTATAGAAGTATCTGGATCTCAAATTTACGGTGGTAATGCGACAGATGGTTCGCTGATGTATTCCAAGAATCTAGGTAAAAGTTGGAAGCGAATCGGTGAAATGAAATTTACAGATATCGCAATTTTACCTGGCACACACGGTGGTGCCTTAGCAATTGATAATGGCAAGCTGTTTAAAACCAGTAACTCTTTCACTAATTCAACGCCGCTAACCTTCAAATCTAAAGTTGCCGCTGTGGAGAGCATCGGCAAGGATATTTACATCGCATCAAAGAATCAGATCTTCCGCTCAACGGATCAGGCCAAGAGTTGGAAAATCTTTAAAAGCTACAAAGCTGATATTTCAGATATCTCAGTCTCATCAAAGATATTGGCAGCCATTGTCGCGGGAGAGGTATTAACCATTAAAGTAGGCGCATGAACGCCATCTACTTCACGCAATTCAAGGGACCACTTGAAATCAAAGATATCCCGGTCCCAACTGCAGCAAACGATGGCGTCGTTATCAAAGTAGAAGCAACCGGTTTATGTCGCAGCGATTGGCATGCCTGGATGGGCCACGACTCTGACATCGTCTTGCCACATGTTCCAGGCCACGAACTTGCCGGAGTTATCTCCGAAATCGGCAACGCAGTTACCAAATTTAAAGTTGGTGATCGCGTAACCGTTCCCTTCGTATGCGGCTGCGGCAAATGCCAATACTGCACACGCGGTGACGCCCAAGTCTGTCCTACCCAAACTCAACCCGGCTTTACCGGTTTCGGATCTTTCGCCGAATACGTCGCGATTAATAACGCCGACTTCAACTTGGTAACGATTCCCGAAAACGTTTCCTTTGCAACCGCTGCAGCGCTCGGATGTCGCTTTGCAACTTCTTATCGAGGCCTAGTTAAACGCGCACACGTTAAAGCAAAAGAAAAAGTTGTTATCTACGGATGTGGCGGCGTTGGCCTTAGCGCAATCATGATCGCCAAAGCTCAAGGCGCACACGTTTACGCAGTCGACATCAACGATGCCGCACTTGCAATCGCACAATCACTTGGCGCCGAAACAATTAACTCCAGCAAAGTCGATCCCGTTGCCTTTATGCAAAACCTCGGGGGAGCAGATGTCGCAGTCGACGCACTTGGCAGCCAACAAACCGCCAGCGCATCCGTACTTTCACTTGCTCGTCGCGGTCGCCACTTACAACTCGGTCTCTTACTTACAGCAAACGGATTAACTGATATCCCAATGGCCCGCGTTATCGCTTGGGAGTTAGATCTCCTTGGTTCACATGGCATGGCGGCAAAGGATTACCCAGAAATGTTGGCGCTCGTTGCCAGCGGCAAATTAAATCCAGCATCACTAATCACACGCGAAGTCGGTTTAACTGAAGGCGCCAAAGCACTAGCCGAATTAAATAGCCAACCATTCGGTGGCATCACCGTCATCAAGCCCAGCGAGAAATAACGAGCTACCTCTTCTTATAACCCGCAGGACACTTAGGAGATACGGCAGTTACCTTCTTAACCTTCTTGCCCTTAACGCAAGTTATCGACCTGGTAGCAGCCTTCTTAACGGGCGCCGGCGCAGCGGTTGCTTGCTTGGCCTGCGTTAACTTAACGCGGATCGTTGGCGTAGAAAAGGTAAAGTTCTTAGCAGTTAGAAACAACCATTCGCGCTTGGCATCTTCACGCACAGTTTCGGTACCAATTATCTGCTCACTGCCATCGGCGTTAATAACTGAAACAGATGCCTGAAATGGCGCACTCGTGAATCCGTAAACACAACGCGCAACCGATGATCTAATCGCCAAGTCGTAACTTCCGCGCGTTAAAGTCTTGCCATCTTCCATCACATGCAAACCCGCGACCTTGTAATTAAGCGATCCATCTTTAAACTCTGGCGCAGAAGGGGAGTAGACCATGGCATTAGTAGTCACGATTCCAAGCAACTGCGTCTTGTCATCAAAACAAGCATTGCCGCTAGTTGCCTGATATCCGTTTGCACTTGCACCAGCGGAGACAATCCACTGCGCGCGATAACCCGCCTTAGTCTTTAAAATCGGCTCAAAGGCTGCGAAATCTTCAAAGTTTCCAACCGGGTCATAACCACCAACCTGCGAACCTTCACTCTGCAGCATCAGGTTGTACCCAAATTCTCCAGAACTTAAACGCACTCGGGCATCAATCTTGGGGTTACTGGCTAATTCACTCTTCTTTATATAACCGAATGCACCTGGAGCGTTTACAGGAAAAGCCTCAATCTTTATCCGATTATTCTTCGTATCAATCGGATCGACTTTAACGTCGACATCTTTCATCCGCCCATAAAGCCAGCCAGTCATTTCCGCGCCCATACGCATCGTTAAAGCCACGCGCGTATTATCGGCAAAATCTTCATACTTTGCGCAGAACCCTAGCTCTGTCCAAGCGCAATCCGCCAAATTATCGTAATCGTTGCCGGTTGGGCGCACACCATATGAAGCGCCACCATCGGCGTTAACTAATGTGTAACTTTCTAGCGGGTAATACTTTCCCGCCTTTTGCGTAATAGGAATAACGCTCAAACTCATTGAAGTCAAAGCAATTGGCGCATTGGCTTTTGCTGCGGCACCAACAGCTTCACGATTCTGACCATAGACAACGCGTGCAATTACACCGTAGGTAAAGTTTCCAGATTTGTTGGCAAACTTTGCCGACTTCCACAAACTAGGGCCACCACCACGCGGTAAACCAAGCGCGGCATCTGCCGGAGTTGTAAGTGATTTAACTTCGTGATCTAAAACAGCAGGCTCCATATCCGAAGCAGAAGTTCCAATACTTAATCCTTCGACACACATCAACTGATTAGCAGTTTCACAAGGTGGCAAGATTAATTGCGCTCTAACGAATGAACCCTTGGCGCAATTTGCATCACTTAATGACGAGCAAAGAAATGTGTTAGGTGGAGTACCAGGCTGGGCAGAAAGGTTTGAAGTAATGATCGAAACATTTTCACCAGAAGTAGGTTGGCGCTCTGAGAAATCAACGCCTAAATAACCTTTACTCGTTGCACCACCCGGCAGCAGATCCAACAAACTCGCACCTTGAGTCGGTGCCAGCGTTGTAAATGCGAGGGAAATCGCGGTCAATGAAACTACAAACAACCTGGCGGCAAATTTCTTCGGCATCTGATACAAACCTTTCAAAGTGTTAACTAAGCGTACTCCGCACTCGGCGCTAACCTTCTCCAGTGATCGCAAAGACCAAGAACGGCTTCCCGCCCAAGATCTGCGCGCGATGTGGCCTACCCTTTGAATGGCGAAAGAAATGGGCGCGCGATTGGGAGAACGTTAAGTATTGTTCCGAGAAATGTAAGAACGGAAAGTAGCTAAATAGTCCGGCCGCGATCTAGCGGCAACGACCATGGGATCTTCACACCCAACGCCTCTGCCGCGCTCATCGCCCAACGCGGATTGCGCAGCATCGCACGCGCCAAGAAAACCGCATCCGCTTCTTCAGTCTCAATAATGTATTGCGCTTGCTCTGGCTCGGTAATCAAACCAACTGCCGCAGTTGCAATCCCTGCCTCCTTACGAATCGCAGCCGCAAAGGGAACCTGAAAACCAGGCGTTGCCTTAATCGGTGCGTTATGAACTGCGCCCCCTGTTGAAACATCAATCAAATCAACGCCCGCAGCCTTTAACTTCGCCGCTAATTCAATCGAATCAACTAAGTTCCAACCCTCGTCAACCCAATCAGTTGCCGAGATACGAACAAAGAGCGCCACCTGATCGCCAATCGCAGCGCGCACCGCAGCGGTTACCTCCATCAAGAAACGGATCCGATTATCAAAGCTGCCACCGTATTCATCGGTGCGATCATTCGAAACCGGTGAATAGAACTGGTGCAACAAATAACCATGTGCTGCATGTATTTCAATTACATCAAAGCCAACTGCCACAGCGCGTCGAGCCGCATCAGCAAACTCATTTACCAACTGCGCAATCTCGGCAACCGTTAAAGCACGTGGCGCTGGATATCCCTCAAAAGCTTTATCCGTTGATGAAACCGCTTGCCATCCACCTTCACCAATTTCAGCCATCCGCGTTGTATCCCACGGACGCATCGTCGATGCCTTGCGCCCAGCATGTGCCAACTGAATTCCCATCTTCACACCCTGCGAATGCGCAAAATCAACCATCGGTGCAAATGCCTTGGCGTGCGCATCATCTTCAATCGATGGACAACCAATTGAGATTCGCCCCTCTGGAACAACACCAGTTGCCTCAACCATGATCAACCCCGGCGCACCCGTTGCAAACGCTCCCAAGTGCGCGCTATGCCACGCACCCACAAAACCATCAACCGCGCTGTATTGGCAC
>Ga0208788_1001718_pt1 | contig 10446 bp, 13 predicted proteins | sample Wag4_2014_7_11_3_FD_187363 | JGI IMG/M metagenome (GOLD analysis project Ga0208788, IMG submission 187363) | Fresh water mixed with fracking chemicals microbial communities from Ohio, USA - Utica-2 Time Series FC 2014_7_11 (SPAdes) (version 2) ... | reverse complement strand
TCCTTATGGGGCCGGTTGGTTCTGGCAAGTCCGTGACCTGCTCATTCGAGGTGGTGCGCCGGGCAACGATGCAGGCTCCCGATCAGAACGGGCGTAGGCGCTCCCGGGCGGCTATCGTACGCGAGACGGCAAGGCAGCTTCAGGATACCACCATCAAGACCTTCCTTGACTGGTTCCCACCCGGGCAGTGCGGGGAGTTCATGCGTACCACCAAGACGTACTTCTTCAAGGTGGGCGATGTTGAGTGCGAGATCATGTTCCGGGCGTTGGATGACGCTGATGATGTGGCCAACCTTAACTCGTTGGAGCTTACCTTCGCGTGGTTCAATGAGTGCCGGGACATCCACCCTGACATTGTGGATGCCATGTCTAAGCGCATTGGGCGCTTCCCGTCCAAGAAGGATGGGGGTCCAACGTGGCACGGGATGTGGGGTGATACCAACCCGCCAGTGATGGATTCGTGGTGGTACTACCAGATGGAGAAGTTGGACCCGGCAGATGGGGTCTCGCTTAACGAGAATGGGTGGTCGGTGTTTAAGCAGCCGAGTGGGCGGAGCCCCAAGGCTGAGAATGTGGAGAACCTACCTGAAGGGTATTACGATACCCAGGGCAGGTCAGAGGACTACATCCGGGTTTATATTGACGGGGAGTACGGGCTGTCCTCGGCTGGGACGCCTATCTACAAGTACTTCAGAACAGACTACCATATGGCCAAGTCGCCCTTGCGGCACATCACCAACGGGGTGCGGCCTATCGTGGTGGGGATGGACCTAGGACTCACGCCTGCGGCTGTCATCGGGCAGCAGGACCCACGGGGCAGGGCACTCATCCTGGATGAGGCGGTCAGCTTCGATATGGGGGTGCAGCGGTTCGTACGGACGGTACTCAAGCCGCTGCTGTTCGAGCGGTTCCCGGGGGCACCGGTCATCGTGGTGACCGACCCATCAGGAGTGCAGAGGGCACAGACCGACGAGCGCAGCGCGGTGGACATCATCAAGGCTGAGGGGATGCGGGTCATGCCCGCCCGGACGAACAACATCTCGGCCCGGGTCAACGCAGTGGACGACTTCCTCATGCGGCAGGTGGACGGGGACCCGGCGTTCTTGGTTGACCCCAGGTGCAGCCAGCTTAAAGCGGCCATGATGGGGGGCTACCGGTACAAACCCAAGGGTAACGGTGAGATCGAGAAGAACCGGCACAGTCATGTGGCCGAGGCTCTACAGTACCTGATGCTTCACATCGCCAACGTAAATGAGGGGTCAACGGCCCACCTCCGGCGGGAGATAAAAGGTATTGCGTCTGTCGGTTGGACTTGATACTATATCTTGTGTCTCCGGTTTTCCGGGGGTGCGTTCTCCTCGTTTGTCCATTCCTCCCCGACTTGCCCCCTTCCGCTGCTGCCTCAGTGGGAGGGGGTTTTTGTTATCTCTTGCAAAGTGCGGTGAAGCTCGCTAGGTTTACCCAAACTGAGCCGTAGAGGGATTTATTATGGCCACCGTCTCCCCGGTCCTTAGCCGCACCGCTGAAGGTATTCCCTATCTCCTGTGGGAGAATGTCGCTACGGGTGATACCATTACTGCTTATGCTGTGCATGGTCGGCTTGCTACTAACGCATCGGTGCAGTTCGCTGGTACCTTTGGTGGTGCGACTGTGAAGTTGCAGACATCGAATGACGGTACGACTTATGCTGACATCAAGGATGTGCATGGCACTACCGTGAGTGCCACAGCAGCCGGGCAGTTTGAGTTTAGCCGCTCTGCGGTTTACTTACGCCCTGCGATTAGCGGCGGCACATCCGACGCTGTTGATATCTATCTTGTCCTTCGCGGCCCTGCGAGCAGCGTGTAATCCATGCCAGGGCTCTCCATACTTCGCGTTGTCAGCAATACTGAGATTGATCGCGTTGAGCGTGAGCGCATGGATGCTGAGGTTCAGGCTAGGCAGAACAGCGATCTGATTATTGGCCTAGCGGCGTTTATCAAGGAATGCTGGGACGCGGCGCGTATCGCCAAAGAGCCCATCAATAACTCCATGCTTAAAGCCTTGCGGCAGCGCAACGGCGAGTATGAAGCAGATAAGCTCCAAGCCATTCGCAATCAGGGCGGCTCTGAAGTTTATATGATGCTGACTGAAGTGAAGTGTCGTGCGGCTGAAAGCTGGCTGCGTGATATCCTCATGGATACAGGTACTCCTCCGTGGGATATTCAACCTACGCCTATTCCTGATCTGTCCCCTGAACGTGATGTTGAGATTCAAGAAGCCTTTGCCGAGCAGGTAATGGTTATGATCCAACAGTCGGGTCAGGCTCCTAACAAGGAGCAGATGATTGGGCTACGCGAGATGGTGGCCCAACAGCTTCGATTCCGTGTGCTTCAGGAAGCGCAGAATCGTATTGATAAGATGAAAATTCGCATTGACGATCAGCTTGCTCAAGGCGGCTGGGCCGATGCGTTCAATGAGTTTCTAACCGATCTGGTGACCTTCCCGTGTGCCTTCATAAAGGGGCCGATTGTACGCCGTCAGCGGCATTTGGGTTGGATCAAGGGTCCTGACGGGCGCACCATAGTCGAGGCTAGTGAGCGACTGGCGCCTGAGTTTGAGCGGGTTGATCCGTTCAATATCTATCCTGAGCCGGGCATTACACGGCTCAATGATGGGTATATCTTTGAGCATCATCGCCTCAGCCGCACCGCTCTGGCTGATCTCATTGGGGTGCCGGGGTATGATGACGGCGCTATCCGCAAGGTGTTGGAGGAAGGCCCGGGTCAGTCCTGGGTGTCTGATACCATTGAGATGCAGCGTGAGGAGGAGGAGCGTAAATACTACACCGAGATGCGCCCAACTGACCTGTTTGATGCCCTTGAGTTCTGGGGCAAGGTCAGCGGCAAGATGCTCCGTGAGTGGGGCATGGACGCTGTTGAGGTGCCGGATGAGGCCCGTGAGTATGACGCAAATGTTTGGCTGGTAGGTAACTACGTAGTCAAGGCTGTGCTGAACTATGATCCGCTGGGTGAGAAGCCCTATGCTAAGACTTCTTTTATCAAGACTCCGGGCGCATTTTGGGGTCGCGGAATCCCTGAGATTATCGAGGATTTACAGAATATCTGCAATGCGTCAGCGCGGGCTCTCGTTAATAATATGGCCGTGGCATCTGGCCCGCAGGTTGAGGTTAATCTTGACCGCATCCCGCCCAACGAAGACATTACTCAGATGTACCCATGGAAGATTTGGCAGACGCTGAATGATCCCCTGGGTTCTTCGGCTCCAGCGGTACGGTTCAATCAGCCTAACGACAATGCCAACACCCTTATGGCTGTGTATGAGCGGTTTAGTCGCTTGGCTGACGATCATTCGGGTATCCCAGCTTATATCTACGGGGATGTGGATGTACGCGGCGCTGGGCGCACTGCCTCCGGTTTGTCTATGCTGATGGGTTCTGCCGGTAAGGGTATCCGTCAGGTGGTCATGCACATTGATAATGACGTTACAAAACAAGTAGTTAAACGTCAGTTTGTCTATAATATGCGCTATGATCCTGACGAGACCATTAAGGGTGACGCGGAGATTATACCCCGTGGTGCTGTCAATCTGGCTGTACGCGAGACCGTCAACGCCCGGCGTGTGGAGTTCCTTAACGCGACAGCTAATCCCGTGGACCTTGAGATCATTGGGGTTGATGGCCGGGCCGCGATCCTGCGGGAGATTGCCAAAGGGCTTCAGATGCCGGTGGATGATATTGTCCCATCGCGTGAGACCCTTGATTTTGAGACCCGTGCGAAGGCGCAGGCTCAGATTGCTGCACCGCAGCAACAGCAACAACCGCAAGCCCCTCAGGGTGGCGGCGGTCAGCCCCAGATGAATCTGGTGGCTAATAGGAATACTGGGGTGGCTGTATGACCCGTCCTCCCCAGGACATTATTCTGGCGCTTGCTAGGATGAGCAACACCATAGCCCCTTGGCTGCAAGAGTGGCGGCAGAAGGAGATGGACCAGTTATTGTTCACATCTCCTGCTAATGTCGGTATCGCGCAGGGAAGGTGTCAGGTGTTGACAGAGCTATGCAAGTTAGTACAGGATTCACCCGATATGGCGGCACAACCTCGGAAGGGGTAGCGGCCATTTAACCACGCACACCGATGAGGAGCGTTCTGTGACCATTCCTGAGCAGGTTAGACGGCAATCTGAGGCTATCGCAAAGATGTATGCTGAAGGTAACACCAACGAGGCTCCCGCTCCTGCGGATGAGACTACGGGTGCGACCGGCGTACAGGCTGGGCAAGCCGACAGTGAAGCTAATACTGCACCCGAGTCGGCGCCTAACGAGCAAAGGCGATCCGACACCAGTAGCGACGACAGCACTGCTGAACAGCGTTATCGCACCCTTCAGGGTATGTATAATGCTGATACTGCCCGGTTTAGGACAGAAAATCAGCAGCTTAGTAATAGGGTTGCACAATTAGAGCAGTTACTATCTACGTTATCCGCACCGGCTCCGACCACTTATGCTCAGGCTGAGCGGTTGGTGACTGATAAGGATGTCGAGGATTATGGCGACTCCATCGAAGTCATGCGTCGTGTGACTCGTGAGGAGGTTTCGGCGGCTAACCGCCGGGTTGCCGAGTTGGAGCAAGTGGTTCGCCAGTTGCATACCAATGTAGTCCCTCGTGTTGAGCAGGTCGCTCAACGTCAGGCTGTAACGGCTGAGCAGGCTTTTTGGAGCGAACTAGCTACGGTGGTCCCTGAATGGCGTGATATTAACGCCAGCCAAGACTTCCATAGTTGGCTGCTTGAGGTTGATCCTCTGACCGGGCTTACCCGGCAGACCTACCTTGATGATGCTCAGCGTAACCTCGATGTGCGCCGTGTTGCTGCTTTCTTCACTGCCTGGGAAGGTTCAAATGGTCGATCTGTTGCTCAACCAAATCGGGGCGTAGTGGGTTCCCAACTCGATAAGCAGGTAGCTCCGGGGCGTAGTCGCGGGGGCAGTGTCCCCTCTACACAAGCACCGAAGACCTATTCCCATAAGGATATCGCCAAGTTCTTTGATGATGTTCGTAAGGGTGTTTATCGGGGTAAGGAATCTGAACGCGACCGTATCGAGCGCGATATCTTTTCCGCACAGCGGGAGAATCGCATTGTCGCAAATGGTTAAATGGAGATAAGCTATGAGCTTCCCTGTTGCTCCTGGCCGTCCCAACTACTCGGGGAATTTCATCCCTGAGATTTGGTCCGGCAAACTGATCGAAAACTTCTATGACGCCACGGTCCTCGCGGCGATTTCCAACACTGACTACGAAGGCGAGATTCGTAATCAGGGTGATACGGTGAATATCCGTACGACCCCGAACATCACGATCCGCGATTACGTCAAGGGGCAAAACCTTGTCGTGGAAAACCCCGACAAGCCGAAGCTCCAGTTGGTTATCGACAAGGGCGAATACTTCGCTTGCGTTGAGGATGATATTGATCGCGTTCAGTCTGATGTGAAGCTGATGGACCTGTGGTCCAAGGATGCTTCTGAGCAGATGAAGATCAAGATCGACCAGCGCGTTCTGACCGACATGCTGCCGGACATTGCGTCTGGTAACAAGGGCGCCACCGCTGGTGCGGTGTCTTCCGCGTTCAACCTCGGCACGACCGCTTCTCCGCTGTCTGTGTCCAAGGATGGCGCTGGTGGCACTGCTTCCGTGCTCGATCTGATTGTGGATATGGGCACCGTGCTTGATGAAGCTAACTGCCCCGAAGCTGGTCGCTTCCTGGTGATCCCGGCCCGCATGGCTGGTCTGATCAAGAAGTCCGAGCTGAAGGATGCTTCTCTTGTTGGTGACGGTGTTTCCGTGATCCGCAATGGTCGCCTTGGTATGGTGGACCGCTTCACGCTGTATGTCAGCCACAACCTGAAGGTTGATACTGGCGGGAAGTACAACATCATCGCTGGTACGAAGATGGGTCTGACGTTTGCTTCTCAGATGACTGAGATGGAAACGATCCGCTCCGAAACGACCTTCGGTAACATCATCCGTGGCCTCCAGGTCTATGGCTATAAGGTTGTGAAGCCTGAAGCCTTGTCCCAGGCCGTTGTGACCTTCGCCTAAGGAGCACCGACATGACCGCATTTACTGACTCCTATGGGTTCAATAAGGGCTCGACGGCATACCCGTCCACCTACACCAACCGCTTCACGGTAGTTGAGATTGATCTTGACTTCGCCAAGATTGCGGCTGCGCGTTCGGCGGCGGGTGTGGCTGCACTGGCCTCTACCGACACCCTGGTCCTTTGCACGCTGCCGAAGGGTACGTTCGTTCTGAACGGCTCTGCGGTGCTTGTGAAGGCTGAGGGCGCTTCTGCCAACATTGACGTTGGTATTGGCGGCGGCACCACCGACTTCTGGATCGACGGGTTCGATCTGAATGGCACGGTTGGTACTGTTGGCGGCTACGCTGACGCGGCTGCTTACCTCTGCACGGCGGATACCAATGTGTTGCTGACGATGAACAGCAACAGCGTTGATGTTGCCCGTGTGAAGGTTCAGCTCGCCGTGGTCAACATGGGCGCCGATCAGGGTAGCATCCCGAGTTCGTAACCCGGTGGGGGCTTCGGCCCCCATCTCCAACAGGAGATAGATCATGGCTCTCTATACGGGTATTACGCAGTCTAACCTACGCGCTATTGAAGCGAAGGTTGATAGCCTCGTGGTTGGTACGGTTACCAGCATTGCTGTTCCGGTTTCCGCCGGATCAACTTTGACTGTGACCGCTGCTTCCCATGCCGGGAAGATCATCGCTTTGGATGCCGCTGCGGGCTCCACTGTGACGCTTCCTGCGGCAACCGGTACGGGTAACGTGTACACCTTTGTGACCAAGGCTCTTGCTACCAGCAACAGCCATGTGATCAAGGTGGCCAATGCGACCGATGTGTTGTCTGGGTCGTTGACCGTGGTTGATAACGCCGATGGCACTGCCACGACGTTTGGAACCGTGGCTGCGAGCGATACGATTACATTGAACCGCACCACGACCGGCTCGGTGAAGATTGGTGAGCGTATCAACATTGTTGATGTGGCTGCTGGTTATTTCAGCGTCACTGGCACTGTTATCGCTACCGGTTCTGAAGCTACGCCGTTCAGCGCAACCGTGTCTTAATGAATAGGGGCTTAGGCCCCTATTCTCCTTTTTACTCAGGAGCTACGTGATGCCCACAAACCTGACTGGTAGTAAGATCAAGGATACTTACAGCCAGCTCCTTCATATTGATGGGGGTCCAGCGGCATCTGAGAAAGTGGTGTATAGCGGCACTGGGGTTGCTACTGCTTTGTCTGTAGGAACTGGTTCAGCGTCCGTTGATAACCTAAAGTTTGATGGTAATACTATCTCATCTACGAATACCAACGGTGATATCAACATTATACCCAATGGAACAGGTGCGGTCGTAATCCCGGCTGCTACGTTCACAACTCTGCTTGCAACCACGTTCAGCACCGTCAATGCAGCAGCACATATTGATCTTACGGGCGCCACGTTTACCGCCGATGGCACAGATACCAATATCAGTATCACCCTGGTTCCCAAGGGGACCGGTAAGATTGTCGCTGACGGCGTTGGTATAAATGGCGGTGTGATCTCTACCACTACTACAAACCAGAACCTGACCCTTTCACCTGACGGTACTGGTGAGATTGTTGCTACTGCTCCGTTTGGTTATGGTGGCTCAGGTACCGGCGGCACAGTTACGCAGGCAACAAGCCGAACCACGGGTGTCACGCTCAATAAGCTGAGCGGTCAGATCACGTTATTTGCAGCCACCGCTATTTCAGGGCACGCCTCCAATGAGTTTACCCTGACCAATAGCTTCGTAGACGCGACCGATGTGGTTCATGTCTGCTTTGCTTCTGGTCTGACCGGTGCAAGTTATGGCGTGACGGTTACTGCTGTTTCCGCCGGGTCGTGCAAGATCGCGGTCTCCAACTTCAGTAACACAGCTACCCCGTCCGATACGCCCGTGCTCAACTTCGTTGTTATCAAAGGAGTGAACGCCTAATGGCCAAGACCCCTGCATGGCAGCGTAAGGAAGGTAAGAACCCAGAGGGCGGTCTAAACGCTAAGGGGCGGGCATCCTATAACCGCGCTAACCCTGGTAAGCCTGGGTTGAAGGCACCTCAGCCTGAAGGTGGCCCGCGCAAAAAATCATTCTGTGCAAGAATGACCGGCATGAAGAAGAAGCTGACCAGCGCCAAAACGGCCAACGATCCCAACAGCCGCATCAATAAAAGCCTGCGGGCCTGGAATTGCTGATGGCCGCGTCGATCCCCAAGAACCCCTCCCTCTGGTCTCGCGTGAAGGCCGAGGCTAAGGCCAAGTTCAAGGTGTACCCGAGCGCCTATGCTAATGCGTGGGCTGCCAAGGAGTATAAGAAGCGCGGCGGAACGTGGGGAGGCTCGGACAACCGGGTATCCAAACGTGGCTAAGGGCGGTCTCGGTAAGTGGTTTGGTGAGAAGTGGGTTGATGTAAAGACCGGGAAGCCATGTGGTCGATCCGGTGCCAAGGATACTCGCGGGTATCCTGCTTGCAGGCCAAAGGCCGCAGCCGCTAAGATGACTTCCTCACAGAAGCAGACTATGGCGGCGCGTAAGATAGGCCCTGCCCGGCAGTCGTGGCCCGTTACCCCTTCTGGAAGGAAGAAGTGAATGACTATCCGATACCTTAAAAGCCGTAAGGATGGGTGGATTTTTGAGTGGGACCCCATCCTGGCTCAGAACCCGACTCTGTATGAGGTGACTGAGGAGGAGGCTTATCCCGAGCGGTTCATCCCGGTTGCGGCGATTGAGGCTGTAGCCGCTAAACGCACTCGCAAGAAAGCCGAACCTGTGAATTTATTTACGGCTGACATCCCAGAAGAACCGGGTTATACTAATGAAGCCCTCAATGCTGAGGCTTCTAAGGGTCTGCCAACGTGACACCTTCGGACGTAATCGTGGAGGCGCGCAAGCTCCTTCAGGATACACAATCACCGTATCGCTATAGCGACACAGACCTTGTCGGGTATGTGAATCAGACGCTAAAGCGGATGGCGGTGTTTCGTCCGACTTTGTTTACGAATATCACAAGTGTTCCGCTCACCGGTAATACGGTCATTCAGGACCTACCATCGGATGCTCACCGGCTTGTTCAGATTTTCTATATAGATAACTACAATTCGGTGAATGAGGTTGAGCGGGAAATTCTTGAACGGGCTTATCCACAATGGGTGTCTGACCCGGCGGGAATACCGTTCAATTTTATTCGCCATCCGAGGAACGCTACCAAGTTCTTCCTCTATCCCCGGCCTATTGCCAATCTGACGGCTACCGTGGAGTACGTGGTTGAACCTACAACGTACACAATCAACCAAACCATCCTGTATCTGAAGGACACTTACCTCGGTGTGGTCGTTGATGGCGTTGTGTTCCTTGCTTCCTCGATTGATGATGAGCATGTGAACTCCAACCGCGCCAAGTTGTTTTTGGATTCCTTTACGCAGGCTTTGGGGATTGACCTCCAGCAACAAGCTATCCTTGATAATGAGCGCCCACCTGCCGGGGGTAACCGCTGATGGCCACTCGCCCTTTCTCCACGCTATCTGCTAAGGTCAGCGCAAGCGTCCCAGGGTGCCCCTACCCCCTGGTGGTGCAGTATATTCGTGACGCGGCTATTCGCGTCTGTGAGCGTGCCCTGGTGTGGCGCTACGAACAGCCCGCGTTTAGCTTGACCCCGGGTGTTTATCAGTATTCCTTCAACAAGCCGGATGATACGCAGGTGCAGGCAGTCCTATCTGCCACCCTGAACGACACCCCACTTGAGATTCTGACCCTAGATAATGCCACCAAGCTCTATCCCAAATGGCCGATTCTCTCGACCACCAGCACAGCTATTGCTGAGAATGGGACTGAACCTCGGTCGCTTGCCCAGGTGGATACCTATCGGTATGTAGTACTACCCGCGCCTGACGCGGCTGTAGCCTACAGCCTCCGCATGATCTATGCCCTCAAACCATCTCGCAGTGCGCTTGAGATGGAAGAATCTGTGTTTAACGAGTATGAGTTGCCAATCCTTCATTCGGCCCTTCAGAACCTTCTGGTGATGCCAAAGACTGAGTGGGCTGACCGCGAGCTGGCTACTTACCATGCCAAGCAGTTCGTCTTCACTATGGGTGAGGCTCGGGCTCAGGCCAATCTAGGTGTGTTCCGGGGTACCATGTCTGTGCGGTTCCCACCGTTTGCGTAGGAGTGACCCATGGACCCCCGCATAACCGATACCCGCATCCGTTTGGTTAAGAACGATACCGGGCCTCAGATTCAGGTTACCCTGACTGACGATGCTACGGGTGCAGCTATCAACCTGAGCGGTGCTACAGCCACATTGCACCTAAAATCCTTGGCTACGGGTACCGTGGTGCTTAGCCGGGCTATGA
>Ga0208788_1001717_pt1 | contig 10446 bp, 9 predicted proteins | sample Wag4_2014_7_11_3_FD_187363 | JGI IMG/M metagenome (GOLD analysis project Ga0208788, IMG submission 187363) | Fresh water mixed with fracking chemicals microbial communities from Ohio, USA - Utica-2 Time Series FC 2014_7_11 (SPAdes) (version 2) ... | reverse complement strand
TGTTGAATCAGCGCACATCAAGGCCGATTACCACTTACAGCTTCAGCCAGGCACTAACGTAGCCGTAATCAATGCGATGGCTCACGTAATCGCAACTGAGGGCTTAATTGATGAAGAGTTCGTTGCAGAGCGTTGCGATCCAGGACCATTTAATCGCTGGCGTAAGTTTATCGAACTTCCAGAGAACAGCCCAGAAGTAGTTGAGGCACAATCTGGTGTTCCAGCTGAAACTATTCGCCAGGCAGCGCGCTTGTATGCAACTGGCAAGAACGCTGCTATCTATTACGGCCTAGGTGTTACCGAGCACTCCCAGGGCTCCACCATGGTTATGGGTATGGCGAACCTTGCAATGGCTACTGGCAACATTGGCCGTGTTGGCGTTGGTGTTAATCCACTGCGTGGCCAGAACAACGTGCAGGGCGCGTGTGACATGGGTTCATTCCCACATGAGCTTTCTGGTTACCGTCACGTTTCTGACAATGCAGTTCGCGAACAATTTGAAATGCTTTGGGATGTAAAACTGATGTCTGATCCAGGTATGCGAATCCCAAACATGTTCGATAATGCGATCTCTGGCGAATTCCGCGGACTATTTGTACACGGTGAAGATATCGCACAATCAGATCCAAACACTAAGCACGTAGAACATGCGCTTAAGTCCATGGACTTAGTTGTTGTGCAGGATTTGTTCTTGAACGAAACCTCCAAGTTTGCTCATGTGTTTTTGCCAGGTACTTCATTCTTGGAAAAGGATGGAACCTTCACTAATGCCGAGCGACGCATCAACCGCGTGCGCCCGGTAATGGCCGCTAAGAATGGTAAGCAGGAATGGCAAATCATTTGTGAGATATCACAGGCCATGGGTTATGAAATGCACTATGAAAATGCGGCTCAGATCATGGACGAGATTGCGGAAATCACCCCAACTTTCAAGGGTGTGAGCTTTGCCATGCTGGATGAAGTTGGCAGCGTGCAATGGCCATGTAACGATGCGGCTCCAACCGGAACACCAATCATGCACGTTGAAGGTTTCGTGCGCGGCCAGGGTCAATTTATGGAAACCCCATTTGTTCCGACTGAAGAGCGTTCAAATCGTAAGTTCCCACTCTTGCTAACAACAGGTCGGATCTTGAGCCAGTACAACGTGGGTGCTCAAACTCGTAGAACCGCAAACGTGACTTGGCATACTGAAGATGTTTTGGAAATCCATGAGGCAGATGCTGCTATGCGTGGAATCACTGATGGTCAAAAGATTGCGGTATCAAGCCGAATCGGTGAAACAATCCTCACTGCGCTTGTTAGCGATCGTGTTCCAGCTGGTGTTGTTCACACAACTTTCCACCACCCAACAAGTGGTGCAAACGTAGTTACAACAGAATATTCAGATTGGGCAACCAACTGTCCAGAGTTCAAGGTAACGGCAGTTGAAATTCGTCCAGCGGATTCGAGCGAGGCACCAACCAACACTCTCGAATCAGTTCTGACTAAGGCGTAGCTTTGGACATTGCAATTCTGACTCGTATGGCCGGAGATATCGAAAAGAACATCCCAGTCCACGAAGAAACTTATCTAAGAATTTCTGAGCATCTAGTTAAGTTCTGGACGCCACAAATGCGTTCTGATTTTTACAAACATGTAACTGAAAATCGTGAAGCATTTAGTGAAACCTTGAATAAGGTTGTTGACGAACTTCGCGCAAAGGCGAATGCTTAGTTAACTCGCCAAGGAAGCGGAAGTACTCGAATAAGAGTCCCCACTGGATTGTCTCCAGGTGAAATGACTCCAAGTGCATCTGCGTAAGAAAGTCCGCGCAACATAGCTGAGCCGCGAAACTCAGTCATTTCCGCCATTCCAGAAGAAACCACAATTGGTACAACTCGCGTACGGTCGCATGGAAAATCCTTTGCCAGTGAAATCTTGCCCATTCGGTATTCACTTTGTCCCGACAGACCGCGCAGCGCCGGCGCAACAACTGTCATAAAGCTAACAAGGGCAGCAAGTGGGTTACCAGGTAAACCTGCAACTAACTTGCCATCAGGAAGTTTGGCCAGCAGAGACGGATGACCAGGGCGCATCCAAACTTCACTGACGATGTAAATCGCACCTAGTTGCTCTAGAGCAGGTCTTAAGTAATCGTGTTCACCGAATGAACTTCCACCTGTAACAACTACGATGTCGCCATCAGCTTTTGTAATTGCTGCACATAGCTCCGTTAAGTTATCAGCACAATTGACACTGGAGTTCACTGTTGCACCAAGATATTGCGACCACGGACTAACTTGCACAGAAAGAGAATCACGGATTTGACCGGGTCCAGGCGTTCCTGCAGTTGCTAGTTCGCTGCCGGTTACAACTACAGAAACTATAGGAGACTGATAAACCGAAACTTGATCGATACCTGAGCTAGCCGCTAGACCGGCGATAGCTGGAGTTAGTAATGTTCCAGCCGCTGCGATGCTTTCGCCGGCAAGAGCTTCGTCGCCTGGTTGGCGAATGTGTTGGCCAGGCGTGAATGAACTTTTACTGGCCACATCCCCTTCAAAAAGAGTTGCCATTTCTTGTGGAATAACAAACGAACAATGCGGCGGTAGGTGAGCACCAGTGCTTACCTTTAAGGCGCAACCTGTCTCAAGGTACGGCAGAAAGGTTCCAGCATGGAGTTCGCCAACGATTCGCCATGGGCCTTGTCCAAATACTGCGTAGCCATCCATCATTGCAGTGTGGGCTGGCGGTAGATCAATGTCTGAAGTTAAGTCCTGCTCCAAGACCATGTTGATTGCTTGCACTAGTGGCAACTGGACCGCAGATTTAGGAATCACGGATTCGAAGCTCAGCGCAATGGCCAAGTCCCATTCCACATTGTGATTAATCTCCGCTGACATAGTCACAATCTACCGAACCCATGTCATGCTTGATAACTATGAGCGCAGTTACGGTATCGATTCCTGATTCGATCATTGTTGCAGGCGGCAAAGCCACCCGTATGGGTGGCTTAGATAAGGCAATGTTGCCAATCGGTCTAAGTGGCAAATCTTTACTTGAAGATGTCATCGAGTCATGCCCTGGAAAAGTTTTTGTGGTGGGTTACCCGCGTGAAATTGGAACCGAGATAAACAATTTGGTTAGTTGGGTTCCAGATTTGAATCCAGGTGGGGGACCAGCCGCTGGAATCTGGTCAGGATTGGCAAAAGTAACAGGTGTTTATGTATTTGTGTCAGCCGCTGATCAAACTCTTTCAGCAGATACAGTTTCCAAGCTAATTGCCGCAGCGCATGGACATCAAGGATCTTGGGCGATTCGAAGTGATGGCAGTGGTCAGCCGTTGTGTGCCGTGGTTCGCACAGAGTTATTGCGGGAATTACTCGCGCCAACGCAAGGAATCAACCAGTCACCACTTCGCCTACTGTCCTCATTGAAAATGGTTGGGGTAGAAGTGAATCCGGACCAAGTTGTTGACTTTGATACGTGGCAAGATGTTGCTAGGGAAGTTAAGGGACGTGATTCAATGGATCAGATAACTCAAATGTGGATGACTCGAGTAGCAGCATTGCTAGATGTGGATCCACACGAAGTTCTCACTACTGAACTGCTGGATCTTACACGCGAAGTTGCACATGGAGTTGAGCGAAAGTCAGCACCTCTAACGACTTTCTTACTTGGATATGCTGCAGGAAAAAATTCTTTGTCACCTGATGAAGTGCGCAATCTGATTGCGACCGTTTCAAATGCAGTATCAGAATGGCAAATCGTTGACTAGCCAAGAGCCAATGAATCCAACCCAGCGGATTCAAGTTTTAAAAACCAAGTCAAATACTGCGGTCAGCGACCATGTGGTTGGAGAAGAGCCGCTGGAAATTCGAATCGATGGCGGAACAGGTTTACAACAGTTAGCAATCACCATGCGAACTCCTGGTTCGGATATTGAATTAGGTGCTGGATTTCTCTGGACTGAAGGTTTGTTGCGAACTCGAGAAGATTTAATTGGTATCACAACTTGTAAAGACAAAGAGTTGACTCCACGTGAGCAAGAAAACGTGATTGTGGCTCGGGTAGTTCCAGATGCTCCTGCCGTTACTAGAACTCTTGAACGACGCTTCACAATATCCAGTGCCTGTGGCGTATGTGGCTCTACCCATATTGAAGACTTACGTGGTCGCGGTTGTGGCAATGTATCTGCGCCGGGAATTGCCGAGTCGGAATTATTGAAGCTGCCAGAACTTATGCGACCAAAGCAAAAGCTTTTTGATAAAACTGGTGGACTACATGCCGCTGGCCTTTTTGATCCACAAGGAAAGTTGATTGTGGTGCGCGAAGACGTAGGCAGACACAACGCCGTAGATAAAGTAATCGGTTACGCATTAATGAATGATCTGTTACCCCTGGATGGATATTCATTGGCCATAAGTGGTCGTGGGGGATTTGAAATCATTCAAAAAGCCATCGCTGCAAGAATCTCTGCAGTTGTTGCAGTGTCAGCGCCAACTTCATTAGCAGTTGAGACTGCGCGGGAGTTTGGTCTTACCTTGTATGGATTCACTCGAGAAGATTCAGCGACTAAATACTCACCTGCCCCGAAGGCTGGAACCAACTTAAACTAACAGGTGCACTTGCCGATGCAATCGCAATCATCACATGCTAGTTCACCAGCCCATGCCTCCCTACCTTCAATGATGGCAAAAACTGCAATCACCAAACTGGCCACACTATCTACCCAGTTCCAACCGAAGATGTAAAACGTGACAAGTCCAGCCAAAGTTGAGACAGACAGCCAAGCACAAAGTTGGGTCTCCTTTGCGTCTGCCATTAGCAATCGAGATCCCAGCTTTCGACCAGTTGACATTTTTAGGTGAGCTAGGAAAGGCATGATGATTACTGAAAGAGAAGTTAGAGCAATGCCAAAAACGCTCACTTCCGAAGTGCTTTCAGCGAGAAAGTTTCGGACACTGGAAAATGTGACGTAAGCAGCTAGCAAAAAGAACGTAACGCCAATTAGTTTCAACGCTCTACGTTCTTTGTCTTCGTCAAAGTTACTGGAGTAAAACTGCGCTCTTAGTCTGGTTAAAACCAAAACAGCCGCAAAAACTTCAATTCCAGAATCAAAGCCAAATCCGATGAGCGATACAAAGGTAGCGATGATTCCTGCAGTAACGGCGATAACACCTTCAATTACGTTGTAGGTGATTGTGAACTGCTCTAACCGAATGCCTCGAAGCTGAAGCTTTTTTGTATCCGCTACTGACTTCGACATGATCCAAAACCTAGCAGGTTTGACCAAGCGTAGCGCCACAATTTGACTCAAGTGGGGTGAGTGACGGGACTTGAACCCGCGACGTCCTGGACCACAACCAGGTGCTCTACCAGCTGAGCTACACCCACCATGTTGCAACAGATTTCTCTGCAGCGAACGTTTCCCATTCTATTCAGGGAAGTTCAGATGGGCTAATTTGGTGCGTGCTTGGCGGCAATCTCTTTAGCCTTTGACGTATCAGGACCTGGAAGTTCGACAAAGACCGCTTCACGGTAGTACTTCAATTCATTAATCGAATCCAAGATGTCGCCCAGCGCTCTGTGGTTTCCAGTCTTTGTTGGACTGGCAAAGTAAGCGCGCGGATACCAGCGACGCACTAATTCTTTGATACTGGAAACATCGATGATTCGGTAGTGCAAATACGAGTCAACTCTTGGCATATCTCGCTGTAAGAAAATTCGATCAACGTGAACACTAGAGCCAGCCAGAGGCGCTTTGCTGGCTTCGGGAATATGGGAAGAAATGTAATCAAATAGCTGTTCCTCGGCGGCCGCAAGGGAAACTCCGTTTGGAATTTCAGGCAAGAGTCCGGACTCAGTATGCATGTTGACTACAAATGGATCCATACTTTCCAGGCGATCTGCGGGTGCTTGAATAACGATGTTCAATCCTTCGGCTACAACTTCAAGTTGAGCATTAGTAATGACGCAAGCGATTTCAACCAATAGATCGTTTTTGAAATCGAGTCCAGTCATTTCGCAATCGATCCAGACAATGCGGTCTGTCTCTTGGGTTTCGCTCATTCCTTAAGGTTATTGGAGTGTTAAATGCCGGATCGCATGCGGGGGCAAAGTGCGGCAATGTCATAGAGTCAAAGACATGAAACGTAACGCAAAGCATCTGAAACGCACATCCATTGCCCTGATGCTTGGCGCACTTGGCTGCATCATTGCCTTCGAAGTAATTGGTTCTGAGGTAACTGAAGATGGAACCCTTGTTGAGCCATTCTTTCTCATTCCATTGGCGTGGCTACTTTTTGTAACTGGCGGAATTCTGGCAATTGCCACTTTTGTCATTGGCAGATTTAAGTCGGGTTCTGACACTTAACCGAGATTTGTAGCGGATAAACTAAGTACTATGACTCGCTACGGATCTATGTATGGCCCAAATATCACTTTCTTAGGTGTCGATGAATGTGACATTGAAGTTCCAGCCTCATTTGCAGATGCTGATGTTGTAATTGTGGGAGCACCATTTGATGGTGGCACGAGCTACCGTTCCGGTGCTCGCTTTGGTCCAAAAGCTATGCGCGAAGTTTGCAACGAAGAACATAACGGTTCTCGCGAAAGTATGGCACTACGCGTCAACGGCCTGAAGGATCTGCGGGTTTATGACATGGGCGACGTTGAGATGTATTCCGGCGATGCCGTTAAGTCTTGCGAAAACCTAGAAAAGGTTATTGAAAAGATTGCTGCATCAGGCGCGATCCCATTAGTTCTTGGTGGCGATCACACCGTAACTTGGCCAAACGTTACTGGTGTTGCCCGCGGCGCGGACATGTGGGGAAGAGTCGGTGTTATTCATTTCGATGCACATGCTGACACTGGTGACATTGCCTTTGGTTCGTTAGTTGGACATGGTCAACCTATGCGTCTGCTCATTGACAGTGGCGCAGTTCGCGGCGATCGTTTCATTCAAGTTGGACTTCGCGGCTACTGGCCACCTCCAGACATCTTGGATTGGATGGCAGCCCAGGGCATGCGTTCATATGAAATGACCGAGATTGTTCATCGCGGTCTAAAGGAATGCATTGACGAAGCAATCGAACTTGCATTAACTGAATGTGACGCGATTTACCTCAGCGTGGATATCGATGTTGTTGATCCAGGTTCGGCACCCGGCACTGGCACACCGGAACCGGGTGGCTTAACGTCTCGCGAGCTCCTAGACACAGTTCGCCGAATGGCTTACCAACTACCAATCGTTGGCGTTGACGTCGTTGAAGTTAGCCCGCCTTACGATCACGCAGACATTACCGCTTTACTGGGTAACCGAGTAGTACTTGAAGTTCTTTCGGGCATGGCACGTCGCCGGAAAGATGATCGCGACGGCACCACTTGGAATCCAGGTCAGCCAATTCTTGATGGTCGTTAGATAGTTCCCTGATCAAGTCCACTTAAGACTTCTTGAGCTCTGACGCGCAATTCTGGTAAGTCACTTAATCGCTTCAAACCATTGACCTGCTGACCCATTCGATGATTCTTGGCGAAGGCTTCTTTGTTTCGATCCAAGAAGTCCCAATACAAAGTTGTAAATGGACAGGCGTTGTCACCAACTCGTAGTTTTGGATCATAGTGACAACCCTTGCAGGATTGAGTCATGCGATTTATGTAGGCACCGCCCGCTGCATACGGTTTCGTCATTAACTTTCCGCCATCTGCATGCAGCCCCATTCCAATTACATTGGGAACCATAACCCACTCGCTGGCATCAATGAATTGCTCGCGCATCCAATCCAGGAATTCAATTGGCTTAGTTCCCGTGATCAGAGCCAGGTTGCTAAGAATCATCAATCTTGGAATGTGGTGAGTCCAGGCACGAGTTTCGATATCGGAAACTATCGATTTCACACAATTCATCTTTGTCTTGGTCGAATCTTGAAACAGCGGAAGCAATTTTCGTTCTGCTTCAAGGTGATTGTTATCTCGGTACTCAGCACCTAAGTGCCAATACATGCCATTAAGGTATTCCCGCCACCCGATGATTTGTCGCACAAATGCTTCAACCGATCCAATTGGGGCATGGCCTGCGTGGTACTTGAGCAAGACCACATCGATTACTTCAGAAGCGTGAAGTAAACCATTGTTTAGATAAGGACTTAGCAACGAGTGGTGAAGAGCCCAGCTATCGGCTGAAACCGCATCTTCATACGGACCAAAATCAACCAAGCTGGTGTTAATAAAATGATCCAATTGCGCAAGCGCGCCCGCACGGGTAGTAGCCCAAGTTTTCGTTGGTTCCATTCCTAGCTCGGCGCATACTTCAAGATCGATTTCATCTCGTTCATGTTCTAGGTACTTTGGCCAGGTGTAATTCTTGGGCGGCGGTAGTCGATTTTCTTTGTCAAAGTTCCAAACCCCAGTATCAGGCTTTCCATTTTCGACCATTATGTTCAGGCGGATTCGTTGGGCACGGTAAAACGTTTCCAATAGAAATGACTTTTGTTTGTCAGCCCAAATCTTGAAATCTGCTCGCAACGTTAGGAAGAAATCGTTGGGCCGGTAGTGGACACCGAATTCATGAAGTTGATTGAATTGCTGAAATGATGACGGCTCAGCTGCGTGAATAGGCAGCTTGCCCAAATTCTTTTGGATTTGCTTTAGGCCATCTATTGTCGTTGGACTCTTAAGGTAAGTAACTTCAAAGCCCGCCAGTTCAAGTTCTTTTGCAAAATGCCGAGCCGAGGAAATCAAAAAGAAGAGACGTTCTTTGTGCCAAGGCCGACCTGAAGTCATTCGGGCACTTTCAATCAAAACAATGTGATCCATCTTTGGATCAGCATCCTTCAAAACTCCGAACTTGAGATTGAGATGATCAAATGGAATATAAAGGATTCGCTTTGTCATTTTGACTTGCACTTCTCAGAGCAATACTTAACGTTTTCCCAATCGCGTTGCCACTTCTTACGCCATTCAAATTCAAGTCCACAGGCGGCGCAGACTTTAGGTGCGAAACCATTTTTGGTTTGAGCGATACGGGGCATAACTTCAATATAGGGAGAAGCAGATTGCGGCGCTGATTAAATGGTTCGGTCTTAGAGAATTGCCAGGAAACCAAGGCAAAATCGAAACTTGGCGATATAACTTCAGGTTGACAAAGATAAATCTTTGGCCATGCAAGTACGCCCGGAGGGAATCGAACCCCCAACCGACAGGGTAGAAACCTGTTGCTCTATCCGTTGAGCTACGGGCGCATCGCTAGCAGTAACCCGCAAGCGCTCCAATTCTATCTGCGGGAAACCACTAGTGATTTTCGCACGTTAGACTGATGCTCATGGCTGAGTTCATTTATACCCTCGCAAAAGCACGTAAAGCCCACGGAGACAAGGTCATTCTTGATGACGTAACCCTGTCGTTCCTGCCTGGCGCCAAAATTGGTGTTGTCGGCCCTAACGGTGCTGGTAAGTCCACATTGCTGAAGATCATGGCAGGCGTAGAGAAGATTTCTAATGGTGATGCCATGCTTTCAGCGGGCTACACCGTTGGCATGTTGGCACAAGAACCAGACTTAGATGACTCAAAGAACGTAATCGAGAACGTGCAAGAAGGCGTTGCTGAAACCATGGCAATGTTGGCCCGCTTCAACGAAGTCTCAGCTCAAATGGCAGATCCAGATGCAGACTTCGATGCTTTGATGGCCGAAATGGGAACTTTGCAAGAAGCCATTGATCACAAGAATGCTTGGGATCTTGATAATCAACTAGAACAAGCAATGGATGCATTGCGCTGCCCACCAAGTGATGCTGATGTCAGCGTGCTATCCGGTGGTGAGCGCCGCCGCGTTGCGCTGTGCAAGCTATTGCTTCAGCAACCAGATTTGTTACTTCTTGATGAACCAACTAACCACCTTGATGCCGAGAGTGTTAACTGGTTAGAACAGCACTTAGAAAAATACCCAGGAACTGTTATTGCGATTACTCACGATAGATACTTCCTTGACAATGTTGCCCAGTGGATTCTTGAACTCGACCGCGGTCGTGCTTATCCATATGAAGGTAACTACTCGACATACCTAGAGAAGAAGCAAGCGCGTCTAAAGGTTGAAGGCGCCAAAGATGCAAAACTTTCCCGACGTTTACAGGAAGAGCTTGAATGGGTGCGTTCGAACGCTAAAGCTCGACAGACCAAGAGCCGGGCACGTCTTGACCGATACGAAGAAATGGCAATCGAAGCTGAAAAGACTCGCAAGATGGACCTTGAAGAAATTCAGATTCCACCTGGTCCACGTTTAGGTAACGTCGTCATCGAAGCTGACAAACTCGGTAAGGGTTTTGGCGATCGCATCTTGATGGATGATCTGTCATTCACTTTGCCGCGTAACGGCATCATCGGTGTTATCGGACCTAACGGTGTAGGTAAAACCACTTTGTTCCGCATGATTGTTGCCGCTGCCGAAGGCGATACCAGCGACGCATCAAC
>Ga0208788_1001715_pt1 | contig 10449 bp, 8 predicted proteins | sample Wag4_2014_7_11_3_FD_187363 | JGI IMG/M metagenome (GOLD analysis project Ga0208788, IMG submission 187363) | Fresh water mixed with fracking chemicals microbial communities from Ohio, USA - Utica-2 Time Series FC 2014_7_11 (SPAdes) (version 2) ... | reverse complement strand
TCATTAAACTACCAAAATAATTAAATTTGGAATCGGCTCACCATTTTTCTCAGGCTATCGGTCATTTGGTGCATTTGATTGGTTGCTTGGGCCGTTTCGTGAGCAATGCCAGCATTCTCTGCTGCAACTTGGGCAATTCTTTCCACATTCATTGCAATGTCGTTACTGGCTTGGCTTTGTTCACGCAAAGCATGAGAAATATCATTCACCACATGCAACACCTGTGACGAGCCCTCATGAATCCGGTTTACCGCACTGCCACCTTGTTCAGTCAAATCAACCCCTGCCCGCACCCGTACGACGGCTTCTTCCATATTTTCACGCGAGACAGTTGAACTGGTATGGATATCGGCAATCATGCGGCTGATTTCTTGTGTTGCAGTGCCGGTGCGTTCCGCCAATTTCCGTACCTCGTCTGCCACCACAGCAAAACCACGTCCCTGCTCACCAGCGCGAGCGGCTTCAATTGCCGCATTGAGGGCCAACAAATTGGTTTGGTCGGCAATGTCATGAATCACATTGGCAATTGACGAGATGGTTTCAGTTTTATCGGTCAACTGCACAATAGTACAGGAAGCCTCTTCTACCGCTTGGTTAATTCGTTGAATTTCTGTGACAGCTTGTCCCAATACCGAAGCACCTTGCCCAGCTAGATCGCCTGCTTGAGCAGACGATTGCCGCGCTTGTTCTGCATGATCGGCAATGTGGTTGATACTGACCGTCATCTCTTCAATCGAGGCAGCCATCGCAGTGGCAGCACTGCTTTGATCTTCAGAACTTTTTGCCGTACGGTCGGCATGATCGGCAATATTGCCAGCCATACTACCTAGAGAATCGGCGTTCCCGACAATTTCACGAATCAGGGTACGCAACCGTTGTTGCATATCAGCAATCGCCGCCAATAAGCTGCTATGGTCATTAGGGCGAAGTTGAATATTTTGCCGTAGATCACCCGCAGCAATCGTGCGGACCACATCAGCCGCATAGCCTGGCTCACCCCCCAATTCGCGAATCAAACGTGACGTAATCACCCCACTTAATGCCAATAAAATTACTGCCAAAATAACAATCGCGATGCCCATCCATAAACTGGATTTCAAAAATGCGGTTTGCACATCATCTACATAAATCCCTGTGCCATACCACCATTTCCAACGCTGAGAAATGGCCGCATAGGTTACCTTACCGACCTCACCAACCTCGTCATTTTTTTTCCATACATATTCAATCACCACCCCATTGGGTGCGGTTTGCAACCGTTGTTCAAACAGCTGATACAAACTTGGCACCACCTCACGCATTTTTTTACCCAACAAGTCGGCGCGTGGATAAGCCAACCAAGTGCTATCAGGGGCAATCACAAACACATATTCAACACCATCATAACGGGCCTTAGTAAAAGCCTCTTGTGCTAATTTTTGCGCTTGTGCATCAGATAACTTGCCATTTGCCGCTTGCTCCTCAAAATAAGCAATGACCCCCCCAGCTACTTCAGTGATATTGCGCACTTTGTCGGTTCGGTCGGCTAACATAGCAGCCTTAAGGGAGTACATGGCGACCATGCCAAGAACAATTAAACCGGCCAGCGCCACGCCAACCAAGACCATTAGCTTGGTGCGCATGGAGAGTTGTGCAAACATGCGTTAACCTTTCGTCAAAAGGGATTACTTAAGTATTCATTGTAATGACAAATTTGCAAATTTATCGGCCAAGATCGTAATTTCCTGAGCCAAGTTCGCAATATTTGCATTAAGTCAAGTTTTTTCGTGAGGAGTCATCACCATGAGCGTTACCTTAAAAGGCAATCCCATCACTTTGAATGGCCAATTTCCTCAAGTCGGTGCGACCGCTACAGCATTTCGCTTGGTTGCTGCAGATTTGTCAGAACAGGGCTTAGATAACTTTGCAGGGCAACGCAAAGTGCTCAATATTTTCCCAAGCATCGATACACCAACGTGTGCGACCTCGGTACGTAAATTCAACGAGCAAGCGGCAGCGTTAGCGAATACGGTGGTATTATGCATTTCTGCTGATTTGCCTTTTGCGCAAAAGCGGTTTTGTGCTGCCGAAGGCTTGGATAAAGTGTTGACGCTGTCTACCTTCCGCAATCAAGATTTTGCTGAACAATACGGTGTCGCCATTGCATCTGGCCCATTAAGTGGTTTAACCAGCCGCGCCGTGATTGTGTTGGATGCAGATAATCGTGTCTTACATGCTGAGTTAGTTGGTGAAATTGCAGAAGAACCAGATTATGCCAAAGCTTTAGCTGCTTTGGCATAAAAACATTTCAGTTTTACCTGTCCCCTTTTAAATACAATATCAAGCGGGACAGGTTTTTTGTTACAAATACGGATTATTTATACATCATTTTAATTGATTATTATTGATAAATAACCCGAATTTGTCATAGACAGGGAGTGGGGGTATGTACGGTAGTGATGAAATGATATTCCGTGTTTTTGATACGGATTCTTTTCCCGACTTTGTTGATTCTTTGGCAGATTTAGCGCCAGCAATTGAACGCGATGTCGCACGCCTACGCGACAACCCTACTTCTCGCGATATCCTGACTGCCCTATTTCGTGCAGTACATAATCTAAAGGGCGACTCGGCCCTGTGTAAGTTAGAACTTGGGGTACGTATTTGCTTCCCCATTGAAAGCTTGTTGTCGCGAATGCGAGATAACGAGCTAATCTTTACCCCACTGATTGGTGAAGTGTTTTTGCTTGCCTTAGACAGGTTGGAACAAGCCATAGAAGCGCTGGCCGAACACCGCACCCTTGCCCCGCTACATCTGCATGAAATGTTGATTGGGCTTGAAATGCTGTCGGTACAACCGAAGGACCGCATCGAAACCCAAGCAGCAATTTTTATTGAAAACATCACCGGCTTTCGTCCTGTTGCAACACCAGAACAAACCCATGAGCTCAATTTTGCGCCTTTCAGCAGCAATGACGCTATGCCAACTGAGGTTGAACCCGAACCTCATACTAGCCAAGAAGCACAAGATCTCGCCTTTTTCCGCTCACTCGCCCAACAATTAGAAACCCGTTCGCCTCATTTGCTTGGCCGAACAGCACGGGTCTTGAAATTAGCCGAAGAAACCAATAGCGAGGCAGGTTATCCGGTGAGCCCTGCTCAATTAGAGGCGGCGGTATATATGCACGATGTTGGCATGATGTTCTTACCAGAAGCCGTGTGGTTGAAAGTTGAACGGTTAAGCGATAGCGACCGTGCCGTTTTACAATCACACCCCAATTGGGCTGCGGATTTGCTGGCAAGGATGAAGGGATGGGATGAAGCGGCACGAATGGTGCGTGAACACCATGAGCGACCGCTGGGTGGCGGCTATCCACAAGGCTTGTTCAGCCCAGATATCTGTGCCGGTGCAAAAATTTTGGCGATTGTTGATGCGTTTGAAGCGGTGAATCTCAAACATAGCCATCGCGGTCACAGCTTATCTGCCTTGCGTGCCGTCGCTGAAGTCAATGCCTGTGAAGATCAATTTGCCCCAGAATTTATCAAACCGTTTAATCAGGTGATTCGCCGTTGGATTACCGGCAATCCTCAGCGTTAACTCGGATATAACTCACGCACACACACCATCACTTTTGCCAATTCAGTTCGTACGGCCTCACTGCATGCGGGACATTGTTCAAGTTCTTGCTTACGCAGTGCGGTTTCGAACTGGCGGGCTAAAACACTGAGCTGATTTGCCCCAATCATGCTGGCCGCACTGACTAAGCTATGCGCTAATAAACGTGCTGCAGCCATTTGCTCTTCGGTTTGCCACAGGCTGAATACGGTTTCTGCATCAGCATAACGCTGTAAAAACATGCCGCATAAGGTTTGATGCAGTTCGGCATTATTCATCAGTTTTTCCAGTGCCATCGCACGGTCAACTGGAAGATATTCGGCAGACATTTAGCTATCCTTTTCTTGTGCAGGAAACAACACGCCGGGGTTAAACAACCCAGCCGGATCAAGCCCCTGTTTAAGCTGTTGCATCACCTGTCGCGCTAATGGCGAGCGATATTGCCATAGCGTCTCTCGCCGCAATCGGCCAATCCCATGCTCTGCCGACAACGTACCACCAAGCTGGTAGGCCGTTTCAAAAACAATCCGATTGACCCGTGGCTCATCTTGATAGATATCAGCAGCAGCACTTCCGGTCTGACTGACGTTATAGTGCAAATTACCATCACCCAAATGACCAAAAGCGGTGATACGACAATCGGGGAAAGCCGCACGCAACTTATCACCGGCTTGTTGTAAAAACATCGGTACGGCTGATACCGGCACCGCAATATCGTGTTTTAAGCTGATACCTTCACAACTTTGTGCCTCAGAGATGGCCTCGCGCACCAACCATAGGGCTTGGCGCTCTTTGCGATTTTGGGCAATCACGGCTTCACCATAGCGCGGAGCAGATGGCAACCATTCCAATAATTGTTGTTCAAGATGCGCGTCTTCGCCGCCATCCGATAACTCGAACAACACCGCCCAAGGCGCGTGAAACGGCACGCGGGCGCCACTGATATGGGTTTGCACCAACTGCAAACAGCGTCCTGAAATCAATTCAAACGTGGTTAAACGATCATCAAAGCGCGCTTGTAAGGCATGCAACCACGCCAAAGCCACATCGGGCGAAGCCACTTCAATCATGGCAGTGCAATACGCAGTAGGCAACGGAAACAGCCGCACTGTTGCGGCAGTGACAATCCCTAACGTCCCTTCACTGCCAATAAACAACTGTTTTAGATCATAGCCACTGTTATTTTTCCGCAGCCCTTTGAGTTCGGATAACACCTCACCATTGGCCAATACCACTTCTAAGCCTAGGGTTAATTCCCGCATATTGCCATAGCGCAGCACCGCTGTCCCGCCGGCATTGGTCGCAATATTGCCACCAATGGTACAACTGCCTTCAGAAGCTAAGGTCAATGGGAATAAACGTTCAATAGTCTGTGCGTGTTGATGCAGCTCCGCCAGCGTGAGGCCAGCCTCGACAGTCATCGTATTGTTATTCGCATCAATATGACGAATCTGCCGTAAGCGGCGCAGAGACAATACCACTGTCTGCCCTGATGCATCCGGCACCCCACCGCCAACCAGACCCGTATTGCCGCCTTGTGGTACCAATTGCACACCATATTGCTGACAGCACTTTACTACCTCAGCCACTTCTGCTGTGGTGCTGGGCAATACCACCGCCAAAGCTTGGCCATGAAAGCGTTTGCGCCAATCAATAACAAAAGGGGCAGTTGTGGTGGCATCGGTATAGACACATTCATGACCGACAATTTGACGGAGTCGAGACAAAATAGGCGCAGTATCCACAAACTTTTCCTACCCGTTAACGCTGCCAATAGGTTTTGACATTCACAAATTCATAGAGGCCAAACTCGGATAATTCGCGGCCATAACCCGACGCTTTTACCCCACCAAATGGCAAACGTAAATCTGAGCTGGTATAGCGATTGATAAACACGCTACCAACATTTAACGCCTGTCCCAAGTGCCAACCATGTGCTTCATCAGCAGTAAAGATAGAGGCACCTAAGCCAAAAGCGGTATCGTTGGCAATCCGAATGGCATCAGCCTCATTGTGTGCCCGTATCACGCTGGCGACAGGGCCAAAAGTTTCTTCGTGATAGACCCGACACTGGGGGGTGACATGATCGAGTACCGTTGCCGGATAGAAAAAACCACTGCCTTCAGGCATCACGCCACCGATTTTGCACTGTGCCCCGTGTTGCACGGCATCAAGCACTTGTGCGTGGAGTTTTTCACGCAAATCGGCACGGGCCAAGGGCGCAAGGGTGGTGAGGTCTTCACTCGGCGGGCCACAACGCAGTTCGGCCACCAGAGGCAAAAATATCGCCATAAAGGCTTCGGCAATGTCTGGCACCAAAATAATCCGCTTGGCAGCATTACACGACTGGCCCGCATCACGGAATCGTGAATGACAGGCCTCTTGTGCCGCCAAGGTTAAGTCTGCATCGGCCAGCACAATCAATGGATTGCTACCACCCAGTTCTAACACGCTTTTTTTGAGATGTTTACCGGCCAGACTGGCGATATGGCGTCCGGTTTGTGTCGAACCAGTAAAGGCAACAGCATCACTCAACGCAATCGCCTGTTCGACGTGTTCATGGTCAATCCATGCCACTTGCAGATAATCGCTTAAATTCGCCTCTGCAATCGCCTGTTCAAGTAATGCCGTAGTTTGTGGTACCGATGGAGCGGGTTTCACTACACAGGCATTGCCTGCCATTAGAGCAGGAATGGCAAATCGCAACACCTGCCACACAGGGTAATTCCACGGCATGACCGCCAACACAATACCGAGAGGTTCAAAAGCAACGGCACTGCGGCTGGCAGACGTGGCAATGGTTTGTTGAGCGAGAAGACGCGGCGCCAAATCAGCGTAATAGCGGATCAATAAAATGGATTTATCAATTTCAGCTAAACACTCTGCCGTCCGCCGCCCCACTTCTTGTGTCACATAGGCAGCCAATCTATCGCGGTGATCGTGCAAACGGTCGGCGAAATTGAGTAAAAGTTGTGCGCGCAGCGCGGTTTCGCTGTTTGCCCACACGGGATGCTGTTGTCTAACTCGTTGAAAGCAAGACAAGAGTTTTTCCGGCGGCCACGTGGGTCGGGTAAATAACACATCCCCATTGGCGGGGTTACAACTGGTAAAGGCGCTCATAATTGTTGCACTGTAACAAAAAAGCGCCACCTTGCGGCAGCGCTTGAGCAGAATATCCGGTTTTATGGACTATTAATAAGCAAGATTAGCGGGTTTTTCGCCGGTGGTAAGATAGTGCAACAACTCACGTGCCGAGCGAATGGCGCTGCCAAACGGCAGGGTTTCCGAACCACGGAAGAACAGCCCTTTATTGACTTCGCCACGGAAAGCCGCAGCCAGTTTCAAATCAATGCAGAACTGACCCACTTTTGACAAGCCATCGCGTAAACCGCATACAGACAAGCAATTCAACCCTTGAGTACAACGGGCAGGATCGGCTTTGGCATTGGCTTGCAACTTGTCTTCGCGGCGTAAATAGCTCTTTAAGAAAGGGGTCATCACACCACGCGCAGGCAAACCGGCCACACTCATAAAATCGACAATATCCTCTGGTTTGGCCTCTGCCAAAACACGTTTGAAATTGTCGTGGGCATCGCCTTCTTGGGTGACTGCAAAAGCGGTACCCACTTGCACCGCTGAGGCGCCCAGCCCCACATAGGTCTTCACTTTCTCAAAACTATTGATACCACCAGCCACCACCAGCGGCACTTTTTCGCGTTCTAAGCCCAGTGTTTTGAATACTTCGAAGGTTTCTTCCAACACACGGGCAAAATCGAACCGTTCGTGGTTGATTTCATCACGTTTAGCAGCACCCAAGTGACCACCGGCATAGCGAGGGTGTTCAATCACAATCGCATCGGGCAAACGGTTTTTCTTCATCCAGCGTTTTAATACGATACTGATTCCGCGTGATTCACTCAAAATCGGCAGCAGTGCAACATGGGGGTAATCATTGACCATATCAGGCAGGTCTAATGGCAAACCGGCCCCCATCGTGATGGCTTGAGCGCCCGACTCGCAAGCTTGTTGCACATATTTCGCGTGGGCATCCACTGCCTTCATCACATTGACCGACACGATCCCTTTGCCATCGGCAATGGCTAAAGCCTGTTTAATCTCGCGATCAAGTGCAATCAAATTCAAACGATCATAACCGGCAGCATCGGTGACATGTGCCGATTCCTCCATTAAATCGGGGTGCAGATGGCGCAAATCGACGCTTGCAATGGTACCAACCGCATTTTCATGCGCCACAGCCCCTGCCAAACGGTGGGCCGAGATACCAACCCCCATACCTCCTTGCACCACGGGTAACAGATTCTGGCCACGCAATACCAACGGAGGAAACACACTGTCTATCATAAAATCCCTAACCCCAAACCAGCAAAAAAGAGAGTGTCTATCTCACCCGCTTTAAACGGTTTGATACAAATCAAACCAGCGGATGAGAGAATTCTAACGTCTTAGGTGCGGAAGCGGTTAACTTGTTGTCCCAATTCACCCGCCAACACACTAATACTCTGGGTGGTGCGAATCGCTTGTTGTACCGCTTGGTCGGTTTGTTGTGCCATCGCGCTAATTTGCTCAACATGCTGTGCAATATCATTGCTCGCCAACGACTGCTCTGCGGTCGCCCGTGAAATTTCGGCAATCGCCGACATCACATTCTGTGCATTTTGATGAATCGCTGAGATGGCACGGCTGGCCTCTTGTGCCATGCTGACACCGTTGTTGATTTGGCTGTTGGCATCTTCCATCCCGCTGGTAGCGGCCCGCATTTCAGTTTGAATCGCGGCAATCATCTGTGTGATTTCTTGTGTTGCGCTGCCGGTGCGTTCTGCCAGTTTCCGCACTTCATCCGCCACCACGGCAAAACCGCGTCCTTGTTCACCTGCCCGTGCCGCTTCAATTGCGGCATTTAAGGCCAACAAGTTGGTTTGATCTGCAATATCGCTAATCACATTGGCAATGCTCGAGATTTGTTCTGAGCGTTGGTTCAATACCCCCAACGTGCCAGACAGCGATTGCACCGCCGTTGCTGCCGTGTCGATTTCTTTAGCTGTGGTGTTCACCAACGCCGCCACTTGGCTGGCAATCTCGCCGTTTTTCTTCGCCGTGTTTTCAACTTCTTGCAAATTGCTGGCAATGTGGCTGATGCTGACCGTCACTTGTTCAACCGTGGCAGATGTTGCGCTGGCCGCATCGGCTTGTTGCCGTGCATTGCTTTCCACTTGTGCACCCACGGTTGCCAGCTGATTCACACTTTCATGCAACACACCGGCATGTTGTTTCACCTCATGGAACATGCTGCGCAACTTATCCATAAACTGGTTAAACGCATTTGAGGTTTGACCGATTTCATCTTGGCTGGTGATGTCTAAACGACGGGTTAAATCTCCTTCGCCTTGACTCAACGTTTGCATGGTGTTCGACAAGCGCACCAAGGGTTGCGACAAGCTACGCAAAATCGCCGCAATCAATAACAACATCACCCCTACCGCCAATACACTAATCAACAGCGTGGTATTGCGTACTGAGTTGGCTTCGGATAATAGGCTGGATTTTGGAATCGAAACCAACATCGACCACGGAGCCATATTCTTATCAACCGTAATCGGCTGTAAGAAGTGCATGACGCTATTACCATCGGTATAGGTATAAGGCTGACCTGCTTTAATAGCAGCGATAGCTTCGGGCGGGAGATCTTGGGCTGGTTTGGTGATTTTGTCTTTTTCTGGATGTGCTAACCAATTCCCTTCATGCGATACCAACGACAACCACCCATTGCCGTAGGGCTTAACTTGGTCAAGGGTTTTACCAATATTGTCGAGGGAGACATCCACCCCAGCAACACCAACAAAATTAGGACTATTTTTTAAGGTAATGGGCTGCACAATCGACGTCATCAGCACATTTTTACCTTCGATAGGATACAGATATGGCTCAAGAAACGTCAGTGCATTATTCTTTTTTGGGATGAGATAATAATCGCCAGCACCGGGCTTATCATAATCAATCAGTGGGTCAAGAATCAGTTTGTCACCAGAGCGTGCCCAGTAGGGAATATAACGACCCGTGGCATCGTGGTCGGGTTTGCGGTTGGCAAATTCGGCGTCACGGCCATCAAAAGCATTCGCTTCCCATCCAGTCCACACACCGATCATCCGCTGTCGCTTGCGCAATTCATCACCCAAAATCGCGGTAACGGCATCGCGATCTTTTAAGCCGCGCTCGTGCATGGTGGCAATCATCACTGCCATCGATTCTGCCAAGTCACGCCCCTCATATAAAGGGCTACTGATATTTTGGGTTAGGGCTTGAGCTTGTAATACAGCCGCTTCGGCGCCTTGCTCTAAAATATAACTTTGGTTTGCCCATGTTGCATAACCAATAGAAGCAGAAAATCCTAATACGGCAAGGCCACTCACACTGAGCAAGATTTTACTGCGAAAGCTAAGATTCAAAGACACGATTGAGACCTCCCGCATGATCTTATGATAAGTTGGTGCTTCACTTTTCTGGCTTTGTGGAATTTTTGTGTAAGCTTTGTTGTTTTTTGCAATTATATCGCTAGTGTAAGCGATTCTTTTGCGCTTCAACAACTTTTAGTCGCCACTTACCAGAAAAATAAAAAAACTCACTTCTTAACTCAGATGCAATAGCTTCTCAATTAAAAAGTGAGCCAATCACTCAGCAGAGGTCAAAATCATTTAATTAAGTTCGAAAGCGGTTCACCTGTTGTCCCAATTCACCCGCCAACACACTAATACTCTGGGTGGTGCGAATCGCTTGTTGTACCGCTTGGTCGGTTTGTTGTGCCATCGCGCTAATTTGCTCAACATGCTGTGCAATAT
>Ga0208788_1001709_pt1 | contig 10468 bp, 13 predicted proteins | sample Wag4_2014_7_11_3_FD_187363 | JGI IMG/M metagenome (GOLD analysis project Ga0208788, IMG submission 187363) | Fresh water mixed with fracking chemicals microbial communities from Ohio, USA - Utica-2 Time Series FC 2014_7_11 (SPAdes) (version 2) ... | reverse complement strand
TGGCGCTTTGTTGATGCCATTGTGTGGCGGGTGAAGAACGAGGGATACGACTGGCGCCATGTGGCCCGTGTGGAATCGGGTAGCCCTGCAACTGGTTCAAAGGCCATTCACGATCAAGAACTTGCAGACCTCATGGAGCAAACGTTCTCCACCTGGTGAACAGTTATTGAAAGATCGGCGCTGCGATAATTGCGCCGATTGCGGTAAGTGCGAATCCAATCATGATGTAAATGTTGGTACGAACGCTTTCAATATTTGTCTGCCTAATCTCAAGTTTGAAGGCGGCCAAATCCTGTCGAATCTCTGTTCCTAGATTTGTAATTTTTGTGTCTAAATCCACTAGGCGCATGTCAACTCGGTCAAAACATGCGTCGACTTCGGTAAACCTTGCGTCGATTTGCTCAAACCGGGCATCAACCATTCCAAATTTTGATTCGAAATGCATTCCCAGGTTCCGTAAGTCTGCTTTTGTCGCAGGTTGATTGTTGAATTCACTATCCAAGATTGTCTCCAATGTAAGTGTTGTCATATGTCCGATGTGTGCGGATGTAATTGACGGTGGATGAGTATTTCATCGAGCAACCGTTGCAAAGATGCCGAGTGCGGTTAATCCAGTAAATGTGAGAAACCCTGCGAATCTGAACATTTCCTTTCGCATCGCTTCCCTGAATTCAAACAGTTCTTCTTTGAGGTCAATTCGCAGCGCTGAGAATTGGGAATCGATCTTTGCGAAGCGACGGTCGATGCGAGTGGCGAGAATGCGCAAGTCGTTGCGCGTTGCTGGTTCGTTTGGCCAATGCTCAAAGTCGTCGGCGAGGTTTTGCTCAGGTTCGTTTTCCACGGCACTTCCAGATGTAAAAGTTTGCATATGGCACATGTGTGCGAGGAAGGCCGAAGCCGACTGCTGAATTGTTACATACCTCGTGCTTTGGCTGTCAAGTACCAATTTCCAAAGCCAACAAAGGCTTAGCGGGGGAGAATGCTGGCAAGGCCAAGCACCTGCGACAACTCGGTGAGCGCCTGCGTACTGTTCGCCACCTTGATGGTCTTCATGCCCATCGCCGCAGCGGGCTTCAAGTTAATTCCCAAGTCATCTAAGAACACACACTCATCGGGTTGCACGTTCACGGTTTCGCATGCAATTTCATAAAACCGTGTTTCTGGTTTGCGCACGCCAACTTTGCTGCTTTCAATCACTGCACTAAATCGCACAAGCACTGCGCGCAATTCGTCTTGGCGCATGCGATCAACCTCGTTCACTGCAACCGGCTGGTCCGACAACACGTTGTTGGTCAAACATGCCAACACATAACCGGCTTCGTTAATGTGGTCTAATGCGTTCACCATGTCGGGGCGAATTTCGCCGTGCAACAAACTCAATACGTCGGCGCCTGGTACGCGATGCCCAAGCGCTTCGCTTTCGCGCGCAAACACATCATCAAATTCAGCAGGTGAAATGTCGCTGCGTTCCAATTTGGCCCAGGCGTTGTCGTCGGGGTTCACCGAATTCACCGAGCGAATGAAGTTGGCGGGTAACCCTTGGGTGGCCTCATAATGGTTGAAAGCCTCGAATGGGCTCGACAAAATGACCCCACCGAAGTCGAAAAATACTGCCCTAAGCACGCATTGAGCGTACGGGGTGGGGCATCACCTAGCGGGGGTCCCCATGCTGGTTGACTAAACCCGTGCCAAAAACTGGACCAAAGCATGTGGTGGTGGATGGGTCGAATGTGGCGACCGAAGGCAGAACCGCGCCCAGCTTGAAGCAGTTAAACGAGGCCGTGCTGTCGTTTATGAAGGAGTTTCCGAGCACCAAAATAACGGTGGTCGTGGACGCCACGTTTGGTCATCGCATCGACAAGCGCGAAACCGCCGAGTTCAATAGCGCCATTAACAACAACGAACTCGTTGCGCCGCCTGCTGGGGCAGTGGGGCGCGGCGACGGATTCGTGCTCACCATCGCCGAAAAAATTGGCGCAAGCATTTTGTCGAACGACAGCTATCAAGAATTTCACGAGCAGTACCCGTGGTTGTTTAACTCTGGTCGGTTGATTGGTGGAAAGCCGGTGCCAAACGTTGGCTGGGTGTTTATCGAACGCTTGCCTGTGCGTCCGTCGGCAACGAAGTCGGTGAAGAAAGCAAGTCGCGAAGCAAACAGGCCAATGCCAATTCCAAAAGCTCCGCCACCTGTTGCAAAGCCAAGTGCACCTGCTGCGAAAGCGCCCGCACCTGCAGCAAAAACTCCTGCGCCAAAACTTTCTGCAAAACCAAAAGCAGCAACCATCAACGAGCTCACACCGTTTCTTGAATTTGTCGAGAAGTATCCGGTTGGCAGCAAAGTAAAGGGTGTTGTCGATCAATACTCCGCACATGGTGTGTACGTAAAAATTGGCGATGTGCGCGGTTACTTGCCACTGCGCCTTATGGCCACACCTGCACCGCGTAGTGCGCGCGAACACGTGAAAATTGGTCAGCAGGTAAACCTGTCGGTTGACAGTTTTGTGGCATCTCGTCGCAGCATCGACGTAGCCATTGTGGGCACGGTCACACCAATGAAGAAGGCCCCAGCACCAGCCGCAACGCCCACGAAAGCCAAGAAGAAAAAGAAGCGCCCACAGCAACAACCTGTGCGTCAAAGCGCGCCAACTCGTAAGGCAGCCGCCAAGAAGAAGTAGTTTGTTCACGTGCTGATCGCTACGTGGAACGTGAATTCATTAAAGGCCCGCTTGCCAAGAGTGCAAGGTTGGATAGAAGAAAACCAGCCCGATGTGCTGTGTATTCAAGAAACCAAAATGACTGAGGCTGCGTTTCCCGCACTCACATTTGCCGAAATGGGATACGAAACCGCTCACCTAGGGCAAGGTCAGTGGAACGGCGTGGCAATTTTGTCGAAGGTGGGCTTAACCGATGTGGTTGCCAACTTTGCAACAGGCGAACCCGATGCCGAAGCGCGCATTATTAGCGCAACATGCAACGGCGTAAAAGTGGTGTGCGTGTATGTGCCAAATGGCCGCGAACTTGAACACGATCACTACCAATACAAACTGCGTTGGATGAAGCAGTTGCGCGAACACGTAGACACCATTGCTAAACCAACCGAAGACGTTGTGGTTACAGGCGATTTCAACATCGCGCCAACCGATATCGACGTGTGGGACCCGGCGGCATTCATTGGCGCAACACACACCAGCGAGCCCGAGCGCAAAGTGCTCAGCGACTTGTGCGCGTGGGGCCTTACCGATGTTTTCCGCGAGCAACACCCCGAGCCAAAGTTGTATTCGTGGTGGGACTACCGCGATGGCAGTTTCCACAAGGGTCATGGCATGCGCATTGACTATCTATTAGTCACCAAGTCGCTCGCTGCCAAAACCACCGAAACCGCAATTGACCGCAATGCGCGCAAAGGCGAAAAGCCAAGCGATCACGCACCTGTCACCATGATCGTTTCATGAGCGAGCCAATTCAGCCAGCAAACAATTTTGCGGGCTTTCATGTGCGCCAAGTGCCCATGACGCCAGAAGAAGAAGCGAAGGCCAAAGTTGCCGAAACCATGCGCAACAACATTCGCGAATTCGCAACAGATAACGACGTCAGCTTTCTAGACCGCAGCCCAATCATTGGTGCAATCAACCCGTTGTCGGCGCCAATGCATATCGACACGCACATCAATAGCGAAGGCGTCAACATGGTGACGGGCACCGTTACCTTTGGCCCGCAATACGAAGGCGCACCAACATGTGTGCACGGCGGTTTCATTGCTGCATACTTCGATGAAGTGTTGGGCGTTGCTCAAAGCACCACGGGCAACCCGGGCATGACGGTGAACCTGACGGTCGACTATCGCTCACCAACACCAATCAACAAACCGTTGGTGTTCAACGGTTGGGTAGAGCGCGTCGAGCGCCGCAAAATCTTTACTGTTGGCACCTTGCATCACGGCGAAACGCTGTGCGCCGAGGCTCACGCAATATTTGTGTCGATGAGCCCCGAGTTAATGGCCAGAATTTCTAACAACGCCGGCCCAACTCGCTGAGCAGTTAGGTCGCCAAAGATTGGCGCAAAGTCTTCAACGCGTGTTGGCGTCATTCCAGACAATTCCAGCAAGTCGGCATCGGAACAAATTTCTTGTGGCGTTAAGTTCGACGAACGCGCCAAGTGCCTGCGCCATGTGGTCAGCTTGTCAAGAACAGTTGGCTGACCAGAATTCGTTCGGGGCATTGCAGCACGCACTGCAGTCGCAGCCTCTTCGCGTGCAAGCTCTTCAGGCGAAGGCGCGCGCTTCGGCATGCCTTCAACGAGTGGGCTAATGCCGGCGTTGCGTGATCCACGCTTTTCTGCATACGTCACATACAACTGATTAGCCGCGCGAGTTAACGCAACATAGGCAAGTCGCACTTCTTCTTTTTTCTGATCAGCAGAAGTCGCCGAACCATGTGGCAACAACCCGGTTTCAGCACCCGCAACAACAACGCAATTCCATTCGCGGCCTTTTGCTCCGTGGAAGGTAAGCAAATCAACACCGCTGTCGGCGGCTTTCGCAATGTGGTTGGCCGTTGTCCACGCAGTAAACGCACGGCCGTCAACAACGCCTGGTTGATCGAGGTGCAAAAACTCAAACACCATTGCGGCTACTTCGCGTTCGGCATCGTCTAGTGATTCGGCCATGGTGTCGGCAGCCCAGGTGGCCAGGGCATTGCGGCTTCCGCATTGTGCGGCAAGGCCAATGGCAGCAGTGATATCTAGAGACTGTTTCGACGAACCAATAGGAATGCCGGCCTTCTTCAATTCCTTCGCAATGGCAGCAACCTGAATGTTGGTGCGCACCAGCACGGCAACCGAACTCCATGGGTCGGCGCCGGCAGTTGGCGCGTATTTCCACAACAGTTTTGCAATGCCTGCAGCTTCGGCCTCGGCGGTGTCGAACCCCACCACATGCACAGGTGCGCCGTCTTCACGCACCGCAACAATGTCTACAGGTTCGCCTGCATGCCTGGCCGCGTGGCGTGCCGCGTGCACAATGTGCGGTGTGCAGCGATAGTTGTTTGGCAATTTCAACATGGTGGTTTGCCCAAGTTGTTCGGGCAACGTGTCGAACAGCATGCGGTCTGCGCCGTTCCATCCGTAAATGGCTTGCAGTGGGTCGCCAACAACAAACACGTCGGGGCGGCCACCGCGTATTGCGGTGAACAACGCGTATTGCAGCGGGTTCATGTCTTGTGCTTCGTCTACAAATATGTGGCGGAAGCGCCAACGAACCAATTCTGCATACGCAGCATCAGCATTCATTTCGGCAACAACACGTGCCAATAGCTCGTCAAGGTCAACTACTTGGCGCTTCTTTTTCAACGCTTCGTATTGCTTAAACATTTCAGCAATGTCGGCAGCAGGTGCAGGAACAGAACGTTGATTGCGTTTCACTGCGGCTGCATAGTCGGCAGGTTCAATCATGCGTGCATGAGCCCAGTCAATTTCCATTAACAAATCGCGTGGGCGTTGCGCCAAAAAGTGCGCACCAGCAGCACTGGTTGCTAACGCATTGCGGTTGTGCACAATGTTGGGCACAGGCTGGCCAAGGTCGGTTAACCGCTGGCGCAACAACGCCAACGCAACAGCGTGAAACGTGCCAACAGTTGGCCCCATAGTTCCACGTGCACCAACACCTAAGCCGTGCAAGCGCCTGCGCATTTCGCCAGCTGCTTCGCGCGTAAAGGTAATGGCCAAGATATTTTCAGGTAACGCACTGCCGGTTGCAACACGGTACGCAATGCGGTGGGTGAGTACTCGCGTTTTGCCCGAGCCCGCGCCTGCGTGCACCACGGTGGCAGAAGGTGGGCACGTGACTGCATCTCGTTGTTGGGCGTCGAGCCCCATCAGCAGTTCATTCACATCCACGCGCACACGCTAGGCGAACCCTGTAACAGAGCGCACATTACGCTTGGCATATGGGCTTTTCAATGAAACACTTCACTCACAAGGAAGTATTGGTGCTCGATCTGCACCCGCATTGGTGGAGGTTTGTGAAGCCGGTCGTCACCATTATTGTCATGCTTGCTGCTTTGGCAAATACCCATCGCATTCCGTATGAATTTCTGCGCGACTTGGCCCTCATCATCGCTCAGGTGTTGTCTGTACTTGCCGTGTTGAATCTGGCGTTGCAAACCTTGAAGTGGTATCGCACGCACTTCGTGCTCACATCGCAGCGTGTCATTTTTCAGTCAGGAGTTATAGGGCGCAAGCGCGTAGAAATTTCCTTGCACAAAATCAACCTCATCAATTTCCACCAAAGTGTTTTCGAGCGCCTCATTAATGCAGGCGACATCATCATCGAATCGGGTGCGGAAGACGGCATAGAAACCTTTTCCGACGTGGGCGACCCACAAAACGTGCAGGCCTACATTCACGAATGGGTGCGTAAGAACATGGACGAGGTCAATAACTAGGCTGAGGCAATGCCTCGCGCCTCGTTTACCTCTACCGATAACCGTCAGATCGAACTGGAATACGACCACTTCGGCAACCCAACCGATCCAGCGCTTCTGCTCATTATGGGCTTCACCGCACAAATGGTGGCGTGGGAAGAAGAGTTCTGCCAACAGATTGCCGACCGCGGTCACTTCGTTATTCGTTTCGACAACCGCGACTGTGGCTTAAGCACCAAGTTGCACGGCGTGGACAGTAATTCAGACGCCGTCATCATGGCCGCCATGATGGAAACCGAAATGCCGCCGGCGCCCTACACGTTGTCCGACATGGCTGCCGATGCAATGCAAGTGCTCGATCACTTAAACATTGAACGCGCGCACATTATGGGTGCATCAATGGGCGGCATGATTGCACAAACCGTTGCTATCGAACACCCGCATCGCGTGAAGACACTCATTTCCGTCATGAGCCAGCCGGGCGAACTGACCGTTGGTCAGCCAACGCAAGAAGCAATGGAACTCATCGTTACTCCTGCACCAAGCGACCGCGATGAGTACATTGCGTTTGCACCGAAGTGGCAGTTGTGGCAAAGCAAGAAGTATCGCAGCGACGAAGTGTCGCGCCGTAATGCCATTCGCGATTTCGATCGCAGCAATTACCCAGAAGGTGGCCCGCGTCAAATGGCAGCCATTTATGCAAGCGGCAGCAGGGCAGAAGGTTTGCAAAAACTGCAAATACCAACACTGGTTATTCACGGCACCGAAGACCAACTCATTACACCAAGTGGTGGCGAGCGCACTGCCGAACTCATTCCTAATTCAACGTTGCTGATGGTCGACGACATGGGTCACGACTTGCCGCAACCACTGTGGCCGTTGTTCGTCGATGCCATCTCCAAGCACACCGCACTCGTTAAATAAGGACACACCATGACCACGGGCCCACTCAGCGGTTATCGCATTATTGAAATTGCAGGCATTGGGCCTGGCCCGTTTGCCGCCATGATGCTTGCCGACATGGGCGCCGAAGTCATTCGTGTCGAACGCGCACAATCAGTTCGTGGCCCAGCACCCGACACTGCGCATTGGGACGTATTGTTGCGCGGCCGCAAAAACATTGCCATCGACTTGAAGAACCCGCAAGGTGTTGAAGCACTGCTACAACTGGTTGAAAAAGCCGACGCGCTTATTGAAGGTTTCCGCCCTGGTGTTATGGAACGCTTGGGCATTGGTCCAGACGTGTGCGCACAGCGCAACCCCAAGTTGGTGTTTGGTCGCATGACGGGTTGGGGTCAAGAAGGCCCATATGCGCCGCTTGCTGGCCACGACATTAATTACATTGCGCTTGCTGGCTCACTTGCTCACTTTGCGCGCGCAGGCGAAGCACCAGTTCCACCATTGAACATGGTCGGCGACTTCGGCGGCGGTGGCATGTTCCTTGCCTACGGCGTGGTGTGTGCATTGCTTGAAGCACAAAAAAGCGGCAAGGGCCAAGTGGTCGACACCGCAATGGTCGATGGCGCAGCAGCACTTATGAGCATGTTCTGGGCGTTCAAAAACATTGGCATGTTTAACGAAAACGCTCCTGGCACCAACATGCTCGACACGGGCGCACATTTTTACGACGTGTTCGAATGCGCAGATGGCAAGTATGTAAGCATCGGCAGCATCGAACCACAGTTCTACGCATTGCTGCTTGAAAAAACAGGCCTTACGAATGACCCAGAGTTTGCAAAGCAAATGGATACTTCACAGTGGCCAGCGCTGAAAGCAAAGCTGCAAAATGTTATGAAGCAAAAAACGCAAGCCCAGTGGTGCGCAATTATGGAAGGCACCGACGTGTGCTTTGCGCCGGTTCTTACCATGAGCGAAGCAGCGCAGCACCCGCACAACGTTGCGCGTAACACCTTCATCGACATTGCAGGCATTAAACAACCAGCACCTGCACCACGCTTTTCACGCACCAGCCCCAACACGCCAACACAACCAGCACATGCTGGTCAGCACTCCAAGCAAATTCTCACCGATTGGGGAGTCAGCAATGTTGACGAGTTGCTTGCCAGCGGGGCAGTAGTAGACGGGTCGGCACAATGAGCACGATTGTTGCGTTTCACGCTCACCCCGATGATGAAAGCTTGGCCATGGGTGGCACACTTGCTCGCGCATCGGCAGAAGGTCACCGCGTTGTAGTTGTAGTTGCTACTAACGGCGATCACGGCGAAAAACCTGAAGGCACAACTGTTGCGCAACTGGTTGAAACACGCAAGCGCGAAATGGAAGCCTCATGTGCGGTTCTTGGCGTGCACCGTTTGGTGTGGCTAGGTTACGACGACAGCGGCATGAACGGTTGGGAACAAAACAAAGCTCCTAACGCATTCATTAACGCCGACACCGAAGCCGCTGCACAAAAACTTGCCTTCGTACTCATTGAAGAAAATGTCGACGTGTTCACCACATACGACTGGCACGGCAACTACGGCCACCCCGATCACCTGAAGGTGCACGCGGTTGGTCATCGCGCTGCAGAAATTGCCAACGTCACCAACGTGTATGAAATGACCATGAACCGCGACCACTGGAAGCGCCTCATGGAGTTTGCACCCGAAGGTGAAAAGTTCAACCCCGACGAACCAGCCGACGATGGCAACCCAATGGGCGAACCCGAAGCAAACATCTCACACAAAATAGACGTCACTAAGTTTTGCGAACTGAAGCGCAAAGCCATTCAATGCCATGCCAGCCAAATAACCGACACCGGTTTCTTGGGCACGCTCACACCCGAAATGTTCGAGATGTCATTTGGCTTCGAATGGTTCATCAAAGTTGGCGAGAGCGGCCCGCCGCGCGACGCCTGGCTATTCGACTAGCCAGAACACACAACATGACACGTATATATATGGTCAGGCACGGCCAAGCCGCTGCCGCATGGCACGAAAGCCCCGATCCAGGTTTAAGCGAACTGGGCCAACAACAAGCAGCCACTGCCGCACAACAACTGGATCACCTGAACAACATCTCAATCATCAGTAGCCCACTGTTACGTTGCCAAGAAACAGCGCAACCTTTTGCCACAGCAAAGAACACACCGATCAGCATTCACACCGAAGTGTCCGAAATTCCTACGCCCAGCAACATTGCTTTCGACCAACGCGGCCCATGGTTGCAACAAGCCATGGCCGGCACGTGGCAAGAACTTGGTCAACAGTTTGTGGACTATAAAAACGACATTGGCAACTTCGTGAAAAACCTGCAGCACGACACCGTCATCTTCAGCCACTTCATTGCCATCAACGCAGTCATTGGTTTTGTCACCAATAAAGACCAACTCATGCTGGCCCGTCTCGACAACTGCTCCATCACCACGTTTCATATAGACGAAAACAACAACATCACCCTGGGTGACACTGGCAATGAAGCCACCACCACGGTGGGGTAGATTGTTAATCCTGTGAACGCCGAAACTCTCAATAACCTCCACACCAACTGGGCTTGGGTTGTCATTATTGGCAATGGCCTTGCAGGCGTCTGGTCTCTCACCGCCCACAAACTCGTCTCGCTGCGTACCCGCGCATTGTGGTGGTACATCGGCGTTGCGCAAGCCACCATGTTTGTGCAGGTCATCTTGGGTGTCATTATGGTGAACCGCGACAAGGCAGTGTTCCCAGCGTTTCACGCGTTCTATGGTTTCGTTGCCATCATCGCTATCGCGATCATTTATTCGTATCGTGCACAACTCAAGGGTCGCGTGTATTTGTTGTACGGCTTCGGCGGGCTCTTCATTATGGGCCTTGGTATTCGAGCCATGCTCGTCGGCCAAGCCGCCTAGTTCTTCGCTAGTGCGTTACTTCGTGCCTCTGGTCGCTAGATGGCTGAATTGAAAATACAACCGCTGCCGAACATGCAGTAATAAACACAATCGTCATTGGGGCAATGGACGAGTCAAACGCATCTCGTAGCCACCCAGAGAAGATTGGGCCAAGCGCACCACCAAGGGTGGTAATCAATCCGATGCCTCCCATTACCGTGCCAAACACTTGTGGTTGCAC
>Ga0208788_1001703_pt1 | contig 10494 bp, 10 predicted proteins | sample Wag4_2014_7_11_3_FD_187363 | JGI IMG/M metagenome (GOLD analysis project Ga0208788, IMG submission 187363) | Fresh water mixed with fracking chemicals microbial communities from Ohio, USA - Utica-2 Time Series FC 2014_7_11 (SPAdes) (version 2) ... | reverse complement strand
GGTAATTCCTTCTACGGCTTCGGCGAATCCAAGCGACAACGTTGCCTCAATATCGCCGCCGCGTTGTGGACCTGCTGGGTTGCGACGTCGACCTCCGCCAAACATTTGTCCAAAGAGGTCGCCAAGACCCTCGCCGCCAAAATCATTCTGATCAAAACGAAACCCACCAGCGCCGCCGCCAAAGGATGACGGACCCTGTCGTCGCACATCGTCGTACTCTTTGCGCTTTGCTTCGTCGCCAAGCACGTCATAAGCAGCCGATACTTCTTTGAACTTCTCTTCTGCCGCCGCATTATTTGGGTTGGCATCAGGGTGAAACTGGCGTGCAAGTTTGCGATATGCCTTCGTGATGTCTTTGGCTGGTGCAGTTTGTGCAACACCGAGCACCGCGTAGTAGTCCTTTTCAAACCACTCGCGTTGCATGATTATCCCTTGACCTTGACCATTGCTGCGCGAAGCACGCGGCCCTTCCAGCGGTAACCAGTGCGCAGAACCTCAAGCACGACCGGCTCTGATCCATCACCTTCTTCATGCATCACGGCATCGGCCAACGCTGGGTCAAACGGTTTGCCCGCTAAATCCAAAGCTTCGAGGCCTTGCTTTTGCAAGGCGCCGATGAGCGATGACCACACCTGCTCCACGCCTTCAACACCGTGGGCAACTGCAGCCTCACATGCATCGAGTACCGGAAGTAGTTGTTCAACAAGCTTGCCAAGTGCACGATCAAGTTCGTCACTCATTTGTGTTGCTGCGCGCTTGCGATAATTTTCGAAGTCAGCCTGTACTCGAAGTGCGATGTCTTTGAATTCGTCGCGCTCTTTTACAGCGTCTTCAATGGAGACTTCGGTTGTTGCCGACTCTTCAACATGTGAGTCCTGCGTGGAGTCTGCGCTCGCAGACTCCACAACAGATTCGTCTTGTGATTCACTCATGGTGCGAATGCCGTCGACTTACTTCTCGTCAACGATTTCAGCATCAACGATGTCGTCGTCGCTGCCGGCCGATTGTCCACTTGCAGATGTTCCGGCTGCGTTGGTATCGCGTGCTGCTGCCTCATACAGCTTTTGGCTAAAGGCTTGGCTTGCGGTCATCAACTTTTCGGTTGCTGCCTTGATTGCATCGTTGTCGGAACCGTTGAGCGTGGTCTTCAGTTCGCTCAACGGACCTTCAACTGCAGTGCGCTCCTCTTCGGTCACCTTTTCACCTTGTTCGCGCAATACCTTTTCGGTTTGATACACGAGCGAGTCGGCGTTGTTGCGGATCTCGGCTTCTTCGCGGCGAAGACGGTCTTCCTCGGCATGTGCTTCGGCGTCTTTGACCATCTTGTCGATGTCGTCTTTGTTTAATGACGACTGACCGGTGATGGTCATGGACTGTTCCTTGTTCGTTGCGCGATCTTTCGCCGAAACATGCACGATGCCGTTGGCGTCAATATCGAAGGTCACTTCAATTTGCGGTACTCCACGAGGTGCAGGTGGCAAATCAACGAGTTGGAACTTGCCAAGCGTCTTGTTGTAGCTGGCCATTTCACGCTCACCTTGCAGAACATGAATTTCCACGGATGGCTGCATGTCGTCTGCTGTGGTGAACACTTCGGTTCGGCGAGTTGGGATGGTGGTGTTGCGTTCAATCAACTTGGTCATTACGCCACCCTTGGTTTCGATTCCAAGTGAAAGCGGAGTGACGTCGAGCAACAACACATCTTTTACGTCGCCGCGCAACACACCGGCTTGCACCGCTGCACCAACTGCTACTACCTCGTCTGGGTTTACGGTGCGGTTTGGTTCTTTACCGGTCATCGACTGCACAAGGTCTTGTACTGCTGGCATGCGAGTTGAACCGCCCACCATGATGACGTGATTGATTTGACCCTTCGATAAACCTGCATCAGTAATTGCTTGTTCGAATGGTTTGCGGCAACGCTCGATGAGGTCTGCGGTCATTTCTTGAAACTTTGCACGTGTCAAGGTTTCGTCCATGTGCAATGGGCCAGCTGCAGTTGCCGTGATAAATGGCAAGTTGATTTGTGTCTGTTGTGTTTGTGACAACTCGATCTTCGCTTTTTCAGCTGCTTCTTTCAAACGCTGAGTGGCCATGCGGTCAGCCGCAAGATCAACTCCGTGTGCTGCTTTGAACTGTTGCACCATCCAGTCAATAATGCGTTGGTCCCAGTCGTCACCACCGAGGTGCGTGTCGCCATGTGTGCTCTTCACTTCAAACACACCGTCACCAATTTCAAGAACGCTCACGTCGAATGTTCCACCGCCGAGGTCGAACACCAACACGGTTTCGTCTTCGCTTCCCTTGTCGAGGCCGTAAGCAAGTGCTGCTGCGGTTGGCTCGTTAATAATGCGCAATACTTCGAGGCCAGCAATTTGTCCGGCTTCTTTTGTTGCGGTGCGTTGTGCGTCATCGAAATATGCAGGCACGGTAATTACGGCTTGCGTAACGGTGTCGCCCAAATATGCTTCGGCGTCGCGCTTCAACTTCATGAGTGTGCGCGCGCTGATTTCTTGTGGTGTGTATTGCTTGCCGTCGATGTCGTCGCTCTTCCAGTTTTCGCCCATGTGGCGCTTCACGCTGCGGAAGGTGCGATCTGGGTTCGTAATTGCCTGACGCTTGGCAACTTCGCCAACCAGCACTTCGCCGGCTTTCGAAAATGCCACGACCGATGGGGTGGTGCGTGACCCTTCAGAGTTGGGGATAACCACTGGCTCGCCTGCTTCCAGGACTGCCACTACCGAGTTGGTGGTTCCGAGGTCGATTCCTACTGCTTTGCCCATGATGATTGCTCCTTGTACGGGGGTTGCTTTGGGGTGTTAGGTGAATTTTACGACGCACCAGTGAACTTGCCAACCCGAGCACTACAAAACTTGAGTCAAAGGCACTCAACATTTGTCACACCCAGATATCGGGGCTGTACATTCGCCAAATACCGCTGAAATACCCGCTGCGCCTACCATCTACTCCATGACTGGCACCCTTGTCCTTCTTCGTCATGGCCAAAGTACGTGGAATGAGCTCAATCTGTTCACGGGTTGGCACGACGTGGAACTCACCGACCAAGGGGTTCGCGAGGCCGCCGCCGCAGGCGCCACCATGAAAGCAGCGGGGCTCGTTTTCGACATCGCCCACACCAGCTTGCTGCGCAGAGCAATAGAAACGAATCAATTGGCTCTTTCCGCCATGGGTCTCAATATTCCTATTGAACGAACATGGCGTTTGAACGAGCGTCACTACGGCGCACTGCAGGGTTTGGACAAAAAAGAAACCACGCTTCGACACGGCGCTGAACAAACCATGATTTGGCGACGCAGTTTTGACGTTCCACCACCGCCAGTTGATGCAACCAGTCCAGAACATCCGGCAAATGATCCTCGCTACCAGCAACTCATTGCGCAAGGGCTTGACGCCTCTCTCCTCCCCGCTACCGAGTGCCTTGCTGACGTATTAGTACGTGTGTTGCCTTATTGGAACGACGTCATCACACCTCAGTTGCATGAGGGGAAAAATGTTTTGGTTACCGCTCACGGCAACTCGCTTCGTGCACTCGTGATGCACCTCGAGCAAATTTCGCGCGATGACATTGTGGAGTTCAATATTCCTACCGGCGTCCCACGCCTGTACGACCTTTCTGACACCCTCGCGGTGAAGGCAGTCAAATACATGGGTGACCAGGAAGCGATTGCAGCGGCCGCTGAAGCGGTGGCAAAACAAGCATCTGGCAATCACTGACCAGCCTTTGCTCTCTCTCAACTGCGGACTAGCGTAAGTTCCGCATGAATACGACAATCCCAACTTCCGAGACCGCCGCACCAAAGCGAAAAGGTCTCAAGCCATATCAACTGTCCATTGCTCTTGGTATCGGCATTGGTACGTTTGCCATGCTTTCGGGAATCATCCCGCACATTGTGCACTGGCATAACGATGACCCAATTTCTCGCAAAGTGTTTGAGGGAATTCCTGGTTTCATCCAAATTGCGTTTTACACGATCATCCCCGCCCTTTTGGTGTTTGGTTCATTTCAGTTTGCCGACCGCATTCGCAACTGGGAACGTGGCGCACCTGATCGTCGCAAGACCACAAAGAAGAATTTCAAACAACGCTTAGCTGACTACCGCGCCGGCGTATACATGCGCACACTGCTTCGCGATAGTGCTGCAGGACTCATGCACTCCATGATTTATTTCGGCTTCCTGGTACTGCTTGGAGTAACCACAGTGCTCGAAATCGATCACCAAGTTCCTCCTGCACTCAAGTTTTTGCATGGTGACGTGTACCGCGCATATGCGGCGGTGGGTGACATTGCTGGAATCGTGTTTACCGTTGGCGTGATTTGGGCGATCATCCGTCGTTACGTACAGCGTCCATATCGCATTCGCATCAAGTCCAAGCCTGAACATGCAATTGGTCTTGGTGTGTTGCTGGCTATTGGCATTACTGGTTTTACAACAGAAATGTTCCGTATTGCCGAGTCTCAAGCTGCTGGCGTAAACATGGACCACGAAAAGTGGAGCGTGCTTGGTTATCCATTAGCGCAACTTGTTAATGGCTGGTCGGTTTCAACTCTTGACACCACCCACCAAGTGATGTGGGTTTCACACGCACTGTTCTTTGCTGCTTTCCTCGTCATCTTGCCAATCACCATGTTGCGCCACATGTTCACTTCGCCGTTGAACATGTACTTGAAGGATCGCGAACGTCCAAAGGGTGCGATGAAGGCAATGCCAAATCTCACCGAAACGTCACTTGAAACGTTTGGTGCACATGTTGTAGAGGACTTCACGTGGAAGCAACTGCTTGACCTTGATGCCTGCACCATGTGCGGCCGCTGCACCAGCGTGTGTCCTGCACATGCAACAGGTAAGCCACTTGACCCACGCGAAATTGTGTTGAAAAGCGGCGAGGTAATGGCAGCAACCGCAACGCATGCTCGTGGTGGAAAAGTGTCGCCTCCGTTGAGTGTCGACAGTGAAATCACTATTTCCGCGAACTCATTGTTTGAACGCATCACCAGTGAAGAAATTTGGGCCTGCACTTCCTGCAAGGCATGCGACGAAATTTGTCCGGTAAACATTGAAATTCTCGACAAGATTTTGGACATGCGCCGTTACCTCTCGCTCATGGAAAGCGATTTCCCTGCAGAACTTGGAAACGCCTACCGAGCAATGGAAAACCAAGGCAACCCATGGGGAATGAGCCAGAGCGATCGTGGCGAGTGGGCAAAAGACCTTGACGTCACCGTGCTCGACCCAGGTGCTGCTTTCAATCACGAGTACTTGTACTGGGTTGGTTGTGCAGGAAGCTTCGATGACAAGAACAAGAAGGTCACGCAGTCAATGGCCAAGTTGTTGAAGCGTGCCGGCATTGATGTGGCAATTCTTGGACCGAGCGAAATGTGCACCGGCGACAGTGCGCGTCGAAGCGGCAACGAATACCTCTTCCAAATGTTGGCTATGCCAAACATTGAAATGCTCAATGGCATGGGCGTGCGCAAAATCATTACGCAGTGCCCACACTGCTTCAACACGCTTGCCAACGAATACCCGCAGTTTGGTGGAACGTACGAAGTGATTCACCACTCACAATTGCTTGAACACCTCATTGATTCAGGCAAGCTTGACATCAGTGACGCAACACTTGAAGAGCGAATTACGTATCACGACTCGTGCTACCTCGGTCGTCACAACGACGTCTATATGGCACCTCGAAACGTCGTTGCATCCATTAAGGGTGTTGATGTAGTGGAAATGCCACGCAACGGCACGAAGGGTATGTGCTGTGGTGCCGGTGGAGCTCGCATGTGGATGGAAGAGACCATCGGAACAAAAGTGAATGACGAACGCGCTGCTGAAGCAATCTCAACAGGTGCTTCACGCGTCGCAACCGCCTGTCCATTCTGTTACATCATGTTGGATGACGGTGTGAAGGGTGCTGGCAAGGAAGAGCATGAAGTGAAGGTTGCCGACATTTCTATTCACTTGCTTGACGCAATTGAAAACGGTGAGCGAATTCGCGCTGAGACTTCTGCACCACTCAGTGCGCCGGTTGCTGGCGAATAATTCGTTACTTTAAAAAGTTTTCGAAATAGCGACTTGGGGTCGGTCCACGCTGACCCTGATACTTGGAGCCGCGCGCACCTTTACCGTATGGATTGTCTGCTGGTGTTGTCATCGTCATGAAACTCACTTGGCCGATCTTCATATTCGGATACAACGTGATGGGCAAGTTCGCCACGTTTGATAATTCCAGTGTGATGTGGCCATCAAAACCGGCGTCAATAAATCCCGCAGTGGAGTGAATGAGTAGACCGAGCCGACCAAGAGAACTCTTGCCTTCAACTCGTGCCACCAAATCATCTGCAATTGCCACGCGCTCAAGTGTGGAACCCAATACGAATTCACCAGGATGCAACATAAACACACCGTCTTGTGGAACCTCGACCAATTCGGTCAAATCGCTGAGATCTTTTTTGACATCGATTACTGCAGACGTGTGGTTACGAAACACTCGAAAGAGGTTCGACACCTTGACGTCAATCGATGAAGGCTGAATGCACGACTCGTCAAGCGGGTCAATGATGATGCGGCCCTCGTGGAGAGCCTCGCGAATGCTTTTGTCAGACAGGATCACAACGAAGCACCCTAGTGAACGAATGCCTCAGTGGAAAAACCTCAAGAAATACAGGGCTTATGAGACCAAGCTGAGCAACGCCCAGAGCGCTGCAATCAGACCGACCGCAGCCATAGCGAGCGATCGGCTGCGAGGTGCTTGAGCAAGTGATCCTTCGGCCACCTTTTTCGGTGGTTTGACAACTGCCAGTACATTTCCGGCAAACATTGCTCCACCAAATGCCAGTACTAGCCAGACCAGGATGTCTTCACCCAGAAACACCGTTAGTCACCAAGCACATCTTCGATGGAGTTGTCCATCGCCATGTTTTCGAAGCGCGTATACGAAGCCAACCACGCAAGTTTCGCGAGGCCCAGCGGACCAGCACGGTGTTTCGCAACGCTGACTTCGGCAAAACCTTTGAGGTTCGGGTCTTGTTCGTAAATTTCACCGCGATACAAAAACATCACGACGTCGGCGTCTTGCTCAAGGGCGCCTGATTCGCGCAAGTCGGAAAGTGTTGGACGTTTGTCTTGTCGACTTTCCAAGCTTCGGCTCAGCTGGCTTAATGCAAGGACGGGAACACTGAATTCACGAGCAAGCAATTTCAACTTTCGACTGATCTCGCTCACTTCCAATTGACGGTTTTCCGGGCGTCCGTCGCCACCCATCAATTGCAAGTAGTCAATAACAATGAGCGCGAGTCCGCCCTCACGGCTGTACACGCGTCGCGCCTTGGCGCGAATTTGTCCAACGGTGGTGCCGGCACTGTCATCAATGATGAGGGGAATGTCGAGTCGCCCAACTGCGTGACCGATTTTGGTCCAATCTTTGGGTGTTGGTCGACCAGTACGAAACACTGTTCCGTCTACACGCGCCTCGCTTGCCAAAATACGTTGCGAAAGTTCGGCTTTACCCATTTCCAACGAGAAGAACAGTACGGGTTTGTTTAGGTGTTGGGCTGCATGAACTGCAATACCAAGTGCGAAGGCGCTCTTACCCATTGCAGGTCGGGCACCAACAATGTTGAGTGTTCCTGGTTGCAGTCCGAGCAGTACTTTGTCCAAGTCAACGTAACCAGTTGGAACACCGGTCATGACATCGTTGTTATTGGCGCGGTCTTCGAGTTGATCGAAGGCCTTCTTAATCAAAATGTCGAGTCGCTCCGAACTATCGCCAACATTGCTTTCCGAGATATCGAAAATACGGCTTTCTGCTTCGTCTAGCGCACGCTCAACATCGTCTGGCTCGCCATACCCAATTTCAGCAATATCGCCAGCAGCACTAATGAGTCGACGGAGGCGCGCAGTATCACGAACGATTTTTGCGTACCGCTCTGCACTCGAAACAGCTGGCGTTGCGTTTTGCAGCGCCAAGAGTTCTTCAAGTCCACCTATACCGTCGAGCAACTGGTGGCGACGGAGTTCATCGGCAACAGTGATGGGGTCAACTGGCTCACCCGATGTGTTGAGCGAACGAATCGCATCAAAAATGTGTCGGTGCGCTGGCTTATAAAACTCGTCTGGGTGAACGCCGCGTTCCACAGCAATGCCAACTGCTTCTCGCGAGAGCAGCATGGCGCCGAGCAATGATGCTTCGGCGTCCAGGTTGTGTGGTGGAACACGCTGCGCACCGCGAGAGCCAGACCGTGAATCGGTTCTATTCTCGCTTGTGTTCGACATGCAACTACCTTGCCCCTTGGGCCTTGTTGAGGGCTAGCGACACTTCCCTATTGCGCAACAACCGACAAATTCACCACACCGGTGATGCCATCAAACAACGCAACGCTCACTTGATGAGCACCCGTTGTGCGAATTGGCGTCTCGATGTTGATGACTTTGCGGTCGAGAACGACTGATGTTTGGTCTTTCACAGCAGCGACAATGTCGTTCGCTGTGACTGAACCAAACAAGCGACCTTCGGCGCCAGCCTTTGCTTTGACCGTGACGGTGTGCTTGGCGAGCTCTGCAGAAACAGCAAAGGCTGAATCGCGGTCTGCTGCTTCACGCAAGTCGCGAGCGCGACGCATGGAGTTTGCCTGAGTTACCGCACCGTCGGTGGCAAGAATTGCGAGTCCACCAGGAAGCAACAAGTTGCGAGCATGCCCTGAAGACACGGTCACAATGTCGCCGCGACGGCCTAGGCCATTGACATCTTTACGAAGCAAAACTTTCATGATCTATGCCTCCTCTGTTGTTGGGTCGTCAACTGCAATGTCTTCACCAAGTGGTGCCTCTACAGCGGCTTCGATGACATCTTTGTAGGTGTCTGCCAATGATTCTGATGCGTCCTTGTCACGTGAACGGCGCGGACGGTCGTTGTATGAACCGTCTTCTTCGCCACGACGTGGTGCGCGTGCTGAAGCAACGCGCTTGGTGTATGGCAACAAGGCCATTTCACGAGCGTTCTTCACGGCAAGAGCAACGTCACGTTGCTGCTGCACGGTGTTTCCGTTCATGCGGCGCGCGCGCAACTTTGAACGATCCGACATGAAGCGTTGCAGCAAGTTGACGTCCTTGTAATCGATGAAGCCAACCTTTTCGGCGTGCAACACATTTGGGCGCTTCTTGTATTTGCGCATCGCCGCTTTGGCTGCGCGCTCTTTGTTCTTTTTACTGGTCATGGTGTGTTTCCTTTATGCGATGAGTGATGTTCGAGTGGTGAGTGTTTCAGAATGGTTCTTCGCCGCTGTCAAACGGGTTTGATTCGCCAACTGGGCTTGAGCCACCCTTGGCTGCACCCTGACCGTCGGTTCGTGGGGTGCGCTCAACTTGCGCAGTAGCCCAACGAAGGCTTGGTCCGAGTTCGTCTGCAATGACGTCAATTGCGGTGCGCTTGTCGCCTTCACGAGTGGTGTACTCGCGCTGCTCAAGTCGGCCGGTAACCACAACGCGAGCACCCTTAGTGAGTGACGCTGCTGCGTTTTCTCCCAATTGGCCCCATGCGGTGACGTTGAAGTATGACGTTTGTTCCTGCCACTCGCCATTGACCTGATAGCGACGACCAACGGCTATGCCGAATGATGCGACGCCACGACCGGAAGTGGTGAAACGAAGTTCTGGATCGCGGGTGAGATTTCCCACGAGTGTGATGGTGTTATCTGCCATGAAGGGCTCCTAGTTAATGAATGAATAAATGGAGATCAGGCTTTAGCAGCGATCATGCCGCGGCTAGCTGCTTCCTGATCTGGCAAACGGAGAAGTTTGTGGCGGAGAACATCGTCCGCGAGCTTCAGTGTGCGCTCAACCTCGTCGAGTGCGCCACCTGGGGCTAAGAGGTTGAACACCGCGTAGTACCCATCTGACTGCTTGTTGATTGGGTATGCAAGACGACGCTTGCCCCACCAATCAGGTGTGCCGTGAACCGAGCCGCCGGCAGCAGTAACTGCCTTTGAGATCGTGTTAATCCAGGCATGAGCAGCCGACTCTTCGGACGCACCACTCACAATGACCATTAATTCATATGCACGCATAAACGTGATAACTCCCTTCGGATCCAGCCGAAGCTGGAGCCCCCGAAGGGGCAGGGTGGATAAGGACTCTGGATCGTATCGGCACAAACGGATCGTGCCACACCCGTGTCACGGGGTGCCCTGAAACCTCAATGCCAATTAGCGCTGCGACTGTTTTCTGCGGGCAGGCTCATGCTCCGGAACATTCGATGGCTCCATGAGCGGCAGCGAGCGCAGGAGGTGGTGCCACTTACATGACCTGCAGGCTTCAACTACATATGCCGTATACAACGAGTCATAACTTTGTGCGTGCATTGCTTCGCGTTGAGCAAGTTGCCGAAATTCTTCCAACTCATGTGGACGAGTGATGCATCGTCCGTGATGAGGTAGCCGTGGACCAAACACATAGGTCACCAACACAACATTGCCCT
>Ga0208788_1001700_pt1 | contig 10499 bp, 8 predicted proteins | sample Wag4_2014_7_11_3_FD_187363 | JGI IMG/M metagenome (GOLD analysis project Ga0208788, IMG submission 187363) | Fresh water mixed with fracking chemicals microbial communities from Ohio, USA - Utica-2 Time Series FC 2014_7_11 (SPAdes) (version 2) ... | reverse complement strand
CTTAAACAACTGAACTGGGCTAGCGAAGGAGTGGGGGCAACAGCAGCTGCGCTGGTAGACTTATCCACAGTTGCTGGTAACAAAATCAGCAATCCGCCCTGGGTCAAATTTCAATCGGCAGGGTGGGTCAATTTTCCATCAGCGCCAACAGCAAGGGTCTGCATGGCGTTGGTTTGAACGAACTGCTGGCTGCCGCTGATGCGCCCAAGGGCAGCCTTTATCACCACTTCCCGAACGGCAAGACCGAACTGGCCGTGGCCGCCATCGAGCGTGTCGGCCAGCGCGCCGAGCAGGCGTTCGCCGCGCTCTTCCAGCGTCAGTCCGATCCACTCGATGCGCTGACTATCTGGCTACAGGGCGCGCTTGGCCAGTTGCAGGAAAGCGCCTTCGAGCGTGGCTGCCCGCTGGCCACCGTGGCCCTGGAAAGCGCTCCGCAAGATCATGAAATTCGTGCAGCCCTGGCCAATGCCTTCGCCGCCATTCGCCAGGCACTGCAGCAGCAGTTGCAACGTCACGGTTACGCACAGCCAGAAGGGCTCGCTGCCCTGTTCGTCGCGCTCTACGAAGGCGGTCTGCTGCAAGCGCGTGTCGCCGGCAGCAGCGAGCCGCTGAAACAGGCCGTCGCCACCCTGCTCCACCTGACCCGCCAGCACCGCATGGAGTCCCCGCCAGCATGAACACAGCCATCCGCCGCGAAACCCTGCCCCTGCTCGCCCTCGACGATTATCAACTGACCGCCACGCACTATCACGCCGAGCGACCGCAGGCGCAGTTGCTGATCGCCGGCGCCACCGGGGTGCCGCAAGGTTTCTATCGCCGTTTTGCCGAACACGCCGCCAGCCGTGGTTTCAACACCATGACCCTGGACTACCGCGGCATCGGACAATCCAAGCCAGACAGCCTGCGTGGATTCGAGATGGAGTATCTGGACTGGGCCCATCTCGACCTGGCCGCCGCGGTGGATCAACACCGGCACGCCGAGCGCCCACTGTTCATGATCGGCCATTCGTTCGGCGGTCACGCCTTTGGCCTGCTGCCCAACCATGATCAGGTCGCCGGCTTCTACACCTTCGGTACCGGTGCCGGTTGGCACGGCTGGATGCCCAGGGCCGAGCAGGTGCGCGTACTAGCCATGTGGCGCCTGATCGGCCCGCTGATGACGCGCTACAAGGGCTACCTGGCCTGGAGCAAACTGGGCATGGGCGAGGATCTGCCGCTGGGTGTGTACCGTCAGTGGAAACGCTGGTGCCGCTTCCCGCGTTACTTCTTCGACGATCCGCAGATGCCGGGGCTGGCCGAGCGCTTCGCCCAGGTGAAGACACCGATGGTGGCGCTCAACAGTCTGGACGATCTTTGGGCACCGCCGGCCTCGCGCGATGCCTTCATGGCCGCCTATGTGAATGCGCCCTATCAGGCGCGCACGCTCGACTCGCAAGCAGAGGGCCTGGGCGCTATCGGTCATATGGGGTATTTCCGCCCTGCGGCGCAGCGTCTGTGGGACGAGACGCTGGATTGGTTCGAGCAATTGCGCGTCGAACAACGAGCAGCTTGAGCAGGCCGCTGAAATCTCTAGACCAGAAAAAAGAAAACCCCGCGATTGCGGGGCCTTGCAGACTGTTGTCCTGACATCCTTGATCTGCTCACCATCCTGGCGGCTGTCCAGCGTGTCCCTGTTCGTCTAGGCGCTTCCTGCGCTGAATCCATGTACGGCAGAGTACGCCCGTACCTGATGGCTCGACAGTGGCGAAAATCGTGACATCGTGTAAGCCATGGCTTACACGAGCTCTCCCTCTGTCAGCCGTCTGACTTTGCCCGGGCCATTCCAGGTTGGGAGAAAGCATTTGGCCATGTTTTTTGTGACGTACGTCTTGCTAGACTGCATCTTGTCCTACAAAAACAACAGACTCCGACAACGGCGGTCACTGGGGCTAGAGTATGCGCGCAGTCACCTTGCTTCTTGGTTGCCTGGCAACCTGCATCAGCAGCTTCTCCCTGGCCAATGGCCAGACCCAACTGGGCGAAGCCAAACAGGCCATCGATCAGGCGTTCTGGCAGGATCTTTACGGTAATGGCGGCACCACGCTCTATTGCGGCCAGACCTTCGCCCGCGAAAGCGGCACCCTCACTGCCAGCCCTATCTACAGCAGCAAGCAGCTCAAGAGCTCGATGCGCTGCGTCACCGACCGCCAATGCACCATCATGAACCCGCGCTACCCCTATATCGTCGCCGACCTGCACAACTACTACCCGGCGCTGACCCGCGTGGAGCTAGCGCGACGCAATGCCCAGTTCGCCGAACTGGCCGATGATGTACCGAGCAAGTTCGCCGATATCGGCTGCGACCTGAAAACCAGCTTCCAGCTGGTGGAGCCGCGCGACGAAGCCAAGGGCAATATCGCCCGGGCAATCTTCTACATGCACATCGAATACGGTTTGCCCATCGTCGGCCTGGTGCCAATGTACAAGGCCTGGCACCGCATGGACCCGCCGGATGCCGAAGAAAAGGCACGCAACGACAAGATCGAGGTGCTACAGGGCACGCGCAATCGCTTTATCGACGATCCTGCGCTAGTGGATCAGCTGATCAGCGACTGACCCCGAACGCAGTGGCAGGGGCTTTAGCCGCGACGGGAGACGGCCCTGGATCGCCGGCAAGCCGGCTCCTACGGATGTGCGGAAAGCCTAGCCTCTGCGTTTGTGCAGCGAGCGCAGTTTGTAGCGGTCACCGGGATGGATCAGCCGGGCATAGCTGATCAGGTGATCGTCCGACCAGGTGCGACGGATCACGCTCAGGCAGGGCATGGCCGGGTCGATCTGCAGCAGCTCGGCCGTGCGCGCATCCACCAATACCGCTTCGACCACATGCTCGACATCCGAGATCGGGCAACTGGCGACCAGCACCTCGTTGGGGGTGACCTGGGTGAAGTCGCTCTGCAGGTAATGCGGCACCCAGCGCGGGTTGACGAAGCGATCCTCAAGCTGGATCGGCAGACCGTCCTGCAGGTGCACGAGGATGCTGTGAAACACCTCGGCGCCCAGGCGCAGCCCCAGACGCAGGGCCACTTCGTCATCGGCGGCGATGGCCTCGCAGCGCACCACTTCGTTGCTGTAGGCATGGCCGCGGCCGCGCACTTCGCTGGCGATGTTCATCACCTCGTGCAGCGGCGACTCGGCCTTGCGGTCAGTGACGAAGGTGCCGAGCCCGGCCTGACGCACCAGATAACCCTTCTGCACCAGATTCTGGATAGCCTTGTTGGCGGTCATGCGGCTGACGGCGAAGTCGCGCGCCAGCTGTTCCTCGGGCGGAATCTGATGATTGACCGGATAGGCGCCGCCGTGAATGCGCTCGAGGAGGAAATCCTCGATGGCCTTGTAGCGCGGGGTGGGACTGGTCACGGCTGCTCCTTGGATATGCCCGGTGCGCGGATGATACATTAGCCATACAAGTGATCTCGTAGGAGCCCCGCCTCGGGGCGAAAGCGGTCGCGGCCACTGCGCAAGACCTGCGGCGTAACCAGCATTCGCCGCGGGGCGCGGCTCCTACACAAAGACCGTAGCCCAATGATCCGGGGCCTGATATCAAGGCCTCGGATCGCATCCGCGCAACGCGATCACCTCACCGAAGGCAGCATCCCGGCCGGCAGCAGCGGCGTTAGCACGCGCTCGGCGAGCAGAGCATCGGCAGCGGCGATGTCCGGGGCGAAGAAGCGGTCCTCGACGTAGTAAGGCACCTTGGCGCGCAGCGCCTGACGCGCCTGTTCCAACGCTGGAGTGCTCTTCAGCCCTTCACGGAAGTCCAGGCCCTGGCAGGCGCCCAGCCATTCCACGGCGAGGATGCCGCGGGTGTTGGCGGCCATGTCCCACAGGCGCTTGCCGGCAGCCGGGGCCATGGAAACGTGGTCTTCCTGGTTGGCCGACGTCGGCAGGCTGTCGACGCTGTGCGGGTGGGACAGTGCCTTGTTCTCGCTGGCCAGGGCCGCAGCGGTGACCTGGGCGATCATGAAGCCGGAGTTGACCCCGCCATTGGCCACCAGGAACGGCGGCAGTTGCGACATGTGCTTGTCCATCATCAGCGAGACGCGCCGCTCGGAAAGCGAGCCGATCTCGGCGATGGCCAGGGCGATGTTGTCGGCGGCCATGGCCACGGGTTCAGCGTGGAAGTTGCCACCGGAAATCACCTCGCCTTCGGCGGCGAACACCAGCGGGTTGTCGGATACCGCGTTAGCCTCGACGCCGAGCACGTCGGCGGCCTGGCGCAGTTGGGTCAGGCAAGCGCCCATGACCTGCGGCTGGCAGCGCAGCGAGTACGGATCCTGCACCTTGTCACAGGCGGCGTGGGAGCGGCCGATCTCGCTGCTGTCGCCGAGCAGGTGACGGAAGGCGGCCGCCGCGTCGATCTGCCCGCGCTGACCACGGGCGGCATGGATGCGCGCATCGAAGGGCGAGCGCGAACCGAGCAGCGCTTCTACGCTGAGCGCGCCGCAGACGCTGGCGGCAGCGTACAGGTCCTCTCCCTCGAACAGGCCGCGCAGCGCGTAGGCAGTGGATACCTGAGTGCCGTTGAGCAGCGCCAGACCCTCCTTGGCAGCCAGGGTCATCGGCTCCAGGCCGGCGATGGCCAGCGCCTCGGTGGCCGGCAGCCATTGGCCCTTGTGGCGCGCCTGACTTTCGCCGAGCAGCACCAGCGACATATGCGCCAGCGGCGCCAGGTCACCGGAGGCGCCGACCGAGCCTTTCAGCGGGATATGCGGGTAGACCTCGGCGTTGACCAGGGCGATCAGCGCCTCGATCACCTGGCGGCGAATGCCGGAGAACCCGCGCGCCAGGCTGTTGATCTTCAGCAGCATGATCAGGCGCACCATAGCGTCATCCAGCGGCTCGCCGATACCGGCGGCATGCGACAGCACCAGCGAGCGCTGCAGCTTTTCCAGGTCATCGTTGGCGATGCGGGTCGAGGCCAGCAGGCCGAAACCGGTGTTGATGCCGTAGGCGGTGCGGCCCTCGGCGATGATCTGGTTGACGCAGGCGACGCTGGCGTCGATGGCCTGATGGGCGCTGGCGTCCAGAGTCAGTTGCACAGGCGCCTGGTAGGCGGCGCGCAGGTCGGCCAGGGTGAGGTGGCCGGGTTTCAGGTTCAGGGTGATCATGAGGTGTTTTTCCAAAGAGCGTGTTCAAAGTCTCGCGAGCTAGAGCCAAACGGTGGCGCAAATGGCTGAGGACGCGGAGTTTACGAGCTGTAAATGAGCAGTCCGAAGTCGTTTGCAACGCCGTTTGGCCGACGCGCAGCAGACTTTGTACATGCTCTCAGCCGATCATCGGCAGATTCAGGCCCTGCTCGCGGGCACAATCGATGGCGATCTGGTAACCGGCATCGGCGTGACGCATCACGCCGGTACCCGGGTCGTTGGTCAGCACACGGGCAATGCGCGCGGCGGCTTCGTCGGTGCCATCGCAGACGATGACCATACCCGAATGCTGGGAGAAGCCCATCCCGACGCCGCCGCCGTGGTGCAGCGACACCCAGGTGGCGCCGCTGGCGGTGTTGAGCAGAGCATTGAGCAGCGGCCAGTCGGATACGGCATCGGAGCCGTCCTGCATGGCTTCGGTCTCGCGGTTGGGGCTGGACACCGAGCCGCTGTCCAGGTGGTCGCGGCCGATGACGATGGGCGCGCTCAGCTCACCCGAACGCACCATCTCGTTGAACGCCAGGCCGAGCTTGGCGCGCTGGCCCAGACCGACCCAGCAGATACGCGCCGGCAGGCCCTGGAAACTGATGCGCTCACGGGCCATGTCCAGCCAGCGGTGCAGGTGGGCGTCGTCCGGGATCAGTTCCTTGACCTTGGCGTCGGTCTTGTAGATGTCCTCGGGGTTGCCGGACAGCGCCGCCCAGCGGAACGGACCGACACCGCGGCAGAACAGCGGACGGATGTAGGCCGGGACGAAACCGGGGAAGTCGAAGGCATTGCTCACGCCCTCATCAAAGGCCATCTGGCGGATGTTGTTGCCGTAGTCGAAGGTCGGCACGCCCATCTTCTGGAAGTCGAGCATGGCCTGCACGTGCACGGCCATGGACTGCTTGGCGGCCTTGACCACGCCAGCCGGGTCGGTGGCTGCACGATCCTTGTACTCGGCCCAGCTCCAGCCGATCGGCAGGTAGCCGTTGAGCGGATCGTGGGCGCTGGTCTGGTCGGTGACCATATCCGGACGCACGCCACGGCGTACCAGCTCCGGCAGGATCTCGGCAGCGTTGCCCAGCAGGGCGACGGAGATGGCCTTGCCTTCAGCGCAGTACTTGGCGATGCGCGCCAGGGCGTCGTCCAGATCAGTGGCCTGCTCGTCGACGTAGCGGCTGCGCAGGCGAAAATCGATGCTGCTCTGCTGGCATTCGATGTTCAGCGAGCAGGCGCCGGCCAGGGTGGCGGCCAGCGGCTGGGCGCCGCCCATGCCACCCAGGCCTGCGGTCAGCACCCAGCGGCCCTTGAGGTTGCCGGCGTAGTGCTGGCGACCGGCTTCGACGAAGGTTTCATAGGTGCCCTGGACGATGCCCTGGCTGCCGATGTAGATCCAGCTGCCGGCGGTCATCTGGCCGTACATGGCCAGGCCCTTGGCATCCAGCTCGTTGAAGTGCTCCCAGCTCGCCCAATGCGGCACCAGGTTGGAGTTGGCGATCAGCACGCGCGGGGCGTTGCTGTGGGTCTTGAATACGCCGACCGGCTTGCCGGATTGCACCAGCAGGGTCTCGTCGTCATTCAGGTTGGTCAGGCTCTCGACGATCTTGTCATAGCACTCCCAGTTGCGCGCGGCGCGGCCGATGCCGCCATACACCACCAGCTCCTTGGGGTTCTCGGCCACGTCCGGGTCGAGGTTGTTCATCAGCATGCGCAGCGGCGCTTCGGTCAACCAGCTCTTGGCGGTCAGCGTGGTGCCGTGCGGGGCGCGGATTTCGGTATCGCGGTATTTGGTGGTCACAGCGGTTTCCTCTTGTTGTTCGGCGCTCAGAGGCTGAGCAGATGAATCAGGCGCGCCGCCACCTTGGCGGTGCGGTTGTCGATGTCGTATTCCGGGTTGAGCTCGGCCAGGTCGGCCAGGCGCAGCTTGCCGCTGGCCTTGAGCCGTTCCAGCAGCGGCTCCAGCAGTTCCAGGCGCACGCCACGGGCGGCTGGCGCGCTGACGCCCGGCGCTTCGCAGGCCGGCAGCACGTCGATGTCGATGGTCAGGTAGAGCGCGTCGCACTCAGCGGCGAAGGTGTCCAGCTCGGCGCCGATGGTATCGAGGGTCGACTCGCGAATTTCATGATCCTCGCGCACCAGCACGTTCAGCTCGGTGGCGCGAGCGAACAGCGCGCGGGTGTTGCTGGCGCGGCTGACACCGAGGCAGGCGTAGCGGAACGGCCAGCCGCGTGCGGCACACTGTTCGGCGATCTGTGCGAAGGGCGTGCCGGAGGAATGCACATGGGCCGGGTCGCGCAGGTCGAAATGGGCATCGAAATTGATGATGCCGATTTTTGGGGCTGGGTTGCCGGACAGGTGCTCGGCCAGACCCGACCAGCTACCGAAGGCGACTTCATGCCCACCACCGATCACCAGCGGCAGATGGCCGGCGTCCAGCAGCGCGCAGACGTTATGGCCGAGGCGCGCCTGGGCGGCTTCCAGGTCGCCGTCCTCGCAGGTCACGTCACCAGCGTCATAGGCCGGCGCCTGGCGATGCCAGGCCAGGTTGGCCAGGGCCTTGCGCACGCTTTGTGGCGCAGCGGCGGCGCCGACACGGCCATGGTTGCGGCGCACACCCTCATCGCAGGCGAAGCCGAGCAGGGCCAGGCCCGGCTGGCTGTTTTCTGCCAGCGCCTGGATGCGCTGGTGCCAGCGCGCGCTGTCGGTTTCCGGATCGGTACGGCCGCTCCAGGCGGCCATGCTGTGACGATCAGCGAGCATAGGTCACGACTCCATTGAACACGCGCTGGCGCAGACGCCCGGCCTGCACCGCGTAGGCCAGTTCGGCTGGTTGCTGGATATCCCACAGGCACAGATCCGCCGGCGCGCCGACGGCGATGCGGCCGAGTTCCGGCAGGCCCAGCGCACGGGCGCCGTGGGCGGTCATGCCGACCAGGGCTTCGCGTGGGGTGAGACGAAACAGGGTGCAGGCCAGGTTGGCCATCAGCGTGGGCATGCAGATCGGCGAGGTGCCGGGGTTGGCATCGCTGGCCACCGCCATCGGTACGCCGTACTGGCGCAATAGCGCGATGGGCGGCAACTGGGTTTCGCGCAGCACGTGGAAGGCACCGGGCAGCAGCACGGCAACGGTGCCGGCCTCGGCCATGGCGCGCACGCCAGCCTCGTCGAGGTATTCGATATGGTCGGCGGACAGCGCACCGTAACGTGCGGCCAGGGCACTGCCGCCGAGGTTGGACAGTTGCTCGGCATGCGCCTTGATCGCCAGGCCATGGGCGCGGGCTGCCTGGAACACGCGTTCGCACTGCGCCGGGGAAAAGCCGATGCCCTCGCAGAATACGTCCACCGCATCGGCCAGTCGTTCACGGGCAGCGGCCGGGATCATTTCATTGCAGACCAGGCTCACGTAGTCGTCGGCGCGGCCGGCGTATTCCGGCGGCAGCGCATGGGCACCGAGCAGGGTGGTCAGCACCCGTACCGGACGCAGTTCGCCGAGGCGACGGGCCACGCGCAGCATCTTCAACTCACTTTCGACGGTCAGACCGTAACCGGACTTGATCTCCAGCGTGGTCACACCATCGGCCAGCAGCGCATCGAGACGCGGCAGGCTGGCGGCGATCAGTTTGTCCTCGCTCGCTGTACGAGTGGCGCGCACGCTGCTGAGAATGCCGCCACCGTTGCGGGCGATGGTTTCGTAGCTGACACCTTCCAGGCGCTGCTCGAACTCTCCAGCGCGGTTGCCGGCATAGACCAGATGGGTGTGGCAGTCGACCAGGCCTGGGGTCATCACGCCGCCGCTCCCCACCTCGACTGCACCTTGAGCCAGCGCCTCGTCGAAGGTGCGCGACGGCCACAGACCGGCAATGCGACCGTCCTCGACCAGCACGTTCATCGCCTCGTCCAGCTGCGCCAGGCCATCGAAGACCTGCACATCGCGCCAGAGCTGTTTCGAGGTGGAATGCATCGGCATGGGATTCTCCCGGCTTGTTTTGTATATACAATATGAGTGGATCGAATCGGCGTCAAGCCGGGAGCAACAGCCTGACCTTATGATCACAAGACCAGACAAGGCATGTGCAGTACGGCTTGATACCCTGAATAGAGCGTTACCGGCCTCTGTCTGGAGACATCTTCGCCGACCTTGCGATCGGAACCGTTTGTCGCCCAGCCACTATGTATATACATTTGGAGAGATCATGCCCTGCACCCTGCTCGACCCCGCAACTGCCCGCGCAATGCCCTGGAAGAACGGTGGCGGCTCCACCGTGGAATTGGCCATCTCGCCAGTGGGTGCCGGCCTGGAGGATTTCGCCTGGCGCATCAGCACTGCGCAGGTGGCGGTGGATGGTGCCTTTTCCAGCTTCCCGGACATCGACCGCAGCCTGGCCGTGCTCGCCGGTAACGGCGTGTGCCTGCACCGCGCCGACGGGCAGCGCGAAATGCTGCTCAGCGGTGGCGCCATAGCGGTGTTCGGCGGCGAAGAGGCGATCAGCGCCCATCTGCTGGACGGCCCGATCACCGACCTCAATCTGATGACCCGACGAGGCCACTGGACGCATCAGGTGCAGTTGCTGAAATGGCAGGGAACCCGAAGGCTGGAGAACGATGCGGCGGTGATGCTGCTGCTGTGGAATGGGGGCCAGACCGCAGTCGACGTGAATGCTGGCGGCGCGATGCACCCGCTAACGGCGGGCAATGGCCTGCTGATCGAGAACGAACCCGGCCAATTACACCTGCACGCACACCGCCCCGCCCTTCTCTACGTGGCCTGGCTGAACCCGTGCGCACACTGAAATAAAAAGCCCCGGCGCGCGGGCCGGGGCTCATTTGTGCGCGGCAGCGTGATCAGAACTGCGCAGCATCCAACAGATACAGCGACTCGCTACCGGCCTTGACCGACGCACTCAGCGAGTGAATGCGCGGCAGCAAGCGGGCGAAGTAGAAGCGCGCGGTACCCAGCTTGCTGGCGTAGAAATCGTCCTGATCTTCCTTGCCCAACGCTGCCCGAGCCATCAACGCCCACATATAGGCATAGGCGGTGTAGCCGAACACGTGCAGGTACTCCACCGAGGCCGCACCGATCTCGTTGGGGTTGCCCTTGGCACGGTCCAGTACCCAGGCGGTCAGCTCGTCGAGGTTCTGCACGGCCGCCACCAGCGGCTTGGTGAACTCGTCGAGATTGGCATCGGCCGAAGCGACGAAGGCCTTGATCTCGTCGGCCAGGTGCTTGTAGAAGCTGCCGCCGCTGCCAACGATCTTGCGCCCCATCAGGTCCAGCGACTGGATGCCGTTGGTGCCTTCGTAGATCTGGGTGATGCGGCAGTCACGCAC
>Ga0208788_1001697_pt1 | contig 10508 bp, 7 predicted proteins | sample Wag4_2014_7_11_3_FD_187363 | JGI IMG/M metagenome (GOLD analysis project Ga0208788, IMG submission 187363) | Fresh water mixed with fracking chemicals microbial communities from Ohio, USA - Utica-2 Time Series FC 2014_7_11 (SPAdes) (version 2) ... | reverse complement strand
GGGTTGGGGCGGGCTTCTCCTGCTGCTTGCGAAGTTCCTGCTGAATGTCCCGCGCCGAGGGCAGGGCAGCGGCTTGCTTGGCCCCCTCGTCCATGTTCTTGCCGAAGCCCACGAACGTCTCGACCTGTTCGGAAGTGATGCCGGGGTCACCCCCGGCACGCTTTGCGCGCTCCAACTTGGCTTCTTCAAGGCGCGTTTCCAAGCGGTCAATCTCGGCGTCGAGGTCAGAGGGGTCGTCCTCGACCGTCTCTCCCGCTTCCTTGTTGAGCCTGTCCATGAGTTCGCCGTACTTCGCAAAGACGAGCGAAATCATGGGGCGCGACCACGTTTCCACAATCTGCGCGAGCGCGGCCTGCTTGGACACCTTCACGGGGTTCCCGTTCGGAAGTGTCTCGCCCGTGGCGATGAACTCGACCCCACGAAGGTCAAGGTCGCCCACTTGGACGAGCGCGAACGAAATGACCGAGGTGCGGAAACGGTCAAAGTAGTCCAACACCGAAGCGCGGGTCATAGACTCTGCCTCGTTGCTGTCCTCGCCTGACTGCTCGCGAATAGACGCCTCAAACCGCTTGTTCTGCTCGACCACGACCGCCGCCGCACGCTGTACGAGAACTTCCTCCTTGGGAAGAAGCGGACGCAGGACAATCGTGACGCCGTAGGCGTCGAACTCGATTTCGCCCTTGCCGACTTCGGCAAGAGGCTGCATGGCTTCACGGAGCAAGTCGAGGTTGAGCATGGTGCGTGGCCCTTGAATGGTGTTGGCACTTCACCATACCTACGGGACCATTGGGTAGGGGGGTTGGGCGGTGGGGCGTCCCGTGTACCTGCCCCGGAGAGGAGTGAAGCACAATGCTTGCCGCTATCGCTGCTGTCTTGGTGGGTGTCTCCACCGCTTCCGAGCCCACCGCCGCTTCCGAGCCCGTCGCCCCTCCCAAGTGGGACTGCTTGGGAGGGGTGTGCCTCAACGCCCGTTTGAGTGCCCCCACTCCGAAGGCGGCAGTCACCGCGTCCGAACGCAAGTGGACCCGCACCGTAGAAGTCTGCTCGGGGCGGGTGGTCAAGGTGACCTTGGCGACCGGGTGGCACCAAAGCCTGTTCAAGTGGACTGACCTCGTGCCGGGTACGTCTACCCCCGTTGGGAGCGGGGGTGAGGCCGACGCGGAAGCGTACTACCGCCAAGTGCGGGACGCGCTCGGCGGCAAAGGGTGGACCCTCTCGGGCGAGCACCCCGTCCAAATCGCCACCCACACCAACTTCATTGGGGAGCGAATGGTGCTCGTGCTTCCCGCTGACGAGAAGGCCCTTGACGGGTGGCGCGGGTGGGCCGTGGGGCTCTCTACGCAACACCCCGAATACAACACCCTCTGCAAGAGCAAGTTTGAGCAAGGCTTGTAAAGACAAAGGGCTACACGACGTTGGCGCGTCGTGTAGCCCCGTCTGCCTCGCTTCTTTCGACTGTTAGGCCCCGAACCCGCCACGAGTGAGAGAGGTGCCGAACCGAATGGAGCCGGTCTGACCAATGGACGGGTCGTTGCCCGTCGCAAGGAACTCGCCGTAGACGGACGAGAAGTCGTGAACGTCGGTGATAATGATCGTGCCGTTCTCGGAGAGCATGGCCGAGTCGCGGGAGAACGCCGTGTTCCAATCCTGCCACCAACAAGTCTCGTACATGGTGATGAGGACGGTGTGGGAACCCGTGCCGTCCGCACCGCCGCCCGACTGCGCGGCGGGGTAGCCGACCGACTGAATGCCGCCCGTGAACCCGCTGCCCGAGAACGTCCCCGGCGCAGCGGAGTCGAGGTCGGCGTCCGCAATGCGCGAGAACACAATCTGCTGCTCAACGTCGAACGGCCAACGGTGGTGGCGAAGGCTGCGAACGGGGCCGTCCACGCCCGCCGCATAGCCCGTGGACTGCCACAGGTTCGACAGGTAGAGGAGCGTGCGCTCGACAGAAGCCGTCATGGCCTCCGTGTTGCCCGGCACGAGTTCCGCGATGATGTCCCCGAAGCCGATACCGCGCAACTGCTCCACGGTACGGTTCTCGGTCGGGCCGAAGTTCGCCATGACGCCGATTTGGAACAACTCGGCGGAGGTAGACCCGTAAGCCGGGGCAAGGACGCGCACCTTCTGCGACACCACGGCCCTCGTGTTCGGGGACGTGCCAATCTTGTAGATGTACGACGACCCCTGCAAGCCGTTCTGCGGGTTCCGGTCGGTGTTCGCCATGAGGCTGCTCCGTAGTGAAGTTCTACCCTCTTGGCGCGCATAGGCGGGCTAACGAAAGAGGGGCGAGGGGGTTTCGCAAGGGACGGGCCATGCGTACTCCATGCAGGAGACAGAGCATGAGCATCCCGGCCCCCCTCGTCGCCACCATCATCGACCCCTCGGGCATGGTGACGGAAGCGACTCCCGCCCACGCCCACGGCAAGTGGGCGTTCAGCGACTTTCAGAGCCTCGTCGGGGGCTACGTCGAGGTCGTGCGCCTTCCCGGTGGGAAGGTCGCCCTCGTGAACGAAGACGGGCTTGCCCTCGGCCTCGCGCCGAACCCCGCCGCGAGCGCGGTGCTCGGCATCCCCGTCGTGGGGACGGTCGTAATCGTCCCGGCCAAGGCCATTCGCTAAAAAGTTTCCCCGTGGGTGTCCGCTCCGACGAGGGGCGGGCGTCTACGGGGCACGAACGATGAAAACCTCACCGGGGGGCTTTCGCAAGACCCCCTTCCCGCGTACTCCTCACACACCCACTCTCTCGGAGTTTCACCATGTTCCGCGTCGTCCACTCCACCTCCCCCGACCTCCTCCGCAGCGCGGCCCCCCACCTGACGGTGGAGGCCGAGTACGGCAGCAATGTGGTCGAAGGCTCCGTCTTTACGGCGGCGCACCATCAGCCCGTGGGTTCGCCCTACGCGGGCGACCACCTCGTTGCCGGGGGCCGTCCCGCCCCGTGCAACGACGGGGGCATTCCGACCCTCGACCCGAACGAGGGCGAATGGGTCGTGGGCGTGTCCCACCTTGACCTCGACACCATTGGCGGGGTGCTGCGCGCCCTCCCCGACATGGCCGACCTGTTCAGCGCGGAGTTCGCGGGCTTCTGGCGTCTCGCGGCCTTTGTGGACGTGAACGGGGCGCACAAGGTCGCCCTCGCGGGAGCGAGCGACGAGGACGTAGCCCGCCTCTACGCTTGGTGGGCACACTTCAAGACGTTCTCCCGGCTCCCCTTCAACGCGCTCAACGACGCCACGGACATGGTGCTTGGCTGCGGCCCTGTCCTCCGCGAAATCCTCGCCGGGAACGAGGCTCGCATCGAGGCGGGGCGCGTGTTCCGCGCTGCCGAGGACGCGCTCAACGTGGCGTCGTTCGTGGAGCACCGCCCGAGCGGCGTGCTCGTCCGCAAGTCCCCGACGCAGGGTGACTTCGTGAACCACTTGTACACCACCCCAACCGGGGTCGTGGCCCGCGCCGTGGTCGCCCTCAACCCCGAAGCGGGAAGCGTCACGGTGAGCCTTGAGTCGCCCGTCGCCGGGGTCGTGTGCCGGGACATTGTGCAGGGGCTTTGGGGGGCGTTGGCGGGTGGGCACGCGGGCATTGCGGGTTCGCCCCGTGGCGAGCACATGACCGAGGCACACCTCGCGGACTGCGTGGCGGCTCTTGAGGCGGCTCTCGCCCGGTAGGGGTGGCCCACCTACGGCCATGCGGGTAGGGTAGGTCACGCGCCTTGGTGGTGGAATAGGCAGACACAGGGGACTCAAAATCCCCCGCCCCCTGCGGGCTTGCGGGTTCAACTCCCGCCCGAGGCACCACTTCCTACAACGACGAAGCCCTCCCGGTCCAAGGCCGGGAGGGCTTTCGCATGACCGGGCTACACGGTCAGGGGGTGTGTTCTTCTTGGGGCGGCGTTGCGGCTTCGGGGACATGCGCCGTGGGGACCGTGAAGTAGTACCACGCTGTCCACGCCAAGGCGGCAGTAATGAGCATCCCCACGGGCTGCTTGAACATATCCCACGCTTCATGGGCGAGGGTGCGCTTGAACTGCACGGCTTGCGCCTGTGTCTCCAAGGCCCGCTCCTCGACCCTACGCCGCCACTCTTTCTCCTCCCGCTCCATGTTCATGCGGTGTTGGTCGAGCGTCTTGCGGTGGTCGAGGTCTTCCCGAAGAATGGCGTTCGTGGTCTTGGCTTCGGTGACGAGCGTGGTGAGGTGTCGGTTCGACGCCTTCATTTGCTCCTCCAACCGCTCAATCCGGCTCTCCAAGGAGGAGACTTGCTCTTTGACTTCCTCAACGCGGGTGTGCAAGAACTCGGTCTTTCGACGTACCTCGTCTACGGCGGCATAGATACCGTCATTGGTGCGGGGGTCGCTCATGGCCGGGAGGCTCCACGGGAAGGGAGAGGTCGTTACCCTCGCTCCCCGGATAGAACGGATAGCGCGTGAAGCAAGTCCCCGTGCGGTTCCGCGTGGAGGGTCACTTCTTCAATGTCGCGTACAGGGCTGCGACATTCCGAGCCATACGGGCCTGTTTCCGACCGGACGCGGTGGGCGAAGGTGCGGAGTGTACCTGCTTCACGAGGGCGGCGGCTTTCTCCCACTCACCAATGAGGCGGGCGAACTGCTCCTTGTTGAGAAGCGTGAACCTGTTGTTCCCCATTTCGAGGCGAACGCCGCCGTCGCCCGTCCGCTCCCAATCGTCGTCGGAGTAGGTAAGGGGAACCACGTCCACCCCAAAGCCGCCGACCTTGATTTCGTAGTAGGGCTCCCCGAGCAAGCCGTACTCGATGCCTGCGTTCTTGGCAAGGCCGCGCTCGTTCATCTTGGAGTAGACCGAGGCCCACGCCTTGCCCTCGTCACCCGTCGAGTCCATGACGGAGTTGAACACATGAATGGCTTGCCGAGCCGCCGTGTCGGAGATGTTCTTGTAGGTCTTGCGGAGTTTCTCTGTGACCTTCTTCACGTCACCGGACTTCTCGGGGTCAAAGGGCATGGGCGTGGCTCCTCACGGGTTCCAAACGGAGTTGAAAGGCACCGCGAACTCGTCGGGCAAGTTGCCCATAGCGAGCATTGCCAATGAGTCACAGAAGTGCTCCTGCGCGCTCGTGGCCGAGTAGGGCGTCGGGAAGTTCTTGGTCTTCTTCTGCTGCTCGTGGTAGAAGTTGTAAACCTTGTCAATATGAATAGAGTTCGTGTGCTGCCTGCCGTCAATGTCGATGGAGTACTGCACCCACCCACGCCGATTGTCAACGAGCGTGATGGTCGGGTAACGGTTCTTGACCCCCTTGATGGCGACCGGGATTTCGTCGCCAACCTTGGGCATTTCGACCTCGATGGGCTTCATTCCGGCGCGAATGTGCAGCGTGTTCCACGCCTTCTTCTGCGGCTCCGAAGCGAACTTGTGCCAATAGCGGTGGCCGAGTTCGTGAATGAGCGCGTGAACCTCGTCCATGCCCGTGGACTTCGTGCGCCGCAGGTACACGCTATCGTCGCTCGGGTAGTACCACGCGGCATGGTGACCCTTCGTGATGCGCGGGACCACATGCACGTCCCCGTACAGGACGCGGGCGAAGCCGGGGATGGGGTTCGACTTGATGGCCTTCTCGACGCGCTCCAAGCCCTTCTTCAAGGACTCCAACTCCGCACCCTTGGCCCCCACGGTGTTGTGGACCTTGAAGGGGCCGAGAGTGAACAACTCGTCGGTGCCCCCGGTCTTTGCGGGCCAGTTCTCTGCGGCCTCAATGAGAAACTTGACCCGCTTGCCGTTGTCGTTCCACCACTTGTAAATGTCCTGCGGCATCCGGCGGCTGTTCGTCATGAGCCGGTAGACCATCTCAAACGGCTTTGCGCCCTTGTCGGGAATGCTGCGGGTGGACAAGACCCCCGCAACTACCCATTGGCCGTTTTCAACGATCTCTATCCACGGGCGGTTCGCGGCATGGCGGGCGTAGTTGCTGTCCCCCGGCATAGCGCGAGACTCCATGTCACGGATGGCTTGCACATAGCCCTCATACCCCTGCTTCAAGCCGGGAAGGTGCTGCCGAATGTCGTCCTCGGTGCCCGCTGCAATACGGGACAGGCTCGCAAGCACAGCGCGCCGTGTCTTGTCCCCCTCGGGCAACGAGGAAGCAAACCCAAGAAGGTCCGCGCACTCGGAGGTGGTGAGGGTCTTGGCGGACATGATGGTGAGGCTCCCGGTCACGCGAGGTTTGCCGTCACGCGGGAGATAGACCCGCTACCGTGACCCCTAAACGAAGCCCCCCGGTCAGAGTGCATCCGACCGGGGGGCTATTGGCAAGTGGCTTCGCTCTGCTTTGAGGCTGACCTACAAACTGCTACGCAGGTTGAACGTCACCACGATGTAGAGAAGCGGGAACACGGGCTGATACGCCGCTTCCACCTCGGCCACCGTGGGATCGTCCTCGGACACCTTGGCCTTGACCCCGGTGTACGCCGTGATGATTTGCGCGGCGACGAGTTGCTTCAAGGTGTTGCTCACCTGTCCCTCAATCTGCGACGTGACCCCCGGCAAGAACTTGATGCCAATGAACCTGTCGAGGGTGGCCCGCGTCTGCTGCTGCACCTCGTCCGCAATGGTGATGACGGTCGGGGTGCGGGTCAGCACGTTCGTCATGTCGGAGGAGAAGCCCTGCCGGACGCGAATGACCGGGGTGCGGTCCTCCAACACCGTCACGCCCTTCACCGCGACTTGGTTCTGCTGAACCGCATCGAGGATGCGAGCGAGGCGGTCGAAGCCGAACAGGCGGCGTCCGGTCCACGGGGTCGCCACGTCGGTCGTCGGGGACACGAGCGAGCCCACGAGAGCCGCCGCGAGGAAGGTGCCGTCCACCAAGTAGGTGTCGGTGGAGCCGTCCGCACGGGAGAGCGTGAGGTTCGCAATGTCGGGGTACACGAAGCGACCACGAGTGCGACCGACTGCCTGTGCCGCGTTCCCCGCCGTCGTAGGAGCCGTGCCCGCAGAGAAGCCCATGACCGCCGTGCGCTCGGCACGGTAGCGAATGCTGCTCTGAATGTCGCATTGCTTGACGAGGTATTGGAACAGGTCAACCGAGTCGCCCTTCAACGGGGCGAGAATGTCGGGGAGCACACCCCCCGGCAGAACCCCCGCGAGGTCGTCAATGGCGGCGATGAACGCACTCTCGGAGGCCGTGTCGAACTCACCGTTGTTGTCCGTGTCCGTGTCCTTCTGAACCTGCTTGATGGCGACCAAGACCGCGCCGTTCAGAATGGCGAGGTAGGACGCGAGCACCACCGGGTTGAGCGGGGTGTTCGGGCCGTAAGCAGCCTCAATGGCCGACAACTTGGTGTAGAGGGCCGTGTTGTAGTCCTGCTTGGTGTAGGTGTAGGAGACGTAGTAGACATCCCCCACCGCAGGCTGCGACCCGCTACGCGCAAAGGTGGTGACCGTCGCCGTGTCCCCCGCCGTCACCCCGAGCGTGTTGCTCACCGTGAGTGCCACGCCGGGAATGACGTTGACCGGGGTGTTGGCGTCCGTCGTGACCGTCTTGCGGGCCACAATGGTGAAGGACTGACCGCTCGGGTACGCGAGGTTGCCCGCACGCGGAAGCACCGTGAACGTCAAGCCCGTCACGAGGTCGCGGTAGGTCTGACCCACCACGCCGTCCTGCCCCGTACCGCTGTTGAGGTACGAGGTGTTCGCCGTGCCCGAACCGCTCACAATGTCGGTCGAGGTGACGTAGAAGCCGCTGATAGCGGCCTCGCCCGTCGCCCCGTCTCCCGCCACCACACCAAGGCCCACACCGGGGAGCGTGACGCTTGCGGAGGTCGCCGTGGCGAACTCAACCGAAGAAGTCATGCCCAAGCCCGCGTTGCCCAAGGACTGCAAGTAGAGGTACTCGGCGTTGCTGCTGTCGGTCACGCGCTTGGCAAGAGCCTCACCCGCGAAGTAGGACGCTGCACCCGCCCACGAGAGGAGGCTATTCGCCACCGTCGCGTCGGCGTGTGCCATGAGGGCCGAGACGAGAACTTCGACTTGCAGGGCCGTGCGCTCCGCGCTGTCCCCCGAGCCGAAGCCGAGGGTGTCGTTCGCGTTCGCCGTGCCGACCACGATGCCCGAGGTCGTCGTGGACAGGGCAGAGCGGAAGCGAATGGCCGCGCCCTCCTGCCGCACCAAGCCCGCCGACACCACCGCTGCCGCGCTCGCCCCCAAGCCCGCAGAGGCCATAGCCGCCGCCACTTGGTTGATGAGCGTGTTGGCAACCGAGGCGGGGCCAACCGGAACGTCCGCGCTGCCACCCGAGGGGATAGCCGCACCCGTCGCGTCGGTGAACACCACCGTGACGGGCACGTTGTCGAACGTGAACTTGAACTCGTTGTTCTGCGCGCTCGTGCCGCCCGCCGCAAAGAACGTGACGATGGGCTGACCGTCGCGGGCGTCACCGTAGGTGCCCGAAGGAACCTGCCCGCCCGCGAGGCCGACCGTGCCGAGCAGGGTGGCAGGCATGATGGTGCCCTTCAACCCCGCGTAAGCCAACTCGTTGGCGGTGAGCCCCGCAAGCACGGCTCCCGTGCCGCCAAGTTGCTTGAACTGCGTGGCCGCGAGCACGCCTTGCCCGTCCACGCTGCCGCTGCCGGGGACAAGACGGGAGCGAAGCACCAAGCGGTCGTACAGGAGCGGCGAGGAGCCGACCGTGAAGCGACGGGCAATGGTTCCATTCACCAACTTGGCCTGCGCGCCGTTCGCTGCACTCGCGGTGGAAATCCCGGCGAGCACCGCGAAGTCACGAGCCGCCGTGCCGTTCGTGACGAACTCCAAGTAGCCCTCGGTGTCGGTCGGGTCGCGCACCAGCGAGAACACCAACTTGCCCGAGGTGTTGGCCGACACGACCACCGAGAACGCGCCGTAAGCAGCCGCCGCACCCGCGATAGCGGTGTCAATGGCCGTCTGCACCGCCGCTGCGAGAGCCGCAGACGAGGTGTAGGTGCCGGGAGCAATGGTCGCCGTGAGCGTGCCCAAGGACGCCGAGTTGTCGCCCGTGTAGACGAAGCGCAGTTGGTCGTAGTCGGTTGCCGCCACCACCGTGGAGGAGGTGAACGCCGTGCCCGTGACGTACTGCGGAAGGGTGGCCGCGTCGTAGATGGAGTAGTCGTCGCCCACGCCGGGAGCAGCCGTCCACGCGCTGTCCACCGTCGCCACCTTCGTCGTGCCGTTGTAGGCCGTGACGGTGCGAATGTCGCCAAGGGCCGCGCCCGAGGTGACATGAATGGTGTAGCCAACGTAGAAGTTGTCCTGCGAAGAAGCCGTCGCCGCGAGCGTGATGGTTGCTGCACCACCCGCTTGCGCCAAGTCCACCTCGCCCGAAGCGGCGCGGTTGAGGGCAAGCACGAAGTCGTCCAACGTGGCCGAGGCGTTGTCGTCCGCCACCGCCTGCACGAGCACGTTGTCCACTTCCATGTTGATGGTGTTGTTCGTCGCGTCAATGGCGAAGGTGGAGCCACCGCTTGCCGCGTCGTACACAACCTCGTTGCCGACCAACTGCGCCGGGAAGCCGAGCCCCGTCACCCCCGCAAGAGGACGGGACAGGTTCAGACCGCCCGCACCGCTCGCAAGGTCAGAACCGTCCACCTTCAAGCGGAAGCGGTCGGAAGAACCCGACACCGCGTAGTAGGGGCCGCTCGACGGCACCGCGTACTTGGCCGGGGTCGCGTCCTTGGTCGCGAAGGTCACCGTGACGTCTTCTTCGACCGCGCCCGTAAACAGCGTGGCGTCGAAAGGCGTCTCGTAGCGGAAGTCGGGAAGGCTTTCGGAGCCGCTCGGGAACACCAACTCAATGGTGGCGAGCCCGGCGGACTTGCTGCCCGAAGTCGGGGTCACGAGGAGCGCACCGTCCTCGTTGCTGACCGTGTAGGTGCCGACACCGCTCGGACCCGGCGTGACGCTCGTGAGCGTGTAGGCTTGGTCCACAATGGTGTTGTAGTAGAAGGTCGCGTAGACCGTTGCGCCCGTGGGCACCGGCTCGGAGAGCGTGATGGTGCTCGTGGCGCTGTCCACCTTCGTCACCGTGACGCGGCCACGGTCGAGCGCGTCCTCGACCGAGTAGCCCCAATAGGCGTACACGAGGTCGGGGCGGTTCGTCGGGAGGTCAATGCGCCCGTTGGCGACCTTGTTGAAGGTCGCGGTGCCAAGCGGGGTGTCGCGACCGTTGCCCGTCGTCGGCTGCAACGGGAGCGTGAAGGTCGTGGCCGTCACCGTGGCACAAGGCGCAAGGTACTGCCGAACGTCCACGAGGGTCGGCGTCACCTGCGTCTCGTTGAGGTAGGTCGCGCCCGCCGTGTGCGTGCCCGAAGCCACAAGAACTGCCGTGCCCCAAACAATCTTGTCGTCTTGGAGCACGAAGTCCGTCCCGTCCACATAGTCGGAACGGTCGGGGGCAACGCCGCAGAGCGTAATGTCCGTGATGTTGCGGTTCGCCAAGTAGTCGAAGGTGTCTTGCCACGAGTTGAAGTAGTACTGCACCGTGACGGTGGCACCAACCTCGGGGGCGA
>Ga0208788_1001695_pt1 | contig 10513 bp, 9 predicted proteins | sample Wag4_2014_7_11_3_FD_187363 | JGI IMG/M metagenome (GOLD analysis project Ga0208788, IMG submission 187363) | Fresh water mixed with fracking chemicals microbial communities from Ohio, USA - Utica-2 Time Series FC 2014_7_11 (SPAdes) (version 2) ... | reverse complement strand
CTTTAAGTCATAGACTTGAGCTGTTTTAAACACCACCCGGTCGGCGCCCAATGATTTGGCCAAAAGCTCAACCTGTTGCTTTTCATGAATATTGGGTTTTACTAAGAGGTTTTGTACCACGATTTCCGGGTTCAACTTCCCCTTTCGTTTCCTAGCCTCGGCCACGTTCTTTATTCCTTCCAACACTTTTTCTACCTGACCTCCTTTTCTGTATGCCGCATACACATCTTGGCTGGCACCGTCCAAGGAAATAATCAGGCGATGCAAACCACTATCAACCACGCGCTCTGCAGTTTTAACGTTTAGGTAGTGTGCATTGGTGCTTGTTGATGTAAAAATAGAACGGCGAACACTGCCTTCAACCAAGTCCAAAAACGTAGGGTGCAAAAAGGGCTCTCCCTGAAAGTAAAAATTGAGGTAAACCAAATGTCCTTCGGTTTGATTCAGAAAGGCGTTAAATAAGTCGGGGCTCAACATGCCGGTAGGCCGAGAAAACGAGCGAAGACCTGAAGGGCATTCTGGGCAGCGCAAATTGCAAGAGGTGGTGGGTTCAATGGAAACCGAAAAAGGAAAGCCCATCATCATTGGGATTCGTCTCCAGCGGCTTAAATAATAGCTCAACAAAATCCGCAAAGCGTTCTTTGCTTTTCTCGGAGTCCAAGCCTTCAATAGGGCTTTGTGTGCCGCTCGGGTATTTCGATTCATGCTTCCCCACCTAAGGGCTTAGGTTTATCGAGGGTGCTGAGCAAAGCATCTATGCGTTGGGCATATTCCGCCGAATCGTCATGAAAAAAATGAAGTTCGGGAACGATTCTCAACGATTTACCCAATTCCTTTCCCAATTTAAACCGAATGCTTCGAGAGGCCGAATCAATTTCCTCCAAAATTGATTTGGGAGATCCAGGCCCCAACATGCTTAAATAAATCCGGGCAACTGAGAGGTCGGGCGAAATCCGAACCCGAGTAACACTTGTTAAGCCGCCTGCATTAAACGACTTACCCTCACTCAAAAAAAACGACCCAAGTGCTTTTTGCAGCAAACGGGCTACCTTCTGTTGCCGCATTGATTCCATAGAACAAAGGTAGGCAATTGCACTTTCTTTTTTTGTCCTTTTAAATTCCAATATCCATTCCAGAAAATTTCTTGAAAAACCTGAACCTTCTCTTTTTGCCCTTTCATAAAAAACCTTAGGCCTTGCCTATGTAACCCTGTGCACCCAGTGCGAACAAACCTGCGCCCGCGGTGCACCCGTACCAAAAAACCCAGCACCAATTCGGTGCAACTCTGTGCTAAAAAAAACAGCCCCAAGCCGAAGCCAGATAAAAAAGAGAAAATGGTAATGCAACAAGCATTTTTCATTGTATATTCGTGCCCTTAAATCTGAATGTAATTCGATTATGGCTGTAATAGGAAGCATTAGAAAACGTGGAACCCTGCTATTGATAGTTATAGGGCTCTCTATGGTTGCCTTTATCTTGGGTGAGTTTTTACCCAAGATTTTTTCGGAATCCTCCGATACTGGAATAGCAAGCATCAATGGGAAAGAGGTCCACGTAAATTCGTTTACCGACCTGTACTCAGGTGTTGTTTTGGATTGGCAGTACTCCAATCCCGACGATGAACTGAACGAGGACGCACGAAATCAACTCTCAGGCCAAACCTGGAAAAAACTGATTGACTCATTGGTCTTTTACAAGGAATACAGAAAAGCCGGCTTGCGCGTCAGCGTGGCAGAACTTGAAGACATGCTCACCGGCCGCACGGTTCACCCCCTGATTCAACAGTATTTTCCAGACCCAACTACTCAGCAATTCAGCCCCGATGCCGTACGCCGATTCGCGAATCAATTTGCCAATGTGCCGGCCGATATGGAGCCCGATCAAGCCAAATCGTTTTACCAAGCCCAAACCCAATGGGCTCAATTGCAAGAAGGAATCAAGGACGAACGGCTTTCTTCCAAGTATTTTAATTTGGTGCGCAATGCCGTATATGCTCCCAGCAAATTGGTTGAGAATTTTTACCATCAATCGGCCGATATGTATAGCGGTGCATTCGCTATGCTCTCCTATTTTTCTGTTCCTGACTCGAGTTACGAGCCCTCCGATTCCGAATTAAAATCATTCTTCTCGAAAAATGCCTGGAAATTCAAACGCAATCCCGGTTGGAGAATGCAGTATGGAGTTTTCGAGGCAACGCCAACTTCTGCCGATTCCATGGCTCTGAAAAATGAATTGATGGGATTGCTTGCCGAATTTAAAACCACCACGAAAGATTCGCTATTTGTGATGAGCAACTCTGAAGACAAAGATTCAGAGCCCGCATTCTTTAAAGAGAACTCTTTGCCCGCCGCCCTAGATTCCATTTTATTTAATGCCACGGTAGGCTCAACCGTTGGGCCTATTATCAGCAGCGGACAGTACATTATTGCAAAGAAAATGGAGGACAAATTTGAACCGGACAGCCTGTTCTTACACCACATTTTCTTCCAACCCACCACCGAAGCTGAAGTAGAAACGAAAAAAGCAAAACGAGACAGTGTTTTGAAATTATTGGAGTCGGGAGCCGATTTCTTTGCCCTGGCTGCTCAGTTTAGCGACATCCCCAGCGCTGCCGAAGACAGCGGCAAATTAAATTGGATTACCCGGGCCATGCCCGAACAAGCCGCTTTCCTTGATTCTGCATTCGAAACGACCTCACGTAAATTCATCGCAGCCAATTCAACTGGGGGCTATCATATTTTAAAGCAAACCCGCTATACCAAACCTAGGAAACAGGTACTTGTAGCTCAAATTGTTCGCGGTATAGAACCCTCAAAGAAAACCCGGGATGAGGCCTTTACTCGGGCTTCTGAGTTTTCATCTAAGGCCGTTGCCAAGGGCGAAAAAGCCAAAACATTCTTTGATGAGTCAAGAATGTCGGGCCAAGTTCGGGTTGAATACGATATGCTTAAACCTGCTTCCCGCCGCCTTAGAACCTTAGCGGAATCGGCAGAAATTGTTCGATGGGCCTTAGGTGCCGAAGTAGGGACCGTTTCTCAGGTTTTTACCTCGAACAATACCTTTATGGTTGGGTATCTCGAGCAGAAAGACAGCTTTGAGCCCAGCTTAAACGACGTTAAAAACGAGTTGATAGAAGAAGTCCGAAAAGCGAAAAAGGGAGAAGATATGGCTCAGAAATTTAAAGATGCCCTTTCTAAAAACAAGAACGATTTGAATTTGTCGGCCAATTCCATTGGTGCCATGTACACTCCCTTAGGTGGAGTAACACCCAACGGAGCCATTCCTGGTCTTGGCATGGAACCTAAATTCTCTGGGGTTATGACAGGAATGAAGGTCGGCAAGATATCTGAACCCATTGCCGGCGCATACGGAGTATATGTCATTCAAATTACTCAAATTGTACCCGCTGCTAAATCCAACGATTACTCCATGTACAAAAACCAATGGAAGAGTCAGTTGCTGGGTTCCATAACTCAAGCCATTCCGGCGGCGATAGAAGATGCCTACGAAGTGAAAGACTGGAGATACAAATTCGGATCCTATTAATCTTAAAAGAAGTCCGGGCCAGTCCCGGACTTCTTTTTTTACAGACTGCCCTGTATCTTTAGGCCAATGCCAAATCTACCCGCCCAACCTTCGCTGCTCCATTCCCTTCCACCTGCCGGTTGGGCTCTGTTGGTTGACCCAGATAAGTTTGAAAAAACAGAATTGACCCGTCGCCTTGATTTGGCGCATCGCTATGCCTGCTCGGCCATTTTAATTGGAAGCAGCACCACTCAAAATCCCAGGGCAGGAAAGGACCTGCTTCTATTTCTTCGCACCCAGACTCAGCTTCCCTGCATTCAATTTCCTGGACCAGACAATCCCCTGCTGCCTAAAGCCGACGCCCTCTTATTTTTATCCTTAATCAGCGGACGCAATCCTGAATTTTTAATTGGGCATCAAGTCAAATTAGCCCAAGAAGTAGCCGCCTTACACACAGAGGTGATTTCCACCGGCTATATTTTAATGGACGGAGGCAAAGAAACAACGGCACACCGCATTTCAAATACAGCCCCTATCCCTTCACAAGACGCAGAATTGGCTTCAAACACAGCCTTGGCCGCGGAATTGTTGGGAATGCATCTGATCTATTTGGATTCAGGTTCTGGGGCCAAACTTCCGGTTCAGGAGTCGGTGATACGTGCTGCGAAATCCACAGTGAAACTGCCCATTTGGGTGGGTGGCGGACTGCGGAACGGCGAGGACATGAAAAAGGCCTGGCAGGCCGGAGCCAACATGTTGGTGATCGGAAACCTGGGCGAAGAAAACATAAAACAACTTGAAGACTGCTTGATTCATGCCTTGGATTGAGCTGAAAACCCCGGCCGAAATTGCTGCCTTGTTGCTAGGCCTCGGTTTTCCAATCGCGGTGGGGCTCGGATTTCGAATCGGTTGGGTTTTGGGCGGCCTTTCGGCCCTTTTGAATGGAATCATTGCCTTGGTGTCGGGCTATTATATGGACCTGGCTTTGAATGTTTTTTACCTGGGAATATCGGCAAGCACCTTTTTAGGCTGGAAAACCAAAGAAGTCGAATTCAAACAAATGGGAAGGAACAAAACCGCATTCTGGCTTGTAATTCCTTTGATTCCCTCCCTTCTGTACTCCCTTGTTTCGCCCTACATTCCAGGTGCAAATTGGGGATTTGCCGATGGAATAACGACGTTTTACAGTCTGGGCGCCACCTATTTATTGAGCCAAAAAATCCGTTGGGCCTGGCTTATATTCATCCCCATAAATGCGCTTTCGGCCGGAATGTATTTTCTGCGCGACTACCCTATTTTCGCCCTTCAATTTGTGGTGCTATGCTTTTTAGCCCTTTGGGCATATCGACGTTGGGAAACAAAACACTGACATGAAAACCATTTTTGTTTCGGGTCCAGAATCCAGCGGAAAAACAAGTTTAGTCCAATGGGCCGCTGCAGAATTTGGTTGCCCATATAAACTTGAATATGCGCGGCATTTCTTTGATTGGCATCCTGAAAAGCTGCCTGGCAGTGCCGAGCTGATTCGGCAGGTGTATGCGGGGCAAATGCGCATTTGGGGAAACGCCTTGATTGAAGCTCAGAAAAACAAGGCCAAGTGCTTGCTGCTAGACACCTGCCCCATCAACTTTTACATTTGGCATGCTTGGTATTTCGGTGAAACTTGGACTGAGCCGCTTAAGGCCCTTCAAGAATGGCCTACGGAAGTGCAGGTATGGCTTTGCAAACCGGATTTACCATGGGTCGATGACGGACAGCGGAGAAATGAAAAAGACCGGCTTGGCTTGTTCGAGAAATTCAAATTGCATTGGGAATTGTCGGGACATTCTGTTCGCTTGGTGGAAGGTGGACGGCTTTCGTGGCCGTTTGTCGGGTGAGATTGGAGATTGGGGGCAGGCTTTGGCAAAGGGTGGCTCGGTTTTGGAAATTATTGATTGTAGGAGGTGTTTAGGCTCCCTCCAAGATTATTGTGAACTTCCATGCAAATTCCGATTGTCTTTCATGGGCGCGGATAATGTAGCCACGAATGCAGGAATGTTTTTGCGTCGGGATGCCTAGATGGGCGCGATTGTGAACCAAGGAACCGTAAAATGTTGATTCTCTGGATAAACGCCTCAAATGCGATTTCAAATCGGACACGATAAACGGCCAAAAAACGCATAAAACCAACAATCGTTTAAAAATGGGACATCGAGCGAGGGGCTATATTCCTCGCTGATGTATTACGCCCCGCCTTATGCGGGGTTCTGCAAGGCGAAATTGGCCTGTCTTTGCATTTTGAAAAAACGCGGTATTAACCCCTCAAACCCAATTTCAAATCCCACGCGACAAACGGCTTCGAAGCGGCAGGGATTGACGAGGCTACCCCGCAAGGGTGCCGAAGGCTGGCCCGCTAGGTGCGGAGGCGACTTTAGGAGCCCCCGCAAACCAGCTGGGCCAGCCTTTCGGCACCCGCGGAGTAGCCCGGAAAGCCCGGCTGCCGCCCACAAAAATCTCAAAAACCTATTTTAAAAAGGGCTGAAAAGGGCAAACACATGGGTGGGCCCTACACATCTCACCTGCCTAAGGGGCAAGGCAACCGCCTCAATGCTGTACCATTAAGGTCTGCGAGAACTGACGACCACCGCCGCGGCAGTGCACTACGTAGCCCCCGTTCGACCAATCGCCGGTGTGAATGTCCATGCTGTACACCGGCGGAGCGAATTCGTGCATGCGCTCGTACACCTTGCGGCCCTGCATGCTGTAAATGCTTATTTGATACCAACCCGCTTCGTGAATGGGAATGCGCAAGGTGGTTTTGTGGCTGCATGGATTGGGCGACAAGCTCATGGCCGCCTGCTTTATGTTGTCCATGCCTACCGCTGCACACTCCACAAACGGTATGCCCACTCCTACCCAATCGCTGAAACCTACGGTTTGCAACAGGGAAGGAGAAGCCCCAAACCAGTCTTGCACCACCGTTGCCATAATTTGCCGGTAATCAATGCCCAGCGGTACGTTGCCGCCCTGAAGGGCACTTAAATTCGGATTGGTTCCGAATACGTTGTTATTCACACAAGGACCGAAGGCCAGCACGGGCTGGGCGTTGCCGTGGTCGGTTCCGAAGGAACCGTTCGATGGCACCCGGCGCCCAAATTCCGACATGGTTAAGGTCAATACTTTCTCATCCAAACCCAGATTCTGCAAATCATCGTAAAAGGCTTTTACCCCTTCGCTGATGTGGTACATCAGTGCGGCATGGTGGCCCATGGTGGTGTCGAACTCCTCTACCTGATTGGCATGGGTATCAAAGCCCCCGATGCGGCACAAGAAAATGCGGGTTTTGCAGCCTCCGCTTAGCAATCGGGCAATGATTTTAAGCTGTCCGGCCAGGGGATTGTTTAAAGAACCCTGGGGAGCCACATAGGGGTATTGGGTAGGATAGGTTACATTGGAATTGGAACCGGCCATGAACACCGATCGCAGGCGGCCGGCATAGGCATTGGATTCGGCTTCAATTTGCATGATGTACTCCAGCTCATCGCCGGCATGGGTGTCGGGCAAGCTTGTAGGTGCAGAACCGCCCACCGAATTAATCAGGTTGTAAAACCCGATGGGGTCTGAAATGCTTAACCCAACCGGTATTCCGTTGTCGCGGTGAAAAGCCAAGGAAACGCCGTTGCCAATTTCTATGGCCAATGGGTCTTCCATTTGCGGGTTTGGATAGTCGTCGGGGTAATTTGGGTATTCATGGTCCAGGTAGCGGCCCATCCAGCCCGATGAAAAATAGTCGTTGTAGCTGCCGCCCATAAACCACACGTCTCGGCTGCGAAAGTGGGAACCGTTGGCGTAGGGATACGATACGTTTTGAATTACGGCCGCTCGGCCTTGCTCGTACATTTGACGCAAGCCGTCCATGTCGGGGTGCAAACCCAGCTGCCGGTTCGAGGGCAAAGAGGGGTCAATGGGAATGATGGAACGCACCCCTGTTTCGGGCAGAGCCAAATTGGGTCGGTGGCTGTAGTACATAGGATACTGATCGCGGGGAACCAGCATGTTCATGCCGTCGTTTCCGCCGTGCAGTTGAATAAAAATCAAAACCCTGTCGTTGCTGCTGTTGGCGGCAGCTTGTTGAAATATGCCCTGAGGCGACAAGGCCCGAACAGGAACCCCGCTCAACATAAAGGTAGCACCCGCTCCGGCAACGCCGGTGTTTTTGATGAAGGATCTCCGGTTCATGGTTAATAGATTTGGAATTCGGGCGATTGAAGAATGATTCGGAACATTTTTTCCAGGGGTTGTTCCACCAGCATGGTATTCCCATTTTGGGTGAAGGTGGCCCAATCGGTGGACCAACCGCTGGAGGTTAATCCGCTCAGCAGGCCATTGTCGCGGAAATAATCCAGCCGGGCTTGGTCTAAATCAATGGGCAGCAGCAGGTCGCACATTTCTTTAATCAACACATCGGCATTGCCGGGATTGCTGCAATGGGTTTGAACAAAGGCAGGCATATCCAACTTAAACAATTCCAAACCGCTCATGTCGGCCACTCCGCCGGTAATGCTGTCGGACCACAAATAGCGCATGGCCAAGTAATTCGGGCTAATCCACAGCCGGTTGAATCCGGGGAACTGATGATAGGGGTCAAACCCTGCTACATCGTAGGGCTCATGAAAGGGCATTCCTTGACCGCCTGTGGCCTCGGTCAGTTTATTTCCATAGGCCAAATAATGCCGAACCAAATCGTTGGGTGCGGGCAAGGAAACCTCTAAGGTTCGTAGGCTGCCCACGGTGATTTCCATGGGGCTTTTGATGATGGCTCCAATGTTGTTGTTTTGAAGCACCTGGTCGTCTTTATCAAAGAAATGGCTGGATTTCAGCAAAGCCTCGACCACCGGCTTGATTTCGTAATTCTGCTGAATCAGGAGGGCCGCTAAGGGTGCAATGATATCGTTTTCGATTTCAGGGGTTATGTCGTAATACACAAAAAAGCGGTACAATTTTCGGCAAATAAACTTGGCGGTATGCGGGGAAGCAAACACCATGTCCACAAAGGCATCCAATTCGGCCTCTACGTCCACCACTTGGTTTGAGGCAGGAGCGATAGAGGTGTTGTTGAAAGCAGCGGTAAAGGTTTTGGTTCCGGTATCGTGTTGTGTGGCGATGTTGCCGTTGCCTTTCAGCTTTCCGCGGGGGATTCCGGTAATGGGGTCCACCAAGGTAAAACTGCCGTCCACATCCCAACCGGTGAGCAATCGGGTGGCTTCTTTTACGTCGGTTTCGGTAAAAGTGGTGTAGTCGGTGGGGCTCACCTGATCGCCTTTTCCTACGGTAAACAGTTCGAAAAATTCACGGGCAAAGTTTTCTTGGGGCGAACCGACCACATTTAGTCGGCCGTCCAAATGCACCAGCATGGCATTGTCGATGCACAGGGCTCGGGACAGGGTTTTAAAATTCCCTAAGGCGTATTTGCGAAACAAAGCGTGCTGGTAATATAAGGCAGCTGTATTGTTAATTCGGGTCTCGATGGTTGGAAAATGGATATGCCAAAACCAGACCATCCGTTCGTGGATGGTGGTAGGCTGGGTATGCATTTTATGGATCCACCAACCAAAGAACTGAATTCGGCGTTCGTCGTCGGGACTGTTGTTGGGGCCGGGGGCCGGACTAACCCAATCGCCGTTGGTTAGGGGATCAATGGGGGGATTTGGAATGGGATCGTCCACCAAAAGTTGCTGCAAAAGTTGGGCAGCAAATTGACCGGTGGCGTTGGAAATCTCAGCTTGGGTAGGCCCAATAAGGGTACGCCGAAGTAGGTGACCGGCTTCCCGCTGGCTTAAGGGTTGGGTGTATGGGGCTAATGAGGCCATATCCTATGCGATTATGGATACCAATATAAACAATTCTTTGGGGAATATCCATCTTGCAACAATCCTTAACATTCTGGGATGCAGCATTAAAAACGGATTGAGTAGAACAGCAGCGTGCTGCTGCAACCAAATTGGGAGGGCAGCGAGGTGCCGAATAAATCAATTGTGTGCTAAGCGAAACCCCAGGCTCATTCCCCGCTTGTCGGGGAAGAAACTGTACCGGCAGGAATTTCGGCAACCGCCTTCGTGGTAATTCCAGGCTCCGCCCCGGATCACCCGGTAGTTTCCGCTGCTGGGCCCGGTGGGATTGTTGAGTGGTTTTGAGGTGTAGGCTGCATACCAATCTTGGCACCATTCCCATACGTTTCCGCTCATGTCAAAAAGCCCCAATTCGTTGGGCAGCTTTTGTGCTACTGGGTGGGTGGCGTTTGAGCTGTTGTCCCAAAACCAACCGATTTGATTTACCTCGTTGCTGCCGCTAAATTTCAAGCTGTTTGATTTGGATCCGCCGCGGGCGGCAAATTCCCATTCGGCTTCGGTTGGCAAGCGGTACGATTTGCCGCTGAGGTGGTTTAGGCGTTCGATAAACAGCTTCACATCTTCAAAGCTGACTTGCTCGACGGGGCATTCTGGGCAGTTTGGAAAATAGCTGGGATTATTGTCCATAAGACTTTGCCACAAACGCTGGGTTACTTCCACTTTAGCAATAGCAAAACCGGGAAGGGTGATTTTTTGTACGGGCCGTTCGTCGTCTTCGCAATTTTCGCCTTCCGACCAAGGGCAGCCCATGGAGAAGGCACCGCCTTCCACCCGAATCATTTGAGCATCTACATACTGTCCAATCTCGTTTTTTGTCATAACCTGAGCATTCAGATTAAGATTCAAAACAAAGAATGCAAAGGAAAAATACCCCCAAATTGTAACCCCGAAATGGAACATTTTTACTGCTTAAGTCGATGCAATATACAAAAAAACCGCGGAGAGCCCTTTTTGGCAGATTAAATTATTGTTTATCAACCAAATGGTATAGGAAACCACTCAAATTGAGCACGTTTGATAGTTTGGGTAGCCTTGAAGGCTGAGCGGGATTTGTACCACAGGGCTGCACCGGGTAGGCTGGGGATTTTAGGTGCCTTTTT
>Ga0208788_1001689_pt1 | contig 10541 bp, 13 predicted proteins | sample Wag4_2014_7_11_3_FD_187363 | JGI IMG/M metagenome (GOLD analysis project Ga0208788, IMG submission 187363) | Fresh water mixed with fracking chemicals microbial communities from Ohio, USA - Utica-2 Time Series FC 2014_7_11 (SPAdes) (version 2) ... | reverse complement strand
TTGGTGAGCGAGCCCACCTCGGGGGCTTCTCGGATGTCGTAGATCTGGTCGCACTGCGTGCATAGCCGCATGCACTCGCCTGGCGGCATGAGCGAGGCCTCTCGATAGCCATCCGTCCAGACATACATGGCCATGAAGTTCATGGATACATAGTTGGGCTTGCGATACACCGCCTGGCAGTGCGGGCAGGCCAGCAGCAGGCATCCACTGATGCGAGTCATTTACTCTCCTAAGTCACACCACTCATGACCGTGGGAGCCGCCATGGGCAGCGGGCAATAAGCGAACCTTGCCAGAGATTGACTGCACCTGGTGAAGCCCGCTGGAGCACGACCAGTCGCCGTTGCCCTTAAACGCGCAATCACGCAACGGCTCCAGCAGAGGCCGGCCTGCTGGATCTTGGCCGCTAATCATCACCTGGCTGCCCTCTCGCCAGACCTTCACTTCATGGCGCTCGACACAGCTGCGGCAGGCGCTTCCCACCTTGCACACGCCGAGATGCAGCGTGGCAGAGGGCCCCGAGGACGCGCTGTGCAGCGCAACCGCTGGAAAACACAGAAAGACCAGCAAAAGCAGCAGACCGAGTGGTTTGGGCATAAAGACCTCCGGAATCAGAACAAGTGAGAGCAGTCTGGCCCTCACCTAGATCACCGCCTGATCCTGCAAGATCGGAAACTGATCGCTATGGAACTTATCCCTTTCCCTAAAACAGGCCCTCAGGCATTTATTCCGTCGGAGCTTCACATGCCCAGAGAAATCCCGCGCGACCAGGTCACGCTCGAACTCCTTCAACAAATCCTCTCCGAGGCGGGCTTCGAGTGCACCCACGAAGGCGAAGCCATCTATCTGCTCAGAAGCGGCTGCGGCCTGCGCCTGAGGCTTGAGCCCGAATACTCGTTTGTGCGTATCAACGCCCTCTACACCCTCAACCCCTCGCTCACCCCCGAGTCCATTTACGCCCTGCTCGCCCGACTCAACGAGGACTACACCTTTCTCAAGCTCACCCATTACCGCTGGGACGACGGCGACCTGGCCCTCTGGGCGAATCACATGGTGCACTTCCCCTTCGGCCTGAACCTGCCCAACCTGCTCTTCAGTGTGCGCAAGGTCAACGAGACCATGGTCTATCTCTACAACGACAGCCTCAAGGGTTCGCCCTTCATTCCGCCCCGGGAGCCCGAAGTCGAAGACGAAGAAGACGACAGTGCACAATCCACCCTAAGCCTCGTCTCCGACACCTAAGGTCCCGCCCACTCATGTCCAAGACCGAACGCATCATTGCCATGGCCAACCTCTTGCGCCAGCGCGGTGTCATGACCAAAACCCAAATCCTCGAGCGGTTCGAAATCTCCGAGCCCACCTTCAAGCGCGACCTCGAGTTTCTGCGCGACCGCTATGGCGCCGACATCGTCTACGACTCGAGCGAGCGGGTGTATCGCCTCAAGACCTCAGGCACCCTGCCCCACGGCGCCACCAAGGGCCCCAGCATGGAAATGCCTGGGCTTTGGTTTCGGGCTGAAGAGCTCCAAGCCCTCCTCACCATGCACCAGATCATCTCGGGCCTGGGGGCCGATGGCCTTCTGGCCGAACATCTCGCGCCGCTCAAGGACCGTATCGACAGCCTGCTGGGTCAGGCAGACCCAAAGCCCTCGGGCAGCTCCGATCAAATCCGAAGGCGCGTGCGCATTCTCCCCATGGCCTCGCGTCGCCTGCCCGCGGAGCACTTCACCCAGGTCACCAATGCACTGCTCAGCCGCAAGCGTATGCGCATGCACTACACCAGCCGCGCGAGCAACGAGTCCACCGTGCGTGAGGTCTCGCCCCAGCGAGTCGTCCATTACCGCGACAACTGGTACCTCGACGCCTATTGCCACCTGCGCCATCGCCTCTCCACCTTCTCCATAGACGCCATTGAAAAGGTCAAGCTGCTCGAAGCAGACTGCGTTGAAATCTCCGAGGCAGAGCTTGAAGAAACCCTTGCCAGTGGCTATGGCATCTTCTCTGGCAAACCCGATCAAACGGCAGTCTTGAGGTTTTCCGCAGAACGCAGCCGATGGGTGGCCGCCGAGGTCTGGCACCCAGACCAGGTCGGCGAGTGGACGGGGCCCGACAAGAAGCAATGGCAGATCACCTTCCCCTACGCCCACGACCGCGAGCTCATCATGGACATCCTTCGGCATGGTGCCTCAGTCGAGGTGCTCTCGCCCGAGCACCTGGCAAAGGCAGTGCAGGAGGAGCATCAAAGGGCTGCGTTTCCACACCAACCAAAGAGCTAAATACCCATGCGCGAAATCAAGTGCCCTCATTGCACCAAGGCGTTCAATCTCGATGACGCTGGCTATGCCAATATTCTCAAGCAGGTTCGCGACCGCGAGTTCGAGTCCGCACTCCATGAGCGGCTTTCCCTCTCTGAGAAAGAGAAGGCAGCTGCGCTGCACCTCGCAGAGGCTGAATTCAACCTGCGCCTCCAACGCCTGCAGTCGCAGCTCGATGCGGCCGAAGCAGCCAAGCAACTCGCGCTCACTCAGGCGCTCGCAGCCGTCGAACGAGAGCGAGACGAACTCAAAGCCAAGGTCGAACAATCGGCCTTAGCCCAGAACATTGCCATCAGAGACGCCACGTCGCAGGCCGAGAAGGAGCGCGACCAACTCAAACAGTCGCTCGATCTTCTCAAGCTTGAGAAAGAACTCAACGAAACGAAAATTCGCGAAACCTACGACATCCAGCTCAAAGACAGCAAAGAGACCATTGAGCGCCTGAGAGACCTAAAGGCCAAGCTCTCCACAAAGATGGTGGGCGAAACACTCGAGCAGCACTGCGAGATCGAGTTCAATCGAATCCGCGCAACGGCCTTTCCACACGCCTACTTCGAGAAGGACAACGACGCGCGAACCGGCAGCAAAGGCGACTACATCTTCCGCGACTTCGATGAGTCCGAAACAGAGATCGTCTCCATCATGTTTGAGATGAAGAACGAGAGCGACACCACAACCACCAAAAGCAAAAACGAAGACTTTCTAAAGGAACTCGATCGAGACCGAAATGAAAAGGGCTGTGAGTACGCGGTGCTCGTCTCGCTCTTGGAGCCCGACAACGACCTCTACAACGGAGGCATCGTGGATGTGTTCCATCGATACCCCAAGATGTATGTCGTGCGACCCCAGTTCTTCATACCCATCATCACGCTGCTGCGCAATGCTGCGCTTAAGTCAGTCCAGTACAAGAAGGAACTGGCTCAGGTGCGGGCGCAGAACATCGACATCACCAAGTTCGAGTCGCAGCTCAATGACTTCAAAGACTCATTCGGCAGAAACTACCGGCTCGCGTCCGACGGATTTGAGGAGGCGGTCAAGCGCATTGATGAGGCCATCAAGGATCTGGAGAAAACCAAAGAGGCCCTGCACAAGTCCGCGAACAACCTGCGAATCGCCAACAACAAGGCTGACGACCTCACCATCAAGCGGTTAACCAGAGACAACCCAACCATGCGGCAGAAGTTTAGTGAGCTTGCAGGCGAATTCGACTTAGAAGAGTGAGGCGAGGGTCTGCTCGTGGCAAGACCCTGATTTCGATCAGGGTGCTGGTTCGTCACATAATTACTTTTTAACTACAGGTGCCCAGCACGCGCACAAGTTATTGATTTAAAGAGGTAATAAAAAACCGCTGGCGTCTTCACACGGCAGGGGTCACAGGTTCGAACCCTGTGCCGTCCACCAGAGTCAAAAAGTTGATTAAATTCATGGTTTTATGTTGAAATTTAACAACAGAAAAATTACGCTCTCCGAGAAAGCATTTCTCAAGCCGATACCAGAGGCAACTTTGCGGGAGCACCCATGACAGATCTCACAGAGTTGCCTAAAAATCTGCCAACCCCCACCAACGATGGTGGTGCCGATCATCTCGTCGGTATGAAAATGCCGCAGCTAACGCTGCAAGCAACAACAGGCGCGGGAGTCAATGTTGGAGCAATCCGAGGTCTTCTCGTCGTGTATTGCTACCCCATGACCGGGCAGCCCAATGTTGCGCTGCCCGAGGGTTGGGACCAGATTCCAGGGGCGAGAGGCTGTACGCCGCAGAGCTGCTCTTTTCGGGATCACTATCAAGAAATTAAAGCCCTTGATGCGGCTGTGATGGGCTTGAGCGTGCAGTGCACCGAGTATCAAACGGAGATGGCCCAGCGGCTGCATCTGCCCTTCCCGGTTCTAAGTGACATTGACTACGTGTTCCAGAGGGCACTGAGGCTGCCCACTTTTCAGGCCGCCGGTATGACGCTACTAAAGAGGCTGACCCTTATCGCCAAGGATGGACTAATCGTTGCTGTCCATTACCCCGTGTTCCCGAGTGACAGTGATCCTCATTGGGTGATCGAACAGCTGAGATCCATCCCCGCAGAGCATTGAGAAGCCGAACCTCAGGTTGCCTCACAGTTGAATCTGGTGTCTGTACGAATCCCTGAAGAGCAGAGCCTGCTCAAGGCCAGACCCTGATTTCGACCAGGGCGCTGGCTCGTGAGTGAATTACTTCTTAACTGTTGATTACTACTTTTGAGTGGTTCCTTTGTGTGGTTTGCGGGCAGGGACTGATGATGAGTAATGTCAGATTCGCTTTACATATGCAACTGTCACGCAAATAATTCTGGCTCTAGCAATGTGTTTTTGCCCTCACGCACTCGGGGAGCCAGTCATGAACCCATACATCTACGCTTACCTCGCATTTGGAGTCCTCTTTGGTCTTGCGACCTTCGGCAATCGCCACCTATTTAGCGAGGGGCCAACCCAAAGCAGTGACCAAAATCCGTCACTATTTGATGGGCGAGGCTTTTGGGTGTCCTTCTGCCTTTTTTGGTGGCCTGTCATGCTCCTTACGGGGCTCAATACAGCCTTTATCCTCGCCAAGCGCAGTAGGCGGTCGACCATCGGCTCCAAGTAGCGTCCAGCATCTGCGCTGCGGGTGAGAGGGGCTCAGCAGTGCCCATGTCGCTTACTGCTGGGTGAGAAGCAGGACCCACTCTTCTGCTGTCCTGTTTACGGACACTTCACAAGCAGGGACTGCTCCTGGGCAGGGGGCGGTTGTGGGAAGGGGGTGACTGTGGGAAGGGGCAAGAGAGCATAAGTACAGCGAACCCGCAGGAATTTCATATGAACAGAGACGCCGTTTTGCAAAGATAGAAGAACCGTCGATTCGGTCTGCTTCAACTTGGCCGTGCTGGGAGAGGCCGCGAACAAGGTTCCATCCCAAGTCCAGCAGGAGCTAAGCGACGCTCCATGGCGAATTTGTCGCGATCTTTAGAGAGCGCGTTGAGCCCTAAGGCCTAAAACTATCGAAGGGCCTCCTCACCTCTCCCAAGGTCTAGGCCTACGCTTACTTTGTAACTCTGCGACAGCCATCTCACCCATCAGAGGCGCAGCGTAGAAACGATCAATCCTCTCGAGGCTCGTACGAGCGTTCCTCGCCAGTTTGAGTGTGTCAATACTGGCCCCATACAGCAAGCGGAACATACTGGAGCTGTGCCTCAGGCTGTCGATCGTTCTCGGATCTCCCTGCGGGCTCATCTTGATACCCAGGAGACCACCCTACTCCCTGCGCTTTCAGTGGCTTACGCTGCTGCCCTTAACCCATCATGGCTCAACGATGGCGAAGTCAAGCTTTGGAAAGCTCAAGAAACCCGTAAGCTGCTTAATTGCTGCTCCGTCACCGATGAGCTTCGCGTGGCCCGCCGCAACCATTGCATCAAGCTTTGCTTGACCAAAAAGCACACCCAGAAGAACAGGCTTTGGTGCAGAAAATGTTGAGGCTCCAGGAGTGGACTGGCCCTTCCTGCTCACAACGACGGCGTTTTCCAGTGTGACTGCAAAACGATCACCGCTAATCGTGTCAACCAGATTGAACGCAAGCTTCGTCTCACCTGCCCTCTCCGGGACAAGCGCTGTTTCAACAAGGCCAAGAAAATCGGCCAGTGGAGTGGCCATCATCAGATAGTTGGGGCCGGTTTCAGCAAAGGCATCTGGCTTGGCTTGACGCAATTCGCGGGCGCCCGTGAGATAGATATTTCGCCAGCTCGCACTCTCCGACTGGTAACCGAGCTGCTCGTAACTGTCGGCGAGCAATGTCCGCGATACGGCGTCAGATGGGTCAGCAAAAACCCCATTCTGACCTAGCTCTGCCGCCCATCGATAGTTTCCAGCTGCAAAGGCTTTGCGTGTCTCTCGGTGCAACGCCTTGGTGCCGCCCAGCGCATCAACCAAGAGCTTTGCGCGCTGGATTGGCGGTTGAGGATTCAGATTGGCTGGCACGCCGTCATACCAACCCATGTATCGGTCGTACACCGCCTTGGCGTTGTGACTGACAGTGCCGTAATAGCTGCGAAGTCCCCAGTCGGCATGCAGCGCCGGTGGCAGCCTCAAATCCTCTGCAATCTCGTTAGGAGTCTGCCCGAGATTCATGCGCCGAACAGACTGGTCATGAATGAACTTATAGGCGTCACGGTGTCGGCTCAAGTGCTGCCGGATCACTGCATTTCCGTAACGAGGCCAGTGATGCGAAGCGAGCATGACTTCGGCTTTGTCACCCCAGAGGTCAAGCGCCTCTGTAAGGTAAAAAGCCCATGCTTTTGCATCGCGCACTTTAGCCCCCCGCAGGGTCTGCACATTGTGCAAGGTTGCGGTTGCCGTTTCAGAATTGAGTAGGGCCTTCACATGCGGAATCCAGATGTTGAATTCGGCGGGCGCCTCGGTTTCAGGAACCATTTGAAAGATCAGTTCGATCCCATCGATCGTGATGCTTTGGCCTGTCCGCTCAATTGAGACTGTGGGAGGGATGAATACCTGCTGACCGGCGGCCAAGGCGCTGCCCATTCCCATACCGATATTCCCCTTGGAGCCCCTCGGCAAAAAATACCCGAATTGATAAAGAGCTCGGCGGCCCATAGCGGTCCCGGCCACCATCCATTCGCTCACAACCTCATCTAAGAAGCCTTGAGGGGCAATGACTTGCACCCTCCCCGCTTTAACATCTACAGGGTCCACAATCCCAACGACCCCAGCAAAGTGATCAGAATGGGAATGCGTGTAGATCACCGCCAGAACCGGTTTGTCGGCGACATGCTTTTTCACCAGATCAAAGGCTGCCCGCGCGACCTCAGTCACGGTAAGCGGGTCAATGACGATCCACCCATTTGGCGTCTCGACGAAGGACACATTCGAGTTGTCGAGGTTGCGGACCTGATAGAGGCCTGGGGCGCTTTGAAATAGACCCTCAGCTCTTAAAACACGGTTTTGACGCCACAGAGCTGGATGTACCGTCTGTGGTGCTGCGCCTGAGATGAAATCGTTACCCGAGAGGTCAAAACTTATTTGTCCATTGGCTTGCCGGATCACAGCTTCGGGCCAGGTCGCGATAAATCCGCGCTCGGCGAACTCAAAGTCTTGCCCGTCCTCGGGCGGCAGATCCCGAGCCGCTTGCTGCAGGAACGCCTTTGTTGCCGGGGTCGCATCTTTAGGTTGGGCGGACCCTGGTCCAACCTGTTGCGCATTGGCCCACGTAGCACTGAGGTAATACAGCAGTACCGCGAAACCTACAGCTCGGCTCAAAATGGGCATGGGCGCATTCCTTAAAGTCTGTCGAAAAAAAGTATACGCACCCATGCAGGATGGCCATGAAGATGCGATCTACTGGTGATACCGCGCTTGGAATTCAGCACGACAAACGCAGCAGCGATAATGATCGGAGAAATAGGCTCAGATTGCACCGTGCCTATGATGTGTTGGCCACACTCTGAGGAAGGAGCCCATTCATGAAACTTGTTCAGGCCGAAAAGATCGGCAGCGTTGAGGACTATCGACTGGTTGAGGCGCCACGCCCAAACGTAGCGGAAGGGGATGTTCTCATTCGAGTTGCGGTGTGTGGCATGGGCTATGTAGATGCCCTCGTAGCGCTTGGGGGCTATCAAGTTAAACCCCCTGTTCCCTTTACCCCGGGGCAAGAGATCGCTGGCGTTGTCGAGGCTCTTGGCGCGCAGGTCACGGCTGTAAAAATTGGTGATCGCGTCATGGCCAATTCCTTTGGGGGCGGGCTGGCAGAGTTCGTCTGCGTTCCGCAAACAATGGTGACCGCTATTCCTGACCAACTGGCTGACGCGCAAGCTGCTGGCTTTCGGGTCAACTATTTGACGGCCCTGCACGGCCTGCGGGATCGGGCCCAAATTCGGGCAGGCGAGCGTCTCCTTGTATTTGGCGCAGCAGGCGGTGTGGGAAGTGCTGCCATTCAAGTGGGTAAAGTGCTGGGTGCGCAGGTCATTGCTGTTGCCTCAACAGATGAAAAACGCGCCTTTGCTCTTCAGCTTGGTGCGGACGCCACACTCGATGCCAATGAAGATGGCTGGCGCGACAGACTCAAGCAAATTTGTGGCGGAAGGGGTGTGGACGTAATTTTTGACCCTGTTTCCGGGCCGTTATTTGAGGCCGCATTCCGTTCGCTCAATTGGGGTGGGCGGCATCTGGTCGTCGGATTTGCTGGTGGTCCAATCCCGAAGCTTCCCATTAACTTGTCGCTAATGAAGGGGGCCTCTTTGGTGGGGGTCGATGTTCGGCAATTTCTTTTGTACGAGAATGCGCATGCAATGCGTCATTTAGACGACCTGCTGAAGTGGGTTGCCACGGGCAAGCTCATACCGCCCGTTGGGCGTCAATTTGCGCTCGAAGATTTTGCAGAGGCGATGCGCTTCGCAATGTCGGGGTCAGGACTAGCCAAGTCTGTAATTCGTGTCAGTCAGTAGAGGACGATCCGGATGCCGGAACGCCGACTGCGACCTTCGCTCGAACTTACAAAAAGCTGCACAAGAGCCAGAAGCACGATCTAGACGCAGCCGTCGAGGTGGTTATTCAAACCCCCGAGATTGGTGAACGGTAATCCTCCCCTTGTTTGGTGGGGCACTTTCAAAGAGGGGATCACCAAGCAGCCCCGGTCGCGATCATGTCGCCAAGAATTTCACAACCCATGGACCGACAAGGGGCAGCAAAAGAGCGCCCAGCACACCGTGTAATCCCATGCCAACACTCGAAAAAGCCCCGGCGTCTGGATGCACTGCAAACGCCCGCGAGGTACCAATGCCATGCGCGGCCACGCCCACTGCGAAGCCACGCGCGGTCCAATCTTTCATGCCGAGGGCGTTCAGTAAGTGGGTGGCTGTGATTGCACCAATCACGCCTGTTGATACTGCGTAGACTGCAGTGAGCGTGGGGGAAATCCCCATAGATTCTGAGATGCCCATGGCAATGGGTGCCGTTACGGACTTGGCCAGCATGGGTGTAACAAGTTCTAAGGGCAGGCCAAACAGACTCGCAAGGCCAACGCTGGACACAACCGAGACAACGCCACCCATGATCAGGGCAAGACCGAGTTCTGCAAAGCGCCCTTTGAGTAGATGCCAGCCTTGGGCAATGGGCACCGCCAGGGCCACAGTAGCCGTGCCCAACAGAAAGTGAATAAACTGCGCGCCCTCAAAGTATTGGGCGTATGGCATGTCGATCGCCAGCAGAACACCAGCCGTTAATAAGACCGCTATGGCCACGGGGTTGACCAATGGCGAACGGCCCATGCTCTGATGAGCGAACACGCCCACTTGATACGCAACCAAGGTCAGGATCAGGCTAAAAAGCGGGCTACCACTGAGGTAGACCCATATTTCACGGAGATCCATCGATTACTCGGCTGGCTTCGTGACCGACCGCCGCTTGAGCACGAGCGCGGTTGTCGCCATCGCGAGAAGCACACTGACCAGCAGGACGATACCGATCGAGAGCATGTGCCCCTTGAGCAAAGGCAGAAAGCTCACCACCCCGACGGCTGCAGGAACAAAGAGAAGCCCAAGGTGGGCAGTCAGGCTGCTTGCAACCACTTGTAGGTCTGGGTCGGTTTTCTGGCGCCACAACAGACTGACAAGCAGCAAAATCAGGCCAATCACAGGACCGGGAACTGGGGAGGAGAGCGCACGCGCCACGATCTCGCCCGCCCCCTGGTAGAGCATCAAAATGATTAAGCCTTTGAGCATGTGCAATCCCTTGGCATTCGAGTAGTCAACGCCTCCATCCTAAGGGATATGATGAATGGTCAATGAAACGAAACCCCAACCTCGGCCTCGCGATTGCAACAGTGCTCCTCTGCTTGTCTGCTGGAGCCGCGTTGGCTGCACCAACAGTGCGGTTCATGACCGCGGGTGAGCTCTTCTCAAAGCTCTCCTCCGCTCAGCCCGAGGAGGTGTTCTCAGGCCAGAGTTATGTCATGGGTGTCATCGATGGACTGACCTTGGCGAAAGATGCGCGGATCTGCATGAGAACGGACGTTGAGATCAACCAAATCGCCGCGCTGGTGCTCGGACAGCTTGCTGCACGTCCCGACATTCACCGCTTCAATGCCGCCAGTGTGATTCGGGAGACGATTGCGGTCGAGCTTCCTTGCAGGCTCTCTTAGAGGTCCTCATGGAGTTAAACGCAGATTTTGCCGAGCGCGTGGTGATTAACCACCACAACCTCGAGTGGGTGACCA
>Ga0208788_1001686_pt1 | contig 10550 bp, 7 predicted proteins | sample Wag4_2014_7_11_3_FD_187363 | JGI IMG/M metagenome (GOLD analysis project Ga0208788, IMG submission 187363) | Fresh water mixed with fracking chemicals microbial communities from Ohio, USA - Utica-2 Time Series FC 2014_7_11 (SPAdes) (version 2) ... | reverse complement strand
CCCCCTGCCGACCCACCCCCCGACCCTGACGAGGTTCCCAACTACAACGAAGAGCGCGCCTGGCACGAACGGGAGAAACGACTGATCGCGGAACTGGAGCGGCGCCAAAAGGCTGGCGAGCTGGTCTACAAGGCCGACGTGGAGCAGGCGCAGATGGCCACCGCCTTGACGCTAAAGAATCAGCTGGAGGCGCTGCCGAAGCAGATCAAACAGCAGCTGCCCCACCTGTCAATCAGCGATGAGGAGATGATCGAACGGCTGGTGGCCAAGGTGCTCACGGCCGTTGCGGACTGGCGGATGGATCAGGAGGAAGAGGAGTGATCACGCGGGACGTACCGGCGCTGGCAGCAGGCATCGCTGAATGTTTCAGGCCGCGGCCGCTGCTCAGCGGCGTGGAGTACGCCGACACCTACGGCCACGTGACGGGCAACGCAGCCAGTAAGGGCCCATGGATCACGCGGCCCTACCAAGCGTACTGGTTTTACGCCTTCGCTTCGCGGCGGGTGCCGATCTTCGTGTGCATGAAATCCGCCCGTGTGGGCTGGTCAGAATCGGTGAAAATCGGCGCGGTGCAGTATTACGCTCATTGGAAGCCATCTAAAGTGATGGTGGTGCAGCCGATTGAGAAGGACGCGGAAGAATACAGCAAGGAAGACATCAGTGACCTGTTCGCCGACACGCCATGCCTTGATGGCCTGCTCTCAGAGTCAAAATCCAGGGGCACGGCGACCAACACGATTCTTCTCAAAAAGCTCACGAATGGCGCACTGATCGACATCGTGAACGCGAAAAGCGGCAAATCCTTCCGGCGCAAAGAGCGGCCGGTGGTGATCTTTGAGGAGCCGTCCGCCTACGACCGAATCAACGAAGGGTGCCAGATCAAGCTGGGAATCCGGCGCACAGAGACCTCCTGGAATCCAAAGGTGATCATCGGCGGCACGCCGATCTTCCCAAACGACAAGACCCATCAGTGGTTCCTGCGCGGCGATCAGCAGTACCGCTACCTGCCGTGCCCGCACTGCAGCCACTACCAGCCGCTGCGGTGGGAGGCGATGGCCAAGGATGGCCCCGACGCTGGCACCTTTGAGTGCGAAAACTGCAAAGAGCCGATCCGCTACACCTCCCTGCGGGAGATGGATGCCCACGGCGGCTGGGCCTGCCCGCTGGGGTTAGACCGCTCTCAGCAGTCGCTGACGGCCGATGGTGAGTCGGCGGTTGAAAGCCAGTACATCTGGGCGGCGTACAGCTACCACGCCGGGGCTGTGTGGTCGAAGCTGATCAGCGAGTATCAGGAAGCGCTGGAGGCGATGCGCCGGGGTGATACCGATCCGATGCAGACCTACCACAACACGGTGCTGGGAATCCCGTGGGAGGACAGCATCGCCGGCAAGCTCACCTGCGATGGCCTGGCGGAGCGGCGCAAGAACATCGAGGCCGGCAACGGCTACCCGATGGGCAGCGTGCCGAATGGCGTCCTGATGGTGACGATCGGCGTTGACGTGCAGGGCGGCGGCGGATCAGTTGACGAACGGGTGGTGGTGACGGTGTGGGGCTGGGGCCGGGGTGAAGAGGGTTGGCACCTGGGCCACTGGGAGATCGATGGCGACCCGCAGCAGAAGGAGACCTTGGAGCAGCTGGAGCGGATTGCGGCAACGAAGTGGCGGCGGGATGATGGCGTCGAAGTGCCGGTGGCGATGGGCGCAATCGACGAAGGCGGCCACTCGACTCAGGAGATCAGGGATTGGTGCCGCAGGCAGGGCGGCCTGTGGGTGCCGGTGCGTGGTGATGGCGCCAAGGGCAAGCCGCTGGTGGGCCGCGGTTCGACGGTAGACATCAACCGGAAAAATCAGCCGGTGCAGAAAAAGGGCCTGCTGCTGTATCGGGTGGGGTATGAAACGAGCGTTTCGCACCTGCAGGGCCGGCTGCGGAACGAGATCCCAGGGCCTGGGTATCTGCACCTGGGTGAGGCGTCTACGGATCAGTTCCTGGCGGAGTTGTTCCCGTGGAAACGGATGCCGAAGAAGGGCAGCCATGGGCGCGAATATCACTGGGACTGCCCCACCGGAATGCGTGATGAGGCGGGCGACTGCACACGGTACGCCTATGCAGCGATGCAACTGGTAAGCCGCCGCTACAACCGCGCCACGATGTGGGACCAGCTGGAGGCCCAACTGGCGGCCTCGGTAGGCTCTAAGCAGGAACCCACCCCGCGCCGGGCCCGATCATTCAAGGTGATATGACGCAGCCGGCCGAGCTTTACCAAGGCGATCTGACCAGCTGGATCGAGCTGCGCGTTCACCCTGACGCCACGGCGGTGCGCGTGTGGCTGCGCGCTGCAGCTGCTGGCGCCGGCATCGAGGCCGTGGCCACCGACACGGACGACGGCTGGAAGGTGGAGCTGAGCGCCGCCACGACGGCCACCATGGCCGCCGGCAGCTGGGAGCTGCAGATCGTCTCCACCGTCAACGGCGCACCACTCACCACCGGCCGCGGCGCCCTGACCGTCCGCAAGAGTTTGGCGTTCAGCGGCAGCCCCGGCGCCTTCGACGATCGCAGCCAGGCGCAGAAGGACCTGGAGGCCGTCGAGGAAGCGATCCGCGCCCTGACCACGGGGGCGGTTGAGTATCAGATCGGCTCCCTTGGCAACGGTGGCCGCAAGGTGCGCCGGGTGGACCTGCCGGACCTGATCATGTGGCGCGACCGGCTGAAGGCTGAGGTCACCCGCGAGAAGCGCGCCGAGATGATCGCGCAGGGCCTCGGCGATCCGCGCCGGCTCTACGTGCGGTTTCAGGGGGTGAGCTGATGGGCGTTCGATCCTGGCTGCAACGGCAGATCCTGACCACGCGGCATGGCCGGCAGCAGGGCCGCCGGATGTTCGAGGGCGCCCGGCGAAACCGGTTGCTCCATGATCTGGTAGCGCCGACCACCTCCGCCGATGCTGAGCTGCGCGTCAGCCTGCGGGTGTTGCGCGACCGCTGCAATCAGCTGGTCAGGGACAATCCGTATGCCCGGCAGGCGAAGCGGACCACGCAGATCAACGTCGTGGGCCCGCGTGGGATCCAGATGCAGGGCCAGGTGATGAAGGCCAACGGCACTGAGAAGGACGTGCGCCGGAATCGACTGCTGGAAGATGCATGGCGGCGTTGGTGCCGGCCGGATACCTGCGACGTGGCGGGTCGGCTGAGTTTCCATGGGTTTGAGATGATGATTGCCGGCAGCCTGCCAGAGTCGGGTGAGTGCCTGATCAGGATCGTGCGGCAGCCAATGGGGCAGGGGCGTACACCATTGGCGCTGGAGCTGATTGAGGCGCACCAGCTCGATGAGGACAAGTCAGGGGTGAGCGACCGCCCGGGTCACGAATGGCGGCTGGGTGTCGAGATCAATGAGTGGGGCAGGCCCACCCGGTACGCCGTTTTGACCCGCCACCCTGGCGACGTGGAGCTGGGCCTGAACCGCCGGGGTGTGGAGCGGAAGCACGTCCTGGTGTCGGCGGCGGACATGATCCATGTGTTCCTGCCGGAGCGGATCGGGCAGAACCGGGGCGTGCCGTGGTTGGCGTCGGTGATTACGACGGTGCACGGACTTTCTGAATACGAAAAGGCCCACCTGGTGCGGAAGCGCGTCCAGGCCGCATCGCTGGGCTGGATTCAGACGCCCGAGGGCGAGCTGATCGGCGACGCGGTGGAGAACGGCCAGCGGCTGATCAACACCGAACCCGGCAGCTGGAACTACTTGGATCCGGGACAGGTGCCCGTGCCGCCGAACTTCGGGCCTGATGATGGGCAATATGACAACGTGGTGCGCAACCTGACGCGGCGGTTTGCGGCTGGGTATGGGTGCAGCTACGCCACGATCAGCAGGGACTTTTCGGACGCGAATTACAGCAGCATGCGCACAAGCGTCCAAGAGGATCGCGATCATTGGCGCGTGCTGCAGAGCATGCTGATACAGCAGCTGCATCAACGAGTCTTTGAAGAATGGCTCCGCGCTGCAATGTTGGCTGGTGAATTACCCTCGCCAGCTTTTAACGATTACTGGACTAGGCCAGAAAGATATAATGCCCCCATGTGGCAGGCAAGGAGTTGGGACGGAATTGATCCACTCAAGGACATGGTTGCCATGGAGAAAGCTAGGGCATTGTTGCTGGAATCTCATTCGCAGCAGATAGCTAACTACACGGGCTCCGAGTTTGGCCAGGTGATGGCACAAATTGCCAGGGAGAACGAACTGAAGGAATCGCTGGGCCTGATGCCCACCGTCGAGCAACCGCCTGAGCCCGTGGTGGAGCCGCCTGAGCCGGAAGAGGATGAGGACGCGGAAGCTCAGCCCCAGCCTGCCGCAGAAGATGTAGAATAGGTGTGCCTCAGCGGGCGGCAACCCCTGAGGCTCGACCAACCTGGGAGAACAGGCTGATGGCATCAGTATCGCAGAGCGGCCGCCGCAAGGCTAGGCCGTGGACAGCGCAAGATCAGATCGTCGCAGAGGTGGCGGCGGCGTGCGGGATTGGGCTCCGTGAGATCGGACGCGTCTTGGACCGGCCGCATAATGCGATCAGCAGGCACTTGGACCCAATTATCGCCAAGAAACAGCGCGTATCCTACCAGCAATATTATCAAGCCAACTTAGAAAGCCAGCGCGAACGAAACCGCTGCAGCTACAGGGATAACGCAGAGCAAAGGCGCAACTATGCTCGTAACTACCGAAGGATCAATGCTGACCAAGTGCGCGAAAGCAAGCGGCGCTATTCTGATGCCAATTTTGAGATGGAGCGCAAAAGGCGCCGGCTTTACTATCTGGCTAACGCGGAAGAGCTTCGGGCAAAATCTCGCGTAAACAGTCGTCTTTGGTATATTGCCAACCCGGGAAAACATCGTGAAAAAATGCGCCGCCGCAATGCCTGGCAGCGCGCCGCCCGCCGCCGCGCATTGTCGCCCGTCACCCGCGCCCAGATCGACGCCCGATTCGCCCTGTGGAACAACCGCTGCGCATTCTGTGGCGTGGATGCCGCACACGAGCGCAACCGCGGATACGAACGGCTGACCGTTGAGCACGTGCTGGCCTTGACCAAGGGCGGCCTTGACGAGGCAAACAACATCATCCCCGCGTGCACCGCCTGCAATTCCAGCAAGCACAACTCACCGGTTGAGGATTGGTACCGGCAGCAACCGTGGTTTACAGAGGCTCGCTGGCGAAAGATCCAACGCCACTGCCCTGCCGCCGTGGTGGGCCAGCTCCCGCTGGGCCTGGCGGCGGCCCCATCCGTAGCCTGAGGCCAGCGACTATCTGGCTTTGGATCTGACGAAACTGCGCGGCCCCCAGCGGCGAGAGCTGCCCGGCGGCATGCAGGTCGAAGAGAAGACCGACGAAACGCTCACGTTTTCGTTTTCCAGCGAGCAGCCTGTCGAGCGATTCTTCGGCCGCGAGATCCTGGTGCATGAAGAGGGCGCTATGGACCTGTCGCGCCTCAACGATGGCGCCCCTTGGCTCTGGAACCATGAGCGATCGGTAGTTTTGGGCGTTGTCGAAAATGCCTGGCTGGGCGACGATCGCCGGCTCTACAGCACGGTGCGCTGGTCGCCCAACACCACCGAGCGCGGAACTGAGGAGTACCGCCGCCGCGTTGACATTGAGGCTGGCATCGTGCGCAACGTCTCGTTCGCATACAGCATTGATGACATCGAAGAGCGTGGCGGCGACTTCTACGTGACAAGCTGGAAGGCCCTGGAGGTGAGCTCTGTCAGCGTCCCGGCCGATCAAACGGTGGGGCTAGGCCGCGCCATGGATGAGCCGGCTGCAGATCCTGAGCCTGCCACCGAACCACCCGCACCGGCAGAGCTGATCGTCACGGTTGACCCCGAGGCGATCAAGTCAGCCGTGAGTGAAGCGCTCGGTAGTCTGACCGTACAGACCGCCGAGCGGACTGATTCCACTGACCAAATTCCGATGACCACCGAGATCAACGTGGCGGAGGTGCAGCAGGACGCTCGGCGCGCCGAGCGCGAGCGTGTTGCTTCCATCCGCGGCATGTGTGACCAGTTCAGCCTCCCCGATCTGGCCGAGAAACTCATCAATGAAGACGCCAGCATTGACGCCGCCCGCGAGGTGGTGATGAAGGAGCTGGGCATGCGCAAAGTGTCCTTTGAGGGCAAGGTGCATGATGCCGGCAACGCCGAGCTGGGCCTGAGCAAGCGTGAGGTGAAGCGCTACAGCTTCCTGCGTGTTGCGCAGTACCTGGCCGACCCCAGCCCCCGCACTGCCGAGGCTGCCGCGTTCGAGCTGGACGTGGCCCGCGCTGCTCAAGCAAAGCACTCCCGCAGCGCCAACGGCGTGCTGATCCCCTGGGAAGTGCTGGGCTCCAACCGCGCCGCTGAAACCCCCGGACAAGTGGTTGGCACCTTCGGTGATGGCGGTGCACTGGTCGGCACCGATCGGCTCGATGCGCAGTTCATTGATCTGATCCGCAACCGTTCAGCCTTCCTGAACAGCGGACTGACCACGCTGACGGGCCTTGAGGGCAACGTTGAAATCCCGAAGAAGCTGAGCTCCAGCCAGTATTACTTCGTTGGCGAGAACGCTGATGTGACCAACTCGAAGCTCACCTTCGGGCTGGTGAACATGATCCCGCGCACCATCGGCGTGCGGGTGCCGATCAGCCGTCGGATGATGATTCAGAGCTCCCCCGATATTGAGAATCTGGTACGCCTCGACATGGCTGAGTCCGTTGCCCTGGGCATGGACTACACCATTGGCTACGGCACGGGTTCCAATGGCCAGCCTCTGGGTATCATCAACACCACCGGGATCGGCAGCGTGACCCTGGGTGGCGGCACTGCCAAGGCATTCCCGGCCAGCCTGGGCGGCGACGGTTCCACTACCCACAACTGCGGCGACTGGGCCGACTACGTGGACCTGGAAACCGAGCTGGCGATCGACAACCTCGATGCCGGTTCGATGCGGTACATCATGAACAGCGTGGTGCGCGGCGCGCTGAAGCAGACCCTGAAGGTGTCCGGTGATGCTGGCGCGGGCTACATCTACACCGATGCTGGCCAGGTGAACGGTTACCAGACCGTGATCAGCAACCAGATGCAACTCAATGATGTGCTGTTCGGCAATTTTGCCGACTGCGTCGTCGGGATGTGGTCTGGGCTTGATGTCGTCGTGGATCCCTACACCCAGAGCGCCAGCGGCCAGGTGATCCTGACGGTGCATCAGGACTTCGACGTGGCGGTGCGCCGCCCGCAGTCGTTCGCGCTGGGCAGCTGATTATGAGGCTGCAGATTCTCTCGAACTGCAGGGCAGACGGTCGCCACCTTGCCATGGGTGAGGTGGCGGACCTTCCTCAAGCCGTCGCTAACGAGCTGCTGGCGCTGGGCATGGCGTCGATTGCGCCTGAACTTGCCCTTGAGCCTGAGCCTGCACTGGTGTGTCCGCCTAAGCCGCGGCGCACTGCCAAGACTTCCACCCCTGTTTCCACCCCCACCCCGGAGGATTGATCAATGGCTATTGAACTGAGAGCACTGGAGCAACTCCAGACCTTTACGATCCTGGCACCAGCCACCCGCGACGCTGTGGGCAACACCACTGCGGTTGACGTGAGCGGCGTGGATGGGGACCTGCTGCTGCTGCTGTATGCCGCCGCCAGTGCCTCCAGCACTGCGATCAAGGTGAAGGTGCAGTCCGGTAACGCCTCCGACGGCAGCGATGCCACGGACGTGGCCGGCGGCGCCTTTACTGATCTGGGCAGCACCGCTGCACTGCAGAAACTGTCAATCCCTCGTGATGAGGTGGGCAAGTACGTGCGGCTGGCTTTTACGGATGAGACCGGCAGCTACTCCGCCACCGTGACCTGCCTGGCAGTCGGCGGCGCCCGTTACGCGGTCTGACCATGATCCAGGAGATCGCCGATGATTTCCTGCTGTCTGACTTCGGCTCCAGCGTCACTGCTGGGGCCGTTGTTGGTTTGGGGATTATGGATCGCGCCAGTCAGATCGTGATGAACGATCATGTGGTGACGGTGGATTATGCGTTGACGGTGCGCACTGATCAGTTTGGTGGTTTGCAGTATGGCGACGTGGTGCAGCATGAGGGGCAGTCGTATCGACTGCAGCATGAACCGCTGCGGCTGGCCGATGGTCGGTTCTGCGTGATGGTGCTGGAGAAGCTGCCGATTGCATCGGCGGGGACTGGTGGGATTCCTATTCAGACTGAAGAACAGCAAACGATCGTTACGCTGTAAGCATGACCCAACCTACGACGATTTCAGGACTGCCCGACGCTACGGGGCCGCTTACAGGCGCTGAGCGGGTGCCGATTGATGATGTAGCAGCGGGCACTACGAAGGATTGCAGCACGCTGCAGATTGCGCAGACGCTGCCTGATGCGACAACCAGCAATCGCGGGGCGATGACGGTTGCGCAGGCATTGAAGCTAGCGGGGATTGCCGCTGGTGCTACGGCGAACGCATCTGATGCAGAACTGCGTGATCGAGCGACGCATACCGGTGAGCAGGCGATTAGCACGATCACGGGCCTTGCAACTGCGTTGTCGGGTAAAGAGAATGTTGGTGTTGCTGCTGCTGCTGTTGCGCAACTGGTGACGCAACTGCGCAATAGCAGGACGCTCTACGTTTCGTTGGATGGCAACGACCTCAACAACGGCACCAGTGAAGCGGAGCCACTGCGCACGTTGCGCGCTGCGTCATTAGCTGCGCTGCCGGGTGATGTGGTGTTCGTTGCACCGGGCACGTATGTGGAGTCAATTCTGCCGATTCGGTGGAAGTATGACGTAACGATTTTCGGTTCAGGGTTGCGTAGCACGATTGTGCAGGGTGCAGCCGGGCAGGAGTTTAGCGATATTTTCAAGGTTGATTCTGGTTTTTGGTGCTGGGGCGTGTCATTTGCCGGGCATCAGGCAGATGAAACGCGGCAGGCATGGGCGATTGATTTTGATGAGCTGGCGGATAATACAGCGCGTGGTGCTGTTGGACTTGGCGCGTTCATTCTGAAGTCGCCTTACATCCAGAATTGCACCAGTATTACGGCTGAGGATGATGATGGTCTGGCTGGTTCGCAGAGTACGGGGAACACGGGCGGCGGCATCCGTGTGGATGGCAGCAAGTGTGCGTTGAATAGTCCCATCCGGTCGATGGTGGTTGACAGTTACACCCAGGTGAATCTTGGCGGTCCAGGTTGTCTGGTGGTAAATGATGGTTATGCGCAGTTGGTGTCGTTCTTCGGGACGTTCTGCACGTATCACGTTCGGACCGAGAGCGGCGGCCAGGTCAATTTGAGTGGTGGTGGCACTACTGATTTTGGCGTGTATGGCCTGATGGCAGATGGCTACAGCAGCAGGCCGCTGTTCACTGGTAGTGCTCGTGTGGCCGGCTATGGCGCTGTGCGGCTGCAGAAGACGGTCACGATTGACGTGGCGACCAATGTGTTCGGCTGCGTCGCGCACGGGCTGTCAGAGGGCGATCAGGTGGTGTTCAGCGCCACGCAAGGTACGCTGCCGACGGGTCTGACGGCCGGCACGATCTATTTTGTGATCAGCAGCGGTCTAACGGCTGATGCGTTCCAGGTGAGCACTACGTTAGGTGGTGGTGCTCTGGATGTGACGGGCACTGCTGGCGGCACGTATGAGTTTGTGCGGCAGGGTGTTACGCAGCTTGATGTGATCGGCTTCAGCGCCAACCGCCTGGGGCGTCAGATCAAGTATCCGAGCGCCGGCAGCTTGGGCAGCACGGGCAATCCGGTATTGATCACGGCGCGTGGTGGCACGACGGCTGGATCAAGTTTTACGGTGACGCTGGCGAGTAGCACGATCGGCCATGAGTACGTGGGCGGCGGCACGGTGACGGTGGGTGGTGTGTCCTATCCGATCACCAGTGCGGTGTATACGAAGGCCACGGGTGTAACGGTGCTGACTGCGACAGGGTATGCGCCAACGATCGGCGCGAGCGTGACGCTGGCGGGGCTGTCGTTCATCTGTGATTCATCGTCACGCCCGAATGCTGGGCAGTTGATGTTCCCGCAGTTGGTGTTTCCGCGAAATGCTACGACGGAGGTAGCTGAGGCCAAGACGTTTGCTTACACCAGGGTCAGTGATTATGTGTTGACTTATACCGAAGCGACATCACCATCGGGGCCTGATCACGAGTATGTAAGCGGTGGTACGGCGACGATCAGCGGCACTGATTACGGGGTGGCCGGTGCCGTTTACAACAAGACCACGGGCGTGGTGACGCTGACAGTGAAGACGGTGTTGCCTGCGGGCGATGGGAATGTAACGGTTGATGGTTTGCGGTTTATTTGCCCGACCAGCGCTTATGTGGTGACGAGCAGTGTGCCGATCAATGGTAGCGGCGTTGAGGTGGCGAACACTGATCCGACCAGGGCGGGTTATCGAGTGGTGTTTTATTCGGGATTGAATGGTGGGTTAAAGGATGCGGTAACGGCGGGTCAGGTAATGGACTTCCGCAACCGGTCGCAGATCAGTGCACCTTCGCATACGTTTGAGTTTGTTGGTGCGGGCACGAATTATGATGCGCT
>Ga0208788_1001685_pt1 | contig 10550 bp, 6 predicted proteins | sample Wag4_2014_7_11_3_FD_187363 | JGI IMG/M metagenome (GOLD analysis project Ga0208788, IMG submission 187363) | Fresh water mixed with fracking chemicals microbial communities from Ohio, USA - Utica-2 Time Series FC 2014_7_11 (SPAdes) (version 2) ... | reverse complement strand
ATCGCCAAATGTATTACTCGCTGTTGGGTGAACCCTGTTGGCTAATAAAACAAAGACAATTCCTTTTTCAGGATCAGCCCATGCACAAGTACCTGTAAACCCAGTATGACCAAAGGCTAGCGCTGAAGTATTTAAAGTTGGATAGGCAACAGTTCTTTTTGCATTATCTATCTCTGCCTTATCAAATCCCAATCCTCTTCTGCTTATATCGCTTTGGTAAGTGGTAAATAAGTTTACTGTGTTACTTGAAATATATCGCTTACCATTAATCACACCTTCATTCATTATCATTTCCATGAGAATACCAATTTCGTAGGCATTGCTGAATAGCCCTGCATGTCCCGCAATTCCACCGAACATAGCTGCTCCAGGATCATGCACATAACCCCTTACTAGTCTTTTTCTGAAATAAGGGTCTTGTTCAGTTGGTGCAATTGTTGTTTTATCAATTGAAGTAGTTGGATTGAAACCTGTACTTCTCAAACCAAGTGGGCGGTAAAAATATTTAGCGGCATATTGGTCGATGCTCAAACCACTCACTGATTTTACCACCTCGCCTAACAAAATGAAATCATTATCACTGTATACATATTGTTTTTTCTTTTCTACAGGCGAAAGCAGAATACGTTTATACATGGTATCCACCCAATCAGATCTCATGTACAGGGAGTCGTCTACTTTTACACCATAAGTCTTATCTGCTTTTTTACTAAAGTATCCCGGTAAGGCTTTCATGGTAACGCTATCAGCAATCTCTTTGTAGAAAGGAATCCATGCCTTTAATCCTGCCTGATGTAATAAAATATCCTTGATAATCAAGTTTTCTTTGTCACTTCCCTTTACCCAGGGTAAATAGTTTCCAAGTGGTTGATTGATGTTGATCTTTTCTTCATCAACTAGCTTCATAACAGATAAAGTAGTTGCACAGATTTTTGTGACCGAAGCCATATCGTAAACGGTCTCTGTGCTAGTGGCAGCACCATTTTTATAACTTGTTGTACCATAAGACTTTTGAGCGATTACTTTCCCATTTTTAAACGCCATTAATACCATGCCTGGTGCTGCTTTTTTCGCAAGCGCATCGTTAATGATTGAGTCTACTCTTGATATGGCAACATCTTGATTTACATTTAATGCGGTAGCTGTTGTTGTTATTGAAAAGCCAGTTCCTGCGGGCATAGCAGGACAAACAGTTACGGGTAGCTGACCTTCAGGTGATTGTTGACCAAGTAACATGTTTGCTGCCACACGGTGTGTGATGGGGTCATCATCATAACAAGCAATTATGTTTTTGCTATCACAAAAACTCTTCGCAGCATAAGGATTTCCAAAAATGAAAATATTGGTCGGCTTGCTTTTACTAAGATTGTTAACCAATCCTATTGCAGTCTTACTCATGTTGAAGTTATTGGCAGGATACCTAGGAAGTTCATGAATAGCGATGATGATTTTTTCGTAGTGTGTGTTTAAAAATTGAAATAAACTATCACCCTCTGCCTGCGACTTCCCATGATCAAATAAAAACACATCAGCGTTATAATTCTTGCGCATTTCAAAACTGAAAGCTGTCGATTTGTTTTTGGCAATGTCTACCAAAGCATAACGTCCCGATTTATTCGCAGCTATTGGAAATGAACTTCGATCTTCGTACTTCGCTAGGGTAATTGCTTTTTCGGCGACTAACTGCTTTATTGCATTACTTTTTTCATTTAACCTTGCTGTTAATCCTTCTATAGGCACAGGCTTCCAGTTCGATAAACCAGTTTCATATTTGGTTTCCAATATTTTCATCACGTGTCCATCAATCTGCTCCCAACTGATTCTATTGGCTGCAATTGCTTCTTTTGTTTTTGCAATAACAGTAGATACCTCACCAGGCAAACACATCATGTCAACACCAGCAATTAATGATTCCACGCCAGCAGCTCCGTTTGGGTAAGCGTCTGTTACGCCTTTCATTTCCAATGCATCTGTGAAAACAATCCCTTTGAAACCCATCTCATTTTTTAAGAGTCCTGTTATAGCTTTTTCAGAAACTGAACTTCCTCTATTAGGTGCGCTATCAATAACTGGGATAAACAAGTGACCTACCATGGCACTGCCCACGCCTGCATCAAAAAGTTTTTTGAAAGGATAGAGTTCAAGATCGTCGAGCTGTTGTTTTGACTTATTGATTTGCGGAAGGGCCAGGTGAGAATCTACATCAACATCTCCATGTCCTGGAAAATGTTTGCCACTGCCCATTACTCCACCATCTTTCATGCCTAACATATACTGTACGGCTAAATTGGCAACTTTATATTTGTTCTCACCAAAGGAACGATCATTAATGACGGGGTTATTGGGATTGTTGTTTACATCTGCAACAGGGGCAAAATTGATTTGAATACCCAATTGTTTGCATTGTTCAGCCACCCATTGTCCGTAGGTATAGACAATACTGCTGTCCTTCATTGCGCCAAGCATCATCATTTTTGGCAAGTTGGCCACACTGTCCAATCGCATGCCAACACCAGTCTCACCATCTATGGCAATTAGAATTGGTGTTTTGGCAATGGATTGAAAATAATTCACAAGATTGGCTTGTTTAACAGGGGCACCTTGAAAAAGACAGATACCGCCTATGTTGTATTTTTTGATATCACGTTCTACAGTTGAATCGTAGAAACTGATTTTTCTTGTCCTGAGATCAATAGAGGACAACCTCACCATGATCAATTGAGCTATTTTTTCCTCCTCATTCAATGTTTTCAGCACACTATCTGCCCATTGAGTAGCTTTTTGTGCAAAACTTACAGATCCTATCAGTAAAAAGAGATACAACAGTGTTGTTTTTCTCGCGATCATACGGCGTCTATTTGTTATTTTTGAAGTTATGAAATTTGTTTGTTGATGCCCAACCCAATTCAACTTTTACCTCCTCATATAGCCAATCAGATTGCTGCTGGTGAAGTCATTCAAAGACCAGCTAGTGCTGTAAAGGAATTACTAGAAAATGCCGTTGATGCAGGCGCTACCGAAATCAAGCTCATTGTGGTGGATGCAGGGAAGTCGCTGATACAGGTAATTGACAATGGTAAAGGGATGGATCCTGTGGATGCTAGAAACTGTTTTGAAAGGCATGCAACATCCAAAATCAGTGCAATAGAAGATTTGTTTACCATCAAGACAATGGGGTTCAGGGGAGAAGCATTGGCTTCTATAGCGGCTGTTGCGCAGGTTTCGATGAAGACAAAAACTGCAGAACAGGAATTAGGGACTGCTATCGAAATCGAAAATAGTGTAGTGTTTGAGCAAACGCCTTGTGCAGGTGTTACCGGCACGAGTATCAGCATGAAGAATCTTTTTTTCAATGTCCCTGCCAGAAGGAATTTTTTGAAAAGTAATGTGGTTGAATTAAAGCATATCACTGACGAGTTTATTCATGTAGCATTGGCTTTCCCTGGTATCTTTTTTTCAATGACCAGCAATGGTCAGGAAGTTTTTCATTTAGAAAAAGGAAGCCTCAAACAGCGTATTGTCCAGTTAATGGGCAATAGCTATGCAACACGCCTAGTGCAGGTAGAAGAAAAAACCGATTACCTCAATGTATTCGGTTTTATTGGTAAACCTGATACTGCAAAAAAGACAAGAGGGGATCAATATTTATTTGTCAATAACCGATTCATCCGCAATGCCTATTTGAATCATGCTATCGTAAGTGCTTATGAGGAATTGATTCAACCTGGTTCATTCCCCTTTTTTGTATTGTTCATTGATTTAGATCCTGCGCACGTAGATGTCAATGTTCATCCTACCAAGCAAGAGATCAAGTTTGATGATGATAAAATAGTGTATGCGTTCATTAAGTCTGCCATCAGACATGCTTTGGCTCAGTTTAGTATTGCACCTGCATTGGATTTTGAACTAGATCCATCTATTCAACAATTGGATGCAGTTTCAAAACCCTTTACTGAAGTGAAGCAAGGAGAAGCATCGACAGGTGGATTGTATAAATCATTTGTAGGGAGTAATCAGGCACACAAAATAGAGTCATCTAGTAACCTAAAAGATTGGCGTAGTTTTTTTGAGTCGGCTCCAAAGACTCCAATGCCAGAACAACAATTTATGGCTGGCGAGTTGCTGCAGTCCAAAGTTTCTGCACCTTCTTTCATGTCTACTTTGCCTTCACAAGTGATCCAAATTCACGCCTCATATCTTGTTTGTGAAAATTCAAACGGACTAATTATACTCAATCAGCAGTTAGCCCACCAACAGATCTTGTTTGAAAAATTCAATTCAGCATGGAGCGGCAAAGCAATGGCCATTCAACAAGAACTCTTCCCACAAGCAATTACATTATCGCCATCAGATGCTCAATTGCTTCAATCGATTTTACCCGATTTATTGCATTTAGGTTATCAGTTAGAACCCTTTGGCAACAATACATTTGTAGTACAGGGAAGCCCAGCAGATCATCCTACGGAAAACAATCAGTCGGTAATTGAAATGATTTTAGAAGATGTAAAAGACAGCACTTCAAAACTGCATCAATCTTACAAAGAAAGAATCAGCAAGACATTGGCAAGAAAGCATGGCATTAGGGTAGGCACCAAACTAAGCGATAAAGAGATGCTGGAGTTAATTGATTTATTATCCATTTGTACGCAACCTAAAATGCATTTCGATGGCAAGCCTATCTATGTTGAAGTGAAAAACGATTACCTCAGCAGTGTTTTTGGTATTTAAAGGGATTGTAAAAAAGACTCTATCTTTTTTCTGATTGTGCTTGATGAACTGTTGTGGTTGTTGACCATGATTGAGAAATTCATCCATTTGCCTTTTTGGGTCAGCACATAACCACTCAAACAGTAAACGCCACTCATTGAGCCTGTCTTGGCATAAATAAATTCATCTCTTTCATCATTGATTGCACGTAAGGTGCCCTGACCTGCCTTAGGGAAGATAGTTTTTAGTTGTTGCCAATCGCAAGTCGATTTTAATTCATCGAGTATGGAAACCATAGCAGAGGGACTAAACTGGTTATACCTGCTCAATCCACTTCCATCAACCCATCTGGGTTGAACGGGCAGCTGACTTAAATTATTTTTTAAAATGTATTGTATTAGTGCAGTTTCATCCATTCTTTTTAAAATCTGCTGACTAACCATTAACAGGCTTTGATCTGCATAGAAATTGTCACTTCTGTGCATCATCTTTTGCAACAAGGAATCTCTGTGTTGTGAACTAATGTTGATGCTGGTTTTACCTTTTGCTTGCTTGAGCAGCTCTTCGTCAGCAATTTTAATGGTCTTGCCTAAGCTGTCTTTTAGCAATTCTAATCCACTCGAAAGCCCTTTTGTTATGAAAGGAACAGCTTGCATGGCAGATTTTTCTTTTCCTTCGGAAAGCACAAATACATTTTCGTGTTCTTCTCTTTTTACAAAAAACTTGTTGCTTGTTTTTCCAAATCCAACAGGCCAGTTGATTTCGGGATTAGAATAAATAAATACGTCGATGGTATCATTTGGATTTGTTGGGTTCTCTTTCACCGATCTTTCTTGAAACCATTGGATGAGATTGCCATAAACAGGGAAAGCACTTCTTTCTGCTTGATAATCATCATTATAATCATCTGTACTCCAGCCGCTACCTAAAGCTGATGTATTCCAATTGTCATTTCTGATATAGATTGGTTTGGATGCAGATTTTAACTGATCAAAAAGGGGATGTTGTTTAAAGTCGGGGTGCAAGAAACTAGGGTCCCCCATCGGAGTAATGAGAATGGCTGTATCGAGTTCTGTCCATTGTGCAGCAGGTAAAAATAATGGGAGGTATTTTAGTGCTGCATAGGTAGCAACAATCTTTACATTGCTGGCCGGGACAAACAATTTATTGGCTTGATGCTGATAAACAAATTTATTCCTAGATGGATCATGCAAAGCAATACCAACATGTGCTTGCGCTAGTGCTTCATCCTTTATCAAATATTGGTTTGCTTTCTTTTGGATAGTATGTTGCATACTGCAACTGCTGAAAAAAGCAAAGCTGGTCAGCAATAAAAAGAGTTTATTCATGTGCAGTTAATTTCTTTCCTGAAGTCTAAGCCAACGTTCAGGAATATCATTGTTTCCCGCTTGGTTGAAATCGTTTTGAGAGCAGGGTACATAATTATTATCCGGCATTTTCATCCACCATCTGCCAGTCCGGATACTCTTAATAAATGTAGTCTCCACCGCGCCAAAAGCAATATGACATTCAATGAAACTTTCTTTCTCATTAAGCGATGCTTCAGTCCTTCCAGCATGGATGCCATCAATATAGTACCAAAGCATTTGAGACACTTGTTTGGCCAAGTTTGAATTGGTGTCGTTTCTATGGTTATAGCCAAAGATGCCCAGGGTCATCAGCTTATCGCTCATGCCTGCATATTTCATCAGGGTACAGGCTTCTTCGCCGTTAAAGCCATTCGGACTACTTCCCTCCCAGAAGGTGGGTGAGCCTAAGGCGGAGAGATCAAAACTCAACAAATCACTGCTGCGAAAAGCAGGTTCCATCTCTTCAATATTTTCTTTCACCTTACCCAATCGGTAACAATCAAATCTTAATTGATCCATGGTTTCCAACATAGTTGGGTGTACATAGTAACTTTGAAATCCTATGTGGTTGTAATGTTTGATGAAATTGGGATCCCCAGTCAGCATCTCCATTAAGAAGTTTCTTGAGCGAACCGGGTTGTCAATGGATAAATCGATATAGGCATCAACACCAGTTGCTTCAATTATTTTTCCTTTGCTTTGGTATACCTCATATAATGCAAGTGTTAAGTCGTGTGAGCCTCCTAGTAGTAAAAATCGCTTTCCAAGGTTAAGACATTCGGTTGCAACAGCTTTTACGGCAGCATAAGTATCAGCCACTGATGCGCCAGATCGAATATTTCCAATATCTGCAATTTTGATATCCTTATGCCATTGGTACAATGCATAAAATTCTTTCCTGATTTTATCTGTGCCGGCACCTTCTTTGAATAGATCTCCATCGCCTCTTAGGTCGTTACAGCTCGCAATCACCACATCTGCCAGGGAGAGATCAGGCATTTCATCTTCATATATCATCAAGGTCTTGCCAATCTGGCCCTCTCTTATTTCTGCGTCACCAGAAACCATGGCCAAGTGTACAGGTTCTAAAAAATCAGTGAGGCTGTAAAATGACATGTAAAAAGTTTAGGCAAACCTACTGTAAACTCATGATAATTGTATTGGTCAGCTTGATTTTTCCAACCGTCCTCGAGTGGAGCAAAGATCTTATGATTCATTATCTTCGCAACATGGAAGCAATCCACAAGCAAATAGAACAATACAGTGCAGAAATAAATGCATTCGCTGCAATTGATGCTGATACCTTGGAGCAATTTCGTATCAAGTTTCTTGGGGTAAAAGGAATTGTAAAAGCCTTGATGGGAGAGATGAAGAATGTACCTCCAGATCAAAAAAAGGATTTTGGTCAGACGATGAATGCTTTTAAAGCATTAGCTGAAGACAAGTACAACCAAGAAAAAGAAAAAATAGATGCACAAGGTGGTGGAAGTAAATCTTCTATTGATATAACCTTGCCAGGAACGCCATTGCCCATTGGTAGTAGGCATCCTGTGACCTTGATGCGTAACAGTATTGTAGAAATCTTTCAACGACTTTCTTTTACCGTTGCTGAAGGCCCGGAGATTGAAGATGATTGGCACAATTTCACTGCATTGAATCTGGACGAGAATCATCCGGCTAGAGATATGCAGGATACTTTTTACTTGTCGACTGACCCTGCCATTCTTTTGAGGACACATACCAGTAATGTCCAGATCAGAGAAATGGAAAAAAGCAAACCTCCTATCAGGATTATTTGTCCGGGTAGGGTTTACAGAAACGAAACCATCAGCGCACGTTCACATTGCTTCTTCCACCAGGTTGAAGGTTTATACATAGATGAAAACGTTTCATTCGCAGATCTCAAACAAACACTTTACTTTTTTGTGAAAGAAATGTTTGGTGAAGATGTAAAAGTGAGGTTCAGACCAAGCTATTTTCCTTTCACTGAGCCAAGTGCTGAAATGGACATCAGCTGTATGCTTTGCAAGGGTGATGGATGTTCAGTTTGTAAGCGAACTGGCTGGTTAGAAATTTTGGGCTGTGGAATGGTACATCCTAACGTGCTTAAAAACTGTGGTATTGATCCTGAAAAATATACAGGCTTTGCATTTGGAATGGGTGTTGAAAGGCCAGCATTATTAAAATACGGTATTACCGATATCCGCCTGTTTAGTGAGAATGATGTGAGGTTCCTTGAACAGTTCAGCGGTATTTAAAATGAATAAGAAAACCCTTGTAACAGGTGGTGCAGGATTGTTGGGAGTTTCCCTCATCCGTGAATTGCTCAAAAGAAATGAGCCAATCCTTGCTATTTACAGAACGAAGATACCCGAACAACTGACAAAGCAGGAGCAAGATCTAGTTACTTGGGTAAAGGGTGATATTTTAGATGTTGTGTTTTTATTGGAGGTGATGCAGGAATGCGATAGAGTCTACCATTGCGCTGGTCTGGTTTCTTTTAGTCCCTCTAAGGTCAAAGAACTTTTTAAAATCAATGTCACTGGCACCGCAAATGTGGTAAATGCTTGTTTAGAGGTTGGCATTCAAAAACTCATTCATGTAAGTTCAGTGGCTTCACTAGGTAGAAAAAGAGATGGTCAGGTAGTAAGGGAAAATGTAAAGTGGGATGAAAATGCCAATCCTTCGGTTTACGGCAAAACCAAATACTTGGGCGAACTTGAGGTATGGAGAGGAATAGCTGAAGGGTTGGATGCCTTAATTGTAAATCCTGTAATTATTTTGGGAAAGGGAGATTGGCATACTGGGTCTGGGGCTACTTTCAAAAATGCATACAATGAATTTCCATGGTATACAGAAGGTAGCAGTGGTTTTGTAGATGGAGAGGATGTTGCTAAGGCGATGGTAATGTTGATGGATAGCACAATTACCGCTGAGCGTTATATTCTTTCTGCGGAAAACTGGACGTATCGAGATTTGTTTACAGCCATGGCAAAAGGATTTGGTAAAAAACCACCAAGTAGAAAAGTGACTCCTTGGTTGGCAGCTTTGGTATGGCGAATTGAAGCTATCAAGGGATGGATAACCGGACAAGATCCTTTGCTTACCAAAGAAACTGCTGAAACAGCTCAGCAATCTGTCAAGTTTGACAATACTAAAATATTATATGCACTTCCAGGGTTTTCATTTAAGCCCTTGCAACAAACCATTGATGAATCTTGCAGCTATTACGCAAGTAAAATCTAACCTAGGTTTAGCATGCCATCGACTAACACCTTATCTGCTATCGTCTTTTTTGATTCCTCGTTTATTTCTGTTCCTTGTTGTTTATTTTTTTGAGCATCTCCCACATTTCTGGAATTCTTTTGATCCAAACCAATTCTCTTTTTTTAGCAACAGCTTCTTCAGCTGGATAACCAAAATAAACTTTTCCTCCTGCTAGGCTAGAAGGTACTCCAGTTTGTGCCATCACCACTGCATTTGCACCAATGGTAAGTGTTTTACTTACACCTACTTGTCCCCATAGTATAACGCCATCTTCAATCACTGTTGCACCACCAATACCCACCTGTGCAGCAAACAAACAATTTTTTCCTACCACTACATCATGACCAATGTGTACCATGTTATCCATTTTAGTGCCTTCACCAATGATGGTATCATGGGTTACTCCGCGATCGATTGTACATCCTGCACCTATCTCAACATGGTTTTGGAGAATCACCCGGCCACAACTTTTCATTTTTTTGTACCAAATTGATCTGTCCTTTTTTGAATTGTAATAGAATGCATCTGACCCAATTGTTGTACCTGCTTGTATGACTACATCATCACCAACAATGCAATGAGACAAGATGGTTACATTGGGATGTATGATGCAGTTGTTACCAATCACAACATCATCTCCAATATAAACATTAGGTGCAATAACGGTGCCTTCACCAATACTTGCAGAGGCATGAATCATGCTTGTTTGTTGATGGAATGGACGGAAGTGTGAAACGATTTTTTGATAGGCTTCAAAAGGTTCATCAACTATAAGCAAAGCCTTGTGTGGCGGGCATTCTGTGCTTTGATTGATGATGATAAATGAAGCAGCAGAATCAATACATTTTTTGTAATATTTTGGATGATCAACAAATACCAAATCGCCTTCTTCTACTTTGTGAATTTCATTTATGCCTAGACAGTTACCATTAGTATTGCCTTCTATTTTTGCATTGATTAATTCAGCGATCCATGATACTGCAACAGGTGAAGGGAATTTCATTTTTATTGATTTAATGCAAATATACTGCTATGTGTAGTTAGTATTTTACGTGTATCATTTTTCGAAAACGCTAGTGGTAATTCACAAATGTGTTTGAAATTGTGAATAAAATAATGCACGAAATATTTTACGTTGATAAAATATATTTATAATATTGTGAAGGGAATTTATTCCCGGTACTTATTAACCCATCTATATATCAG
>Ga0208788_1001684_pt1 | contig 10557 bp, 9 predicted proteins | sample Wag4_2014_7_11_3_FD_187363 | JGI IMG/M metagenome (GOLD analysis project Ga0208788, IMG submission 187363) | Fresh water mixed with fracking chemicals microbial communities from Ohio, USA - Utica-2 Time Series FC 2014_7_11 (SPAdes) (version 2) ... | reverse complement strand
CAAAATGCCTTCTTTGTCGATCAAGAAACTTCCGCGAAGTGCGCAACCTTTAGATTCTTCAAAGACTCCGTAAGATTTTGCAACGGCGCCGTGTGGCCAAAAATCTGAAAGAACAGGAAATTCGTATCCTTCTTTTTCAGCAAATACACGTTGCACATAAGGTGAATCGCAAGAAACTGTAATCACCTGTAGATCATCGTTTTGGAAAGATGAAAGGTCATCACGAAGAGCACATAGCTCGCCTGTGCATGTTCCCGTGAAAGAAAATGGGTAGAACATGAGTAACACATTCTTCTTGCCCTTAAAGGATGAAAGAGTAACTTTTTCGCCATGCTGATTTGGAATTTCGAAATCAGGTGCTGCTTGTCCAATTGATAATGTCATTGGGCAAACTTAGCGCTTGAGCGACTTGCGTGCCACTAGACGTGTTGCAGTCCAATCTTTTGCGAGCGCAATAGTTGATGTCTGACTTAATCCAGCTACCGGCGCTGCATCTTGAATATCACTTGGCTCAACATGGCCATCTCGACCAACCTTTGGTGTTAACACCCATATCGAACCGTTCTCGGCCAAATAAGTAATCGCATCCATCAGTTCATCAACTAAATCACCGTCACCATCTCGCCACCAAATGATCACGGCATCTACAACATCGGTTGTGGAGTTTTCAATTAACTCGGTCCCGGTAATTCCACGGATCTCGTCTCGAAGTGTGGAATCACAATCACTGTCGAAGCCGATCTCCAGCACAAGGTCTCCCTTGGCTAATCCCATCCGTGTTGGCACTGGATAAGTCCACACAATCGGCCCCATAAGCGCAAGAGGTATTTTGGCCCAATTTTTGACCCGTTCAATTTCCACTTACAGCCCATACACGCGAGAATAGGCACATGAGCGAAAACTTCGAGGCGCCCGATTTAAATATCGATCAACTAGTCGATACCGATCCCTCTGAGTCCGCCGAGTGGCGTGCATCCTTTGACGCGGCGTTAAAAGCTGCAGGCCCAGTTCGTGCGCGTTATCTAATGCTCAATCTTTTGCAACATGCACGTGAACAAAATGTTGGAATCTCAGCCCTTCGCACATCTGATTACATCAACACCATTTCACCAGAACATGAAGCTCCTTTCCCAGGAGATGAAGATTTAGAGCGCAAGATTCGCCGAATCAATCGTTGGAACGCAGCAATGTTGGTGCACAGAGCCCAACGCCCAGGTGTTGGTGTTGGTGGACATATTTCTACGTATGCATCATCTGCTGCGTTATATGAAGTTGGATTTAACCACTTTTTCCGTGGACAAGATCACGCTGGTGGCGGAGATCAAATCTTCTTCCAAGGCCATGCAAGTCCTGGAATGTATGCACGAGCATTTTTAGAAGGACGACTAACTGAAAACCAATTAGATGGTTTCCGCCAAGAGCTTTCACATCCTGGAGGCGGGCTCTCTTCATATCCGCACCCTCGATTAATGCCAGAGTTTTGGCAGTTCCCAACTGTCTCAATGGGAATTGGTCCACTGAATGCAATTTATCAAGCACGCTATAACCGCTATCTACACAATCGTGGAATTAAAGATACAAGCGATCAAAATGTTTGGGCATTTCTTGGTGATGGTGAAGTAGATGAAGTAGACACATTGGGGGCGATAGGACTTGCTACTAGAGAGAAGTTAGATAACTTAACTTTTGTTGTTAACTGTAATTTGCAGCGCCTTGATGGACCAGTACGAGGTAATGGAAAAATCATTCAAGAGCTAGAAGCAATTTTTGGTGGCGCTGGTTGGAACGTTATTAAGGTTGTGTGGGGTCGAGGTTGGGATCCACTCCTTGCAAAAGATCGCGAAGGTGCACTCGTTAAGATCATGAATGAGACCCTTGATGGTGATTATCAAACATTTAAGGCCGAATCAGGCAAATATGTTCGCGAGCATTTCTTCGGTCAAGATCCTCGTACTGCAGCATTGGTTGCAGATTGGAGCGATGATCAAATCTGGAACCTCAAGCGAGGTGGCCATGATTACCAGAAGCTTTACGCCGCCTATACAGCTGCAACGCAAAAAAATGGTCGTCCAACAGTAATTTTGGCCAAGACTGTTAAGGGTTGGACACTTGGTTCTCACTTTGAAGGTCGTAACTCAACGCACCAGATGAAGAAGATGACTTTAGAAGATATTCAAATGTTTAGAGATACCTTGCATTTAGATATTCCAGATTCAAAGTTAGACAAGTATTTACCACCGTATTACTTGCCTGCACCTGACTCACCTGAGGCTAAGTATGTTGCCGAACGTAGAGCAGAACTGGGTGGATCTATTCCGCGACGTCGATCAAAATCTCGTCCTTTGACTCTTCCAAATGACAGTGTTTATGAATCAGCAAAACGTGGCTCTGGGCAACAAGAGATTGCAACAACAATGGCTTTTGTCAGAATGCTCAAAGATCTCATTAAAGATCCAGGGCTAGGCTCTCGAATTGTTCCGATTATTCCGGATGAAGCTCGTACATTTGGTTTGGATTCATTATTTCCAACGTTAAAGATCTATTCACCTCATGGTCAAAAATACACTGCAGTAGACCGTGAACTGATGCTCTCCTATAAGGAATCTACATCCGGAGTCATCTTGCATGAAGGAATTAATGAGGCTGGATCAGTTGCATCATTTACTGCAGTTGGTTCTTCCTATTCAACTCATGATGAGCCAATGATTCCTATGTACATTTTCTACTCAATGTTTGGTTTCCAGCGAACTGGAGATGGTTTCTGGGCAGCTGCAGATCAACTTGTTCGTGGTTTTGTCATTGGCGCAACAGCAGGGAGAACAACACTCAATGGTGAAGGTTTACAACACGAAGATGGTCATTCACTTCTACTTGCAGCAACAAATCCTGCAGTAGTTGCATACGATCCCGCATATGCATTTGAGCTAGGACATATTGTTAAAGATGGACTTCGCAGAATGTATGGCGAGAACAGTGAAAACATCTTCTACTACTTAACTGTTTATAACGAGCCTTATATTCAGCCAGCAGAGCCAGAGAATTTAGATGTTGCCGGCCTACTTAAGGGAATCTACTTATACTCACCTGCAAAGAAATCTCGCAAAAAGAGTGCACAGATTTTGGCCTCAGGTGTTGGCGTTAATTGGGCCCTTAAGGCACAACAACTTCTAAACGATGATTGGGGCGTGAAGGCCTCTGTTTGGTCAGTGACATCATGGAATGAACTTCGCCGTGATGGTTTAGAAACTGATCGACATAATCTGTTAAACCCTAGCGATCAGCGCCAAGCTTATATAACTTCAAAATTAGCAGATGCAAAGGGACCGGTAGTTGCAGTTAGTGACTACATGCGCGCTGTTCAAGATCAAATCCAACCGTGGGTAGAGCAACCTTTCTATTCATTAGGTACAGATGGGTTTGGATTGTCCGATACACGTGGTGCCTTACGTCGACACTTCAAAGTTGATGCCGAATCAATTGCAGTTGCTGTGTTGCAACAGCTTGTTGCAATTGGAAAGATCAAAAAGAGTGTACTTACAAAGGCTATGGCTAAATACAAGATTCACGATGTAATGGCTGCAGATGCAGGTAATACAGAAGGTTCTGGTTGATTTTTTCTAATTAAAAGATTGAACTAGCAAGTTCTTTTCTTGCAGAAATCAATCGTGGATCGCTTTGATCAACCAATGTAAATAAATTGAGCAAGTGAGTTTTGACTTTATTTTTGTCATCACCTTGTGACGCCTTCACTAAGTTCAGCAATCTAGAAAAAGCTGCCTCGACTCCACCAGTTACTATCTCAACATCTGCTGCCTTTAATTGAAGATCAATGTCTGTGGGGGATTTTTTGGACTCTTGGATTACTTGATCCAGATCAAGGCCTTGGGTTCTAATTAAAAGTTGAGTCTGAGCTAATCCAAGTTTTGCTAAATTTTCATTAGGTTTTCTAGTCAACCATTTTTTGTAGGCCGCTTCGGCTAGGGCTAACTCACCAGATTCCAAAGCGTTCATCGCTTCTTCCTCTTCAGGTTCCATTTGTTCAACAGGTGCTTCACCAATTCCTTGCTGAGCAGAAAGTGTCAAAACTTTATCAAGTACAAGGCGAACCTGTGCTTCTGGATATACCTGTTCAAATAAAGGCACCATTTGTTCTGCAATTATCGCTACTGCATATGGAACACTTTTGGTTTGAAAAGCTTGCGCGATCTCTGGATGCGTATCAATATTTACCCGAGCAAGACTCCATTTAGCTTGATACTCCTGCTCTAATTTTCCAAGTGTTGTAATCATCGTTTGAGACTCAGCACTTCTAGGTGACCACATCAAAACAATGACAGGCCTAACCAAGGACAACGGGAGAATATTGGAGTTCAAGTTTTCAACTGTTACTTCTAGGCCAGGCATGGGCAGATCTGGATCTGCCTTTGGCTTAGTCAATGAACTTAAATCAAAGGCCTGCCCGAAATTAGGTGGCAAACTCATAGTTGGATCCTATCTATCTGGCTATTTAACCTGCAAACATCTTCCTTTACGACCAAAGTAACGCTCATACACTTTAGAATAAGAACATGGCTACTTCAAAGAGAATCAAAAAAGCTGCTGTGGCAGTTTCACAACCAAAAAGAAAAGTTAGTGATTTTGGAGTATCAGGACTACCAATCAACAAGACCCAGCCTTTTTACTTTGGTTTTGTTGCAACATTGGGTGTTTTAACGGCAATAGTTTTGCTCCGAGCGTTAGAAAGTGTAAGTCAAATATTTGTTTTAATCTTGGTCTCTCTTTTCTTAGCCACAGGATTAAACCCAGCTGTTGAGGCTTTGCGCAAACGCAACCTTTCCAGAGGCTCTGCGGTGGCAGTAATTTTCTCTTCTGTCATTTTATTTGTTGTATTTTTTGCCTTTGTTGTTGTTCCACCGGTGGTGAGTCAAGGTTCAAATTTGATTCAAAATGCTCCACAGTTACTTGATGATTTGATGAAAAATCGCACTATAAATAGCCTAAATGATCAGTTTGGAATAATTGATACATTACAGTCCAGATTAAACTCTGTAACATCAGATGGAACCTTACTCATCTCAACTTTTGGTGGGGTAATTGGCGTTGGCCAATCAATTCTCTCTGGATTTTTCACTGCACTTACTATCTTGGTTTTAACACTGTACTTCATAACATCTTTGCCTCAGGTCGTAAATTTAGGACTTTCCCTCGTTCCAGCTTCGCGTCGCGATAGAGTTGGAAAACTAACCAATGCTGTAATTGAGCGAGTTGGTCTTTTTGTTGGAAGTCAGATTCTTATCGCTGCAATGGCAGGTATTTTTGTGGTTGTCTTATCGACAGTACTGTCGTTGCCATCTCCAATTGCAATAGGAATGATTGTTTTTGTTGTGGCCCTTATTCCGCTGATTGGACACTTTATTGGTGCGGGTGTTGTGACTTTGATTGCGCTGACTCAATCCCCATTAATCGGTCTGGTCGCCTTTGTGACCTATGTTCTCTATGTTCAAATTGAAAACTACATTGTCACTCCAAGAATAATGAGGAGAACGCTGTCTGTACCGGGGGCCGTAACAATTATTTCTGCCTTAATTGGCTCGTCACTATTGGGCTTGGTTGGTGGATTACTTGCCGTTCCTGTCGCCGCATCAATAATCTTGATTTTGGATGAGGTTGTAATCCCGCGGGCAAATAAAGCTTAAAACTCAAGAGGTAGTGTTTGATCTTTCCCAGTAACAATAGATGTAATCTCAGATAAAACTCTGTGTACTGAAGGCTCCCCTAGCCATAAATGTTTTGCCTCATCTACAGCGATAATCCGTAGTGTTGGAACGATTGCAAATCTTTTTTGCGCCTGCTCTGGCTTTAGATAGTCATCGAGCTCTGGAACAAGAGCAGTAATCGGTCTTGAATCACTATTCCAATACTTGAGTTGTTCATCTGTTGTTGTTCTAAGTGGTGGGCTGAGCAATATCAATCCTTTGTGGCGTGGATCTTTTGCATGTTGTAAGGCCAAGTCTGTACCAAAAGACCAACCTACGACCCACACATTTTCTAACTTCAATTCATCAAAACAGTAGGCCAGCATTGCTTCTACGTCGAAATGTTCTGCAATTCCATTATCAAATTCTCCGGTGCTTGTTCCGGTCTCACTGGTTGTTCCCCGTGTGTTGAATCTGACCACCGTTAAGTCGGCCATAGCAGGCAAGCGATTTGCAGCTTTTTTATAGATGTGGCTGTCCATCATTCCACCTGCAGTTGGCAGGGGATGTAAACATAAAATTGCGCCTTTGGATTTTTGTAGAGGGGCGGCAACTTCACCAACTAGAACAACACCATCCTTAGTTGTCACGTGAAATGGGGTTCTTACCGATGGAAATATGGAGCCGGGACCTACTCTCATTTTCATACTTCAGATTCTATCTGTAGGAGGCTAGGCTTGTGCACATGGCCAAAACATTTAATTCGCTCAATCCCGTTACCAATAAAGTGATTGGTAAGTATCCAATTCAATTGGATAAGGAAGTAGATCGCGTCGTAGCTCAAGCACGAATTGCAACCTCTGACTGGGTCAAACTTGGATTTAATGGCCGGAAAAAAATATTACTTGCATGGAGTAATCACATTATTAAGAACATCGAAGAGGTTGCTTCAATCATCTCTGAAGAGACTGGCAAACCCCTTAGTGATGCACGGCTTGAAGTGAGCATCGCAGTTAGCCATATTGGTTGGGTCGCTCGTCATGCAGAAGACATAATGCGAACTTCTCATAGAGCACCTGGTGTTTTGATGGCTAACATGTCGGCAACTGTTGAACGCTCACCCGTAGGAGTTGTTGGCGTGATTGGTCCCTGGAATTATCCGATATTCACTCCAGTTGGGTCGATTGCATATGCATTGGCTGCTGGAAACACAGTGGTATTCAAACCAAGTGAGTTCACACCAGGTGTTGGTGTGTGGCTGGAGCAAAGCTTTAAAACTGTTGCACCATTTGGCGGAATCTTTACGACAATTACCGGATTAGGCCAAACAGGTGCGGCGCTATGTAAAAGCGCCATCGACAAACTTTCATTTACTGGTTCTACTAGAACAGCAAAATTAGTAGCCGCAGCGTGCGCCGCAAACATGGTTCCTGTTGTTTTAGAGTGCGGTGGAAAAGATCCTGTGATCGTTGCATCAGATGCAAACATAGATCGCGCCGTAGATGCAACGATCTGGTCTGCGATGGCTAACTCAGGACAATCCTGCATAGGAGCCGAGAGAGTATATGTAGATAAAAAAGTTGCATCGCAATTTATCGCCAAAGCTGTTGAACTTGCCAAGACCGTGAAGGCGGGTGCACCTGGAGAGGGAAATTACGGCCCTGTCACCATGCCCTCACAACTAAATATCATTGCCTCTCACATAAAGGCTGCCATTAAAGATGGTGGAAAGTTTGCCTATGGCAGTGCAAAGTCAGTACAGGCTCCCTTTGTTCAACCGGTCATTTTGGTTGATGTTCCAGAGAATTCAACTGCCGTAAGAGAAGAAAGCTTTGGTCCGATAATCATCATCAATACTGTTGAGAACATGCAAGAGGCGATTGAGCTCTCTAATGCATCAAGTTATGGCTTAGGGGCAAATGTTTGGTCAAAGCGCCAAGGAAAAAAGATTGCTTCACAACTTCATTGTGGAATGGTTGCGATTAACTCTACATTCTCATTTGCAGCCATATCTTCGGTGCCATTTGGCGGAGTAAAAGATAGCGGTTATGGAAGAGTTCACGGACCTGAAGGTCTATTGGAATACTCATATGCACGGACTGTTGTTCGCACACGATTTAATCTTCCGATCAACTTCTTAAGCTTTAAGCGACGTGCAAAAGATGATCGCTTGGTAGTTAAAGCTACTAAATTCCTAAAGGGAAGATTTAGCTAAATTGATTTAGAAGACCTAAGCTTTTAAAACTTAGGTGCGTTTCTAGTTCGTTCTGTATTTGGTCTGCGGTTATCTTTCTTACTCCAGCAAGTATTGTGCCAATGTCGGCGACCATCTTCATCATATTCAAGCCATGCAACTATGTGTGGTGTTGCTAAAGGAATCAGCTGATCACAACCTGGGCATCGATATGGCTTTGTAGATCCCGAACCAGTTAATCGGCGAACAATGTATGTCCCATCTTTGTGATCTTCTCTACTCTCACCCGTAGAGGCGATATTGATTTCGCGCGGTTCAACCGGCTTTTCTCGCTTCTTTGGATAATTTCTACGCGGGCTCACAGGAGTATTTTCGCATAGTAAAGTATCGGTATGAGCCTCATCGAAGTTAAAGGCCTCAAGAAAAACTATGGTGCTCTGCAGGCAGTTCGTGGACTCGACCTTCAGATCGAGCAAGGTGAAATCTTCTCTCTTCTTGGCCCAAACGGGGCAGGCAAAACTACAACTGTAGAAATTCTCGAAGGTTTCAGAGTTCGGGATTCAGGATCTGTCAGCGTGCTCGGCGTTGATCCACAAATTAAAGGTCAAGAATCGCGTGAATGGCGAAACCGTATTGGAATAGTTTTACAAAACTCGGCAGATGCTGGTGACTTAAGCGTTGGTGAAACGGTTGAACACTTCAGTAACTACTACTCAAATCCCTTAGATGTTCAGCACGTCATAGACAGTGTTGGTCTATCTGAAAAACAGGGAGCACTCATTAGAACTTTATCTGGCGGCCAACGCCGTCGATTAGATGTTGCACTTGGAATCATTGGAAATCCAGAGCTCTTGTTCTTGGATGAGCCAACGACAGGATTTGACCCTCAAGCGCGGCGTGCTTTCTGGTCACTTATTCAACAACTTCGAAGTGATGGAACAACAATTCTTTTGACAACGCATTATTTAGATGAGGCGCAAGCACTTGCCGATCGAGTTGCTGTTATCAATCATGGCCAAATAGTTGAGGTCTCAACCCCAACTGAACTGGGTGGTCGCGCCACGGCTCAGGCCACAGTTCAATGGCGCGATGGAGCACAAATTAAAATGGAGAAAACCGACAACCCGACAGCTCTAGTCTCCAAGCTCTCTTCATCATTTGGTGGCGAAGTTCCTGAATTGATTGTGACAAGGCCATCTCTAGAGGATATCTACCTTGAAATGATTGGCAATCCTGATGAATAAGATTCCTAGTGCCCTAAAAATTGGGCTTCGACGTGGAAGTTTAGAGATCAAACAGTTTTCACGACAAAGAGAGTCCGTAGTATTTACTTTATTTTTTCCTGTTATTTTGTTGGTCATTTTCGGTTCGGTTTTTCAAAACACAATTGCACCAGGAGTCACTTTTTCTCAGTACTTTGTGGCAGGCATGATCGCCTCAGGACTTGTAAATACAGGCTTCCAAGCACTTGCAATCACAATTCCAATGGAAAGAGATGTTGGTGCTCTCAAGCGGTTACGTGGAACACCAATGCCAGCATCTAGCTATTTCATTGGTAAAGCAATCCTTATTTTTGCAAGCATGGCTGTACAGATCTTTATGTTGCTCGGATTTGGCGTCTTGTTTTTTGGATTAGAGATGCCGACTGAAATTAGCAAGTGGATCACTTTTACTTGGTTAGTGGTTTTGGGAAGTGCCTGTTCGACCGCGCTTGGCATTGCCTTTTCAATTGTTCCAAAGTCTGGCAGAGGCGCATCGGCCGTTGTCTCTCCAATAGTAATTATTCTTCAGTTTTTTAGTGGAGTTTTCTTTGTATTTACCCAGTTGCCTTGGTGGATGCAGCAAGTTGCAGCGATATTCCCTCTCAAATGGTTAACTCAAGGAATGCGTTCGGTTTTTCTTCCTGATTCTTTTGCTGCAGAAGAAGTTGCAGGGTCTTGGGAAATAGGACGCACTTTAATTGTTCTCTTGATTTGGCTTGCAATTGGAATCTATTTCTCCGTGCGAAAGTTTAAGTGGGATCGTGATTAAGCGCCTACTTCTAGCGGTCCTTGTGCTTTCGCTTATAACTCCGGCCGCGGTATTGCCTTCTTATTCAGCAACTACTTCACCTGCACCGACAAAGAAACCAACAGCAAAACCAACTGTTACAAAAAAGCCGACCGCGAAACCAACTGTTACGAAGAAACCGACTGCAAAACCAACTGTTACGAAGAAACCGACTGCAAAACCTAAAGCTACAAAGAAACCAGCTACTAAGCCAAAGGTAAAGAAAAAACCAAAGCCAAAGGCAACCTCAAAAGTTGCCCCTCTACCAACTCCTGTTTGGCCGCCGAAGGGTTTTAAGGTCAGCAGTAATGGCAGTACCTTTGCAAAGATTCCGACAGTAGAAGCACTTAAGCAATTATCTAACACTGATGCAGTTCTAGAGAAATCACTGGCGGTGCAAGAAGACGGAGTTAGAGTCTGCGAGAAATATGCATGTGGAGCAATTCAAGTAGCATCAACTGTTGGTTGCACATACTGGGTTGTCACAGCTGATGTTCGTAATCAAGTATCAGCTACTGATAAAACGCTCAAGGTGCTGGGCCAACTTCGAACTACCTATGTGAAAACAGGGCCTAAGCAGTTTGTAACAATTCTTTTAGTCAGCAAAGAGTTATTAGA
>Ga0208788_1001683_pt1 | contig 10569 bp, 22 predicted proteins | sample Wag4_2014_7_11_3_FD_187363 | JGI IMG/M metagenome (GOLD analysis project Ga0208788, IMG submission 187363) | Fresh water mixed with fracking chemicals microbial communities from Ohio, USA - Utica-2 Time Series FC 2014_7_11 (SPAdes) (version 2) ... | reverse complement strand
GCCTTAACCCGGCCCACTGTCATCTTGGATACGCCTACATGCTTTGCAATCTCGGCGTTTGACCACTTGCTCCACACCGGGTGCTTAAGCATACGGATGATTATGTTTCGGTTGTCCTCGGCGGACATTGATAGTCCGCGCCTACCATTGGCCGAGAAGGCATAGAGGATCGCATCATCGAGAGTGCCATCCCTTACATCGCACTCAATCTCAAGCGCCCCATTGGATTTGCTGGCAAAGTATCTGTGGAATCCATCTGCCAACCAATACCCTGACCCATCGTGGAAGACTATGATCGGGGGAAACTTGTCCCCGTCTTTCATGTGTTCCGAGTATTCTTTGACTACATCCTGATTTAATTTGAGACGGGCTTGCGTTCCACCATCTATGCGGATGGCGGTTATTTTTATCTGCTTCATTTTTTCTCCTAGCGAACAATCAGTCTATCTAAATTCCTGCCCCGGTGCAATCTTCTTAGTTAAAAACCTTAGCACCTCTCGGGCACGCCTTACATCCTCGTGCGTTATATCGGTTGTCTCACCGATTATCCCAACATTAGCCAATGGTATCAGGGCTTCAAACGCCATGTCGAATAACTCATCATCAGATGGCTCGTTCATTCTTTCACCTTATAGAACTTCTTTGAACCAATACGCACAATATCAGCAATCCCATTCTCAACAAATCTGTTTAGGGTACGGGATACTCTGTTATCACTTACAATCCATTCTCTTGCAATCGTCTTTGCTTGAACGGGTGTCTTGGGATGAGAAACTAGATAGTCCCACACACCCTGCTCAAAGTCGGTCATCTCTACTGCCATCTTAATCTCCACAGAAACACGCAACGGTTGGGTCATCAAATAACTTTGCCTGATCCCTCTGATACTTCGACATCTCGGCATACGATGGACGATCGGATCTGAATGTAGCCCCAATCTTTTTCTCCATGTCTGCCCACCATATGGCTCTCTCGGGCTTCTCGTTTATCAAACCCCTGATAATCCCCGCGCCTTTTAAAAAACACAGGTCGCAGTTCGATGCGCCAGATGCCTTGGGTAGCCCCAGATCAAAGTCGTGCTTATCCCAAAACTCCCAGACATCCTTCTCAGTTATGTTGGCATCAGCAAGGGGTAGATACTTGTCCTCCTGCTTACGGATCTTAGCAACCCTCCGAGGCTCGTCGGCCCGAACGCCAACGAATGTTATGTAATCGGATACGCCTATTGACTTTAGGTACCTGTTGATGGCTAAGACTTTTAGTTCCTGAGTGCAGAACCTTGCCACCATGTTGGGAAGATACTTGCGCTTGGTAACTAGCATCTCAAACGGCTCGCCTTTGCGGGAGGCCGTATCAAAGTCCACCACGACAAACTTAGGATTCTCTGGTCGGTACTCTAGCCAATTGACCTTTGTCCCCCAGTGAACCTCGCAATCCCTGACAAACTCTAGCGTGGCCTGCTCCTCCTTGCCGGTGTTGGCGAAACATACTATGGCCTCAGGTGGTAGGCCGCCGTTGGATTGGAGCACCCGCCACAACATATACGCCGATGTCCTGCCCCCACTAAACGATATGACTGTTGGTTCTGTTATCTTAAACGGATCTATCACCTGTTAGGTACCCTATCATGTCACCTGCCAACTCAGCGCGTCTAATCTGCCCAAGGGGTGGAAGCCGAGACTTTTCCCCGCCCCAAGGCGCCAATGTGGAGGCACCTCTAGGCAACCCGAAGGTAGCGATTCATTCACCAAGAGTCTTGTCCCACCGCTTTCCTCTTGGCTGCTCCAGTCCCTCGCTAACAGGCTGGAACCTAAACACGGGGTGTCTGTGCTAGGTGTCTTTTCTGACGGGCAGCCGATGCAGGCTCACAACTAACGGGCGTCTTGCCGGTCAGCCCAAAGAAAAAGCCCACATAAGACTAGAGCGTGGCTCTTGGCATGAGCAGATATTGAAACCAATGAGGCCGGACACCCCCAAAACTCATCAGTTTTAACACTACGCACGCCCTAGACTTATATGGGCTTACGATTGTTTGTCCGGTCTGTTTGATTCCAACGGTTGCCACACCGCTGACAGTTGAAAGACTACCACAAGTCCAGTAAGTTCCGCAAGCCCTAAAATAATATTTTTGCTTTGGACATATTAATGAACGCATTGCGGCGCACTATAGTCCCGCCGTTTATGGTTTTTTGGGTGGCGGTATCTTGATATTTTATTCCGATTACAATGTTGCCATGCTCATCTAGGATCTTATCAACCAGCAGGCATTTGTCTGGCACAATATACAAAAACCCTAGTAGCGGTACGCAAAGCGACTGGCAAACTACCTTGGCATTGTCGATCTTCTCAGCGGTAATCAACCATTCCGAGTTGCGCTCTTCCGTAAAGCGCTTTAAGTCCATGTCGTAGCGGCACTTTGTTTCCACCGCATACAAAATCTCGCTCCCGTTCTTTTTCAGAATTACCGCATCCACCAATGCTGGCCGGTCTTTTGGTGTTGAAATATATTTCAGGGGAAAATGGCGCTCCCAAATGAGAGCCGCATCTTGCTCGTCGGCAACGCTTTTCTGACCAAGTTCAGTCAAAATGTCAAGGTTGGAGGGATTCTGCATATTGGTCCCGGCATCACGGAGCCGGGGGCCGACGGGGTAGGAATCGTCGGAACCATCCCGCCAGATCATGGTAGAAAAAAAACCCCCGGGTGTCTAGTCCGGGGGAAAGTACTACGAGGAGGTGTCCATGCAAAGCCTGCTAGGAGATCACGGACTGTGCCAAGGAGATTGGCAGCCTGTAATATAAATATCCCCACTGTTTATGTCAACTATCAAGCCTTAATTTGGGGGTACCCATCCAAATCAACGTCGTATTTAATCCCATTGACCCTCAAAACCACATCCGGAGAACAGTTACAGGGGTTCTTTTTAGATAACTTGCACCTGTCATCATGGGATACCTCGGCCAATACGGCCACGCCATTCCCATGCTGCTGCTTAACCAGACCCATACCAAGATCAATCCTCTGCAAATAATCAAGTCTCATTTGACCTCCAAATATCCACTCTCAAATAACCAACCGATCGTTCGACGATGCGCCTCATCCCACATATTAACTCTGGCCTCCTTCGTCAGCCCCGCCCCCTGATCCAACTCCATATGACACTGATAACACATGGCCGCTATACGATAGTCATGGGCCTTGAGACCACGCCCCTTGCCATCCCTTAACTGATTGGAGTGGGCGGCAACCACCGTCCCATTCTTGGCGTTACAGACCTGACACGGAGATTCTCTTACCACCTCTAATAATTTCTTGTTTCGGTACACCGGGTTTCTCCCTAAATCCATCTGCCAATAACTCCATAACCTTAGCCGCCCGTAGCATCTGATCAATCTCAAAGGGATTGCCCATATGCTTGGCATTTGCCCGTAACCAAGCGGCTAGTTTGTAAGCCTCATTCATTTACTATCTCCACGGTAACTAATCCACAAACACAAAATTGTAAACGCCGAAATAAACAGGAAGAACTTAACGGCATGAAGAACTGACCAGTCAATAAAAAACATTATCATTTCCCACTCCTTAGTTTACGCTCATCAAGTATCTCTTGGTTCAAAGCACCCAAGTCAGTTTGTAACATACTTATCTGAGACATGGCGCTGGCTAGGCTGGATTCCAAGGATGCGACGGCCTCCATAGCCTTGCTGTGCTTATCTTTCCAGAAATCTATGACCTCGGATTTCTGATCAACCTCCCTTTGCAGGGCGTCTACCAGTAAATATAAGTGATTCGTCTGACCATCTTCACCCATGACCTACCCCCTTATTCCTCTTGCTTCCAATAATATCTGACTCAGCCGATGCAGTATCTCCTCCAATTGTTTTTTGTTTTCGTTGTACAGGCGCTCAGACAAATAGAAAAAGCAGGCTGCCTTACCGTCATCGAAATCAATGTGTACAGAATCAAGTAACTGACTGACCTCATCAAACTTGTATGACAACTCATCAAGGTCATTGCTTACTTGCCATACACCCTTAAGCAGTTTGTCTAAGTCCTCTATCTTTACTAAGGCCATCGGCGGGGATTTCTTGGCGGCTTTTTTCTTCATTTTTAATTCTCCTTTGGCTTTAAAGTTATTTTGTTACATTCCATGTTTTACCTAAGTTTATTAATTTGTGCCACTTATTAGATTCCCTTTTAGATAGTGCGGCTGCAAGACTTACTTTCTTGGATCGAGTTATTGCATTTCTATCCCGGTTGATTTTGTCGTAATCGGATTCAACCTTATCAACGTCATACTTAATTTTAGACATGGCGTCAGCCAGAGTCTCAATCTCCTCATGCTTATGCTTCCACAGGATGTCAGCAATCTTGGGGAGGTAAGCGCATATAAATCGTCTGGCATAAACATTTCTCTGGCCAATAAGTTTTGGTATACGCTTTAACTCATCAAACTGGTCATCTGTAATGCCAAAGTTTCTTTTAAATATCATGCACAGGGAATACATTTTTAAGGTGTCAGCCCCGTAAAACTTATCAATCAGCAGCCGATCCCACTCCCTTTGTAGATTCACGGGGGCCTGTTTATCCACTGTTCTTCTCCTTTATAGCCTAGTGCCACCACGATTAGCGCAGGGCCATACTTGGGCTAGAGCATTAACCACAAGGGAATCAGCGGAGTAATGCCTTCTTTCGGGATTGAGTTCTAAATACTGCTTGACAACATCCCGGGCTTGTCCTGCGGTTACATTTTGTGGGGCACATACCTTTACCCTAGCGTAAACATCAGCCACACCTTGAACGTAGCCAAGGGCAACCATCTTTGGAATAGCCTCCGAGTCGTTCATCCTAGACAACAGGCCGTTGCCATCCATAAACTCAGCACTCGCCATGCATGGGACAAACAGCAAACTTGCAATTAGTTTTTTCATTTTAGATTACCTCCTGATTTAACAATGTCACCACCAAACACATAAGTCCCAACGTGCTCCAGTTTAATAAACGGGTTTGCGTAGATCTTGCCCCCGTGCTTACGCCACAGTTCGCAAAAGTGGTAATCCTCAGATAGCAGCGCCCCCGTGTGGTCAATGCTCGTGGCGAAGAACTCATGGGTCAGAGGCTTGGTGTACTCCCCGTTTTCTTGATGCGATGATGTCCGATATGTCGGCACGTGTGGCATAAGATCTTCAAACACCTTGCGCTTAATCAGCATGAATCCTGTGCCGCCGTGGCGTACCTCGATCAGTCCATCGGAATCAGACTCCTGTGTTTTACCTTCCATGTTAAATACAAACGCCCCACCATAGTTCTCAACGTCTTCCTTGCCAGCCTTGATGGCCTTCTTGATCTGCTTCCAGTCAACTTCTTTCTTAGGGTATATACCTACGCAGATGTCTTTATCGGCCGCCATCAGTGTTGCCACTGCCTGTCCATCAAATGAAATGTCAGCATCCACAAACATTAAATAGTCAAACCCCTTCTCCAAGAACAGACGGGCTAACTCGTTACGAGCGCGGGTAATCAGGCTCTCATTCATAATCTGCGCCCAGTACACAGGCACGTTGACTTGCCTCATCTTGTTCAGAGTACCCAACAGACCCGCTACATAATGCCCCGTACACATACCGCCGTACATTGGGGTTGCAATCATCAGACTTGGTTTCTTTTCTTCGCTCATACTTTCCTCACAATAAGTTGATACCCGGAATGGGCAACAATTAATTCATCTTCAAACATATTTACAAAAGAATCGACAGCCAGTTTGGGACGCTGCAACAGGGTGAACCCCGGCGGCTTCCATGCGTAGTCATCGAACACCATGAATCCGTTCTGCTTTAACAGAGGCCAAGACATACAAGCATCTGTCAAAACATCTTTGGCTAGGTGCGATCCATCAATGTAGATAAAGTCAAACAATAACTTTTCCTGAGCAATTGCAGGCAGCCATGTGGTAGATAGTCCCTTGCACTTGTTTACCTTGCGCTCTACGTAGTTCCCGGTTACTAAACCTATGTTCTGATCAAACCGTAACTCAGACCCATTCATATCTTCAGGCGTATGCTCAGAGCCACCTTCCCATGTGTCGATGCAGTAGATCTCCCCGCCATCTTCCATCATCTTCTCGATCGTCCAAACCGCAGACCTCCCTTCAAAGGAGCCAATCTCTAAGAAGTGTTTACGTTCTGGCAGATGGGGTATCAACTGCTCCCACACTTTGGGCGCCCACCCAAACCAATCTTTTGTGTACTGATAGTCACTCATTTTTTGGTCCTCTTTTTGATTGCAGGCAAACCGATCGGCATCGATTCCCTTGCATCCATCATTGCATCAGCAAACCGATACGCCTCTTCGGCTATGTCTTCCTCATCCCTGATGATCAGGGCACACATGGCAAGACCCGCAAAGATGTCTCTCAAGGTATCCTTATCGTGGTCCGTCATTGAGACTCTCCAAGGCCAAGATCTGATCCGATAGAACGGCCCCGATATCCCGGCCATTAACGGCTACCATCTGCGCCTCTTTACAGTCGAACACAACCTTGGCCGCATCCCTGATGCCCTTGTTGTATCCACCCTTGAAAGAGTCATTGCCATTGATCATTACGGTGATGGCATCCCGAATCATCGTGGACGCCTTGCGCTCCTTGGCAAGGGCCTTGATCTTTACAAACAACTCCTCAGGCAAATAAACTGAGTAAGGTACTAATTTCTTTTCCATGTTTCATATTCCTTTTGTATTTTTTCTAGCCTCTTTCGTGCTTGTTCATCGGTCTTTAGTTCTGATCTAGACTGAACTCCAAGGGCATCCCGCATCCAGTCGGTCGCTTCCTTCTCGTTCTTGGTGATGATCTGAGTGTCATCAAACAAATAGTCCCAAAAGGTAGGGTCTCGGCACAGCAGGCCAGCAATACGCACGTACTTATTGCCGTCAAATTCCTGCGGATCCATCGGGGTTTCGTCTACACCTATACGAACCATGACCACCTGATACCTAGCCCCCACAAAGTGGCGCAGCAGGTCTTCAGGTATATCGTCAGGGTGCAAAGACAGGGTAAGAACATAGCCGGTCTTATCCTGTTTCAGTGCAACCTTGACGGCCTCAAAGTTCATGGTCTTCATCTAGCCCCCTTAGAAAGGAACGTCTTCGTCAGGAGTAACTGGCGCTTGGGGTTTGATATACGGCTCAGATGCCTTCATCGATATGCACTCCTTGCCGTTGATCTCTTTCTTCCAACCTGCGATCGATATCTTTACTGGGTCTTCGCCCTTGCTGATCAGCGCCTGAAGCAGGCTCTTCTCAATCAGGATGTCGCCCTTGAGATCCGGATATGTATCTGACTTCTTGTACTCGTTGGGCCAAAGGGTGCCGGTGTTTGGTTTGGGTATGTAAGCCATTATTCTTCCTTAAATTTGTTTTTAACTTTGGTGAACTCTTCCATCAACTTCTTGAACCACTCAGGATCTCTTGACTTGGCCTCGTCAAACAAAGACTTGTTAGCCTTGAACACAGCCATGACATCTTGATCTTTCTCGGCAAAACGCAGTAGCGTCGTGGTCGATGCCCATACAGCATCAAACCAGTCGGCCTCATTGGCGTCGGGCTTCATTGTTATTTTGATACCCCAGTCCTTTGGCCCCTCTTCCTTGACCACTGGCCTTGGCTGAGGCTTAGGATCGGGCTTGGGTTCTACCTTGGATTCTGGCTTGACGCTTCCTGTTGTGGCATCGAGGGCATCGTGCTCAACGATCTCAAAGGCAGCAGTCCAAAGGTAGCGGCGCAGATAGGTCTGCACAGCACCAAGGTTCTGAACATCATGGCAACCCTTGAGTTCAGCCTTAGACATGGGGGAGGTGAATACTATGCAGTCGTTGGTCTCGACATCATAGATATTCAGGTAGGCCAAGTCATTGGTGTAAGACACCACGCCACACAGCCCAGCCTCATGGCAGATATTCTGGATCGCCGGGAGGAAATCCCCCAGTTCAAAGTATTCGTACCCCGCAAACTTATTCTTGCCGGACTTGGTTAACTTCGTGTTCTGAAGTTTGATCCTAGCGGCCTGCAACTTTTTATAAACGCTCACTTTCTACCTCCATTAATTTTTGTAAGTAATGGGCGGCCTTTTGTAAATCCTGTATCCCGCCCTTCTCCTTGTACCTAGACACATACTTGATAACGCAACCTTCCAAGTACCCCAAGTTATTTGAAGCAATATAATCCCAAGGCTGGATTGCCTTGTTCTTGTAGTGGTCTCCACCCACCTGATTGGCATTGGCTATTCTTGGAATATCCATATTCCTAAGTTGCTCTAGCGTCATTTACCCTCCTGATATTCGCGCCATTGCTGGCAACGATGGTTGACTGGGCAGAAACTTTCACACCGAGTGCGACTGCCCGGACGCACCTCGATCTCATAACCCTTACCGGCCTTCTCCAAGGCGGCATTGGCATCTTCTTCAGACTCATGGACAGACTTGGCCCGGACACCGCCGGTCTTCTTGACCGCCCACATGGTTGGCTTTTCCCACATCTCATCAGGAGTACAGGGAGGCAGGTCACCTTCGGTCTCCATTGCAAACTCACAGGCCGAGTGCTCATTGATCCGGCTACGGATGAAGGCAAGCCGTTCTTCCATCGGCCATAGTTTTATGGGGATCTCCTTGATCGGTGCCTCCGGGTATCCCTCACGATTAGCGGCATCCCTGCGGCTCCAATCCCGGATGATGGCTACGATACCCACTGAGGTCACGGGCGTCTTCTTGACCGTCTCAACAAGCCACGCGTAGATGTTTAACTGGTACTCCCACTCGATCTTCTCATTCATGACCGCCCATACGGAGGTGGTCTTGTAGTCCCGGATATCAATCCCGTCCTCATTGATGATCTGTAGGTCGATCGCCCCGGAGATATTCCACCCATCGACTTCGGCATGCAGGCGCTCCTCGACCCTATGGTTGTCATCCTTGCCATGCTCTAGGACGCCGTGGACAGCCGTGCCAAAGATAGACCAGACCATCTCCGAAACGTCCTGCTCGATCTCGTCATCGAACTTCTTGGTTAAGGCTACAATCTTGGGGCTGTTGATTAACTGTGTTACTGAGAGGTGCGCCTTGCCCTTGGAATAGGTAGGCCGGTGCAAAATGTTGACAAAGGTCTGCGGTATGTTGAACCGATTAGTAAGTTTCAAGTTTTTCTCCTAGCAATAGACAACTGAATTATGATGTAAAATAAATACCATGTCAACAGGTTGTACCCATTGATTGTCATCTGCTATAAAATGTCACTATAACAGGTGTTATAGTTAGAATCTTTAATGAAATCAATAACTTAGGAGAAAATTTCTTGCACATTCAACTGTTACTACCTTGGATACCTAGTGTTAACCACTACTGGGGGCAGTCAGGAAAGCACAGATTTATTGGAAAGAAAGGCAAGGAATTTCGCATCGCTGTAGCGGAGGCAGCAGCCGATGCAAAGGTTGAACCACTGGAGGGTAGGCTGGCTATCCATGTGGCACTCTTCCCACCAGACAAGAGAAAGAGGGATATTGATAACGTCTTAAAGGCTTTGCTAGACGCCTTAGAACACGCAGGCTGTTACGAAAACGACAGCCAGATTGATGAGTTACACGTAATCCGCCAAGAGGTAAAGAAGGGCGGCGGCTGTACTGTCATCATCCTGCCTATAGATTAGCCATCTCCCTTAGGGACTTCAGATCTATGTTCTGTAGGATCTCCCGCTCGATCGCCTTGAGTTCCCGGATCTGCTCGGCCTTCTCTGAGGCAGACATCTGGTCAGCGGCTGTGACCCGGGAAATTTCCCGACGAATATCGGTCAAGTTTTTGGTAATCTTATTGACCGCCTTAGCCATCCCAACACGAGTGAGGTTGGTCTCATCGGCCAAGAACTCCTCAATCTCATGGGGGCTGCGCTTCTTCAGGTCATTCAGGGTATTGACAGCCGTAGATACCTCATCTCTCAAGACGTAGAAATCATTCTTCAGGGCGGTCTCGTACTCCTTGGATACGAACCCACTGGTACCCGGCAGAGCAGCGACGGCCTCCATAAAGGACAGAGCGGGTCTAGGAACCTCAGGATCGTTGTGTAAGGCAAAGTTGGTTGTGTATAGAATCAACCCCCCTGCCGAGCCAAGCATCCCCCGCATCAAGTGATCTACTGCTATTGGGGAGATCAGTCCAGTCTGACCAAATAACTTAGCCAACTCCGATGTGCTGTCGTTGAACTGCCGCGCAGTCTCAAGACCCTGCTGGTAGGTTCCAACCAGAGGACGGCCTTGGAAGAAATTGTAGTTAATGCCGACCTCAACCAATGGCTTGACGGCCTGAGGAACCACGGTCGGGCTGAATAGGGCGTTACCCAAGGCAGCCTTCATGGAGTCCCTAAACTTACGGCCATCGGATGCACCGTTGTCCGTCATAAGCATATATGTATGTTCAGTAATAATCTTCGGGATAGAGAAGATATCTGAACGGATTGGGATAGATAACCCAGTCCCGGGGATCATGAACAGGCGATCACGCATGACCGAGGGCTTATTCAAATAGTCCTCG